>Ga0265313_10003690_pt1 | contig 12208 bp, 11 predicted proteins | sample 4123metaG_FD_203122 | JGI IMG/M metagenome (GOLD analysis project Ga0265313, IMG submission 203122) | Rhizosphere microbial communities from Carex aquatilis grown in University of Washington, Seatle, WA, United States - 4-1-23 metaG | ecosystem: Host-associated > Plants > Roots > Rhizosphere >...
GACCGGGACTTCCAGCGCCAATACGCCCTGAATCCCTGTCGATGCCACCGGATCAGCGTCTCAGGTCGGATGATCGCGAGGGCATCCAACATAGCCGGGCCGAGGCGATACAGCCAGACGAACACCAGCCGATCCAAATTGGACAGTCGAAGGCGTCTCGGCACCCGCCGACCCAGAGTGTTTAGCTGGTGACGGAGCACCATGTTCTCCGCTTGGAGCCGCCGATGCGATTTCAGGAACGACCCCAGCCACCTGAACAGAAGTCTAATCCAGGCCACCATGGCGCTGGATCATGCCATGATTCGCCAGCTCACAAGCGATCTCGCGTCAGACGGAGTTTTCGGTAACCACAGGAGGGAAACTACCGACAGTCGGCTTTGCCTGCAGTCCAAATTTGAAACATCCTTCGAATTTGCATCAGATTAGTCAAACGATTTACAGTTGGCCATTCTGCCGGCCGCGGTCTCAGTCAACACTCGGATCGCAGGAAGCCCAGGTCCCAGGCTCGCCAGCATTTTGATTGGCTGCCGCGAACGGCGGGCCCTGCGGCGGCAAACCAAGCAACGAGGTTTAGGTTTCTCCCCGCGACTGTCGACGATTGTTCCATGTACCCTCAACGACTTCAAGGCCGCTTGATGGGGTAAAATCTCCATGAGGACACGACATGCCGAGATAGCCGGCGCTGGCTACGCCGGGCTTGCCCTTGCCATAGCCCTTGGCAGGCGCGGCTGGACAATTCGCGTGCACGAACAAGCGAGCGCGCTCCGGGCCTTCGGGGCCGGTATCTACATTTGGGAAAACGGCCTGCGTGTCCTTCGGACCCTGGGCTGCCACGATCGCGTTGTCGCCGGAAGCCACGAGGCGCCTTACTACCGTGCATGCGGGGCCGATGGGACGACAATCTCCAGACATGCCTTCGGGCCGGAGATGGGCACGCGGATGCTCACCATGACTCGTCAACTTCTCTACCAGGCTTTGCTGAATGAGGCCGTGAGCGCCGGTGCAGAATTCCAACTCAATTCGCGCATTGCCGGCGCCCACGAAACGGGGGCACTTGTGGCCGCGGACGGTCAGGTGTATCGCGCCGATCTCGCCGTCGGCGCCGATGGCGTCGGCTCTGCTGTCCGAGATTCCCTTGGTCTGACCTCGTTCCAGAAGACCTGTTCCGATGGCGCCATCCGGATACTGGTACCTCGGCTGGCATCCGAACGGGAGGCTACCGAGGCAGCGGACGTTAAGGCATATTTTGCGGCTACGGGGCAGCGTATCCTATGCACGCCTTGCGACGGCGAAAACCTGTATCTCGCCTTTATAACTAAGACCGAAGATACAACGCGGACTGAGGTGCCAATCAACCAGACTGCCTGGTCCGTCGTGTTCCCCACGCTGACATCGCTCATTAGGCGCTGCAGCCAGGGAGGGCGTTGGGACACCTATCAGGTTGTCAAGCTGGCCCGGTGGTCAGCAGGTCGGGTCGCGGTGCTGGGCGATGCAGGCCACAGTATGCCGCCAACTCTGGGACAAGGGGCCGGGCTCGCCCTCATGAACGCGTTATCGCTCGCCGTCGCGCTCGATGAGACAGATGACATTGATTCCGCCCTCCGCCTGTGGGAGGAAAGCGAGCGGCCGCTTACTGAATACACTCAGGATTTGTCATATTCTTTGCTGTCGACGGGTGGACACCTTCCGTCGCGAGATATGAGTCCATGGTCGGAGGCATCATTGCGCACGGCCCGGCACATCCCAATCGGTACTGAGGGCGCGGAACATCGACGTGACGCATGAATCGGCCGGATGCCTTTTCGCCGTTTAAGGCAACGTTCGATCGGCTTCTGATCGAAACCGGCCAGGGCGCCTTCGAATGGGGCCTTGCCGACAATATCTTTTGGACGGCGGGTATGTTGGTCAGCAAGGCGGGATGGCCAAGCCGGGGACGCGGCTTCCTGCACTTTCTGCGCCACAGGATTTCACGGGGCGAGTTGGTGTCATTGGTTAATTCAGTGCGCGAAGCCAGCGTCCTGCGCCAGTCGTCGCTTGAACTCACGCTGCACAGTAACCGATCGGGTGAAGAAGGCTTGAGGTCGGTCGCTCTCTGCCTCGACTACGACGCCGATGGTCAGCTGAACACCATTGCCGGGCTGGTGTCGGCCGAGAAGAGCATTGCGGGTGTTGATCACGCACTTCGCCTGTTCTTCGAGCAGGCGCCGATTTCCATGTTCCTAAAGGACGCCACCGGCCGCTATCTCCTGATCAATTCCCAGGCAGAGCGGCTTTTTCATGCGACGAACCAGATTGTTCGGGGCCAGCCCGTTGATGCGTTCTATCCCGCGGCCCTTGCCGCGGCGGTTCACGCGGATGATGACGAGGTCGTACGATCGGGCGGGGTTGCCCGCCACGAATGGCTGATTCCGACCGGCAGAGAACAACGCTGGTTCGCCGCCACAAAATTCGCCATCAGAGGCGGCGAGAGCGATGCGATCGGCATTGGCGGAATCGATGTCGATATACATGAGCAGAAGCGCCTCGAAGCGGCGCTGCGAGATAGCGGCCTGATGTTTCGCGCTGTGATCGATGCGGTTCCCGCAATCATCGTTGTTCGCGATACCGATGGCCGCTTTGTCCTGGTGAATCGCGCTTTCGCGGATCTCACGGGTGTGCCGCCGGAAGACTGCGTCGGAAAATTGCCAGCAGATCTCAGCGCGGTGTCCGAGACGCTGCTCGGCTCTCCTGCGCCGCTAGCCAGCCCACAGGGCACTGGCGAATTCAGCGAGGTGATCACGAGCACGCAGAGTGCCGGCACGCGTGTCTGGCTCACCAACAGCGTTCCCGTGCCCTCCAGCACGGGCGGCGTGAATCACATTGTCAGCGTCGCCATCGACATAACGCGGCGAAAGCGGGCCGAAGATGATCTCGTTTCAGCTAAGGAAATCGCCGAGCGAGCCAATAGGGCGAAGAGCGTCTTCCTGGCGGCCGCCAGTCACGATCTGCGGCAACCCCTGCAGGCGCTCGGCCTGTTCACCACGGCGCTAGAACGACGGGCGAGAACGCCCGCCTCCCGCTCGATCATAAAGGATATCCAGGATTGCACCAGCTCGATGGGTCATCTGCTGGATGCTCTACTCGACGTGTCGCAACTTGAGGCCGGCGCGATCACGCCCAGGCCGGTCATCGTCAGTGTTCAAGACATCTTTGAATTGCTGGTGAAGGAATTCACGGCGACGGCCGAATCGAAGAAGTTGGACCTTCGGCTGGTGAAGACATCGGCCACCGTCACGACCGATCCGACGCTGCTGCACACCATCCTTGCAAATCTACTTTCCAACGCCCTTCGATACACGCCGGCGGGCCGAGTCATCCTCGGATGCCGACGCATGCACGACAACCGCTTATCGATCGAAGTGCACGATACCGGGGTAGGCATAACCGGGGAGAATCTCGAGAAGATATTTGACGACTTCTATCAGGTGGCGAACGCGTCGACGGACCGGAGCCGCGGGCTGGGGTTGGGACTGGCAATTGCCCGACGTCTCAGCAACCTGCTCGATCACCCAATCAACGCACGCTCGCGTTTCGGCAAGGGATCGTCCTTTGCCGTATCCGTGCCCGCCATAAAAGGCGCTGTGCCCTCGAAGCCACTGCGTGCTTCTACGCGGCGGCACCGTTCGCTTTCATGCCGGACAATTCTAGTTCTGGAGAACGATCCCACGGTCTCTTCCGCGCTGGCGGCGGTGCTGCGCGATTGGGGCGCGAGGGTGCTGGAAGCTAGTACGATGCATGCCGCGGTAGAGATCATTGCCAGGCAAATCCCCGATCTTGCGATCGTCGATTATCAACTCGGCGGGCCGGAGAATGGCTTGGATGTACTGCGCTTTCTGCAGGAGGGCATCGGGCGTAAATTCCCGGCGATCATCCTGTCGGGGAATAACACGCCGGAAGATCTCGTGACGATGCGCGCGAGCGGTCACCATGTGCTCAGCAAGCCGGCCCAGCCGGCGCGGCTGCGCGCGCTACTTGACGTAAGTCTGAATTCTTGACCCTGTCCGGCGCAAATAGCCGCTACCCGCCGCTCTTGATCTGGTCATGGCTGCGCGTGAGGGCGATGGCCGCGGCCTGGGTCCGATTCTCCGCACCCAGGCTGCGCAATATGTCGCTCACATAGGCCTTGATGGTCCCGGTGGAGAGCCCCAGATTGCGCGCTATCTCCTTGTTCGTCTTGCCTTCGGCAAGCAGGGCCAAAACCTCCTGCTGGCGCGCCGTCAGCGACCGCAGGCCCGCGGAACTATCTGCTCTTGCGCTGGTCTCCGCGGCGCCGGCTGAAGCGCCGATCAGTTCGGCAGGAAGGTAGACGCCGCCAGCAAGCACCAGTTTTAAGGCGCTTAGCATAACTTCGGGTGACGTCGATTTCGGGATGTAGCCCAGTGCCCCGGAGTCGATTGCCTGGCGGACGTCGTCGGAATGGTCTTTTACCGACAGCACAACCAGGGGCATGTCGGGGGCCAGCTCGCGCAGCCTTCGGATTCCGGCGGCACCGTCGCCCATTCCTGGCATCATCAAATCGACCAGCATCAGGTCGGGGGTCGCCGACGGATCGATGTGTATGATCGCTTCATCCAGCGAATTGGCTTCGATGGCCGATACTTCGTCGGCAATGCCGCTGATCAGATGGATAAGACCGGCGCGAAACAGAGCATGGTCGTCTGCTATTAACACTCGGATGGAGCGCGGCAAATTCAAAGGCATCCTGATCGCCAGGGATTACGGTTGGCGCAATTGGATATCCTATCCATCGGCCAGTCGCAGAGCCATGGCCATGACTCATCGCATAGGCCATTTGGCCACTGCCATTTGGCTAGCGCCATTTTGGAGGCCTTTCGGCCCGGTGTTCCGTTGACAGCTGTCAAACCATCATCGAGCATTTGGGGAGCCGGATGCATGTTGGAGCTTTGAATCCGATCAGCAGTCTCTTATTGAAGTGCCGCAACCCTATGACCAACCAGAATAGCACCGAGGGTAGGACCCTGTTCGAAGCCCGCAGACTCGGACATGTGAACCTGTTCGTGCACGATATTGATAGATCGGTGAATTTCTACCGGGATGTTGTCGGCCTTGGCGTCGCCTGGCGGCGCACCAACATGCGCACCGGCTTTTTGAGCAACGGCAACTCACACCACGATATTGGCCTTATCGATCTGCATGGGCCGCTGGGTCAGACCAACCATGCCGCACTCAATCATCTCGCCTTCGAGGTCGAAACCCAGGTGGATTTGGTGGATGGCTATCGTCGCGCGAAGTCGCAAGGTTTTCGTTTCACCGCAATGTACGACCATGAGATCTCCCATTCGCTCTACTACGACGATGCCGACGGCACCCAGATCGAGATCTATGCGGACACCGACGTCGACTGGCAGGAGCGCCTGGTCAATCCGATAAAGGCTAGCCTCGACAAATGGGAGCCGGGAAAACAACCGCCATCCCCGGAGCGCTACTATCGACAGAACCCTGTCTTCATGCGCCATGACGACGCTATCTTCCACCCCACCAAGGTGACGCATGCCGCGCTTTTCGTTCGCGATCTGGAGGTGGCGTCGAAGGACTATCAACGAACGCTCGGTCTCTCCCCCACTCTCGGAACGGTGAAAGACGGATTCATCTCCCTCGCGGGTTCATGCGGCAATCGCGATTTGACGCTGTTGCAGGCCGATCAAAATCATCCAGCCGGCCTCAGCCATTTTGGCTTCGAGGCGTGGAGTGAAGATGATCTCAGGCAATCCGTGGCAAGAGCGCGAAGCGCCGATGTTGCCATCGAATCCGAACTTCGGGACGAGCATCGCTACAGCGTGATTTTCCCCGATCCCGATGGCTTCCGAGTCCAGATCTACGTGGACAGGAAGCCGTTAGAGGCGGTCGTCAGCCTTCCGCGCTCTTCCCTGACACATCTCGTCTGAAAATCACGACGGCATGAGATTGAAAATTCGCCAGCTAGGAAGGTCCCGGCGATGACGGTGTTGAAACGGCGATTCGATCCTGATCCGGAGAAGTCGTTCACCTTGCCCGGGTCCTACTACTTCGACACATCGATCTTCGACAGGGAGAAGAAGGAGGTCTTCTTCAAAACCTGGCAGTTCGTGGGGTATCTCTCGGATCTCCGAGAAGTCGGCGACTACGTCACCGGCCGAATTCTCGACCAGCCGGTATTTGTGGTGCGCGACAAGGAACAGAAGCTGCGCGCCTATTACAACGTCTGCTCCCATCGCGGCCACATTCTCCTACAGGGAAAAGGATCCACACGAGCCATTCGCTGCCCATTTCACGCCTGGACCTACCGGCTGGACGGCTCGCTGATGGCGGCACCGCAGGCGAAGTCGGTGCTGGGGTTTGATTTCTCCCAGCTCTGTCTTCCTGAAATCCAGGTTGAGGAATTCGCCAATATGGCTTTCGTTAATCTCGACCCGTACGCCCGCTCATTACGCAGCCAGGCTCAGGGGCTCGAGGATGAATTTCGTCGCACAATTCCGGATTTCGACAAACTAATCTTTGCCCGGCGGGACGAGTTTCACCTGAAGTGCAATTGGAAATTTATCTTCGACGGCCTCGAATGCTATCACTGTCCCTACATTCACCCGCAGGCCATGGGCAGCGAGAACTCACTGTTCTCGGAGAGCTTCGACTCGCACGAAGGAGAGATTCACTCGACTCACATCGCGCGGGGCAATCGCGAACTGATCGAGAAGCATCCGGAAAAGCTTCCCTATGCGATTGGTCCGAGCGATCTGGTGGACGATAACATCTGGTATCTCTGGCCGAACATGATCTTCATCGCTAATCCGGGGCCGATGAATTTCCACGTCACCCAGGCGATGCCAACCGGGCCCGAAACGAGTTACCGATTCGTCGATCGTTTCTTCCTCAACAATCCGCCAAACGCGGCCAACATTGCCCAGATGGACGGCCACCGCGACGTTCTCGCCCCCCAGGACATCAAGGCGATGGAGATGCAACAGCTCGGCGTCCATGCCCTTGGCTACCGACAGGGTCGGCTGATGGTCGACAAGGGGCGATCCTGGTGGAGCGAGCATGGTGTGCATCATTTCAACAAGCTGGTCTGGGTTGCTCTCAACGGTGAGCACTATGACTGAAGCAAGCTGCATCGCGATCTGAGCGATGCATGCCGAATTCATCAATGTCGGTGGCGTACGCACCCGTGTTCTCCGGTCGGGCACGCAAGGCACACCGATGCTACTGGTTCACGGGCTTGGGGTCAGTGCCGATATGTGGGTGCGCCTGATCGATGAGCTGGGCCGGGACCATCAGGTGGTCGCCGTTGACATGCTGGGCCACGGGTTTACCGACTGGATCTCCGACCGTAAGGCGGGACCCGAACGCTATCTGAGCGATCACGTCGCCGGGACGATGACCGCCTTGGGTTACGACCGCTTCATCTTCATCGGCAGCTCACTGGGCGGTGTCGTCGGGACGCATGTATTGCAAAGATATCCCGACCGGGTGAAGGCCTTCGTCCTCATCGGCACCGATGCTCCCTTCACAGAGCGCCATACCCTGGATCCTCTAGTCCTGGTCGAGGCAGGCAAAAATGCTGTTAAGGCGTTGGCCAACCCGAGCTGGGAAAATTGCCAGACTCGCCTACGCAATATTTGCGCGCTGCCCAACACACCACTCCAGGACATCGCCCTGATGCACGTGACTATCTATGCGCAGCCTGACAGGCGACTTGCCTACGAAACTCTCTGCCAGGAAATGACGGCCAGCATCGAGGCCGGGACCGCGGCAGTGGCGCCTAGCGACATCCGCGTGCCGACGATGGTCGTCTGCGGCCACCAGGACATCCGGGCGCGCATCGACCTCATCCGGAAGAATTTCTGTGCCATCGCAGGCGCCAGGCTTCTCGAGTTGGACCCATGCGGACATTTGCCGCATCTTGAGGTTCCTGACAAGCTGCTGCAGGCGATCCGCGATTTCATCGTGGAAACACCCGGAGTGGCCTGATGGGCAATGTTGCAAAACGAGGGCGAAAGCCGTTGGAACGGCTGCGGCGCCTGGGCCCGACCGTCATTGCCATCGGCGCCATCCTTCTCTTCTGGCAATTCTTCACCAACATAACCGGCGAACCGAAATACATCGTCCCGCCGCTGTCAGACGTATTGAACGCAGCCCTGAATCGGTCCGTCGACAAGCTTCTGCCGGCAAGCTTCATCACGGCACAGGAGGTGCTGCTCGGTTTCGTCACGGGCAGTGTCAGCGGCCTGCTAATCGCGACTGCCATCTTCCTGTCGGTGACTATTCGGCGCGCCTTTCTTCCCATCGTTATCGCCACCCAAGCGGTTCCGGTCCTGGCGATCGCGCCCATTCTGGTCATTTGGCTTGGGTTTGGGCTCGCACCGAAGGTCATCGTCGCCGCCCTGGTAGTGTTCTTTCCTGTGGTTATCAACGGGATCGCCGGCCTCAATTCGACGGACCCGGAAATGGTCAACCTGATGCGATCGCTTGGCGCGGGCGGCCGACAGATCTTCTGGAAGCTGCACGTTCCGGCGGCACTACCGATCGTCTTCGCGGGTTTGAAGAATGCCGCCGCCATCAGCGCGATCGGTGCGATCGTCGGGGAATGGGTCGGTGCCACAAACGGGCTCGGCCCAGTGATGATCGAGGCGAATGCCTCGTTCAAAACGGCGACGACCTTCGCTGCCATTCTCTACCTTGCGGTCATCGCTATCGCGCTCTTTGGCCTTGTAACCCTGGTTGAGAGGCTCGCCTTGCCATGGCGGTTCCTAGACAAGGCCGCCAGATGATCGATGCGACATCGCCGAGTGGAACGCTGGAGCAACAACTAACGAAGAGGGAGACAACAATGAAACTCATGCCATTGCGCCTACTGGCTGCTGTCACGACAGCCTTCGCACTAATCGCCGCATCCCAGGCGCAGGCCGACATGTGCGGCAAGCCGGCCGAGACCGACAAGATCACCGTGGTTGCCGATTGGTTGCCCTGGGCGTCCCAGGGACCGTTCTACGCGGCATCGATGAAGGGCTTCTATAAGGACGAGGGGCTGACCGTCGACATCGTTTCTCCTGCCACAAGCACGGACCCGATCAAGCTGGTCGCCCGCGAGCGCGCGGAATTCAGCATGACCTATGTGCCGGATATTATGGCGGCCCGTGATACGGGCATTCCCGTCACCTCGGTAGCCGCCATGTTGCGGCCTCTGGCATATGGCATGATCGTGGCGCCCGAGCTGGGGATCACCTCGCCCGCCGGCTTCAAGGGGAAGACGGTCGGCGTCTCCGCCATTCCGGCGACACGGGCCTATTTCGATAGCATGCTCGCTTCCGCCAACTTGACGGAGGCGGACATGAGCGTCGTTGATCCCGGTTACAGCAATGTAACGATGCTTGAGGCTGGCAAGCTGTCGGCCATCAGCGGCCTAAGTTACAGCGAGCTCATGTCAGCCAACGAACAGCGGGCGAAGGATGGCAAGCCCAACTTTCTCTACTGGCCATTCACGGCCTATGGCGTACCGAACTTCTACTTCATGGTCCTGGCGGGCAATGACTCCTGGCTGAAGGATCATCCTGCTGCAACCTGCCGCTTCTTGCGGGCGACCGAGAAGGGTTACCACGAATTCGCAGCCAATCCGGATGTTTACAACAAGTTCTTTGCCGAGAAGAACGACGTATTCAACCTGCAGGACCACGCGAACATGACGAAGCTGACGATGCAAGATTGGCTGTCGGCGGACGGCAAGCTGTTCACTCAGGACGAGAGCGTCTGGAGCACGGCGCAAGACTGGGCGCTCAAGATGAAGCTGATCAGCATCGAATCGAAGCCGGACGATTATTTCACCAACGCCTATCTGCCTGAGTGACTCGCGGCTTGGTCGCCGGGGTGGTGCCGCAAGGCACATTCCCGGCGCCCTGCCGATTTCCGATGACGTAGCGGATATGCTACTTGCTACTTGATGACCGCAATCGAGACCACGGTGTCTGTACCCCAGGTGGCAACTGACGGTGTGAAGCTGCGCCTAGAGAGGGTGCAGAAGGCCTACCAGACGCCGGCAGGCGAGACGTTGCAGATCCTGACCGAGACAACGTTCGAAGTGCGAAACCGGGAGATCGTCACGATCGTCGGGCCGAGCGGCTGCGGCAAGTCCACGCTGCTGAACATTCTTGCCGCGCTGACTGAGCCGAGCGGCGGTAGGATGCTGATTGACGGCGGTGAACAGCGCGACCGCGGCCGGTATTTCGGCTACATGTTCCAGAAGGATCTGCTGTTTCCTTGGCGGAAGATTATCGACAATGTCGCCCTGGGGCTGGAGATACAAGGGACACCGCGTGAAAAGGCGCGAGTGCTCTCCGCCGACATGCTGAAACGCTTCGGTCTCAACAAGTTCGCGGCCCACTATCCATCGCAGCTGTCGGGCGGCATGCGTCAGCGCGTCGCGCTTATGCGTACGCTGCTTTGCGACAGGCCTATCCTGTTGCTTGACGAACCATTTGCCGCACTCGATGCGCTGACGCGCTCGGTTATGCAGGAATGGCTGCTGCAGATCTGGGAACAGGATCACCGCACCATCCTCTTCATCACCCATGACGTGGAAGAGGCGATCATCTTGTCGGATCGCGTCCTGGTGATGTCAGCGCGGCCGGGGCGCATCAAGTTTGAGGTCGCTATCAACCTACCCCGACCTCGCGACCATACGCTGCGGACGGCAAGCGAATTCACGGAGCTGAAGCGGCTTGTGCTCGACCAGATCTACGAGGAAACGCTCAAATCCCTGGAATGAAACGCAGTGAGCCGAGCGGTTGTAAGCAAATGACAGAGAAGGGAAAATGATGGAGAAGATCGCAATAAACCCCACGACCCTCGCCGCCCCGGTCGGACCCTTCGATCGCGCCGTTCGCATCGGACCCTGGCTCTTCATTGCCGGCACGTCGGCGCTCACCCACCTTGCCGGTGATTTCTTCGAAAGACCGTTGGCCCCGACAATCGAGGAGCAAGCGCGCCAGACCTTTCTCAACATCAAGGCGGTGTGCGAGGCGGCGGGCTATGACCTCGATCACATTTTCGAAATTCGATACACCTTGAAACGACGGGAAGACATCAGGAAGGTGCACGCGGTAATCCGCGAGTTTCTACCGAAACGCGGATTTATCTCCAGCGCCTATCAGGGTGAGATGCTCCGCGAGGAAATGCTGATCGAGATCGAAGCGAACGCCTATAAGGCCTGACCACTCGGCGAGCTGTTGTATGCCAACCGTGCTCATCACCGGCGCTAGCCGCGGCATCGGCCAAGCTTTCACCGAGGGCTATGCTAGGCGCGGCTGGACCGTGTGGGCCGCGGCGCGGACTCCGGCATCCGAAGCCATCGCGGCGATCGACGGGGATGTCCGGCCGGTCGCGCTTGACCTTGGTGACGTTGCCTCCATAGACAGCCTGCCAGAGCGCATGGGATGGCCTGCTCTCGATATTCAGTTGAACTGCGCCGGCCTGCTCGGGCCGACGCGGACCATGCAGGGCCCGGCCGACACCGACGATTGGCCGGCCGTCTTTCAGGTTAATGTCATCGGGACGCTGCGGCTGACCCTGTCCATGTTGCCGCTAATCGCGCTCGGCAAGGAACGAAAGATAGTTGCCCTCACCAGCCGTTGGGGCAGCATCGGCGAAAATGCAGAGGGTGGTAAGACGGCCTATCGTGCCTCCAAGGCGGCGCTCAATGCGGCATTGCACAACATGTCGATTGAGCTTACGGACAAAGGAATCGTAGTGCTGATCATCACGCCAGGGTGGGTTCGTACCGCGATGGGCGGCCCGGATGCACCTGTGTCGAGTAAAGAGCGCGCTGAGGACTTGATAACATTGCTGTCGCGCCTTAATGCCGCTCACTCGGGCCGCTTCCTGAACTACGATGGTCAAGAGCTTCCGTGGTAGCCGCTGCGTGGGGGCGCGTGACGTGTAGAACGTCCTTGGCGGCTTCGCGTCTTCGGCCATCGAGCTTCCGTCAGGCCTATCGCGCGAATACCGACTGCCCATCGCGCGCGGGGTCAGGGAAATGCGGCGAGAGCGAGTGACCCCTGTGACAAACAGAGTGTCCTGAGATCGTAATCACCTGACAGATTGGCTGCGCCGGCGGGCGCGGGACCGCGAGAGTCCCGAGCGCCCGGCCGGCGTGGCCATGCCGCCTCCGGGCGGGGTAAGG
>Ga0265313_10003692_pt1 | contig 12206 bp, 12 predicted proteins | sample 4123metaG_FD_203122 | JGI IMG/M metagenome (GOLD analysis project Ga0265313, IMG submission 203122) | Rhizosphere microbial communities from Carex aquatilis grown in University of Washington, Seatle, WA, United States - 4-1-23 metaG | ecosystem: Host-associated > Plants > Roots > Rhizosphere >...
GGCTCAGGCGATTATCACATACAACATTTCTCAGGCTCAGCTGCTTCGAGATACAGGTATGATTTCGGTAGGTACTCTAACCGCTATTCGTCCGCCGAAAATAAGCTCCACCGGCAATTTGCAATACTAGAATAGGTAGGAACAAGTCTTTTGGACGGTCGTCGATTTAACTGTTTACATCTATGAATTGGTTGCAACAGCTCTTGAATCCAAAAGACGCAGCACGCGAAGCCGGTCGCGAATCCACTGTTGGCACAAGCACAAGACCGGACGGGACAAAGAAAAAACGCGCCTCTAAGCGTATATGGATAATTTGCCTGGCAGTGGTTGTGGCGGCGGCCGGCGGCACCTATTACTTTATGCAGGGCAAAGGCGGCAATAAAGAATGGAAAAAAGACGCCACCATGGTTAAGCGCGGCAAGGCCACGCTCCGGGTAATTGCCACCGGCTTGATTAAGCCGGTCCGGGAAGTAAAAATCAGCCCCAAGCAGACCGGGCTTTTGAAAGAACTCTACGTAAATCAGGGCGATCGTGTCAAAAAGGGGCAAATCCTTGCCCTCATGGACGACAGCAATCTGGTCGGACAAATTGAAGCGGCACGCGGCGCCTGGCTTTCTTCTCTCGATAATAGCGACAAGCTCAAACACGGCAATCGCCCCCAGGAAGTGCTGCAAGCACGGTATCAACTGCAAAAATCAAGAGAGGGCGTGCGCAACTCCGAGCAAAATATAAACCGCTTGTCTGCACAAATGGAGGCGCTCAGGGCTCAGCTCAGGCGCAACGAGCAATATGCCAAAGCGCAGATATTCCTGGCCAAAAGTGGTGCCATTTCCGAGCAGACTAGTATCGATGCAGAAACAGCCGCACAGGTGACCAAAGCACAGCTGGACGCAGCCGACAAAGAACTCTCGCAAGCGCGCGTGGCCAAGGCCCAGAGTGAAGCCGATTACGAGGCGCTCGAACAACAATATAGTTTGATGGCATCGGGATATCGCCACGAAGATGTGTCAGCAGCTGTCCACTCTGCGGAACAATCTAAAGGCAATTTGCAGTATCTCGAGAGCATGCGCAATGACACTCGTGTAAAGGCTCCCTTCGACGGCATTATCACTCAGAAGTATGCAGACACAGGCGCGATTGTCACACCGACGACATCGGCGGCGACAACATCGGCAACATCAAGTTCGATAGTTGCACTGGCGGGTGATCTGGAAATGGTGGCACAGGTCTCTGAGGCCAACGTGCCCAAGATCCGCATAGGAGAAGAGGTTGATATAGTAGCAACCTCATTTCCGGATAAGATATTCAAAGGAAAAGTGACGCAGATTGCACCGGCTGCCATCGTGACGATGAACGTCACAACCTTTGAAGTGCATGCAAAAATTATCAACGACCCTGAAGGCAAGCTGCTTTCCGGCATGAATGTCAGCGCCGGTTTTTTAGTCGGCGAGCAGGATGATGCTTTGATGATACCGGCCGTGTGTGTGGTATCACGTCGCGGGGATACAGGAGTCTATGTTCCAGACAAAGAGGGCAACCCTGAGTTCAAGAAGATTAAGACCGGTGCCAGTGTCGACAGAGACATTGTCGTACTGGCAGGATTGAAGGAAGGCGACTACGTGTTTAAAGGACTGTCCAAAGAACATCTCGAAAAAGAAGGTTACCTGGGCAGAGGCGGCGGTATGGGCGGACCCGGTGGAATGGGCGGCGGCAGAGGTGGTGGCCGAGGCGGAGCCGGAGGCGGCATGATCCCGCGCGGATTCGGACGCTAATTCTGATGGGCTTCAGAGAGTTAGTCAAAATTGCCTGGCAAGGGATTATGAGCAATACCCTGCGCAGCGGACTGACTGTCCTGGGCATCGTCATCGGCATCGCCTCGGTAATCACTCTCATGGGCATCGGTGAAGGCGCCAAAAAAGAAGCAGAAAAACAAGTTCAGTCTCTGGGCGTCAACCTTATATATGTTCGCCCCGGTGCCGCCAGCAACGCCAGCATCTCGCAAGGGCAGGGAACCGCGCCCACACTCACTTACGAAGACGCCAAGGCGATCAAGGACACTTGCCCATCAGTGGATGAGGTAGCGGCTCAATATCAAAGCGCATTTCAAGTTCAGCAGGGCGAGTACAACACATCGACCACGGTATTGGGCACGGAGCCTTCATATCCGGAGGTGCGCAATTTCCATACGGTGCGCGGACGTTTTTTCAACCTCGATGACATGAAAGACTGCACACGTGTATGCACCATAGGCGATACAGTCAAAGATGACCTTTTCCCTGATGAACCGGCGCTCGGCAAACAAATTCTCGTGCGCGGAGAACTTTTTCAAGTGATTGGCGTAATGGAAAAGAAAGGCGCCAACCAAATGACTGACATGGACGATCAGATCTTCATTCCGCTTACGACCGGCTACAGCACTTTATTTGGGCTCAACACAGTGACCGGGCAAGCAGTAAAAATGGTTTTGGCGCGCGCCAAAGACAAAGAAGACTTGCAAGCGCAATTTCAAATCACCAATCTTCTTCGCCTGCGACATGGCATAAAATCGCCTGACCAGGACGATTTCCAGATTAGAACGCAGATGGATATCATGCAAACCGCTCAGTCGATAACCGGTGTTTTCTCACTTCTCCTCGGTGCCACCGCTGGCATCTCTCTTCTTGTGGGCGGCATCGGCATCATGAATATTATGCTGGTGTCGGTGACGGAAAGGACCAGGGAAATAGGCATAAGAAAGGCTATAGGAGCCAAATTCGGCGATATACTCTGGCAATTCGTACTGGAGGCAATCATTCTTTCGGTAGCGGGCGGCTTGCTTGGCATTGCACTGGGCATGCTCGGTTCTGATTGGATCGGCCGTTTTGCTCAGTGGACTTGCATAGTTACTCCCTTTTCCATTTTTCTTGCTTTCGCCGTTTCCCTGGCCATCGGGCTTTTCTTTGGAATTTATCCAGCCCGAAAAGCAGCATTGCTCGATCCGATTGTAGCTTTGAGGACTGAGTAGATGCCGGAAAATGTTGTCGAACTAAGCGATATCAGCCGTGTCTATGAGATGGGTGAAGAGCCGCTTTATGCGCTTAAAGATTTGACGCTTTCAATTGAAGATGGCGACTATGTAGCGATCATGGGCGCTTCGGGATCCGGTAAATCTACGCTTATGAACTTGATCGGCTGCCTCGATCGACCGACAGCGGGGCGCTATATGCTCAACCACAAAGATGTTCTTGAACTGACAGATGACGAGCTGGCCGCAATCCGAAATTCGACAATCGGTTTTGTTTTCCAGCAATTCAATTTGCTCTCCTCGATGACTGCCATCGAAAACGTCATGCTTCCTCTTGTTTATGCCGGCGTCGACAAGGAGCAAAGAACAATGCGCGCCCAATTTGCGCTGCAGCAAGTGGGGCTCGACCAGAGAATGTACCATCGCCCCACGCAACTGTCGGGCGGGCAGCAGCAGAGAGTTTCGATTGCCCGCGCCATCGTCAACAAACCAAGAATCTTGCTTGCCGATGAACCGACAGGCGCGCTCGACAGTCATACCGCCACAGAAATTCTTGAACTCTTTGACGGGCTGGTTGAGCAAGGAATTACAGTCATCCTTGTCACTCACGATGGCGAGGTGGCCAATCGCGCCTGCCGCATAGTACGTATGCGTGATGGACAGATTACTTCAGACAGCCGGATCAGATCGAAGAAAAACGCTTGATCTAGCCGCTTTGATATTTTTGCTCGACGATGATATCAGTGCTAATTTTGAATCTGGCCCGGCGAACATTGTTTTCCACCAGCCTGGTCAGTGTTCTGCGCGCGCGCATGGAAACATAAGGGTTTTCGTCGTCGACCAGACTCTCAAGTATGCCAAACGGCATGCCGTGATTTTCGGCGATGCTGTAGCGCACATCGACGCTTTCATCTTGCACCAGCCCAAGCAGCACATCAAGCAAAGTATTGGTATTCTCCGCAACAGCAGCTCTCACTTGAGCACAGCAGTGAGTAGCTAATTTGGAAAGAGTCTCGGCTGACGCGCGAGGATTTTCCGCTATTCTCTCCAGAACGATATCCGGGGCAGTATCAGCCAAGTCAGCCAGAACTTTGGCCGGTGTATTCGGATTCACCGCCATAGCCAACTTGGTTCGCATTTCCTCACGCCCTGGAGCAGACGGCGCAGTAGGCTCTTTGCCGCGAGCCTTACCATTACGATGTTCCATTAAACGAACCTCACGTACTCATAACCCACACCCAACACGCCCACATTTACTATCCTACGCACAGGTCAAAACGGCCGAATATAGCAAACCGTATATTCCGATACAGGGTAAACCCAGCATTTTCGCTAGACTTCCTGAAAATATACCTTATATTAGATTGCCAGTCCGCAGCAAGAAACCATTGTCCCTCAAGTGGTTCGGGGTTCGACGCCAAAATTCGTCCCGTCCTCGCTTGGCGAAAACCAGCATCATCTGCTGATTTCAGCACGCCAGCCAAGAAGGCAAAACCGATCACAACTAGCGCCCAAGCCATTTTTAAACATCCCGCGGTAGTCCTCACCGGCGCGGTCGAACAATTTTTTTTCTCCTTTGTCCAATTTCTACAAAGCGCGTATACAACTGTCTACGGCAGTCAGGCGAATACACCAGGGGCAATCCCCACCCCGCTTCTAATCAGGAAGAGGAGAGTTATTGTGATGAATATTATCGGCGTGGAGTGTACTACAACCTTTTATCCTTCTATAGGATGCGCATCGTTTCAGACGGTATCTGCAAAAGGCGAGATCGTCAGCGATCGCATTATTGCTACAAGCGCAAAAACGACTCCGGATGTACTGGAAGCGTTATCGAGAACAGCCAGTCCCATGATCCTTGAATTAATAGCCGGCAACGCGAATTGCGCGCCGTCATTGCTAAAGCGCCTGGCCAAGCACGCTTCGGCCAACGTGAAAATAGCAGCAGCAGAAAACAGCAATACTAGTTTGGAAACACTGTGGCAATTGGTCAAAGATGAAGACGCTGACGTGCGCTTCGGACTGGCCGAGAATCACCGCATGCCCGAGCCCATTCTTAGAGCTTTGAGCGAAGACGAGAATCCTTATGTGTCCTGCCGCGCCGGTAAAACCCTGGAGCGTATTGAAGAAAATCGCTCTGCCGCAGCAGGTACGGAGTCCTGGAAGCAGTTTCGGGCAACGGAAACCCGCAAACGCTTGATGCAATTGGTTGAGGAAACAGGTCAAAGCCCGATCACTCAGGTGAACCGCTTCTTTTCCAACCTATACAATTACGCCCGAGCCATATAGGCAAATCTATAGATCCCGATAGTGGATCAACGAGTTTACTGGTAGGGGAAATATGCGCAAAGAAAACGGGGGCTGGCGTCCCCGTTTTTTGTCGCCATATTCCCCAATTTAATCTAGCGGTACCGGACCCTATACAAAGTTATATATGGGCTTATCCCGGCGATGCTTAACTATCAGTAATAATTTGAATATACGGTCGTGGGAACCGAACGTTTCAATTTAAGTAAATGAACATCAATAGAATTGAAGCTTTATTCGGTAACCCATATGCGCCAGAAGGTGGCGGCCGCGCGAGGGACGGAGGCGAATACGACTTATCCTTCGCTTATCGTTTCCGGTGGGATTATCCGGAAACCCAAATCAGGGAGGCGTTAAAAGTGCTGCTGTGTAATGAAGTTGATTTCCAAGCCGTAAAACGGCCCGTGGAGAAAGAGTCCAAAAAGAGCGTGGAAGCGGAAGCCGCTCGCATAAGATGGCTTTTGGCTATCAACCCGAATACTCCGCCCCCAGTTTTGGAGCATCTTTCCAATGACGCATCCACCAGATTGCTGGAGCGCATTGCTGAGAATCCGCGCACACACATGACCACGCTGGCAAAACTGGCAAATCACGACGAATCGCAGGTGCGTGCCGCCGTGGCTGAAAACATGAATATCTCGATAAAGACCGCCTGGAAGCTGGCTCGCGACGAGAGCCCGGATGTTAGAGTCCGTCTGGCTGAAAGCTACCATGTACCGGTCGCCATCCTGCGCATTCTGGCAACTGACGAAAATCCTTACGTGCAGCAAAGAGCCTATAAGACTCTCTATCGCATGCTGGAAGAAGTACAGGCCCTGCGCACCGCTTAATTGCAAAAACCCCAAGTTAAACGATTCAATCCCACAAACCCATAACCCCCCTACAAGCGTCGCGCTCCATCCAGTCGAAAGACAGGTCGGAGCGCGAAGCTCTTTTTGGCGATTTTGGACCGAGCCGAAACGCTGGCAATTAAGACATGGTGAAAGAAGACAGAATTGTCAAGCAGACAGGTAAGATCGGTCTACTTAGACCATTTGATTCCACTGTTTCGCACGATGATTGATAAAACCACGATCAAGTCCAAGATTGGCGCCGCAATTGAGATCAAGGAATCTCCGGCAAACTTCGAACTTCTGCTGCCTGAAGAGGAGAAAATTCTCTGGACCGGGCAGCCGGATCCAAAGAAATTAGGCTACGCGGAAATAAGCCGCATCGTCGCCGGGTCGCTGATTTCTCTCATAATCGGTGGACTTTTGATTGCTTTCTTGGTTTCACTTCTGCTGGCAAAACCCGACGAAACGGCGAATGCAGAAAAGTGGAACACAGGCGCGCTTATTCTGGTTCTGCTTATTCCTTTCGTGGGTCTTGGAGTTCTGACGGCACTACATCCAAACTCGGAAATTCAACGCAAAAAGAAAATTCAATTCTACGTCACCAACAAGCGGGCTTTTGCAAAATGCGGTGGGGAGAACAAAATCACAGAACACAGCTTGGACCTGCTCAGGAGTGTCAAAACCACGATTCTTCCTGGAAAAAACGGCAGCGGCACGATTGTTTTTGACGAATTGCCGGCAAATATAAAACAACAAATGAGTGACTATCAGCCGAAGCAGGTTCTCCTTTTGAAGAACACGCTGGTGTTCTTCGATGTCGACAACGTCGAAGAGGTGGAGAAAACAATCAAATCGGTGATTGCAGAAAGCACGTGCGAATCTGTCAAACAATTGGACCGCACTGAGGCGGTGAAGAGAAAACGAATTCTGCCCGGATTGTTTACGTCCATATATCAATTCCGACTGCAGTTCATGCTCGTCGTCGGCACGTTTCTTATCATCGCAATCGCACCAATGTGTTATCTGATCGGGAGCCAATCCAGATCATTCGGCTACGTTGATAAGGCTGGAACATTAATAGTAAAGCCTGTTTTTGACGAAGTTGGCAACTTTAGCGAAGGCTTAGCTCCAGCGTGCATGCCGTTTTCCCACGACCATGGCTATGTGGATAAGACAGGCAAATTCGTCATCAAGCCAAAATTCATCCAGGCGGAGCCATTCTCGGAAGGCTTAGCTGTCGTCGCGATGAACAACAAAGAAGGTTACACAAAATACGGATACGTCGATCACTCGGGCAATGTTGTAATTCCAGCAACTTTCGATCGTGCGCAAGATTTCTCGGGCGGACTGGCTGCTGTAATGCTCAGACCGAACCCGAAGTCTTACACTGAAGTCTGGGGATTCATCGACACAAAAGGTAAATGGCGGGTTCAGCCGAAACTTGTGAACGTAGGAAAGTTCGTTAATGGTATTGCTCCTGCATACTACCGCGCAAAAGATGAAGGCTTGCCTTGCCTCATTGATGAAAACGGAAAGATATTGGTGAAATTAGACTGCGGAATTGAGGCTGGAGATCCCGGCACTCCGAAAGGTTTTTCCGACGGCTTACTTCTAGCCAGCGTATACGAACCCTATGCCAATGGTTTTATAGATACGCACGGCAAGTTTGTTATCGCTCCACAATTCGACGAGGGCAGAAGTTTCTCCGACGGGCTTGCCGCCGTGTGCGTGAAAGAAAAATGGGGTTACATCGACACTAAGGGTGCGTGGGTGATAAAGCCTCAATTTGCAAATGCGAAGGATTTCAAAAGTGGTCTTGCTCCCGTTTTCACAAACGGAAGCTGGGGTTACATCAACCGGACAGGCAATTTGGTCATCAAACCCGCCTATAAAGCAGCAGAAAGCTTTTCCGAATCGCTAGCACGCGTGCAAGTGAAGGACGGCGAAGAACTACTAATCGACCGCTCTGGAAATGTCGTAGCCAAAGGGAAATCGTGCGGAGACATGCACCAGGGCCTTACCTCCGTGTCGCAGTGAAGTCCCGACAGTTCTAACTCTAGCGAGCGAACATACCCGTTCTGGCTCTGAGCATGCGGTTGATTTCCGCCTGGATTTCGCCTTCCAAGTAGCGAGCTTGCGTTTTGGCTTGCTCTTCCACCTTATCGCGGTTGGTTTCCTTCTTATACTGAGATGGCGCCAGGAAAGCCATTTTCCACTTAACCGGCAAGCTGAAGAGATTGACCGGGAAGGGATAGAAGGGGAAAAACGGCGTCACTGGAAATGCCGGCATATTGAGCAATTTAGCCACTTTTTCGGCATTAAAGAGGACCGGAACGGCTTCATCCAGGCCAAGCGTGGCCAGAGGAATTATCTTCACGCCCTCTTCAACAGCGGACAGTAAGCGGGTCCAGTCGAAATCGCCCAGGCGATATCTTTGCGAGAAGGTCTTTTGCGTGCTGGCAATGCCTTCCGGGAAGGTGGCAACCACTTCGCCGTTCGACAAAAGTCGCTTGACGTTGTCCGAAGACCATGGCACAAAGCCGATTTCGCGCAGAAAGTGATGGACTCTCTCGTCTTCGATCCAGTCCATATCGCATACAACATGTACGCGTCTAGGAGAGGTTTCTCTGGACATGAGCGCATAGATGAGCATCATCGCTGTCCAGGGCACAAGACCGGTGGAATTGCCGACGATAAGGGCCGGACCTTGATCGGGAATGGATTCGAGGTTTTTAAACTCGACCTTCCACCAATCTTCGTATAGGAATTTCAGACCAGGCTCGAGTTTTGCCAGGGTGCGCAACTCAAAGCCGAAATAATCTTCGCTTCTGTGCGAATTGCGGATGAACTGTTTATAGCTGGTAGAAAAGGCTTTCACGGTGTTTCACTCCTTCCGTTTTCATCGTCGGTCCAGGCGGTAAAAACCGATTTACGCTCTTTGAGCAGGCGGTTTAAATCCCTTTGGATGTCGTATTGAATCTCGCGTGCGATTTTCAAACAAAGTTTCTTGTCTCTTGCCTTCTCAGGCGGGTAATCCAATTTGATCGGACTATGTATGTTGATCATCCACTTGACCGGCAAGGGGATAAACATGAGGGGGAAAGGCAACCACGGAAATGCCGGCGTTACCGGAAAAAACGGCATTTTTAGCATCTGTGCGAAGGTTTTGATATTGACGAAATTAGGAAAAATCTCGTCACCGCCAACGGTGGCAACCGGAATCAGTGGAATTTGCCGTTCGATGGCCAATTGCACAAAGCCCGGATGGAAATCCAAGACTCTGTATCTCTCTTTGAATGTCTTGCCGACTCCTCTCAGGCCTTCCGGATAGATTCCCACGAGCTCTCCTTTGTCGACGAGCTTGCGGGCGTTTTCCAGAGTCGCCCTCACCTGACCTGTTTCCATCATCCATTCATTGATTCCGGGCAAACTGAAAAACCAGTCGGTGATCATGTATCTGACGCGCCGGGGCGCTGGATGATGGTTGCTCATGGAGATGGTAATCATGGCTCCATCCAGAGGCAGAAGCCCGGAATGGTTGCCAATCAGAAGCGCGGCGCCTTCAGAGGGAATATTCTCGATGCCGCGCACGCGCACTTTGAAGTGCTCCTCGTAGCAGAAGCGAAAAACCGGCTCCCACTTGGCGAAAGTCTCCAAGTTGAAGCCGAACTCGTCCTCCTCGCCCGCATAACGGGCGAAATAGGTGGGATTTCGCTCTTCCAGCGCTTTAAGCGGGTCTTTTAGCGAGGTTTGAATACTTTTCCAAGTAACCACAGGAAACCCAATATGCCAGGGCCAAATGAAACGAACAGGACAAACTTCTTGAGGACTTGCTTCATAGCAGCGTTAATGCGCACATAGGCGGGTTCACGCTCTTCGTTTGCGGATTCGTTATTTTCAGTCGACGTTTCAAAATCTTGCATAGACACTCACTTCTCTTTAAAACCAGTAACGGATGCCAATTGTCTAATTCACAAGGAATTCCGGACGCGGGCAGGCGTATTTCTGCTGCTCCACGACTGCATTAGTATAGATAGTTGTGGTCAATCAAGCCTTAGAAGCGGGTTTTCTCCTTAAGAAACATTTACCGACCGCCTCAGGTTCCTGAGTGGCTGGGCTCCACAGCCTATAATCTTACCTATTCGTTGCCGGCAGACCTTGATTGGTCAGATGCCGGCAATCCCAGCTCACAAACGACCCAAAGGGGAGACGGAGAATTTTATGCAACCTGACATGAACCAACTGCTGGGTAACCTGGCTAAGATGCAAAATGAGATGCAAAAGCTTCAGGCCGAACTGGCGAGGACCAAAATCGAGGGCTCGGCAGGAAACGGCGCAGTTACAGTAAGCTGCAACGGCGATTTGGAATTTACCGGCATCAAAATCAAACCGGAAGCAATCGACCCGGAAGATATCGGCATGCTCGAAGACCTGATTTTGACTGCAATCAAAGACGCTTGCCAGAAGGCAAAACAAGCCGGCGAAAAACAAGCCATGCAAAATCTCGGTGGCATGCTTCCGCCCGGAATGGGTTTTTAATTCAGGAAACTAAGAGACAATGTATTTCACCCCGCCGCTTGCCAGGCTGATTGAAGAGTTTCAAAAGCTGCCGGGCGTGGGTCCTAAATCGGCGCAGAGAATGGCTTTCCATATTCTGGGCATGAGTCATGATTCGGTCAAATCCTTTGCCGAATCGATGATTGATGCTAAAGAAAAGGTACGCAATTGCAGCAACTGCTTTCACCTCTCGGCCGCCGATCCCTGCGAGTTGTGCACCAATGAAAGACGAGACAGACAGCTGGTTTGTGTTGTTGCCGACTCGCGCGATGTGATCGCGCTAGAGAGAACGCGGGAATACAAAGGGCTCTATCATGTGCTGACCGGATTGATTTCTCCTCTGGACGGAAAGGGCCCCAACGAGCTCACCGTGCGAGAACTCGTCAATCGCGTGCACGACGACCAGATCAAAGAATTGATCCTGGCCATCAATCCAACCGTAGAAGGCGACGCCACCGTGCTCTATATTTCCAGCTTGCTCAAGCCTTTCAACACGAAAGTTACGCGCATTGCATTCGGTCTGCCGGTCGGCGCCGACCTCGAATACGCTGATGACATGACTCTGTCGAAAGCAATGGAAGGACGCCGCGAAGTGTAGGGGCGATGCCATGCATTGCCCGGTCGATTATTTTGAGATGATTTTTTCGATACGTTGAGCCAGTTTTTCTTTGCTCAATCCATTTAGATCAAGAAGAATCGCTCTGGCTCCATGTTCAACAAACTGATCGGGAATGGCGAGAGGAAGTACACGAGGCAATCCATCGGCAAGTTTTTGACCCTCTGTGCTCATCCATTCGAGCACGGCGGCACCGAATCCACCAGCCAGGCAACCTTCCTCAACCGTAATCAATGTGTCGTGTCCGTCGCGCAGAAGTTCGCTCAACATATTCACATCGAGCGGTTTTGCACTGCGGGCATTGACCAGCATCGGTTTGTGCTCCGATTCGATCAGCTCGAGCGCCTGGCGAGACATGTCGACCATCGAGCCGAAAGCCAGTATCACAGCCGGTTTTTGATTGTGTTTTCCTGAGTCTCCTGCTTGGAGAATTTCCCATTTGGTTGGATCGATCAATCTCGGCTTGGCTGCTTGATTTCCGTTGTTGTCACCCTCGGCAGTGGCGCCCACAGCTTTGTCTCTGGGGAATCGAATGGCGACTGGTCCTTTGCATTCTTTGACGGCGGTATAAACCATGTCTCTCAGTTCTGCGGCATCTTTGGGAGCCAGAACCGTGAAGTTCGGCACGCTGCGCAGGAAAGCGATATCGAATACGCCCTGATGAGTTTCGCCGTCTTCAACAAGACCGCCTCTGTCTACACCGAATACAACCGGTAGATTGAGAATGGCGACGTCGTGAATGACCTGATCCATGGCTCTCTGCAGGAACGTAGAATAGATGGAGACGACCGGTTTCAAACCAGCCTTGGCCATTCCGGCAGCCATCGTCACGGCATGCTGCTCGCAGATGGCCACGTCAAAAAAGCGCTCCGGATAGACTTTTCCGAAT
>Ga0265313_10003694_pt1 | contig 12195 bp, 8 predicted proteins | sample 4123metaG_FD_203122 | JGI IMG/M metagenome (GOLD analysis project Ga0265313, IMG submission 203122) | Rhizosphere microbial communities from Carex aquatilis grown in University of Washington, Seatle, WA, United States - 4-1-23 metaG | ecosystem: Host-associated > Plants > Roots > Rhizosphere >...
CCCGGTTCGAACGCGGCAGCATTGATGAGCAGCTCCTGATTTTCGGATGCGAGCGATTTGCCGAGGTCGCGATACCATCTGGTCTCGGACAGCTCCACCATCGTCTGGTAGAGCGTCGGCCAGTTATCCAGCCGCCAGATTTGAATCATGTCGAACCCGATCTCGACGGCGTTCTTGTCTCGAAGCACGGGCCACTCGGCGAAAGCTGCGATCAGTGACCAGCCCTTCCCTCTTGTATACTCGATGAACTTCCGCTTCCCTTCGATGAACATCTTCAGATACGTGTTTTCCTTGTCCCACTTCATCCTGAACACGTTTCGTAGGTAAATGGTCGGTGTGTAGCCTGCCATTGCCGTCTCCTTGCCATCAACGCGACTTGGCCCGCGAGTGCGCACTCCCCAAGCAAGGCCTGGACCATACGAATACGACGTGCACGTCGCGAAATCTACTGCTTTCGCGTGCGCAGATTGCGATCGCAATCGCAGATCCCAATCCCATCATAGATACGCGCACTCCTTCGCGAGCTCAACGACATCTCTTGCGAACGATCGTGCGGTATCTTCGGAAACACCCACCGACTGATTGATCGACTGCTCCAGGGCCGATCGAAGCGACGGAGGGAGAAGATGTTGTGTCGGCAGCAGCAGAGCCTTCCACTGCGGGATCGCTTTGTCGATGTCTCCGTCGGCGACGAGCTGAGCGGCCAGCGGCATTCGTACCAACCAGTGGAGTGGGTACTCGTATGCGGGAAGAAGCTTTGCCCAGGCGGCAAGGCAGACGTCCGCGTGATGATTGAGTGCGGCCTTCTCGCCAACCTTCCAAGCTGCCCACGCAAGGCAAGCGTGAGAAACTCCGACGTAATCCAGCATCCCGCCCTGTTCAGCAATAGTGGCCGCGCGTTCGGCCATTCTACGCGACGGTTCCACACGACCGGCGCGGCGATACAGAACGGCACAGTAGGAAAGGAAGCGCGCCTGCAGAGTGGCATCGCCAATGCGATCCGCGCTGACAATGGCTGACTGAAACAGAGGCTCCGCCTCCTCCAGCTGTCCATCGCACAGAAGCGGAAAGGCCAAGAAGAACTGGGCCAGAGCCAGCTCTCGAGGGTCATCGCACTGCTCCGCCGCCGCCAGCGACTTTCGGCCATAGTCAATCGCCTGTTCTAGACGCGCGTATCGTTCGCGCCGCAGGACTGTGTGAACGAGCGCCTGAAAGAACTGCGCTCGCTGAGATGCAACGCCGTGCTGTTCAACGACGGGACGAACTCTGTCGATGAGGGCAGAGAGCTCGTCCACCCGGGCAAGCCAATACAGATCCCAGGTCTTGTCGACCTGCACTTGCACCCATTCGTGCCACCATTCGTCGGTGTGCTTTTCCACCAGCGCCAAGTCGCCGAGATGCTCCTCCGCCCTGGCGAATTCGTCGAGGGCGCGACCATGCTGGTGCTGGCGCTCCCACGTGCGCGCGCATTTCCGAAGGCGCCTGCCGCGAGCAACGGAGGTTTCCTCGGGAGAATCCGCGAGCGCAGCTTGGAAGGAATCCCGCGCCGATTGCGCGTCACCCGCGATCAGGAGCAGATCGCCGATCGCCTCGTGAAGCGCAGCACGAGCCTCGCACCGCCCGGCTTGGTCCATCTGCCGATCCATCTGCTCGATGGCCAGCCGATACAACTTGACCGCGTCGCCGTTCGCGTAGGTACGGCGGGCAAGGTCAGCCGCCCGTTCGAAGTAGCCAGCGGCACGATCCGGCACTCCAGCTTTCGCCAGGTGAAAACCGAGCGACCCCAGATACGGCTCGATCTCGCGGCCCGAATAGCGTTCCTCGATCGAAGTGGCGGCTCGCTTGTGCCAATGGACGCACTCGTCCGCGGCCATTGCCAAGTAAGCAGCGTCCCGAAGTTGATCGTGCATGAAGCGAAGAGTGCCCGATTGCTCATCTTCGAAGATCTGCCGTTGTCGAAGCGTTCCGTACGCGTCGAGGATGTCCGAGACGTCCAGCTCGGCTGTCTTGGCCAGAAGCTCGGTGTCGAAACCTCGACCCAAGACGGCTGCGGCATCAACGATTTGCCTGATTTTCGGAGAAAGGCCATCCAGCCGCCTGCGGATGAGCGCCGAGATCGCTGTCGGGATGGCAACGCCTGCGAGGCGCGGATCGCTGAGCACCCAGCGACCGCCGGAATTGCGCTCGAGCCGGCCCTCGGCGATCGCCGTCCGCAAATACTCGCCGAGAAAGAATGGATTCCCGCCTGAAACGCCGTACAGGAACTCGACCAGCTCCGACGGCGGTGTGCGTAGCGCAAGCATCCCACCCACCATTTGCCCCACGTCTTCCTTGCCCATTCGGCCGAGCTCGGCGTAGAGGGCGCCCGGGGCGTGAAAGAGCTGTTGCAACGACGGCGTCATCTCCTCCAGTCGACCCGTTCCGAGCAGCAGCAGCGACGCGTTCGCGCAATCCGATGCCGCAATCGCTGACAACAGGTCCAGCGAAAGCTCGTCGGCCCATTGCAGATCGTCGATGATGAAACAGAGGGGTCGCTCGCGTGCATAGTCGAGCACCAACGACGCCAGCGCGCTCAGCATACGCGTTCGAGCGGCGTCGGGGGGAAGCGGCGGGGCTTCTTCCTCTTGCAGTTGATCGGCGAGATCACCGAGCAGTCGCTCATGGGGCGCAAGCACGCGAGCCCGACCCGTCAGCAGCCTCTTGGCGGTGGCGCCATCCACATTGCGGCAATAGTCCGCGACCCCGGTTAGCAGGCGCCGCACCGGGTGCAGCGGAGCACTCAAGGCTCGATGACCGCCTTCAGCCGTACCCAGGGGCAGGCATTCGCCGGTAATCACGGCCATTCCCTTTTCCGCGGCCAAGGCCGCAGCTTCGAGCACGAGGCGCGTCTTTCCCGCCCCACTCGCCCCTGAAACGAAGACCTTGCTCCCTCGTCCGTCGACGGCGCGGTCGATAGCGTACTCGAGTTGTGCGAACGTCTCGCGACGACCCACGAATCCCGAACGATAGAGGTAGCTCGTGGCCTTCGGAGACGGCGATCGTTCTGCTGTTCCGCCTGCCGCTTCCAGCAGCGCCGCGACGTCGTCCGCATACCCAATACGGTCCTGCGGGCTAAGCGTCAGCAGACCCATGACCACGTTGTCGAGCGCCGCCGGAATTCCTGCGACCACCGCAGAGGGCAGCGGCGGAGCAGGGGAAAGCTCGTGGACTCCTGCTGGGCCAAAGGGGAACAGACCTGTCAAAGCCTCGTACAGGACACACCCCAGCGAGAAAAGATCGGCGCGCGCGTCCACGAATCGGCCGAAGCGCTGCTCGGGCGCCATGTACGCCAGCGTTCCCGAGCCTGCGTCGGCGAGGTCGAGGATTTCTCTGCCCATGCCACCAAAAGGAAACACGAGCCCGAAGTCGGCGAGCACGGGCGTCCCGTCGGTGCGAATTAGAATGTTCTCGGGTTTGAGATCGCGATGGACGACGCCGCACCCATGCAGGAAGGCAAGCCCCCGGCAGATCGGAATGGCCAACCGCACGACCTCGGCAATCGACAGACGAACGGGGTCTGGTGGGACGCTACTTCTGCGTGCCTGCGCTGCGCCACCGTGGGTGTCTGCCAGCGTGCGCGCTGCTTGGGCGTCTTCGGTTTCGCGTTGCGCCCGAGTCGCCATCGGCCTCGGCCACAGCACGGAGCGAAGACTGGTGCCTTCCACGAGCTCCATGGCAAACCAGGGGACTCCATCGCTCAGGCCCTGATCGAGAATGCGCACGATGTTCGAGTGTCGCAGTCCTGCAAGGATATGAACCTCGCGACGAAACGAAGTGAGCAGTTGCGGGGCTTGGGTCCGCAAGACCTTGACCGCCACAGCCTCCCCGGTAACCGTATGCCGAGCGCGATAGACGATCCCCATCGCGCCAGATCCGATGGACTCTTCCACGGCGTATGGTCCCAAATGCCTACCCGCGCCGATCGCCATGGACGATGATTCTCGTCGGTGGGTCGGGGCCCAGCAAGCAAAAACGAGGTAACTTTTCCTTCCGCCGGCTGCGCTTTGCGCGGAGCTAGTACCGTGCCAGGCTTGGGTCGACTTTTTCGGCCCATGCGTTCACACCGCCGGCGAGAATCAGCAGGTGAGCGAAGCCGGCTCGTTTGAGCTGGTAATATGCCTGGAGACTCCTTGTGCCGTGATGGCAAGACAACGCGTAGGTCTGTGCCGAATCGAGCTCGTGCATGCGCGCCGGGATTTCGCCGAGCGGGAAGGGAATGGCGCCCGGAATCTGGACGATGGCGTGCTCGTGCGGTTCGCGCACGTCGAGCAAAAGGAACTTCTCGCCGCTTTGGCGACGCCGGTGAAAGTCTTCGACGGATATCGCCGGGACGCCACGCGAATCCAGGGTGGCGGCCTGCCCCTGCGTGCAGAAGGACTCGTAGTCGACGGGAGCAAAAATGGTCGGATGCTCACCACATACGAGACAGTCGGGGGAGCGGCGGACGGGAAGCTCGCGGAACTTCAGCTCGAGCGCATCGAAGACAATGAGACGCCCCACCAGTGAAGCGCCAATACCTAGGACGAGCTTGAGCACCTCCAACGCCTGCAGAGAGCCCAAGATCCCAGGCAAAACGCCCAGAACTCCACCCTCCACGCATGATGGCACCAGCTCCGGCGAGGGCGGCTCAGGAAACAGGCAGCGATAACACGGCCCGCGATCAGCGCCGAAGACACTCACTTGCCCTTCGAAGCGAGAAACGCCGGCATGCACATTCGGCTTGCCCGTGAACACGCAGGCGTCGTTGATCAGGTACCTAGTCGAAAAGTTGTCGGTCCCATCGGCTACGATGTCGTACGCACGAATCAATTCGACCGCATTTTCGCTGGACAGTCGAAGCGCGTGCGGGACAATCGCGATTTCGGGATTGAGCCGCCGCAGTCGCTCGACTGCCGCGTCCAATTTAGGACGACCGACATCTGCCGTCGAATAGAGGATTTGCCGCTGTAGGTTGGTCAGATCCACGCGATCGAAATCCACGATGCCGAGTGTGCCGACGCCAGCGGCAGCCAGGTACAGAGCCAAAGGCGAGCCCAGCCCTCCCGCACCAACGCAGAGGACGCTGGCGCGCTTGAGACGCTTCTGCCCCTCCAAGGTAACCTCGGGCATGATCAGGTGGCGGCTGTAACGCAGAATCTCCTCTGACGACAGCGCCGTATCGAGGGGTGCACCGCCCGCAATGGCCAGGACCAAGGTGAGCACGTCGCCGTCGCGCAGGGCCACATCACGGCGATTCGAGCCCAAGGCTCGAACGTCCTCACTGCCCAGAAAGACGTTCACAAAGCTGCGAAGGTGCCCCTCGGCATCGAACAATTGGCGGCGCAAGTCGCTACTCTGGTCGGCTAGAGCGCCGAGCGCACCTTCCACGTCATCTGCCTCGACTGTCACGCTCTTGCTGCCGCCGATGAAACGTCGAAGCGGCGTGGGGATGAGAATGGTTACGGGCATGGCGGAATCTCCACGGAGGTCTCGCCGAAACGAGGAGGCGGCTCGACACGAACACCGTAGAAAGGCCCGCCTCGCTCGGCGAGCGCGAACAGGCCCAAGCCCGCGGCCTGCTCCTTCACCACGGAGCAAATGAGGTAGAGGTAGCCTGGCCACGCTTGTTTCCGGTCGCAGTCGGACGGCACTGCCTCACAATCGGGATGGCTGTGATAGTAGCCCACGACTTCTTCCCCGACCTGCTGCGCCTCACGCTCTGCGGAGAGTTGAAATGTCGGTGCGACGAGGTAGCGGCTACGACGATCGCCGCCATGCTCATTGGGAGCCGGCATTAGTCGGGTAATCCGCCAGGGCACCTGTTCGCCATCTCCAACGCCCAAGAGCACGCCGCAGGCCTCGAGCGGGTAGGCTGCTTCGCACAGGTCTTCGATCTGCGCTCGGATCGCAGCGGGGAGCCAGACCGATGAAGGAACCCCAGCCACCGATCGCAGTTTTACTAACATTCCCACTCGCGAACAAGGTTGACGACCGCCTCGGCGAGGGGGGCGACTGCATGTCGTGTCCCCCGCAGACTTTGGCTTACGCTGTCGGTTCGCCTTTCTATTGCCATCTTTCGCGGTTGTCCTCGGCTGTAGCGACGGCGGTTCGCTCTCGGGCACGGACAGCGGTCCTCTTGGGCTCGACGCTAGCGCCGACGGTGGAAAGGTGGACGTCGGAAGCGGCATCGAGGCCGAAGCTCGCGCCGACGGTAACGTCGACGTGCTGGACGCTGCGATCGATGTCTCGGACGCTCGGGTACTCGACGTCGCAGCAAGAGAAATAGCGAGAGAACCGGACGGCGCCCTCGATGCCACGAACGACAGAACCGACGTTGCCGGAGCATAGGCATCATGGAAGTATGGCGTCCAGGTAGCGGAGCCGGGCAGATTGGCGGCAGGAGGTGCGCCGCGGCGTAGCTGACGGATTGCTTGTTATCGGACATTATTGGGATGCAATTCGCTGAAGAGAAGGCGGCACTTGTACGCCTTATGCGCCATATACTCAGCGACGTGTCAGCCGTGCCTGATTATCAACTGGTCGCGTTTTCGGGCGATCAGGTTCGGACGTTCGACTTGCCCCGCGCCGGCGAGGTGACGATCGGCCGCGATGAAGCGAGCGCGGTACGCATCGACGATCCCTCGGTTTCGCGCCGGCACGCAGTCCTTCGCGTCTCCCAGACACTGGAGATAGAAGATTTGGGCGGGGCCAACGGGACGTTCGTGCGCCAGACCGTGGCTGCGGGCCGGGACAACGACACCGTCAGCGTGAACGTCCAGCAAGTTCTCCGACGCAGGGCCAATGTGGCCGTCGGAGACTGTCTCCTGTTCGGGACGACCTGCGTGGTGGTGCGCCGCCAACCCGCCGTCGTGATTCCCGACATCGCACCCGGGGTGGTGGTGCGCGATCCTGCGATGCAGACCGTCTATGCGGACGCCGCGCGTGCCTCGCGGACCAGCATCAACGTACTCCTCCTGGGCGAGACCGGCGTCGGCAAGGAGGTCCTGGCGCGCGCGATTCACTCGCATTCGCCGCGTGCCCGCGGGCCGTTTGTGGCGCTCAACTGCGCCGCGCTCGCGGAATCGCTGCTCGAGAGCGAGCTGTTCGGCAGTGAGAAGGGAGCGTTCACGGGCGCGGTGACGCGCGTTGGCCTCTTCGAAGCGGCAAGCGGAGGCACGCTCTTCCTCGACGAGGTCGGCGAGCTGCCGCTCGGGACGCAGGCCAAGCTGTTGCGGGTGCTCGAAGAGCGGGTCGTCACCCGGCTCGGCTCGACGCGCGCGCGCCCCATCGACGTCCGTTTTGTCGCCGCGACCAACCGCGACCTCGAGGCCGACAGCCGCCAGGGGCGACTGCGCCCGGACCTCTACTACCGGCTCAATGGCCTCGCGCTCGTCATCCCACCGCTGCGCGAGCGACCGCTCGAGATCGAGGCGCTCGCGACGTCGTTTCTCGCCACGGCGTGCCGCGACCTCGACCGCCGCACGCCGCTGACGTTCTCGATCGCCGCGCTGGAGCTGCTACGTCGGCACGCTTGGCCCGGCAACGTCCGCGAGCTCCGCAACGCCGTCGAGCGTGCGGCCGTCATGTGCACCGACAGCGCGATCCTCCCCGAGCACCTACCACCGTCGCTGTCGATCAGACAGGAACCCTTGGCGGGTTCCTTAGACCTCCCGCGACGACTCTGCTGGGCTGAGCCCAGCTCCGTCAACGCGTCGATCAGACAGGAACCCTTGGCGGGTTCCTTGGACCTCCCGCGACGACTCTGCTGGGCTGAGCCCAGCTCCGTCAACGCGTCGTCCGCGCCCACGCGGACGGCGTCAGATGCGACGTTGCAGGCGGAAATCAAGGCGATCGAGCGCAGCCGGATCGTCGAAGCCCTCGAGCGCTGCGAAGGCAATCAGAGCGAAGCCGCGCGACAACTCGGGATGCCGCGCCGAACGTTCGTGTCGCGCCTGAAAGAGCTGGGGCTCGTCCGCCGTCGGTCGTCGGGTGTCGAGACGGAATGATCCCCGGGCTGGGCGCTCCTGCGATCATCGGTTCGCGATACCGGCCGATTCGCCTCATCGCGACGGGCGGCATGGGGGAAGTCTACGAGGTCGAGCACATCCACACGGGTGAACGTCTAGCGCTCAAGGTGATCGCATCCGGCAAGAACGTCTCCGCCGAAACGCTCGCTCGCTTTCAGCAGGAGGCGCGCGCCTCGGCGCGCATCAAGAGCGACAACGTCGTACGCGTCACAGACGCCGACGTAGCGCCGGAGCTGGGCGGCGCACCCTTCCTGGTCATGGAGCTGCTCGAGGGCGCCGACCTCGAACGCGCCGCTACCGCAGCGCCGCCGTCGCCCGCGACCGTCGTTGAATGGCTGCGGCAGGTCGCGCGCGCGATCGACAAGGCTCACAGCCTCGGCATCGTGCACCGGGATCTCAAGCCCGAGAACTTGTTCTTGACCAAGCCGCCGAGCGGCGATGATGCGCCCCACATCAAGATCCTCGACTTCGGCATCTTGAAGATGATCGAGGAAGGGGCGGGCGCGACGGGGTCGGGACAGATCCTCGGGACGCCAAAGTACATGGCGCCCGAGCAGGCCTCACCAGGCGCGCCAGTCACGCCGGCGACCGACCGATGCGCACTCGGCCTCATCGCTTACCGACTGCTCGTCGGCGAGAGCTACTATCGGGGCGGCGTCATGATCATTCTCGGGCAGCTCCTGCATGGCGAGTTGCAGCCGCCGTCCGCGCTTGGCGCGCGCCTCGGCGGCGCGTTCGACGCCTGGTTCTTGAAGGCGTGCCACCGCGATCCCAAACGCCGCTTCGCTTCGGCCTCGGAGCAGATCGAGGCGCTCGCCGCTGCGCTCGAGATACCTGTCGCTCCGATCGGAGGCGCGTCTTCGCAGTCGCCGCCAGTCAAGAGCTCCCGGCGGTCCTTGTGGTTCGCGGCCCTGGTCGTCGTTGCGGCCTCAGTCGCGGCGCTCGCCGCTCGCCGCTGGATGAGGACGTCGAGCCACGAGGCGCTCGTTTGGGGATTGCCCGAGCCCGGGGCGACAGCGGCGTGCAGCGCGTGCCTGTCCTCCGCCTGCCGCAATGAGGCCGAGGAGTGCGCGGCGAGCGAAGGTTGTCCGCAAGTCGAAGGATGCGTACGTGCCTGCTCATCAGGCGACGCCGTTTGCCGCGCCCGATGCTACGCGACGAGAGCGGCCACCGCTCAACTTCAACTTGGCATCGAGACCTGCCGGGCAGAGCATTGCGCCGCCGAATGCCTTCCGCCTCGGTGGGAGTGCTTGGGGCGAGTCAACTGGCAGTATCCGCGGCTCCGGCCCCAGGCAATCTCGATCAAGGCGACCGCCGTATGCGTGTCGTGCGGACCTGGAAACGGCCGCGCGCCCCTCGCAGCCACGCGGGTGCGCCTCTGCTCGGTCATCGATCCGAATTGCGCGCTTCCGTTTGCGAGCGCCGTCGCTGACGACAGCGGCTCCGTGACCGTGAAGATCGATACTTCGGTCTACCCGCCCCCGCTGTCGGTGTTTCTCGAATTTCGGAAGGAGGGTTACCTCGACAGCCTCGTGCCCCTCAATTTCCCACCCGTTTCCGGCGATCTCGACCTCGGCCCGCAGATCCTGGTGCAGCCGAGGGCGAACGTGAGTGGGGCCGCTGCGATGCTCGGTACGACCTACGATCCGTCGCGCGGCCACGTCCATATCCGTCCCCTCGACTGCAATGGTCAGGTCGCCACCAAGGAGGTGGCGGTCACCTGGCTCGATCGAGACGCGCGTACATCGACCATCGACTACTTCGGCTACACCCGATCGGCGATGGCAATGAATTTGCCGATAAACAGCGCCAATCTCACGCGGATCGTCGCCCGCGTCGCCGGCACGAAACAGCTCGTCGTTGCGACGGGCGTGGTCGTCCGCGCGGGCGCCGTCACGCATGCGGAATTTTCGCCATCGCCATGAATGCGAAGAGCCAGGCGTCGACTCGCGTCCGCGTTGACGGAGCTGGGCTTTGCCCAGCGGAGTCGTCGCGGGAGGTTCAAGGAACCCTTCCAGGGTTCCTGTCTAACGCGAGACCTCGTTGCCGGCGGCATCCAGGAACTGGAGGCCTTGGATGCAGAAATTATAGTCGAACGCCTTGCCTGGCTGGGGGCTGACGTAGAACTGCAACGCAACAGAGAGCGTCGGGTCGGAGACCTGGCTGGCCTGCCCGGCGGGGGCGTTGACGAGGTCTCCGAGCGCCACCGTGACCGGGCCGGCGGTCTTGAGGACGGGGGCCCCGGCGAACGAAACGAGGCAACCTGGCGCGGTCTTGCAATCGGCGCTGCTGAGCTCGACGAGCTGAGGCAGAAGGCCCGTGGGCGGCGGGTTCGAGAGATTGAAACGAACCTGCGCGACTCCCCGAGCGTTGAGGTCGAATGGCGCGGTTTGCGTGGACCCACCGTCATCTTGCGCGAGTTGGAAGATCAGGATGGCGCCCCATCCCGAGCCGCTGGGACCGGGATCGACCTTGCCCGACATGCACGTCTTGTCGGACGTTTGCTCGACGATCCCCGTCGAGACGCCGCCAGCGGAGGCGTCGGTGGTTGGCGCGACCCAACGCACGACAGAGGGCGGGTCGACGGCGAGCCGACAGCTGGGATCCGTGGGCGTGTTGCAGGTCGGGGCCGTCTTCTGAACGCTGCTGCCCGACGAGCCACAGGCCACGAGCAGGCTACCCGTTAATACCAATCCGATGCACGAAGATATTTTGTTCATGATGTTCTCCTTGGCCCTGGGTCTTGAGCAAGGACAGGGCCAACCCGAAGATGGCGGCGAAAGGGCCGCAAAGCCGCCCGGCTTGCTTGCGGGTAGCGCCGATCCTGCTCAGCTGAGCAAGACCTGCTCAATCAGTTCGAGAGCGCGACGAGGTGACTGATACAGAAGGCGAAGCTGTTCGCGCCCGAGGAGGTCGACGGAACGTGGAAGACGAGCGACAGCAACCGGGTGGGATCGAACGGGCGGGGATTGGCGACGAAGGGGGGACCACCGATGTCCTTCCATCGCACCTCGTTTCGTCCGGCGTGGACGGGCGAGGTCTCCGAGACCGATCCGCCCCAGAGAGCGGCGTCGTCGAAGCCGGAGGTCGGAAACGCGACCCGGAGTCCCGCGCCGGGAGGCGGTTCGAAATCGATATGGAAGGCAAACCCCGTGATCTGGTGTGCCAGGGCATCGTAGGGCGCTCCGTCGTTGAGCGTGAGACCAATGCGAGCGCCCCATAGGTTGCTCCAGTCCGGATTCCCATCAGCGCCCGCGATCGCCTTGGCGGTGACGCCCATCGCGCACATCCCCAGATCCTCGGTTGGTTTGAACGCGGGCGCGGTCGCATCCGGCGCGACCAGCACCGAGCATTCACTCGCGGAGTGCTTCCCCTTTTTCCGGCAATCGTCGGTGTCGGCCGAGGCGAACCAGCGGCCCCGAATGCCCGTCGCCCCCGTCGTCGCGACGTCGATGCGACCGCTCTCGTCGGGAACGAGCGGCGTACCAGCAGAGCCGGCATCGCCGACGGCGGCCGGCGGCGCACGGTCCATCGAGCGGCATCCCGCCGTCGGCACGAGCGCCACAACCGCGATAGAGATCAGACGGCGCATGCAGTTCGATCCGCCCACCTCACCAGCATTACCGAACGGCCCGCCATTCGCCAGCCTTGCTGAGGATCAGGACATCCTGAAGTTTCATGAGTGCAAATGCAACAAGCGCAGAATCGTTGGCCTTTCGGCCGCGGGCGCAACGGTCTTCAACGTTTCGAGGATTCGTGGCAGCCGTATCACAACCTTCGCGGCGCGGCGCCGCCGGCTACGAGTCGGTCACGCTCACGTTGCCCAAGGAGGTCAATCTACTCGGTTCGATTGGTTCTTGGCACTGGACGGCGACAGGACTATTGAATCGCGGGACATTTGCCGAGCCGAGACAGGCAGTTCGCTAGTAGGCGATTCGGCCCTTCGGCGTCGCGCCTATCAATAATAGAGCGCAAGATAATATTGGTCGGAGTACCTTGCCGAGCGCCAAACCAATTACTCTGGATGAAAAGAAGACGGTGTAGCTCTCATCGTGGCGTGAAATTGGCGGGGATTCATTGTTAGACCGCCCGAATCGACACGACGTTATTGAGAATCGTAATCTCGGTCCGGTAGGTAGCGGCCAGCATC
>Ga0265313_10003695_pt1 | contig 12194 bp, 11 predicted proteins | sample 4123metaG_FD_203122 | JGI IMG/M metagenome (GOLD analysis project Ga0265313, IMG submission 203122) | Rhizosphere microbial communities from Carex aquatilis grown in University of Washington, Seatle, WA, United States - 4-1-23 metaG | ecosystem: Host-associated > Plants > Roots > Rhizosphere >...
GAAACTACATTTTAGCTGGCCCTTGTCGTCTCCAAAGCGGAACATCCGGTTCCGGGTGGTCCTCCAGTCGTTACGCCGGCGTAGGCAGGCTTTGGTGGTTTTCGATAATCTGGTCGATTATCCCGTAATCCTTAGCCTCTTGCGCCGTCATATAATAATCCCGTTCGATGTCTCTGAGAACCTCATCGAGCGGTTTTTTGGTGGTCTCGTGATAGATCCGTGCGACCGTATGGCGGGTAGCGATCAGGTCGCGGGCGGCAATTTCGACGTCGGTGGCTTGGCCGCCGATCTGCGAGACCCACGGCTGATGGATGACGACCTTGGAGTTCGGCAGAGCGTAGCGCTTGCCGGGGGCGCCTCCCGTCAAGAGAATCGAGCCCATCGAGGCGGCGAAACCCATGCAGATCGTCGCCACGTCGGGGCGGATGAAACGCATCGCGTCGTACATGGCCAACCCCGCGGTGACGCTGCCACCCGGGCTGTTGATATACATGTCGATGTCCTTCTCGGCATCTTCCCTTTCGAGAAAGAGGAGCTGCGCGATGACCAGATTCGCTAGGTGGTCGTCGATCGCGCCGCCGACAAAAACGATGCGGTCTTTGAGCAGGCGCGAATAAATGTCGTACGCGCGTTCTCCGCGCGCGGTCTGCTCCACGACCATCGGTACTAAATGTCCCATGCTCTCCCGTAACTACGACGCGGAGCGCGGGGTTTCTTCGTCGCCAACGACCTCGGCGTTGTCGATGAGGAACTCGAGCGTCTTGTTGCGGACGATGCCGTCCATGAGCGAAAGCAGATTATTCCCCAGTGCCTGACGGATACGAGCGACGGGTTGACCGTAACGGCGTGCGAGCACTTCGAGCTCGGACGCCACGTCGGCGGGAGTCGCTGCGATCTTCTCCGCCTTGGCAATTGCTTCAATCAGGAGCCCCGCTTTGATGCGCGACTCGGCTTCGGGCCGCAAGGCGGAGCGGCGTTCTTCGGCGGTTCGCTCGTCTTGCGCGGCCGGCGGCCCGGCGTCTTCCAGTATCCGGTCGACCTCACCCTCGACCATCGTCGCGGGAAGCGCGAACTCATGTGCCGCGAGCAGCTGGGTCATCAGCGCGTTGCCGAGGACGCGGCGGGACCGAGCCTCGCTGACCACTTCCAGCCGGCGGCGCAGGTCGGCGCGCAGCTCGTCCAGGGTCGCGTTGCTTGAGACCGCTTTGGCGAAATCGTCGTCGAGGGCGGGCAGCTCGATCTCTTTGAGTTCGTGCAGCGTGATCGTGAAGACGGCATCTTTCCCCGCAAGCTCTTGGGCGGGATACTCGTCGGGGAAACGCACGGGCACGTTCTTGGTCTCGCCCGGCTGCATCCCAACGATGCCGGCAACGAAACCCGGCACAAAACGGCCCTCATCGAGCTCAGTCGTCTGGCCGGTGGCGGTGCCCCCCTCAAAGGGCGTGTCGCCGATCTTTCCTTCGTAGTCGAGGGTGGCGAGATCGCTTAGTTGCGCCGCGCGCTCTACCGGAACGAGGGTTGCCCGCTCCTTGGCCAGCGTCTTGAGGCTGCCCTCAACGTCTTCGTCCGAGACGGCGCTGGGCGGGCGGCTCGCCTTTAACCCTTTATATTGGCCGAGCACGATCTCCGGGCGCACTTCCACCGTAGCTTTGAGGCGCGTGGGCCGGCCGCCATTCTCCTCGAGAATCTCGATTTTGGGGCGTTCCACGGGCTCGAGGTCGTGCTCCCGGACGGCTTTTGCATAGACTTCCGGAACGACTTCGTCGACGGCTTGAGTGGTGAGGGTCTCGCTGCCGTACGTCTGCTCGAAGATTTTGCGTGGCACTTTCCCCTTGCGAAAGCCGGGGAGGCGCACGTCCTTCGAAAGGCGGCGAAAGGCACGCTCTTCGGCCTCGGCCAGCTCCCGATCGGTGATCGAAAACTCGAGGGCCACTTGGGTCGGCGCAAGACGGGTTAAAGTTGACGTCATATCGTGGAGCGGAAGACGAGATTCGAACTCGCGACCCTCGCCTTGGCAAGGCGATGCTCTACCACTGAGCTACTTCCGCGTGTTTGTGTCCCTCTTTTTGCTCGGGTCACGCGATTCTCGCGAACGCTCGGACGCGCGCGAACCGCATGACCTCGATCAAAAAGACCTACAGATTATAGCGTTGATTGTCTACCGAGCCGGCTAAGCACGTGGGCAAGCAGAGACTCGAACTCTGACGGGTTGCCCCACTGGAACCTAAATCCAGCGCGTCTGCCAGTTCCGCCACTTGCCCGGCGACCCCCATAGATAGAACGCGCCCGGGGCTTTTCCTTTGGCGCCGGCGGACTGCAGGGCGGGCAGGGCCTCCGCCGGCGTAGTGGCATGGTCCAAGCGCCACTCCGGTCCCCCTGGAGCATGCCAGTTAACGTGAACGCTGTTTCGAGATTTGACGCAGCCAAGCAAAAACGCGGCCCGATCCGCGCTCGCAGATACCTCCTTCAGGGCGGGTATCTCATCGGGAGCATCCTGCTAATGGCCCTTCTTTTCCAGCTCTTTTTCCGCTATCAGTACGTCAGCGCCAACGGCCTGACGTGGCGCGTCGACCGCCTGACGCAAAAAACGTGCAGGCTCAGCATCGGTCAAATGCCGTGCGCGACGAGCACGCCGAGCGCCACCGTCAGCACCAGCACCAGCATCAGCACGAGCACCTCGACGAGCGTCAGCCTCAAAGTCGTAGAAGGCAAGAAAGGCAAGGCGCGCTAGCAGCGCCGCCACCGTACAGGCATAGCGTGCGACCAAGTGTAGATAAACTGCACGTGGTTTAACCGGCCGCCTTGTGATACGCTTGTTGCAGTGAACGCGCGTAATGACGTGGGTTTTTCGCTGCATTGGGTCGAGGTGGTCGTCCTGGCGCTGGTCGCGGCGGCAATCTTTCAGGTCTTCCTACGCTACCAGTACGTGACTTCAAACGGCACGACGTGGCGCATCGACCGCGTCACGCGGCACGTTTGCGCAATGCATCGCGATCGGGCTGACTGTATTGCACCGTCGCCGGCTCCGCGCGAGCGTGGACCAGCCGGGAACCGACTGGCGCTCGCGAGGGAGCGGCCTAGGGCTTAATCCGAGCGGCCGCGCCGGACGTTTAGTATGGGGCGCTCGGGGAATGCCAATGGTCCCAAGACCCTCGCGGAGCCGCATCTGAAACCCTACGTTTTTGGAAAGGGCGCCTACATCGGCCTCGGGGCGCCCTCGATCTGGGTCAGAGAGATAGCGTTGCCGCCGCGTTGCCTGCCGCCGAATCGCTCAATGGGGCGGTCGAAGAGTATCTGACGGCATTTCGCTCCACGGCCGGCGCAAGGAGGGCGGCCGGGCGCAGTGACGTTCGGCCGCATACTCCCCTTGCGTGCGCTTATAGGTGCGGAGCGGGATCGATTGCGATACCTCCGGCACCGCCCTTGCCCATCTGATTGGTTATGGCATACTGGAACGTGCCGCTCGGGTACGAGTAGACGTTCAGACCAGTGGTGCCGGTAACGTACATCGTGTTGTCGCGCTTGTTGAGTTTAGAAAAGAGCGGGTTAGAGCCGGTTACGAGCGGTATCGTCGCAGTCGGCGCGCCCGAGTATGGCGGCGCGTATACTTCATCTTGCGCCAGCGAGTAGTCGGTGAGGATCATGTTCTGATGCTTATCAAACGTGATCCCGGTAATTACCGAGTACCCCGAAACGTTCACGGCCGTTCCCGAGCCCTTTCCTTTTGCGAACTCGAGAACTTCCGTATGGAAGCTCGCGTTGTCGTAGGTAATGAAGACGTCGCCCGATCCGTTGATGGCGATCGCAAGAACGAAGGCGCCGATCAGCGGACTGGTGAGCACGCGCTTCGGCGTAGTATATCCGGGCGGAAACACCGCGACGTTTCCCGGACCGAAGCTTGGGTTAATCTCGTTAGCAACGTACACGGTTCCCTTGTCGATGGCAACGGCACCGGGCTGACCAATATTGCTTTCAAGCAGCGCGGTCTTCTGTGCCCCGCAGCTTGGAGCGTACTGGACCACTTCCCAAACCGAGCTGATACTCGGTGTCGCGATCGTTGGCACCCAGAGGTTGCCCTGCTTGTCAGCAGCGAGATCGCCGGGGAAAATGCTCGTACCGGCATTGATCGAGCAGAGCGGAGCGCTGTTGTTGGTATCGTTTAACGGGTACTCGTTGATAACGTACTGCCCGCTCGGCGTACCCGTCACGACATAAACGCCTTTCCCCGCTTTGGCTGCCGGCGCAGCCGGGCGATAAGGTGTAAATGCTTGCGAGCCCGCAGGCGCACTCGGCACCGTGCCCGGGCCGCCGGCGGAACAGCCGGCTAGAACGAGGGAAACTGCCAGACCGGTAACGACCGCGGCGGCAGTGCATCGAAGCGCGCGCATAAGTTAGAAACCTCCTTGCCCCGAGAGAGGCGAACGTGATTGCCCGCCATCTTGGGTTCTGGAAACGCGTGCCCTGTGGTGCTTGGCGGAAAGTCGCAATCTTGGCGAAGAGTGGTTGCCGCTAGACTCTTAGGCTGCGCCCGATCTCTTGCACCCGACGCCGATGCCGCCGATCGCCGGTAATCGTCGCCGCGGCGCGGTAGGCGCTCAAGCGCGTCCATGGCGTCCCGTAGTCGTCGATGACTTCGAGAGCCGAGTGCAGCTGCTCGTTGGCTTCCCGGCGTTTCCCGAGCGCGTGCGCCGCCAACGCGATGGTGGTACGCGCTGCCGCCTGAAACCGCACGTTGCCCATACGTTCAGTCGCCCGTTCAACCTCGGTCGCGAGTGCGATCGCTTCGCCGTACCGCTGGGTCTGCAACGCATACTCCGCCTGCAAACCCCGCAGTAAAATCCAATCGGGGCCGCCCTTCGGGAAGTTGCCGTCCGCGGCTTGTAAAAGCCGGGCAGCTTGGAGCCATTGCGGCGTGACGGAAATCCAATCGGCGAGAACGAGCTGAAGGTCGGCGAGCAGATGGCGATCTGCGACTTCCTGGGCTATTTGCACGGCGCGCCGCGCCCACTCCCATGCGCTAACCTGATCCCCCGCATCGGCGTGGTACTGCATAAACGCCTCGGCGAGACGAACGGAGCGCTTTGGAGACGTGAACGAGCGCGCGAGAGCGGCGAGCTCCAACAGCGATTCGTAGCGGCTAAGGCGCTTCGTTGCCGCTCCCTCGAACTGCACGTGCTTGGCCCCGAGGGACCACGACTCCATCATAGCGTCGAATCTGCGTTTGGGCGTGGGAACGCGAACCGAAGCGAGCGCCGCTTCCACTCCTAAGAGGCGTTCGTGAGCGCGCGCAAACTCGCCACGCGTCCGGTAACGATCGCAGAACTCCAACAGAATCTCGGCATGCAGTTCCTTTACTCGGTCGTCGGCGCCGCGCAGGAGCGGCTCGATCGAGCGGAGGGAGCTTTCCAAAGCGCGCGCGTCTTCGTCGAATCTGCCCGTCGACCAGCACAGCTTTGATTCGATTAAGTGGAGTCGCGTTTCCGCGGCCGCGTCCGGCGCGAGGATACCGGTGAGTACGAGATCTCTGGCGCGCGCTATCGCCGCCTCAGAGGCTTCAACGTCACCACACTCGAGCAACGCTTCGGCGCGCTTGCACAGCGCCTCGATCTTGTGCTCCCGAGCCGGGTCGGCAGCGACGATGTCGTCGTAGTCGCGCAGCGCTTGATCGAGATCGCCCACGTCGGCGCGGCATGCCGCGCGATCCATTCGCATTTGAAACGCATCGAGAATCGGGCGCACGTCCACCGCTGGGCGCTCCTCATAGTTTGCGACGTATTCGGCGATGCGGTGCATCGCATCGTTGCGCTCGCGGTAACACTGGCGCATCGAAATTCCAAGCTGTGCGGCCACCTCGCCCAGCGGCCGGCCTTCGAGGCAGTGCGCCATTACGATCGTGTGCCGGCGGTAGGCCGCTTCTTTGGAAGCCGATGCTTCCGGCGCGCAACCCCAGTAACGCTCCGCGGCGCGAACGACCAGTTCGCGCACCAAGGTCACCGCGGCGCGCACCTTGGCTTGCGAGAATCGTTCGGCTCCGTCGGCTCCGAAAAAACGGCGGACGAGCGGATTTCGGCTCAGCTGTCTTGCGTCGCCGAGGTGTCGGAACAAATGGCGAGCGGCGACGTCAAAAGACGCGTTGGGATCTACGAGCGGCATGGTTCGAGTCTGTAGCCGAAGCGGCGCCGGGTGGCACGGAGTTTGCCGACCATCCGCTCAAGGTTCGCCTTATTAGGCGGGCTCTCATACGTGTACCAGCGAGCGGTTCCGGCAGGTTAACTCGCGGACGCCCGTCGCGCAACGTTAAGGAAATGCCCCGCGAGCGTGGGGAGATTGCCTAGGGACTCAGGCTTACAGAAGTTTGTGCCGCCCGCCGTGCAGGCTTCCGACGTTCGACGGAACATTGGCCCCATCTACCCTAATCACACTAATCACAATTGCCGCAAGGAGCTAAGCGATGTCGAATCATTTTACCGGTCTTAGCCTGGGCCCGCCTCTTGGCGATCAAAGACTCGATTTGTGCGACCTCTATGCGTTCCCGTCCCCTGCAGACGCACAGAGGACGGTGTTGATCCTCAATGCCAACCCGAATGCCGATGCGCTTCACCCCGATGCTATTTACCGGCTCGCCATCGACAACGACGGCGACCGTTTGAACGACATTGCGTTTAGCTATGTGTTCTCCAAACCGCAAGATGGCAAGCAAACGGTGAGCGTTTTTATGGCCACCGGTGACGACGCACGCTCGATCGAGGCCGTGGGAACGGAGATCTTCTCTGACGTTCCGGTCTCGTTCGGTTCGGAGCCAACCATCGCGAAGTCCGGTCCGTACACGTTCTTTGCCGGCGCTCGCAGCGATGCGTTCTTCTTCGACTACGATGGGATTAAGAATCTGTACGATACCAGCGGTAAGAAGAACTTCACCGATCTTCACAAAGGCGTTAAGTCGCCGTGGAGCGGCGTCGATTCGAACACGCAAGCCAACATTTTCTCAATGGTGCTGGAGTTGCCGACCAGCGAACTCGGCGCCAATCCCGATATCCACATCTGGGGACGTTGCAGCGTGCGGGGTAAAGACGGGATCCTCTTACACGTCGATCGCGCGGGGCATCCGTCGGTCAGCAGCTTCTTCAACACCGACGACACGAAGCTGGAATACAACGCTAGCGAGCCGGTGAGCGACCTGGCGAGATGGACCGATCTGTTCGTCCACCTCATGGGACATACGGGCGACTATACCCGCGAAGAAGCGATCGCCGCGATCGAGGCGGACGGCCTTCTCCCCGACATGCTGCACTACGACCCGTCGAAGCCGGCGAAATATCCGAACGGGCGCGTCTTCACCGACGACGTCATCAACCACCGCCTGGCGTTTCTCTCAAAAGGCGAGATCCCGCCGACTGGGTTGAAGCCGCACACCGATACCCTCGAAGTCTTTCCTTATCTTGGGACGCCGCATCACGCGTAGCGCAAAAAAGCCCGGTAGCTTTTATGCTACCGGGCTTGCTACGATCTGCACCGCCAGGGACTCGAACCCCGAACCAAGTGATTAAGAGTCACCTGCTCTACCATTGAGCTAGCGGTGCGTTTTGCGCCCTCCGGGACTCGAACCCGGGACCAACGGCTTAAAAGGCCGCTGCTCTACCGACTGAGCTAAAGGCGCCTGCTTCGTCGGCCGCCACACTTCTACGCAATCGCGCTTCGACGTCCTCCGAAGGGGGTCTTGGGGTGACTGACCGGGGTCGAACCGGCGGCCTCCTAAGTCACAGTCAGGCGCTCTAACCAACTGAGCTACAGTCACCACAAAGCGGCATTGTACCACAAGTTTTTGCGCCCGGAGGGACTCGAACCCCCATCTTCGAGTTTAGAAGACTCGTGCCTTATCCCGTTAGACCACGGGCGCCTAAGTGGTCGGGGCGACAGGACTTGAACCTGCGATCCTCCCGCTCCCAAAGCGGGCGCTCTACCAAGCTGAGCTACGCCCCGTTTTTTACACGCCACCATCCGAACTGATACGCCGTCTTGCGACGGTGACAATTCGCGCAGCGAATGACACATTTCGCGACCTCGGCAACGATCCTGTGCCGTCCCCAGCCCCGCCGTATCATGTTCCCTATGTCGTCGACCTTAGTCCCACTCACATGATCAAATTCCAGAACGATCGGATCCATTTCACCACAATCGACGCAGCCTTTGCCCTGCAGATACTCCACCATCCAGCGCTGATTCGTTGAAATGTACCCAAGACGGTTCACGCTACGGCGCTTCTTATGGGCACTAGCATTTCGGCGATAATGTTCCTTTGAGTAGGCGTTCTGACATGCGCGGGAGTAGCTCCCACCGCGCTTACGGTTCGTGGAGGCAGCGAAGGCGGACATTGGGAGGCTCAACTTACATCTTGCGCACCACTTCATGTATTTTACCATCGCAATGCTCTGTGCCACCTAAATTGCACACTGAATTTGCGCCTCCTAAACTTCACCCTTAGACAGGCTTAGGGTGACCTTGAGCACAGCTGCTTAGAACAACAAACGGTGGTAACCGATGTACGTTGACAAGTCGGCAATATTTGCGTCCGATGCAAGCAGAAGCGATTCCTCGATCCGCAAGCCCGCGCGCAAGCAGGTTCGCGCAATCCGGAGATTCGAGCCAGGCACGAGCGCCGTGCACCACGACGCCAAGTGGCGCCGCTGCAGCGTGACGAGCGTGTAGGCAAAGATCTGCACGAGGTAGGCCGCCGAGGCCGCGGCGACCGGACCGATGCGACCCTCAGGCCAGAGATATGCATACGCGACAAACTCGCCGTTGAGCAAGAACGCTAAGCCGGACGTATGCCGCGCAAGCCAGAGGTGATCGGACTCCCTTGCCGCGCCGCGCACTTTTCGGTCCAGCGAATCGAGCGCGAAACCGTGCGTCGACGGATCAATCTCATCGACGGCAAACGTATACGAGCCGGCCGCCATTCGCGCTAGCTCTTCTTCTTTCGGAATCGCTCCGGCAAAACGCAGCACCGTTTCGCGCGGCGCCAAACCGCGGCGCAATGCCAAGGCCGCCGCTGCCGAATCCTGCGAATCGAGCAATCCCAAGCGCGCAGCGCCTTCCGCTTCGCCCAACGCCGCCTCCAATAGCCGTCCGCCGACGCCTTGCCCTCGATACGACGGCTCGACGAAGCAGTCGCCCAAATACCGTTCGTCTTCGACCGCGCGGGTAATCGCATTCCCAACCACCTCGCCGGCATCGCGCGCGACCCACGCCGTTCCCCGGTCGGCAAATTCGAGAGCTAGTCGCATCCCGGCCTCGTCGAAGCCACGGCGCCGCACCATTGCGCGTACCTCGTCGACCGTTGCGCGATCGACGGTAGTCTCAGCCACGCTCGCGCAGCATGGCCAGCAGCACGTCGGCGGCACGCCGGCGGTGGCTGACCGCGTTCTTCTCCTTCTCCGAAAGCGACGCGAAGCTCACCCCGGCCGGCGGGTACAAGAAGATCGGATCATAGCCGAAACCGCCCGCCCCGTGCTCGGACTCTAAGATATAACCGTTGACGCGTCCCATCGCCATCAACGGCTCGCGATCCGGTTCCAACAAGACGAGCACGCTGACGAAGCGCGCGGTCCGGCGATAGGGGGGCACGCCGCGTAAATCGCCGAGCAGTGCGGCGCGGCGCTCCGGCCACGACAGGTCCGGGCCGCCGTACCGGGCCGAGTAAATGCCGGGACCGCCGCTGAGCGCGTCGATCTCCAAGCCGCTATCGTCGGCGAGCACGCGTCCCGAGAGCTTGCGATCGCTCAACGTTGCCATCAATGCCTGCGCTTTGAGCAGCGCGTTGCCTTCATACGAATCGGCACTCTCGATCACCTCGCCGTATTTGCGGGTGTAGAGCGGCGCGATCGGCGAGCCGGCAAAGAGCGCTTTGATTTCGCGCAGCTTTCCGGGATTGTGCGTGGCGACGTACGTTCTCACTCGGAGCCCAACTTTAGGACGGCCATAAAGGCTTCCTGAGGAAGCTCGACTCGCCCGACGCGCTTCATGCGCTCCTTGCCTACCTTCTGCTTCTCCAGCAACTTGCGCTTGCGGGTGATGTCGCCGCCATAGCACTTCGACAAAACGTTTTTTCGCATGGCGCTGACGGTTTCGCGCGCCACGATCTTTCCGCCGATCGCCGCCTGAATCGGCACTTCGAACATCTGTCGGGGAATCAGTTCCTTGAGCTTTTCCGCAAGGGCCCGCCCTCGTGCCGCCGCCTTGTCGCGTGCAACGATAAACGAGAGCGCGTCGATCGGTTCGCCGTTGAGCATGATCTCGAGCTTGGCCAGCTGTCCCTCGCGATATCCGACGACCTCATAGTCCAGCGAAGCGTACCCCTTCGTGCGCGACTTGAGCGTGTCGAAGAAATCCACGATCACCTCGACCAGCGGCATCTCGTAGGTCATGATCACGCGTCCGTCGTGCAGGTACTCCATGTTGGCGAGCGTGCCGCGCCGGTTCTGGGTGATTTCCATGATGGCGCCCACGTAATCCGGCGGCGAGATAATCGTCGCCTTCACGTACGGCTCCTCGATTCGGGTGGTAAGGTTGGGGGCGGGCAGCTTCGAGGGATTATCGATGGTCAGCATCGTTCCATCGGTGCAAACGACGTGGAAGACGACCGACGGCGACGTTGCGATTAAATCGAGGTTGTAGTCGCGCTCCAGCCGCTCTTGAACGATTTCCATGTGAAGAAGACCGAGGAAGCCGCAGCGAAACCCGAAGCCCAGCGCAACCGAACTCTCCGGCTCGTAGACTAGCGCAGCATCGTTAAGCTTGAGCTTCTCCAGCGCGTCGCGCAAGCCGTCGTACTCGCCCTCATTGGGATAGAGACCGCAATAAACCATCGGAACGGCTTTGCGGTATCCCGCGAGTGGGACGTGGGCCGGTTCGTTCGCCGACGTAATTGTATCGCCGACGTCGATCTCGCCCAGCGACTTGATGTTGCCGATGACATAGCCGACGTCGCCGGCTTGAAGCTCGCGCGTGGCCCGCATCTGCGGTACGAAGATCCCGACCTCGGTGCATTCGTAGACGCGCTCGTGCGCCATCGACATAAAGCGCGTTCCAGGCGCGAGCTTGCCGTCAACGACGCGCACGTAACTGACCACGCCGCGATAGGGGTCGAACTGCGCGTTGAACACCAGCGCCCGCAGGTGGTCGCGGTGTCCGCGCGGCGCGGGGATACGGTGCACGATAGCTTCGAGGATCTCTTCGATGCCGACACCGTTTTTGGCGCTGGCCAAGATGCACTCGCTGCGTTCCATCACGAGCAGCTCCTCGACCTCGCCCATGACGCGCTCCGGATCGGCCGCCGGAAGATCGATTTTATTGATGACCGGGATGATCGTGAGATCGTGCTCGAGCGCGAGGTGATAGTTGGCCAGCGTCTGGGCCTCAATGCCCTGGGCCGCGTCGATAATGAGTAGCGCGCCCTCGCAGGCTGCCAGCGAGCGGGAAACCTCGTATGAGAAATCTACGTGACCCGGTGTGTCGATGAGATTGAGCCGGTAGAGCTCGCCGTCCTGGGCGCGATAATTGAGCGTGACCGGGTGCATGCGGATGGTGATGCCGCGCTCGCGTTCGAGATCCATCGCGTCGAGCGCCTGCTCTTCCAAATCGCGCGTAAGAACGGTGCGCGTAATCTCCAGTAATCGGTCGGAGAGCGTCGTCTTACCGTGGTCGATGTGCGCGATGATGCAGAAGTTGCGGACGTTCGTCGCGACTTCGACTCGGTGCGCGCGATCGGTTCGGAGAGTCAACGACTAACTTCTCAATACGGGAAACAGCTCGAATACTCGAGCCGCGCCAGCCCCGGGGCGACGAAGAGCTGCAGCACGAGCAGTACGACGAGAAAAGCGATATCGAGGCCGCCGATGGGCGGGATGATGCGGCGAACGGGCATCAACACCGGCTCGATTAGGGAGGCCAAAAAGTAAAACCACCGTCCGCGCCGCAGATCCGGGATCCACGAGCACACGGCATAGACGAAGAGGAGGAGCGTGTAGGCGTATACGACGTAGCGCAGTCCGCCGGCCAAGTCGCAGAGCAGTATGTTCAAGACTCGCGTCTTTCTATGGCTTCGACGAGCGAGCCCGCTCGATCGCCTCGAGTTCTTCGTCGGACGCGTGCACCGTCGGCTTGAATGACTCGACGGGCTTACCGAACGTCCGCGT
>Ga0265313_10003696_pt1 | contig 12193 bp, 8 predicted proteins | sample 4123metaG_FD_203122 | JGI IMG/M metagenome (GOLD analysis project Ga0265313, IMG submission 203122) | Rhizosphere microbial communities from Carex aquatilis grown in University of Washington, Seatle, WA, United States - 4-1-23 metaG | ecosystem: Host-associated > Plants > Roots > Rhizosphere >...
CGCATTCGGTGCAAAACCGCGAGCCAGCGGCATTGACGTGGCCGCACGCCGCGCAGGCGATGCTCTGCGGTGAACCGCATTGCGGGCAAAAGCGGCTGCCATCGGGAATCTGCGTCTGGCAGGCCGAACAGGGCTTCATTTGGGCCATCGATCAATCTTAGCACCCGAGCGCCGGATGCCAATGATTTGCGACAGGGGGCGTGACCACACCACGCGATTGACATAGGTTTGCGCCCAACGCGGCCTCAGACCGCATCGCCGACCATGGGGAGACACGTCACATGATGAAATTGCTGTCCGCCGCTGCATTCGCCGCGGCTCTGACCCTCGCGCCGAGCGCCTTCGCGGCCGACTATCCGACCCGGCCGATCGTCATGGTGGCGCCGCTCAGCGTCGGCGGCTCGACCGACGTCATCGGCCGCATTATGGCGGCGGCGATGGGCCAGCAGCTCGGACAGACCATCGTGGTCGAGAACACCACCGGGGCCGGCGGCACCATCGGTGAAGGCCGCGTCGCGCATGCGACGCCGGACGGCTACACCATCGCCATCGGCCAGTGGGGCACCAACGTCGCCAACGGCGCGATTTACAAGCTCAACTACGATCTGATGAAGGATTTCGAGCCGATCGGGCTGATCGCGACCCAGCCCTTCTTCATCGCCACGCGGAAATCGATGCCAGCGAGCAACCTCAAGGAACTGATCGCCTGGCTGAAGGCAAACGGCGAAAAGGTGAACGACGGCCACTCCGGCGTCGGCACGCCGTCGCACGTCGCCGGACTTCTGCTGCAACAGGCGATCGGAACGAAATGGACCATGGTGCCATACCGCGGCGCCGGTGATGCGACGCAGGCCTTGCTCGGCGAGCAGATCGACCTCCTGCTCGTCACCCCGGCAGTCGGCGCAAGTCAGATGAAGGCCGGCACGATCAAAGTTTACGCCGTGACGGCGCCGAAGCGCATCGACACCGCGCCAGATGTGCCGACGACCGACGAGGCCGGGCTGCCCGGATATTACTTCTCGTTCTGGCACGCGCTCTGGGCGCCGAAGGGCACGCCGAAAGAAATCATCGCCAAGCTCAACGGCGCGCTGCGCAAGGCGCTCGCCGACCCCGATACCCACAAGAAGCTCATCGACCTGGCGCAGGAGATTTTCCCGCCGGAGCAGCTCACGCCGGAAGCGCTGCACGCTTTCCAGCAGGCCGAGATCGACAAGTGGTGGCCGATCATCAGGGCGGCCAACATCAAGGCCGAGTGAGGCGCCGCGGCTGCTCGTAGCGGCCGATGGAACTCTGTTCCCCCGGAAACGTTGTTTGCCATCTGGACGGGGCCGCGTGCAATTGTGCCGCGCCAACGAGGGCGAACATTCATGTCAATCGGAACCATTATTCTCATCATTCTGGTGATCGCGCTGCTTGGCGGCTTCAGCGGACTCGGCGGCGGACCGTTCTACGGCACCGGCTATTACGGCGGCGGCGGATTGGGCCTTGTGGTCGTGATCCTGCTGATTCTCGTGCTGATGGGACGGATCTGAGTCGCTAGTGCGACGCGTCCAGCATGGTCGAGGGCAGCCACAGCGCGACGCCCGGGAACACTGCGACGATCGCGACCGCGGCGCACATCAGCACGAACAGCGGCAAGGCATAGGCGCCGATGGTGAAGATGTTGCGGCCGGTCATGCCCTGCAGGACGTAGAGGTTGAAGCCGACTGGCGGCGTGATCTGCGCCATCTCCACCACCAGCACGACATAGATACCGAACCAGATCAGGTCGAAGCCCGCTTTGATGACCAGCGGAATAATGATCGAGGTGGTGAGCACGACCATCGAGATGCCGTCGAGGAAGCAGCCGAGCACGATATAGAACGCGGTGAGCACACCCAGCAGTCCCCACGCCGGCAGATTGTAGCCGCTGATCCACTCGGCGAGCGCGATCGGGATGCCGGTGAAGCCCATCGCCGCGGTCAGGAAGGCGGCGCCGGCAAGGATGAACGCGATCATGCAGCTCGTCCGGGTCGCGCCGAGCAGCGCGTCGACGAAACCTTGCCGCGTCAGCGTGCCCGACCACCACGATAGCGCGATCGACAGGAATACGCCGACCACCGCCGCTTCGGTCGCCGAGGCCAGCCCGCCATAGATCGAGCCGATGACGCCAAGGATCAGCAGCGACACCGGAATGAGCCGCCGCGACGCCTTGATGCGCGCCGCCAGTGGAACGTACGGCTCCGGCGGCGGCATGCGCTTGTCGTTGAGCAGCGCCCAGACGACGATGAAGCCCATGAACAAAGCGGCGAGCATGATGCCGGGCAACACGCCGGCGATGAACAGACGCGCGATCGACTGGTCGGTCGCGGTCGCGTAGACGATCATGATGATCGAGGGCGGGATGAGCAGGCCGAGCGTGCCGGAGCCCGCGAGCGTGCCGACCGCCATTTTCTCGTCGTAGCCGCGCTTGAGCAGTTCAGGCAGCGCGATGCGACCGATGGTGGCGCAGGTCGCGGCCGACGAGCCGCTGACCGCGGCAAAAATGGCGCAGCCGATGACGTTCACGTGCAGCAGCCGCCCCGGCAGGTTCTGCACCCATGGCGCCAGCCCCTCGAACATGTCGTCTGACAGCTTGGTGCGGTAGAGAATTTCCCCCATCCAGATGAACATCGGCAGCGCGGTCAGGTCCCACGAGTCGGACGCCGCCCACATCGAGGTCGCCAGGACCTGACCGGCCGGCGTCGCCACCTTGGTCATCACCGCAGCAAAACCGCAGACCGCGAGCGCGAGCGCGATCCACACGCCGGTGCCGAGCACGGCGAACAGTAGCAGCATCAGCAGCAGCGAAAGTTCGAGGACGTTCATGGCTTTTTACTGCGCATGATCTTGTCCGAAAACCGGTTCCCACTTTTCGGGATCATGCGCCTCACCCTTCCTTGCCGAGCGTGATGGCGTCCTCGGCGGCGCGGAAGGTCGGACGGCCGCGCATCACGATGGTGACGAGCTCGTCGAGCAGCGCGACCGTTAGCACCAGCGTGCCAAACACCATCGACGCCTGCGGATAGGCGAGCGGCACGCGGATGACGCCGGTCGACACTTCGTGGAAGCGAAACGACGCCCAGGCGAACTGGCCGAGGTTCCACGTCATGTATGCGGCGGCAAAGGCGCCAAAGCCGAAGGCGAAGATCTCGGCGACACGGCGTCCGCTTTCGTTCAGCGCCGCAAGCACCATGGTGACGCGAATATGCGCGCCGGCCTTGAGCGTGCCGGCAAGCGCGAGGAAGCTCGCGCCGGCCAGCAAATAGCCGCAGATCTCGTCGAGCGAGAGAATGACGAAGTCGGTACGCGGCAGATGCAGCAGCCCCAGCACGCCGTCGAGAATTCGCGCGGCAAGCTGGACGCCCACGAGCACGGCGATGGCAACCAGGCAGAGCGCCGACAGCCAGAGCGTCGCGCGGTAAAGCGTGTCGAGAGCATTGCGCATTGAACGGCTCCCCCTGCCTCTTTGTCGCAGAGGGAGGGAGACTTGGCGAGTAAATTACTTCTTGAAGGCCGCGAGCATCGCGGCGCCGTCAGCACCGGCCGACTTTTCCCATTCGGAGGCGATGGTGTCGCCGATCTTGGCGAGACCCGCTTTGAGTTCCGGCGTTGGCTCGGTGACCTTGATGCCGGCGGCTTTGAGCGCGTTGGTCTTGATCGTCATTTCCTCGACGGACAGCTTCCAGCCGCGCTCCTCGGCGACTTTGGCCGCGTCGGTGACCGCCTTCTGCTCCGCCGGGGTGAGCTTGTCGAAGGCTTCCTTGTTCACGAACACGATGTTGCGCGGCAGCCATGCCTGCGTATCGATGTAGTTGGTAAGGTAATCCTGCGACTTGGTGTCGACGCCGGTCGAAGCCGACGTGATCATCACATCGACGCGTCCGGTGGCGAAGGCGGTCGGCAGGTCCGGCACCTCGATCTGCGTCGGTATCGAGCCGGCGAGCGCGGCGATGCGCCCGATCATGGCGTTGTAGGTGCGGAACTTGAGGCCCTTGAGCTGGTCGACCGAGGTGATCTCACGTTTGGCGTAAATTCCCTGCGGCGGCCACGGGATCGAATAAAGCAACATCAAGCCTTCCGAGGCGAGTTGCTTTTCCAGATACGGCTTCTGCGCCATGTAGAGCTTGTGCGAGGCGTCGTAGCCGGTGGCGAGAAACGGAATTGAATCGATGCCGTACACGGGCGTTTCGTTGGAGTAGAGCGACTCAAGCGCTTCGCCGATTGGCGCGGTGCCCTGGCGCACGGCACGCTTGATTTCCGCGTGCTTGAACAGCGAGCCGGCCGAATGCACCGCAATCTGCAATGAGCCGTTGGTCGCCTTGGCGACGTCCTGCGTGAACATGACGACGTTCTTGGTGTGGAAGTTGCCGTCCGGATACGGCGTCGGCATGTCCCATTTGGTTTGCGCCGCAGCGGCGCTGCCGAGACCCGCCACGAGCGCAACACCTACAAAAACGCGCAAGAACTTCGTCATCTGTCGTCTCCCTCACACTCTGAGCCGTGAGCATGGGACTATCGGACAGCCGGTGGCAAGACCGCCAAAAGATTAGCTTGCGGGTTCGACACCATTGGCGCGCAGCGTCGGCGCGGCGGTCGGCGCTTGATTGGTCGCCTTGGCTGCGCGCCTGGCAGTCAGGCTTGTCTTTGGCCCAACAGGCCGGACATAGTGCAGCGCGACGGGACGGGGCATGCCAGCGAAGTCATCAGCACAGCATTGGGATTTCTGGATCGACCGCGGCGGCACCTTCACCGACATCGTCGGGCGGCGGCCGGACGGCACGCTCACCGCGCACAAATTGTTGTCGGAGAATCCCGAGGCCTACACCGATGCTGCGGTGCAAGGCATCCGCGATCTGCTCGGCCTGAAGCCGGGCGAAGCAATCCCGGCGGGCCGCGTCGGCGCGGTGAAGATGGGAACGACGGTCGCGACCAACGCGCTGCTCGAGCGCAAGGGCGACCGCACGCTGCTGCTCATCACCAAGGGATTCCGCGACGCGCTCAAGATCGGCTACCAGGCGCGACCAAAGATCTTCGCCCGCCACATCATCAAGCCCGACATGCTGTTCGAGCGGGTCGCCGAGGTCGACGAGCGCGTCCGCGCCGACGGAACGGTCGAGCGCGAGCCGGATCTTGCCCAGGTGCGTACCGAGCTCGAGGCGGCGAAGGCCGACGGCATCGCCGCGGTCGCCATCGTGTTCATGCATGCCTACCGCTACCCGGAGCACGAGAAGCGCGTCGCAGCATTGGCGCGCGAGCTCGGCTTCGCCCAGGTGTCGGTCAGCCACGAGGTCTCGCCGCTGATCAAGCTGGTCGGCCGCGGCGACACCACCGTGGTCGACGCGTATCTCTCGCCGATCCTGCGGCGCTATGTCGCGCAGGTCGACAAGGACCTCGATGCCAGGCGCTCCAAGGCGCGGCTGATGTTCATGATGTCGTCGGGCGGCCTCACCGCCGCCGAGCTGTTCCAGGGCAAGGATGCGATCCTGTCGGGTCCGGCCGGCGGCGTGGTCGGCATGGCGCAGACTGGACACGAAGCGGGTTTCAAGGAATTGATCGGCTTCGACATGGGTGGCACCTCGACCGACGTGTCGCATTTCGACGGCGAGTACGAGCGCGCCTTCGAGACGGAGGTTGCCGGCGTACGCATGCGCGCGCCGATGATGCTCATTCACACGGTCGCGGCCGGCGGGGGCTCGATCCTGCATTACGACGGCGCGCGCTTCCGCGTCGGGCCGGATTCGGCCGGCGCCAATCCGGGGCCGAAATGCTACCGGCGCAACGGCCCCCTCGCCGTCACCGACGCCAATGTGATGGCCGGCAAGCTGATCCCCGATTTTTTCCCGAAGATCTTCGGGCCGAACCAGACCCTGCCGCTCGACGCGCACGCGGTGCGCAACGCCTTCACCGACCTGGCGCAGCAGGTCGGCGGCGGCAAGAAGCCGGAGGAGATCGCCGACGGCTTCATCAAGATCGCGGTCGAGAACATGGCGAACGCGATCAAGAAGATTTCCGTGCAGCGCGGCTACGACGTGACGCGCTACGCGCTCAACTGCTTCGGCGGCGCCGGCGGCCAGCACGCCTGCCTGGTCGCCGACTCGCTCGGCATGACCAAGGTGCTGATCCATCCGTTCTCATCGCTGCTGTCGGCCTACGGCATGGGCCTCGCCGACATCCGCGCCACGCGCCAGCAGGCGATCGAACTGCCGCCCGGCACGAAATCGCTGGCTGCGATCAAACGCATCGGCGGCAAGCTCGGCCGCGAGACCAAGAAAGAGGTCGCCGGACAGGGCGTGCCGGCGGGCAAGATCAAGGTCATCGTGCGCGCGCATATACGCTACGCCGGCACAGACACCGCGCTGGTGGTGAATGCCGGTTCGCAGCCAGCGATGACGCGCGCCTTCGAGACCGCCCACAAGGCGCGCTTCGGCTTCATCGACAAGACGAAACAGATCGTGGTCGAGGCGGTGTCGGTCGAGGCGGTCGGCGGCGGCGCCAAGTTCCGCGAGAAGACGGCACGGCTCAAACGCACCGGGCTCCCCGCCCCGGCGCGGCGCACGCGGTTCTTCTCGGCCGGCGAATGGCACGGCGCCAACGTCTACACCCGCAACCAGCTCACGCCCGGCTCCCGCGTCAAAGGCGCCGCCATCATCGTCGAACCGCACCAGACCGTCGTTATCGAGCCGGGCTGGCAGGCCGAGGTGACCCGCAAGGATCACCTGGTGCTGACGCGCGTCGTGAAGCTCAAGCGCACACACGCCATCGGCACCCATGCCGATCCTGTGATGCTCGAGATATTCAACAATCTCTTCATGTCGATCGCGGAGCAGATGGGCGTGTCGCTGCAGAACACCGCCTATTCGGTCAACATCAAGGAGCGCCTCGATTTCTCCTGCGCGGTGTTCGCGCATGACGGCACGCTGGTCGCCAACGCGCCGCACATGCCGGTGCATCTCGGCTCGATGGACCGCGCGGTGGAAACGATCGTCCGCGAGAACGAGGGCCGCATCGCGCCCGGCGACGTCTACGCCATCAACGCGCCCTACAACGGCGGCACGCACCTGCCGGACATCACGGTCTGCACGCCGGTGTTCGACGACAAGAAGAAATCGATTTTGTTCTGGGTCGCCTCGCGCGGGCATCATGCGGATGTCGGCGGCATCTCGCCCGGCTCGATGTCGCCGAACGCGACGACCATCGAGCAGGAAGGCGTCTACATGGACAACTTCAAGCTGGTCGACCGCGGCCGCTTCCGCGAAAGGGAGCTGACGGAGGCGCTGACCGGCGCGAAATACCCGGCGCGCAATCCGGTGCAGAACATTAACGACTTGAAGGCGCAGATCGCCGCCAACGAGAAGGGCGTCGCCGAACTGCGCAAGATGGTGCCGCAGTTCACGCTGCCGGTGGTCAAGGCCTACATGCAGCACGTGCAGGACAACGCGGCCGAGAGCGTGCGCCGCGTCATTGATCGCCTGCATGACGCCGAATATGCCTACCCGATGGACCAAGGCACCACAATCAAGGTGAAGATCACGGTCGACAAGGGCAAGCGCGAGGCGACCGTCGACTTCACCGGCACCTCGCCGCAGCAACCGACCAACTTCAACGCGCCGGAGCCGGTGACGCGCGCCGCGGTGCTTTACGTGTTCCGCGTGATGGTCGACGACGACATTCCGATGAACGCCGGGTGCCTGCGGCCGATCAACATCGTCGTGCCGCCGAAGACGATGCTGACGCCGGAATATCCGGCCGCCGTCGTCGCCGGCAACGTCGAGGTGTCGCAGGCCGTGACCAACTGCCTGTTCCTCGCGCTCGGCAGCCTCGCCGCCGCGCAAGGCACCATGAACAACCTCAATTTCGGCAACGCGCGCTATCAGTATTACGAGACGATCTGCTCCGGCTCGCCGGCCGGCCCCGGCTTTAACGGCACCGACGCCGTCCACACGCACATGACCAACACGCGCCTCACCGACCCCGAGGTGCTCGAATTCCGCTACCCGGTGGTGCTGGAGGATTTCCACATTCGCGCCGGCTCCGGCGGCAAGGGCAAGTGGCACGCCGGTGACGGCATCCGCCGCACCATCCGCTTCCTCGAGAAGATGGACTGCACGATCCTATCCGGCCACCGCCGCATCCGTCCGCCGGGATTGGCCGGCGGCGAAGCCGGGCAAATCGGTGAAAACGCGGTGCGGCGCAAGGACGGCGCCGTCGAAAAGCTCCAAGGCTGCGATGAGACGACGATTGACGCCGGGGAGGCAGTCATCATCCAGTCGCCGACGGCGGGCGGATATGGGAAGGCCTCGTAACGCTTTCGGCAGGGCTGGTTGCGGCCTCGCGGTTACTCTATCATGACGATAGTGATGGCCGAACTGGGGGGCGGCGATGAAGCGAGCCAAACGGAAAGCCAAGCGCAAACAGCAGAAGACTAAGCGGAATCCGGCCAAAAGCGCTGCTTCAAAGCGACGTATGCCGCGGGCCAAGAAGCCGGGAAAAAAGCCAAAGATAGCGGTGCCGCCGGGGTTGGAGATTCCGCGTGGCGGCGGCGGAGTCCGCACGATCAAAGTGCCCGTTGACGTCGACGTTGAGCGCGGCCAACACGGGCTCAGGCCCGCGATCAAGAAGCTCGATTAGTTCAGCGGCACGCACGATGAGCGACGCGGCGAATACCAAGCAGGGTGAATACAGTGCGCGGCTGACGCAGGCCGTGGATCAACTGCGCGGCAACGTCAAGTGGACGCTCGCCGCGTTTGGCGCCATCGGCACGACGTTGCTGGCGGGCTCGCAGTTGTCGAGCATCGGAAAATTTCAGCTCAGCGATTGGCGCTTGTGGGTCGCCCTTGGCTGCGCCGTGGTAGCGCTCGGTGCCGCGTCTTACGCCGTCCGCTCGGCCCTGAAAGTCGCCTTCGCCGGTTACACCGAGTTAAACGATCTCAGCGAAGCCGACCGCAAATATGCCGAAGGCAATACGGCAATGCTGGATGGCTTCAAAGACATCGAAGAGATCAAGCAAGCCTATTATGATTGCATCCAGACCCGCCATGCACATTTGACCAAGGGCACCAAAGCCACCACCGTCCAGGGCGACAATGCCAACTTTAGGTACCTCGACGGCCTCGTCGACGACATTCTGTCCTTCATTCGATATCGCCGGATCAGCGAGCAAGCGCATGAGTCAGCCAAAGAACTCGGGGCCGCCAGCATCGTTGCGGCGGTCGGGCTTGTCGGCTTCGCGTGGGCCGCCAATCCCCCGAGCGACAAGCCGATCGTCGTTTTACAGTCGCTGCCATCGCCTGCGCGGCTGACGCTGACTGACGCCGGCAGGAAGGCCCTCAGTCCCGTGCTCGGACAAAATTGCGCTTCCGCCGAAAAGATCGACGTCATCGTCCTCAGCGCGACGACGGCCGGTTCCGAGGTACTGAGCAATAGGAACAAGGACTGCGCCATGGTCCGGTTCACCGTCACTGACGCGGTGGGCACGTTGGCGCCGCCTTGAGATTGGCGGCTCGGCAATCCGTCCCTTCAACTAGTGCGCATCCGCGCCCGCCGCCGCCGCCGGCTTCCGCATGATGATGCCGAAGGCGGCGAGCACCACGAACAGAACCGTCAGCATCAGGAAGACGTCGGCAAAGCTCATTACCGCCGCCTGCTGGCGCACCATCGTCATCATCTCCTTCATCGCCACCAGCTTGGCGTTAGAGCCGGAAAAGCGCGCGGCCAGATTCGCCAGCAGATCGACCGCGGTGCGGTTGTTCGGAGTGATCGCCTCATGGAGCCGTGTGAGATGCAGATCCATGCGATCGTTCATGACGGTATTGATCGCCGCAAGGCCGATGGCGCCGCCGAGATTGCGCGTCAGGTTGAACAGGCCGGAGGCGTTCTTCATGAGCTCCGGCGCCAGCGTGCCAAGCGCGGTGTTGGTCACCGGCACGATCGCCAGCATCAGGCCGACGCCGCGGAAAATCTGCGGCCACAGCAACTCCCAGAAGTCCCAGTCCTGGGTGACGAAGGTCATCTGCCAGGTGCCGATGGCGAAGAACACGAAGCCCGCCATCAGCACGTAACGCGGATCGAACTTCTGGCTGAGCTGGCCGGCGACCGGCGCGGTGGCAAACATCGCGATGCCGGACACGAACATGGTGGCGCCGATCATGCGCGCGTCGTAGCCGCGAATTTCGGCGAGATAGACCGGATAGATATAGGTCAGCCCGTAGAGGCCGATGCCGAGGACGAAGGAGAACAGGCTGCCGATGGCGAAGTTGCGGTTGGCGAAGGCGCGTAGATCGACGATCGGCGCGCGCGCCGTCAGCACGCGGGCAAAGAACACGACCGCCGACACTGCCGAAATGATGGCAAACAGCGCGATGGTGTTATCGTCGAACCAGTCGTAACGAGGGCCCTCCTCCAGCACGTATTCGAGCGCGCCGAGAAAGCCGGCCATCGAAATAAGGCCCCACCAATCGAAGGTATCGAGCAGCGAGTAATCCGGCTTGTCGAAATCGACCAGCACGACGGTCGCTATGGTGACGACGATGCCGGGCACGATGTTGATGAAGAACAGCCAGTGCCACGACAGCACGTCGGTGACGTAGCCGCCGATCGTCGGCCCGATGGTCGGCGCCAGCGTCGCGATCAATCCGACCACCGGCGCGATCATCTTCTGCCGCGGACCGGTGAAGATCATGTAGGCCGTGGCGAACACGGTGGGCACCATGCCGCCGCCGATGAAGCCCTGCAGCGCGCGCCAGATGATGATCTCGTTGATCGAGGAGCTCATGCCGCACATGATGCTGGCGAGCGTGAAACCCGCGGCCGACACCGAAAATAGAAGCCGCGTGCCGAGCGCGCGCGACAGGAAGCCTGACAGCGGAATCGCGATGACCTCCGCGATCAGATAGGACGTCTGCACCCATGGGATCTCGTCGGCTGAGGCGGACAGTCCGGCCTGGATCTCCGACAGCGAGGCGGACACGATCTGGATGTCGAGGAACGCCATGAACATGCCGACGCACATGGCGATGAAGGCCGCGAGCTTGCGCGTCGATAATTGATCCACGCCCCCGGCCCCGCCCGTCGGGGAACGAGCGGAGGCCGGAAGCGTGGACGTGGCGGTAAGCGAACTCATGACACTCAACTCACCGCCGGGACTGCTGAATAGATTCGGCCGCGCTGGCGTCGAACCAGCCGCGGTTGTCGGCGGCCGACTGCGGCTTGGTGTTGACGCTGACGACGACCGACATGCCGGACCGCAGCAGGCGCTGCTCGGTCAGGTGCGCCGGCAATTGAATGCGGACGGCGAGGCGCTGCACGATCTTGGTGAAGTTGCCGGTGGCGTTGTCCGGCGGCAGCAGCGAGAACACCGAGCCCGAGGCCGGCGACACGCTTTCCACGCTGCCCTCGATGTCGTGGTCAGGCAGCGCATCGACGCTTACCTTGACCGGCTGGCCGGGCCGCAGGCGCGCGAGCTGCGTCTCCTTGAAGTTGGCGTCGATGTAGACGCCGGCGAGCGGAACGAGGCTCGCAACCCGGGTCGCTGTCTGGACGTAGTCGCCGACCTGGACGCCGCGATTGCCGATGACGCCATCGATCGGGGCGCGGATGACCGTGAACGACAGGTCGCGCTCGGCCTTGGCCTGCGTCGTCTGCAACTCCTGGAGCGTGCGCGCCGCTTCTTGCTGCTGCGCGCGCAACACTTCCACGTTGGCGAGCGCGGCGTCGATCGCGGCCTGCGCACTCTGCACCGCGGCATTGGCCTGATCGCGGTTGGCCTGCGCCTGCTCCAAGGTCTGGCGGCTGGCGAATTCCTTGACCGTCAGCGCCTGCTGACGGTCGAGCTCGGACTGCGCGCGCGTCGCTCCCGCCTGAGCCGACAGGAGTTGGGCCTTGGCCTGCTCGACGGCAGCCTGCTGCGCCGGGATCTGCTGGCCGAGCCGCGCCACCGTGGCGACCTGGGTCGCGACCTTGCCGCGGGCGGAATCGAGCGCGAGGCGGTAGTCGCCATCGTCAATGCGGGCGATCACGTCGCCGGCGTGGACGTAGGCGTTATCGGCGACATCGATGCCGGCGACATAGCCGGCCACCTTGGCGGCCAAAGTGGTGGCGTCGGCGTGCACATAGGCATCGTCGGTCGAGACGATGAACCGGCCGGCGGTGACGTAGTCGTACCCGTACCAGGTCA
>Ga0265313_10003697_pt1 | contig 12191 bp, 9 predicted proteins | sample 4123metaG_FD_203122 | JGI IMG/M metagenome (GOLD analysis project Ga0265313, IMG submission 203122) | Rhizosphere microbial communities from Carex aquatilis grown in University of Washington, Seatle, WA, United States - 4-1-23 metaG | ecosystem: Host-associated > Plants > Roots > Rhizosphere >...
AGGTCGATGTGCTTTCAACATTGCGGGGCAGTCGCATATACGGCGCCATTCGGGAAATCATCATCGAGATTTCCGAAGCAAATCTGGGAAGCTCCAAACGGCAACAGCTGCTGAGCCTGCTGACGCAAGATGGTTTTGTGGAAACGTCCCGCTCGGGTCCCGCAAGTCACTATGACGCTCGATACAGAAGGATCGAAACGTCAACCGAACAAGGCCGGAGCAATAGATGACCACGCCGCAAGGAAAAGCCTGCATAGGGAAATCTTCAAGCTGCTCCGATTGATGCACGGAGCGGCGGCTTCCAGCAGTAGCGTCGGGGCGGCCACTCCGGCTGGCCGATTCCTGAACCAGGGGATAGCGCGAGCGAACGCTTGAATCGCAACGCGTTTCGCGCTTCAGTTCTCTCTGCGGGATCGGGGCCATGAGCCGCGCCCCATGGGGAGCCAGGCCTATTCGTCGAATTGCTTCACGGCTGGTGGCCTGCGGCATCGTCGCGGGGCTTCTGATGGCGGCTCTGGCGCATGGAGCTTGGGCGCAGGGGCGCGCACCGGCCGGCGGCACGGTCACTGTCGCCGTCGATGAGGCGCCGCCCTTCGCCATGAAGGGCGATGACCGCCAGGTGAGCGGCTTCAGCATAGATTTGTGGAACGCTGTCGCCGACACGCTCGATTTAAAGACGACCTTGATCCTGGCCCCGGACGTGCACCGGCTCTACGACCTGCTGCGGGAGAAGAAGGCTGACATCGTCATAGAGCCGACCGTCCCCACCAAGGAACTGGACGACCAGTTCGACTTCTCCTATCCGGTGATCAATGCAGGCTACCTGGTGGTGGTCAAGGACACCGGACAGAGCCAGACCGATTCCCCCCTGTTCGATCTGATGCACATCCTGATTTCGCCGGTGCTGCTCATCTGGCTCGGCTTCGTGGTTGTATTCGTCCTGGTCCCGGCCCACCTGTTCTGGTTCCTCGACCGGGGAAGCGAGGGCAGCATCAGTCCGGGCAAGGGCTATTTCCCCGGCATCCTGCATGCCATGGTCTGGTCGATGACGGCGCTCGTCTCCCAGGTGCAGCAGTTGCCCCGCCATGCCATCGCCCGCGTGCTCGGCCTGGTCTGGATGTTTGTCGGCGTCGTATTCATCGCCTTCTACACGGCGCAGATGACGGCGGCCCTGACGGTTCAGCAGATCCGGGGGGAGATCAACGGGCCGGCGGACCTGACCAGCAAGCTGGTGGGCGCCTGGACGGGAAGCCACGACGTGGACGTGGCGCAGGACTATGGGGCCAAGGTGAAGCACTTCAAGACGATCGAGGAAGTGTTCGATGCGGTGGTGGCCGGAAAGATCCGGGCCGCGGTGGTGAGCGCGCCGCTCGCGCGATACCAGGCAAGCCACGACGGCGCCGGCAAGATCGCGACCGTGGGCGAAGAGTTCCATCGCCACGACTTCGGCTTCATTTTGTCCCTCAACAGCGACTTGCGCCGGAAACTGGACGACGCGCTGATCGGCCTCAAGGAGGATGGCACCTACGACCAAATCTACGCCAAGTGGTTCGGAGGAAACTGAGCGGTTCTCGCCGAAGATGTCGAAGCTTCGACGGAGACGGGGGCGGCAACCTTTAGGAGGCGCGGGACGCATCCATGAGTTAACGATATGTGCTGCCGGCGCTCTATGCCCATGTCTACGCTTGGCCGAGGCCCCTGTTCAGTTCCTCGCTGACGCTCTCCGCGGTCGTGGCCGTGGTGCTGAACCAGCTGTTCCGTTTGGGCCCGAACCGGTCAGCGCCCGCGACAGAAGCCGCAGAGCCGGCGCCGCCTCAGGCGTAGCCATCCCGCCAAACCTGCATTGCCGCCATGTTGATCGGCTGCATTGACCGTTCCCCATCGGCTCTTTATTGTTGCTGAGTTCAATTCCAAACGCAAACTTGGCAATCGAGGCGAGTAAATCTATGTCACGGCACGCCGACATGTCGGATTATCTGCAAGGGCGAAAGAAAAACCACTCGTTGCCCCAACCGTTTTACAATGATCCGGCATTCTATGGCGCCGACCTCGATGGCATTTTCCATCGCCGCTGGCTGCTCGCCGGGTTCGAGTGCGAAATCGCCCAACCCGGCGACTACCTGACGTTCGACGTGGGCCGCAGTTCCATCGTGGTGCTTCGGGACGGCGTCGGCCACGTCCGTGCCTTCTTCAACACCTGCCGGCATCGTGGTTCCAAGATTTGCCTGACCGAGCGGGGCAACGCCAGGAAACTGACCTGCCCCTACCACCAATGGACCTACGATCTTGACGGCCGGCTGTTCCGGGCCAACCGGATGCATGACGGATTCGATCCAAGTACGATCAGCCTGAAGCCGGTCTCGGTCGAGACCCTGGAAGGGATGATCTATGTCTGCCTGGCAGAGGAAGCGCCCAGTTTCGCACCGTACCGCGACGCGCTGCTGCCCTATCTCAAGCCCTACGAACTACGCGACGTGAAAGTGGCGCACACGCAAGTGCTCGTGGAGAAGGCCAACTGGAAGCTCGTCGTCGAAAACTCGCGGGAGTGCTATCACTGCCCATCCCGTCATCCGGAATTCGTCAAGTCCTTCTTCCTGGATTACCGGACGCCGACCCTGGAAAGCGACCCGAAGATCGTGGCCTTCTGGGACAAGTGTCGGGCAGCCGGCCTCCCCAGCGGGTCCGAAAGGGGCGAGGAATTCGAGATAAGCCGGCTCCGCTTCAATGACGGGGCCCTGTCGATCACCATGGACGGCAAGCCCGCAGTCGCCAAGCGATTGGGCGCGGCGCCCGATTGGCATATCGGGACCGTGCGGTGGGAGCATTTCCCCAGCATGTTCGGCCATGTTTTCGCCGACTACGCCTTCTTCTTCCGTTTGCTGCCGATCGGCCCGGAAGAAACGCTGGTCACCGCCAAGTGGCTCGTTCACCGCCTCGCCGAGGAGGGCCGCGACTACGACCTTGAGAACCTCATCAAGGTATGGGCCGTCACCAACGAGCAGGACCGCGACCTGGTCGAACGCAACCAAGAGGGCGTCAACTCCATCGGCTATCAACCCGGGCCTTATTCCCAGCAGTCCGAGCGTAGCGTCATCAAGTTTTCCGATTGGTATTGTTCGACCATGCTGCGCCACCTTAGCGATCCCGCGGACGCCATTTCCACCCGGGAGCGCGCGCGGCGCGTCTAATTCCTTCGACTGCTTCTGCCGCTTGAAGTGCATGTGACGGCACGATTTCGGGCTCCTGAAATCAATTCAGACCGCAGCGCTGCGCAAACCGAGGGCCGGAGATGTGGCGGCAGCTCATGATGCGGTCCTTCCTTCGACGCTTTCGTCCGTTCACGGCCGTAACCGGCCCTCGGGAGGGCGTCGGGGTCCCATCCAAGATGGAAGTGCGTGGTCTGCCGGCGGCAAATAGTCTACGGATTCACGGTCTAGCAGAGGACGATCCATGAGCCGATCCGCCTCGCCGCCCGAATCCTTCGACTACATCGTCGTCGGCGCCGGAACCGCCGGCTGCCTGCTGGCCAATCGCCTCAGCCGGGATTCGCGGAACCGTGTCCTGCTGCTCGAGGCCGGCGGCAAAGACGATTACCGCTGGATCCATATTCCCGTCGGCTACCTCTACTGCATGGGCAATCCGCGCACCGACTGGCTCTATCGAACCGAGCCGGAGGCGGGCTTGAACGGCCGGCGCATACCCTATCCCCGAGGCAAGACCCTGGGCGGCTGCTCCTCCATCAACGGCATGATCTACATGCGCGGTCAGGCGCGCGATTATGACGGCTGGGCGCAAGAGACCGGCGACGATGACTGGCGCTGGGCGAACGTGATCTCCGCCTTCAAGGCCCATGAGGATCACTATCGCCTCGACGGCGGGGCCGATCCCGCCACCGGCTCCAACAGCCGCTTTTCCGACATGCATGGCCATGGCGGGGAATGGCGGATCGAGAAGCAGCGCCTGCGCTGGGACATCCTCGACGCCATCGCCGAAGCGGCGGTGCAAGCAGGCGTCCTGCGGACCGACGATTTCAACAGCGGCGACAACGAAGGCGTGGGCTACTTCGAGGCCAACCAGCGCTCCGGCTGGCGCTGGAACACGGCCAAGGCCTTCCTGCGCCCGGCCATGGGACGGACCAATCTCGCGGTCTGGACGGGAGCCCATGTGGAGGCTCTGGCCTTCGCACCCGCAGGCGACGGGCGGCCCCGCTGCACCGGCCTTGCTTTGCGGCGCGATGGCGCGCGCGTTGCCGTGGAGGCGCGCCGGGAGGTGATACTGGCCGCCGGCGCCATCGGCTCTCCGCAGATTCTTCAGCTCTCCGGCATCGGCCCCGCAGCGCTCCTGAAGTCATGCGGCATCGACGTTGTCCTCGACCTGCCGGGGGTCGGTGAGAACCTGCAGGACCATCTGCAGATCCGGGCGGTGTTCAAGATCGAGGGCGGCAGAACGCTGAACACCCTCGCCAACAGCCTCATCGGCAAGGCGGCGATTGCGCTGGAGTACGCTCTCAAGCGGACCGGACCGATGAGCATGGGCCCGTCCCAGCTCGGCGCCTTCACTCGCTCCGATCCCGGCCGGCCCTACGCCAACCTCGAGTACCACATCCAGCCCTTGAGCCTGGATGCCTTCGGCGAACCGCTGCACCGTTTCCCGGCCTTCACCATGAGCGTGTGCAACCTCAATCCCACCAGCCGCGGGCATCTGCGGGTCCGCAGCAGCCGCTGGGACGAGGCGCCCGCCATCGCACCGAACTACCTCGCCAGCGAGGAGGACCGGAAAGTCGCCGCCGACAGCCTGCGTCAGGTGCGCCAGATCACGGCTCAGCCGGCCCTCGCTCCCTATCGCCCGGTCGAATGGAAGCCGGGCGTCCAATTCCAGACCGACGCGGAATTGGCCCGGCTCGCGGGCGACATCGCCAACACGATCTTCCATCCCGTGGGGACGACGAAGATGGGCCGCAGCGACGATCCGATGGCGGTGGTCGATTCTCGGCTGAGGGTGAAGGGCGTCGCAGGCCTGCGGGTCGCGGATGCCGGGGTCATGCCAATCATTACCAGCGGCAACACAAATTCGCCGACACTGATGATCGCGGAAAAGGCAGCGGGCTGGATTCTCGCCGGCGCGTGATCCTCCGGCTGTCTCTCGGAGGGTCGCATGATCCCGCCATCTACGGATTTGTGACGGCCGGCGTCTGCGCCTGCTGATCGGCAAATGCCCAGCGATCCGTGTCGCCTGGCGGATCGCTGTCATCGGCGTCATCAAGACCTTGGCCGCGGAAATGCGGGGGCTTTGCATGGGACCGGAGTGGACGCCCGATGAAAGTCGGCCGCCCGGTCGACTGGGTCTCAAAAGCCGTACAGCCGCGTCGGGTTGTGAACCAGGATCTGCCGTCGCAATCCCGCATCAGGAACCCAATCAGCCAACAGGTCCATGAGGTCGCCGTCGTTGGGCATCGCTACCGGAATTTGCGGGTGAGGCCAATCCGTGGCCCACAGGCACCGAGCCGGCGCCGCCTCGACGAGGGCCTGCGCGAACGGGACAACATCGGCATAGCCTGCGCCGGCCTCGCCCAGAAGGCGATAAGGCGCCGATAGCTTCGCCCAGCATGCCTGGTCCCGCATCAGGCCTATGAGTTCCTGGAAGCCGGGATGCCCCACTCCCTTGCCGACGGGAACATGCCCCATATGATCGACAATCACCGGCACCGCGATGCTCCGGACGAGCGCGGAAAGCCCCGGAAAGATCGAAACATCGATCAGAAGCTGAACATGCCAGCCAAGCCCTGCAATCCGCGCCGCCAAAGCTCGCGCGCCCTGAAGCGCCGCATTTCCGCCGAAGACGACATTGAAGCGCAGCCCGCGGACACCCGCGGCATGCAAGCGATGGAGCTCGGCGTCCGCGCACCCTGGATCGACAACGGCCGCGCCGTGAAAATCCGGACCCGCTTCGCGGAGGCCGTCGAGGAGGCAGCTATTGTCGAAGCTATAGACACTGGGCTGCACCAGCACCCCTCTTGCGACGCCGAGCGTCTTCAAGAGGCGTCGGTACGCGGCCAACGGTGCGTCCGGCGGCGTGTAGCTGCGTTCCCCGGCATACGGATATCTGCTTTCCGGGCCGAAAATATGGGCGTGGCAGTCGACGGCGCCCTCCGGAACGGCAAAGCGAGGAGAATGCGGGTCCGGATCGGGAGGCGCGCAGAAAGTCATGGCCTGGTGTCCGCGATGGCAGGCTGAACCGCCGGGCCGGCCGCGGCCATCAACTCGATGATATCGCTGACGGCGATGCGGTCGGCGACGCCGAGGGCCTGGACTGCAGCGCCATACATCACGTTGTCTTTGGGACAAGCGACGACAAAGCGCGTCGCGTCGCCCAAAGCCATGGCTTCCTTGATCCGGTTTTCGCTGGGACGTTCGACGACGCCGGTATCGTCTCCCCAGATCCTTCCGCCCCCGGCGCCGCAGCAATAGGAATTCTCCCGGCAGCGCCCCATCTCATGCAGCCTGTATCCGGAAAGCTCAATCAGGCGGCGTGGCGCGTCAAAGCCGCCGTTGTAGCGGCCGAGATAACAAGGGTCGTGATACGTGACGACTTCGCCCGCCGCGGCCTTCAGCTGCAGCTTGCCGGACTCGACGAGCTGCAGGAGCAGCTCGGTGTAGTGCTGCACAGTGTAAGACGCGCCGAATGCCCGGTATTCATTCCGCAGAGCATTAAGGCTATGTGGATCCGTCGTCATGATGGTCTTGTAACTGCAGGCATCGATGGCCTCGATGTTCGAGCGGGCGAGCATCTCGAACAGGCCCTCTTCGCCCGCCCGCCTGACATCGTTGCCGCTGTTGCGTTCGCCATCGAACAGAATTCCGAAGTCGACGCCGGCGGCATGCAGCGTCTCGGCGATCCTGATTGTGATGCGCTCGACCCGCGGATCGTAGGAGGCGTAGTCGCCAACGAACCACAGGATCTCGACCGCCTCCTTGCGGGCATCCTTGATGGGGAAGCTCAGGCTCCGGGTCCATTTCGGCCTCTGCTTGGGAGGCCTGCCCATCGAGTTTCCGTTGCGCTGGATGTTGGACAAGGCATCCTGCAGCGTCTTGGGCACATTCCCCTGCTCGACGAGATGCCGCCGCATCTCGACGATTTTCGGCACGTGCTCGATGTGAAGGGGACAGACCTCCATGCAGGCCCGGCAGGTCGTGCATGCCCACAGGGTGGCTTCCTGGATTGCCCCCCCGATCAACGGCCGCGAGTCTTCTCCTTCCGCCTGGCCCACCAGGTGATCGCGCATGTCCAGGATGAGCATCTTAGGGCTGAGGGGCTGTCCGGCTCCATGCGCTGGGCAGACAGATTGGCATCTTCCGCACTCGGTGCAGGAATAGAGGTCCAGCAGATGCTTCCACGAGAACTGCCCGATCTCGTCGATGCCCACCTGCGCGCGGGCGGCGACGGGCGCGGCAAGAACGCCCTTCGGCTTCATGTTCCGGAAGAAGATGTTCGGGATCGCGGTAAAGATATGGCGGTGCTTCGAGCCGGGAATGTAGGCCAGAAAGCACAATATGGCCGCTATATGGACCCATCCGACTACGGCATTGGCCGCGGTTGCCTCAGGCTGCGACATGCCCAGTGCGGCGAGCCCCGCGGCGATCGCCGAGCCCGCCACATGCCATGAGGCGGCGGGAATATCGCCGGCCAGTCGGCCGGTGGCGAATTCCAGCAGCATCGAGACGACGATAACGAAGATCAGGCCGTAAATAATGGTGGCATCCAGGCGGCTCGACCCCTCGAAGCGCTCCGGCTTGATGATTTCCCGCTGCCAAATCGCGAGCGCAAGGCCGGCCAGGACAACGAGAGCGAAGACATCCTGGAGCAGCGCGATCACGGTGTCCCCGCCAATCGGCGCGAGGCTGAAGCCCGGGAAAAGCCGACCGCCGATGCTCTGGACGATCGCCGTCAGCAGGACGACGAATCCGGAAAAGATCATCAGGTGCAGCGCACCGGAATAGCGGAATCGCAGCAGTCGGCGATGCAGCCCAACGTCGGCAAGGACACCGCCGAGGCGAGCCCCGATCTGATCCCAGCGCGATTCCGCCGGGGCGGCCAGCAGGGCCTTCAACAGGTATCGGGACCGCCAGAGCGCGACGCCGGTCGCCGCCAGCAGCGCCAACCACATTGCCACCATTCGATGCGACTCCGTCCTCAGCCCTTTCGCAGCTGCTGGGTCAAGGCGGGCAGCAGCTCGAAGAGATCGCAGTTCGTCCCATAGTGAGCCACATCGAAAATGGGCGCTTTCGGGTCCGAATTGACGGCGATGATGCACTCCGCGCCCTTCATGCCCTCCAGATGCTCGGGCGCGCCGGAGACGCCGGCTGCGATGTACAGCTTCGGTTTCACCTTTGTTCCCGATTTCCCGACCTGCCGAGCCTTCGGCAGCCAGCCGCTGTCGATCACCGGCCGGCTACCGGCGATTTCGGCACCAAGCACGGCAGCCAATTCCGCGGCCACCGGGATCTTGTCGGCGCCTCCGATTCCGCGGCCGACGCAAACGATGCGATCGAACTTAGTCAGATCGAGTTCATTCGGATCGGGCGCAGCAGCACTGACGAATTCCACCCGCCGGCTCTCCAATGCGCCAGGTGGGCGCAACGGCACGATCTCGCCGCGCCCGCCGGATTTGCCGGCCTCTTCGTCGAAGCAGCCCGGCACGACGAGCGCGACCGCCGGCAAGCGCGTCCTGGTTCTGGCGATGAGCTTGCCGCCATAGACGAGGCTCGAAGCCTCGAGCGCGTCGCCACCGAGACCGAGGGCGGTGCAATAGGCGACTATAGGCCTCCCGGTCCTGACCGAGACGCAAGACCCGAGATCGAGGCCGACCGAATCGTAGGCGATGAGCACGAGATCTGGCGGGCAGGATTCGATCACCGATGCCAGGGCAATCGCATGGGCCTCCGCGCTGTATGGCGAAAGCGATGCGTGCTGCATCGTCACAATGCGGTCGGCACCTTGCAGCTGCGGCGCAATGGCCTCTGCGTCCGCCGCCAGGATGCAGCAGATCACCTCGCCGAGCCCCGCCGTCGCCAGCCGCCGGGCAGCGTCCAGCAATTCATAGGTAACGGGCTGCACAGCGCCGCCGCGGGATTCGACGTAGACGAGGACGCCGGCCATGGCCCTACCTCTTCACCAGACCGCGGTCACGCAAGATCGTGGCGAGGCGCCCGGCCACCACCTCGGCCGTGCCGTCTATCATCTCGACGCGTCCGCTGCTTTCCGGAAGGGACAGGGACATGATCTCGGATCCGTATGGCGCGGTCTCCACCGAGACCGCGATGTCCCTGATCTTGACCGACATCGCTTCCCGAAGCTTGGTCCCCGAAACATAGCGCGGCGGACGTGAAGCCGCCTGAATGCCGAGAACGGCGGGCATCGATACGGCGTGCGTGGCGGCAAAGCCGCCGCTGTATTCCTGCTGCACCAACAGACCCTTGTCGCCAAGTTCAACGCCGCTGGTGGCGCTCACCTGCGGCCAATCGAGGCGCGCCGCGAGCGTAGGCGCCAGCTGGCCAAACAGGTCTTCCGTGGTCTGGACGCCGGTAAGCACCAGGTCGCATCCGATGATCTTGACCGCAGCCGCCAGGTACTCGGCGGCCACGGCGGCTGGAATAGGCGGCGGGATGTCGTGGACAATTTTCGCCGCATGGTCGGCGCCGCGTGCGATCGCCGACTGCAACAGCCGGTTGACGCCCTCGCCATCTAGAGCGACGGCCGTGACGGTCGCGCCCCCGCTCTCCTTAAGAAGGATGGCTTCCTCCAGGGCGTGATCGTCAAACTCGTTGAGCTTCAGATCGATCCACTCGCGATCGATGCCCTTCCCGTCCGTCGTAATGCCGACCTCTTCCACCAGATCGGGAATCAAGCGCATGACGACAAGGATATGCATCAATCGAACCCCAACGGAGGTTGGCCGCTCCTGGCGTTCCGGGCCGACGAGCCGGCACGAGAGTGAAGGCCCGGCAGCAACTCCCGCTCAGGCTCCGCTGGCGGCTTTGGCCACCGCGGCGGCCACCGCCTCGTCATCGGGCACCATTCCGCCGGCAACTCCGACGGCACCGACCACATCGCCGCCACGCAGGATCGGCTGGCCGCCGCCGAAGACGATCAGGGGCGGCTGATGCCCCTTGTCCATTCCGTAGAGCACGGCGCCCGGCTGGACCAGCGGCATGACGTCACCGGTCTTCATGTTCAAGGAACGCGCCGTATAGGCCTTCGCCTTGCTGATTTCGATGCTGGCGAGCAAAGCGCCGTCCATCCGCACAAAGCCAAGCAGATTCCGCCCCTCGTCGACGATCGCGATGCTGGAAGGCGATTTGATCTCGCGCGCCTTGGCGACTCCGGCGGCAAGCGCCGCTTGGATTTCGTCGACTGTCAGCTTCGCCATGGTTCCTCTCCTCTTGATTGGTCGCGTTGATGCCTAGGCCGCTTTCCGATGCTTCCCGCTGAGGGTGACGGCCAGCAACTGGTCGTAAGTCCAGGATTTCTTGGGCGCCTCGGCCACCAGGGCGCCGTCATGAATGACGATGACCCGATCGGACAAAGCCAAGGTCTCGTGCAGCGAAGAGGAAACCAGCACCACCGCCGCTCCCTCGCGCACCAGATGCAGGATGATATCGTAGATTTCCTTGATCGCGCCGATATCGACCCCGTTGGTCGGCTCCACAATGACGTAGACCGAGGCGCGCGCGCTCATCCACTTGCCGATCACGAGCTTCTGCTGGTTTCCCCCGGAGAAGAAACGCACCTGGATCTCGGCGTTGCGCGGGCGCACCGACAGCCGGTCCATCACGCCCTCGGCAAAGCGCGTCATGGAACCGGGTCTGACGAGGAGCAGTCTTTGCAACGATCGCAGCACCGGCAGGCAGATGTTGTCCGCCACCGACAAGGAAGGAAACAGCGCCTGCTTTCGCCGATCCTCCGGGATGACCGCGATTCCGGAGCGGCGTGCGGCTATCGGCGTGGACACATCCATGGGCTTGCCACCCACCCTCACCCGTCCCGAGTGCTGGGTGACGCCCCCAAGCGCGCGTGCAACCTCCTCCATGCCGCCGCCGACGGGCCCGGTGATGCCCAGCACCTCGCCGGCGCACACCGAGAAGCTCAGCGGGGCGAGGCGCGCCGTCTGCAATTCTGCCACGTCCAGCACGACCTCCGGCCGGCTGTAGCCCTCATTGTAGGTCACCAGGTCCGAACGGCTGCGATCCACCATCAGCTCGGTCACCCGGTCTTCGGAGATCTCGCCGCGCTTCAGGGTTCCCGAAATCAGGCCGCCGCGAAGAATCGTCGCGCGGTGGCAGATCTTCTGCACCTCCCACAATCGGTGCGAGATGTACACGATCGTGATGCCCTGCTCTTCGAACCCGTGGATGATGCGAAACAGCACATCGGTCTCGGTGGCCGAAAGACGGGCCGTCGGCTCGTCAAGCACGATCAGCTTGTAGCGGCGGTGAAGCAGCGTGGCGAGCGTGACCAGCTGCATTTCGGCCGCCGACAGATCTCCGGCCAGCCTGCGCACATCCAGGTCCAGTCCCATCTCCTTCAGGATGCGCGCCGCCTCATCGTGGATCGCGCGGTCATCGATCCGCAATCGGCCGGGCTCGTTGCCCAGGAGGATGTTCTGTCCGACAGTGAACGTGGAAACCAGTTCGGCATCCTGATAGACCGCACCCATGCCAAGCCGATGGGCCTCCAGCGGGCTCTGGACGCGAACCGGCTGGCCTTCCAGCAGGATTTCGCCCGAGGTCGGCGTGTAGACGCCGGTCAGGATCTTGATCAGCGTCGACTTGCCGGCGCCGTTTTCGCCCAGCAGGCCGTGTACCTCGCCGCGAAGAAAGCTGAGGCTGACGCCCTTCAGCGCCTTGGTGCCCGCGAACTCCTTTTCGAGGTTCCGCAGTTCGACCAGCGGGGTTTCGTCCATCCTGCCCTCAGATGAACTTCAGGTGGATTTCTTCGCGGACCAGGGCCGCGTTGGCGCCAACCGCGACGATTGGTCTGCCCCGTCGAAAGTGGTCCAAGTCTAGAGTTAGGATTGGGCCACTTTTGAAGGGAGAATTCCATGCCGCGTCAGAGATTTAAGCCTGAGCAGATCATCGGGAAGTTGCGTGAGGTTGAGGTCGCTGTGGCCAAAGGCTCGACGATGGCCGAAGCCT
>Ga0265313_10003698_pt1 | contig 12189 bp, 12 predicted proteins | sample 4123metaG_FD_203122 | JGI IMG/M metagenome (GOLD analysis project Ga0265313, IMG submission 203122) | Rhizosphere microbial communities from Carex aquatilis grown in University of Washington, Seatle, WA, United States - 4-1-23 metaG | ecosystem: Host-associated > Plants > Roots > Rhizosphere >...
ATCGTAAGGCGGCCGGTAGGCGAGCTTCAGGCGCAATGCATCGTCCGCCGCCGCCTCGCCCTTGCGTTCACGGCGCAGCTCCCGGGGTGCGCGGCCATAGGTATCACGGAACGCATCGTTGAAACGGCGCAGGCTGCCGAAGCCCGAGGCCAGGGCGATGTCAGTCATCGATAACCGGGTGTCATCGATAAGCCGCTTGGCGAAATGCAGGCGCCGGGTCTGGGCCACGGCGATGGGCGAGGCGCCGAGATGCTGCACGAACAACCGGTGCAAGTGACGCGGGCCGATGCCGAGCCGCGCGGAAAGCTGGTCCACGCTCTGGTTATCCAACGCGCCCTCCTGGATGAGGCGCAGGGCACGGCGCACCGTGGCCGAGGTACCGAGCCAGGCCGGCGTGCCCGGCGCAGCCTCGGGCCGGCAGCGCAGGCAAGGCCGGAACCCTGCCTCCGCCGCGGCGGCGGCGCTGGGGTAATAGCGCACGTTGCGCTGCTTGGCCGTGGGTGCGGGGCAGATGGGCCGGCAATAGATGCCGGTGCTGGTCACGCCGATGAAGAAGCGCCCATCGAAGCGCGGATCCTGCGCCAGGCGGGCCCGGTCGCAGGCGGCGAAGTCGAGGTGCAGTGAGGGCGTCTCATCCATGGGCGCAATGATACGCCGCGTCGTTCCGAAAACTAGCTGGATTCGGACCTAGTCTTGACGGCGCTCGCGCTTGGTGGACACCCGCCAGCGCGACATGATGGATAAGCGCATGCTATCGCACAGGGAACACACCTCAGGGAGCATCGCACATGCCGTTAATGCTGGTGGTACTGGTGATCGTCGCTGTCATCATCTTGTCCGGCCTGCGGGTGGCGCAGGAGTACCAGCGCGGCGTGGTGTTCCGGCTCGGCCGCTACACCGGTCTGCGCGGACCGGGCCTGTACTGGGTCATCCCGCTCGGCATCGAGCGAGCTTTCACGCTCGACATACGCACCCGCACCGTGTCGGCGGAGCAGCAGGAGACCATCACCCGCGACAGCGTGACCATCAAGGTCAATGCGGTACTGTGGTACCGCATCGTCGATGCCGCCAAGGCCGTGATAGAGGTGGAGGACTCCGAGAGCGCGGTCTACCAGTTGGCGCTGACCGGCTTGCGCAACATCATCGGCCAGCACGATCTGGATGAAGTGTTGCAGGAGCGAGACAAGATCAACGCCCTGCTCCGCGAGAGCGTGATGGAGTCCACCAAGGCCTGGGGCCTCGAGGTGCAGCGTTTCGAGATGAAGGATGTGGAACTGCCGGTAGCCATGCAGCAGGTGATGGCGATGCAGGCGGAAGCCATCCGCGAGAAGCGCGCCCGCATCATCAAGGCCGAGGCGGAGCTGGAGGCGTCCATGAAGCTGTCCGCGGCGGCTAACCAGATCATGGCGAACCCGGCAGCGCTGGAGCTGCGCCGCATGCAGATGATCTCGGAGGTTGGCGCCGAGAACAACAGCACCACCGTGCTGATGATCCCCTCGGACTTCGTGTCACTCTCCCATACCCTGGACAAGTACCTGCGCAACCTCAACAAAGACGTTGACTGAACGGCCGCGTGCCCCAAATGAAGAGGCCGGCATAAGCCGGCCTCTTCATTTCATACGCGTCAGTGCTTGGGGATCGGGATATTGTGTTGCGGAGGTTTCCCGGCCCAGTCATTCTTGTGCATCTCTGCATAAGCGGGTGTGGGCTTGTGGGACGGGATGTGCATGGGACCATGCTCATCGTCTTGGCCCGCGAGTTGTGCCGGCTGCTCGTTGCCCGGCGGCACCGGTTGCGGACGCGCTGACGGCGGCACCAGGCGCTTGCCGGCGCGGGGGTTGGTCTTCTTCTTGCGCGGCAGCGTGCGTACAGACTTCTGCGCCGATGCTTTCTTCTTCGGCGCCTTGCGCGCGGCGGCCTTCTTGGTCGCGCCCTTACGGACAGCGGCTTTCTTGGCTGGGGATTTCTGTTTGCGTGATGCGGCTTTCTTTTTCATGACGTGCGGCCCGATTCCAGGAGAGGGGCTTGAAAGCCTAGCACGCAGTTCGCGACGGCGATGTGACGATATCGCAGGCTACATAAGCTGAAAAGAAGAGGGCCGCTCGCGCGGCCCTCTTCGCTGCGGATGTCCGCGACTGTCTTACTTGGCGGTGCAGTCCGGCTGGCGGCGCTGCACGGGCTCGTCGAACGCGGGGTCCATGGTGGTGGGCACCGAGATCACGATGAACGGCTTGGTGGTCTCCTGGGTCGTGCCATGGCAACCGATCCCCGGGATGGTCACTTCGAAGCCCACGGCGTAGGCACCCTGGATGGGCGTGGCACGCAGCACGCGGGCCTTGTAACCGCCGGTCTTGTGCTGACCGAGGGCGAACAGCACTACGGTGTTCTTGGTGAAATCGATGTTCGGCAGCGCAGGCGCGGACTGGCCGGCATAGGCCTTGTCCCAACCGGCCTTGAAATCAGCCTGGTTGTGGTAGGACTCCGTGACAACGTCCTCGATGGCGCCGTGTTGGCTGGTCTCAAGCACCGTGGCCTGGTTGTCAGGCGAGGAGCTGGCTTCGCCGCCACAGGCGGCGAGGCTGGCGATGGACACACCGAGGACGATATACAACAGCTTCTTCATGACTGCCTCCGTTGGAAAAGACGTTGGATGGATTCGCGGTTATTTATTTATCGAGTAGAAGACCGTGATATCCGCGCTGATCTCGATCTTGCCGTTGAGGAATTCCGGGTCGGCGGCCGCGCTGCCGGCGAGGGCGGCCCGGGCCATCATGGGCCGGGGACCGAAGGCGGCGCCCTGCTCCGCGATGCTATAGACGGGGCCCAGCGTAACACCGGCGCTCTGGGCGAGGCCAGACGCCTTGTCATGGGCATCGGCCACCGCCAGGGCCCGCGCCTTCTGCTCCAGCGCGCGGCGGTCGCTGCGGTCCATGTCCACGTTGCCCAGATCGGTGACGCCGGCCTTGAACAGGCCGTCCACCAATTCACCATAACGGGAGAGGTCGCGCAGTGTGAGCGTCACGGAGCGGCTCACATGCTGCCCGGTGATCTTGCGGGTGCAATCCCCACTCACGCTGCTCAAGCCGCTGCCCTCGCATCCGTACTGGGGGTAGACGCTGACGGAAGGCGCATCGATATCCTTGTCGGCGACGCCTGCCTTGCGGGCCACCTCCAGCACCTTGGCGGTACGGCCTTCCACGTCGGCGCGGGCAGCAGCGGCATCGGGCGCGATCTTCTCGATGGAGAGCGACAGGTAAGCCATGTCCGGCACCACCTGCAGCGTGCCGTGGCCGCTCACCTGTATGTAAGGCGACGTAGGCAGGCCGTCGGCTGCCGCCAGGACCGGCACTGCCAGTGCCAAGGACAGTATCAGTGCACGCATGTCAGGCCTCCAGGCCGGCGAGCAAGGCGCCGGTATCTATCACTTCCGCGAACTCACCGTGCAGGGCCGCGAGCTCCATGACGTGCACGCTCTCGGCATCGTGACTACGACCGTCGTGGCCGGTGCGGGCGTTGGTGGCACAGGCGTCCGCCGCCAGGAAAGCGCGGAAGCCCAGGTTACCGGCCATGCGGGTGGTGGTGGAGACGCAATGGGCGGTGGTGAGACCAGCGATCACCACGGTGTCGATACCCTGCTGACGCAGGCGCGACTCCAGGTCAGTACCGATAAAGGCGCTGTTCACGCTCTTGCCGATCACCGGCTCGCCCGGCAAGGGCCGCACTTCGGGTTTGTGGTCGCAACCGGGCTGCCCGGGACGCAGCGGCGAACCCGGCGTCGTTGAACGGTGCTGCACGTGGAACACGGGCCGGCGGCTCATGCGCCAGGCAGCCAGCAGCTGCGCGGCCTTGGCCTCGGCCTGCGGGTTGTTGCGCGGGCCCCAGTACTTCAGGTCATCGAAACCCTGCTGGATGTCGATGAGGATGAGCGCCGCGTTCTTTGGAATCTTCTGCATCGATATCCCTTAGACACTTCACCAAAAACGAGAGATTTGGCCTCTGGCTAGGCGCGCGAGGCGAGCAGGAGGAAGTGCACTCTTAATGTGCATGACCGACTGCGAGCCCGAAGCGCAACGACGCCAGAGGGCAAAAGATCCGTTTTTAGCCTTCCAGAACGCATGCGAAGATCAGCGGCGCAACGATGGTGGCATCGGACTCCACGATGAATTTCGGCGTCTCGGCCGCGAGCTTGCCCCAGGTGATCTTCTCGTTGGGCACGGCACCCGAGTAGGAACCGTAACTGGTGGTCGAGTCGCTGATCTGGCAGAAGTAGGCCCACAGCGGCGTGGGCTCCTCCATGTCCTGCTCCAGCATGGGCACCACGCAGATGGGGAAGTCACCGGCGATGCCGCCGCCGATCTGGAAGAAGCCGACGCCCGGACCGGCGGAGTTCTTCCGGTACCAGTCCGAGAGGAAGATCATGTACTCGATGCCGGTGCGCACGGTATGCACGTTCTTGATGTCGCCCTTCATGCAGTGGGCGGCGAAGATGTTGCCGAGCGTGGCGTCTTCCCAGCCGGGGCAGATGATGGGGATGTTCTTCTCGCAGGCCGCCACCATCCAGGAATCCTTGGGATCGATCTGGAAGTGCTGCTTCAGCACGCCGGAGCGGATCAGCTTGTAGAAGAACTCGTGGGGAAAGAAACGCTCGCCCTTCTGGTCCGCGGACTGCCACTCGGCAAGGATCGCCTTCTCGATGCGGCGGATGGCCTCACCCTCGGGGATGCAGGTGTCGGTGACGCGGTTCAAGTGCTTGTCCAGCAGCTTCTGCTCGTCGGCCGGCGAGAGCTCGCGGTACTTGGGCACGCGCACGTAGTGGTCGTGGGCCACCAGGTTGAAGATGTCCTCTTCGAGGTTCGCGCCGGTGCAGGTGATGATGTGCACCTTGTCCTGGCGGATCATCTCGGCCAGCGAGAGGCCGAGCTCGGCGGTGCTCATGGCGCCGGCGAGGGTCACCATCATCTTGCCGCCCTTCTTGATCTGCGCGATGTAGCCGTCGGCGGCGTCGATGAGCGCGGCCGAGTTGAAATGGCGATAGTGGTGGCGGACGAACTCGGCGACGGCTTTGGTATTGGTCACGGCCTTGAGGCTCCCCGGGAAAGGCGTGGAAAAGAGCGCAAATTGTAGCGTCCGGGGGCCGGCAGGGGCTATGTTTTTCAGCCGGGTATTTTGCTTAGGTTCGGCGCCGCCAGCACAGCCTTCAAATCCAGCATGCTGACCGCGCCCAATGAGGCTTCCACCGCCCCCTCGTGGCAGAGGCCGCTGGCGGAGGCCTGCTGGTAGCCCGCTTTGGCGGCCTTGAGACAGGCCGCCCTTACGGCTTCGGCCAGTTTCTTCGCTTCCTCAGGGGTCACACGCAGGTCCAGCTGAAGGAACCGAGTGCCGGGCTCGAAATCTCGATCTTCTGGCCTGGCTCGAGCGGGCCCACGCCCGCCGGCGTGCCGGTATAGATGAGGTCACCCGGCAAGAGGTGCCAGCGGGTGCTCAGGAAGGCCACGATGGTAGCGACAGGAAACAGCATGTCCCGGGTGTTGCCGTGCTGGCGCAGCGCGCCGTCCACGGTGCAGCGCATCTCGATGGCGCGCAGGTCCAGATCGTCGGTCGGGACGAAGTTGCCCAAGGCGGCGGCATCGTCGAAGGCCTTGGCCAACTCCCAGGGGCTGCCAGCATCCTTCAGGCGCTTCTGTTCGTCCCGCAGCGTGAGATCGAGTCCCAGGGTCGCTCCCTCCACGTGATCGAGGGCGGCGGACTCGGGGATGCCGCTCCCGCCCTTCCCCAGGACCACCACCAGTTCCATCTCGTGGTGCACGGCCCCCACGCCCCGGGGCAGGCAGAGGCTCGCGCCCTTCACCAGGCTGGTGATGGGTTTCATGAAGATGATGGGGATGGCGCCCGCCGCCGGCATGGCATTGCCGAGCTCCTTGGCGTGGTCGGCGTAGTTGCGGCCCACGCAGAAGATGCGCTGGGACGCAGGGACGTGCTCGAGACCGGCGAATTGCATGGCAGACCCCGTGATGGCTGGAGCGGATATTCTATGTCGGTCGTGAGGGGAAAGGGATGCGACCGAAGACCGCGTTGCATATGTTCCTGGCGTTCGGGTTGAAGCAGGCCTACGCCTGCCTGTTCGGCGGCTGGCTGCTGGGCGTGATCGTGGTCACGGCCTTCTGGTACCCCTTCCACGGCCTGTACCGCTACGACTTCCTGTTCCTCTGCGCCGTGGGCTTCCAGCTGCTGCTCATCGCGACGCGCCTGGAGCAGCCGCAGGAGATCCTGGTGATCCTGGTGTTCCACCTGCTGGCCACGGGCATGGAGCTGTTCAAGACCTCCCCGGGCATCGGCTCCTGGAGCTATCCCGGGCCGGCGCTCATCCGCATCGCCGGCGTGCCCTTGTTCGCCGGGTTCATGTACAGCGCCGTGGGCAGCTACCTGGCGCGGGTATGGCGGGTGTTCGAATTCCGCTTCAGCCACTATCCCGCCCAGGGCTGGACCGTGGCCCTGGCGGCAGCCATCTATCTCAACTTCTTCACCCACCATTACATGCCGGATATGCGCTGGTGGCTGCTGGGCGCAGCACTGCTGGTCTACGGCCGCACCTGGATCCACTTCAAGGTGACGGACAGGTATCTCAAGATGCCGCTGATGCTGGGCTTCTTCATGGTGGCGCTGTTCATCTGGTTCGCGGAGAACATCTCCACGTTCTACTCGGTATGGGTGTATCCGAACCAGCGACACGGCTGGGAACTGGTGAGCCTCTCGAAGCTCAGTTCCTGGTGGCTGTTGATGATGATCAGCTTCGTGCTCGTGTCGTTGGTACACAAGCCCGAGAAGATGGAGAGCTAGCGGAAGAAAACCTTAAAAGCGGCGATGGTCTTTTGAACGTCGTCCTTACTCACGTCGAGATGCGTGACGAGTCGGAGACTGGGGTTAGGCAGGATGATGATGTCCTGCTGCTTGAGATGCTCCGCGAGGGCGCCGATGCGGGCCGGGTCCACCGCACCGAAGATCATGTTGGTCTGCACCAGCTTGGGATCGAGCGTCAGCCCCGGCAATCCCGCGAGCCCCTCGGCCAGCGCCTTGGCATTGGCGTGGTCTTCGGCCAGGCGCTCCACGTGGTTCTCCACCGCATGGAGACAGGCCGCGGCCAGAACGCCAGCCTGGCGCATGCCGCCGCCCAGCATCTTGCGGATGCGGTGGGCGCGATAGATGAAATCCTTCTTACCCACTAGTACCGAGCCCACCGGCGAGCCCAGACCCTTGGACAGGCACAGGGACACGCTGTCGAAATGACAAGCGATGTCCTTCACCGGGACCTTAAGCTTCACCGCGGCGTTGAACACGCGGGCGCCGTCGAGATGGAAGATAAGCCCCTTGTCCCGGGCGAAGCGTGACGCTTCCTCTATATATGAGAGCGGCAGCACTCGGCCGTTCTGGGTGTTCTCGAGCACCAGCAGGCGGGTCTTGGCGAAATGGGCATCGTCGGGCTTGATGGCGGCGGCGACCTTCTTCAGGTCCAGGCTGCCATCGGCGTCGTATTCGAGGGGCTGGGGCCAGAGGCTGCCCAATACCGCAGCGCCGCCAGCCTCGTACTTATAGCTGTGACCCAAGGAGCCGATGATGAACTCCTCGCCGCGGGCGCAGTGCGCCATGAGTGCCGCGAGGTTGGACTGGGTGCCGGAGGAGAAGAACAGGCCGGCTTCGTGGCCGGTCATGGCGGCGAGCCGCGCCTGCAGCGCGTTGACGGTGGGGTCGTCGCCGAACACGTCGTCCCCCACCTCCGCCGCCGCCATGCGCTCTCGCATGGCGGCGGTGGGGCGGGTTACGGTGTCGCTGCGCAGGTCGATCATGCGCTGCGGATCTTGACGCTTAGTGGCTCGGGCCCTTGGTGCTGGCCGCCGGGGCCGGGGTGGCCGGCGCGGTGGCCTGGTTCTTCTGCAGCTGCACCCAATCCTTGTCCAGGGCATCGGTGAGCTGGGCGGTCACGTCGTAGGCGTCGCTGGAGGTCAGCACGCCGGCGCCGCGCTGCAGCAGGATGTCGATGTGGTTGTCCTTCACGAACTGGGGCACCACGGTCTGCAGCTCATCCTGGATGGGCTGCAAGAGCTCAGCCTGACGCTGCTGATAGAGCTGACGCGCTTCGGTGACGTAGGCCTGGGCCGCCTGGTCCGCATCGTTGAACTGCTTCTGCAGGGTGGCGTAGTTGGAGGACTTGGCGTCGGCCTTGTCGAGCTGGTCCTTCAGCGCCTTGCGCTTCTCGGTCAGGTCGTTGGCTTCGGACTGCAACTCGTCCTGCTTCTGCTTGAGGACCTTGGCCACTTCCTGGCCGCGCTGCGAGCGCACCACCGCGTCCTGCAGGTTGACGACGGCGATCTTGGGCACGCCGGGAGCAGCAGCGCTGTGGCTCTTGCTGGTGGCGGCATCGGCCGGGGAAAGCATGGACAGGCCGGCCGCGAACGCCACGGCGGCGATGAAACCTTGACGCATGATCTGATACTCCTGAGATGGTGATCCCGCGGCCCCTAGCCCCGGGATATGGGCAAAAACCGCGCACAGGATAACCCAGCCCCAGCCGCCGGAGCCACTGTTTGACGGGTCGCGCCCGGAAGGCCCAGGATGCTGAGCCCAGCCAGGCCCCGGGGAACCCCGGAGGCTGCGACAGGTCTCAAAGGCATAGCTTCGACCCGACACGTCCGTCCTTGGCACAGCATCTCCCCTTAAGAAGGAGTCCCGTATGTCCCGTTCCCCTTACCTGCGTCAGCTCGCTTGGGCTCTGGCCCTGGCCTCAGGCATATCGCTGGCTGCGCCAGCCCAGGCCGATGCGACGCTCGCGCGTTTCCCGACCCTGCACGGCGACAACGTGGTGTTCGAAGCCCACGGCAACCTGTGGCAGGTGTCGCGCAACGGCGGCACGGCCGTGCGCCTCACCTCCGAGCCCGGCTACGACATGATGCCGCGCTACTCGCCGGACGGTAAGTGGATCGCCTTCACCGGCCAGTACCAGGCCAACACCGACGTATACGTGATCCCGGCCGGCGGCGGCGCCGCGCGCCGCCTCACCTTCCACTCCGACGTGGTGGACGGCGCCCCCGAGCGCTGGGGGCCCGACAACATGGTGCTGGGCTGGACGCCGGACTCGAAGCAGATCGTGTTCCTCTCGCGTCGCGCTTCCATGAACAGCTGGTTCGGCCGTTACTTCACCGTGCCGCTGGTCGGCGGCGAGGAGAAGCTGATGCCGCTCGACAAGGGCGGCATGTTCAGTTGGAGCCCGGACGGCAAGTCCATCGTCTACAACCGCATCTTCACCAACTTCCGCACCTGGAAGCGCTACACCGGCGGCATGCACCAGAACGCCTGGATCCACAACTTCGAGACCGGCGCCGACGAGCTGGCTGTGGACTCCAAGGGCGGCGACCTGGACCCGATGTGGTACGGCAAGACCATCTACGTGGCCTCCGACCGCGGTGCCGACCACCGCTTCAACATCTGGGCCATGGATACCGCCAGCAAGCAGATGCGCCAGGTGACCCACTTCGGCGACTACGACGTGGACTGGCCGAGCCTCGGCGACAACGGCATCGTGTTCCAGCAGGGTGGCTCGCTCTACGTCATGGACCTGCCCTCCGAGCAGCTGCACAAGCTCGCCGTGGACGTGCCGGATGACGGCACTCAGACCGGCGCGCGCTACGTGAACGACTCCCATTACATCCAGGGCAACGACCCGGCCGGCAACCCCAACTTCGACATCTCGCCCAACGGCAAGCGCGCCTTGCTGCAGGCCCGCGGCGACCTGTTCACCCTGCCCGCGGCCCACGGCAACACCCGCAACCTGACCCAGAGCTCCGCCGCCAAGGAGGAGAACCCGAGCTGGTCGCCGGACGGCAAGTGGATCGCCTACGTGACCGACGGCAGCGGCGAGGACCAGGTGGCGGTGCGCCCCTCCGAAGGCGGCGCCGAGCAGCTGCTCACGGACTTCAAGACCGGCTATTTCTACAAGCCGCTGTGGTCGCCGGACAGCTCCAAGCTGGCCTTCAGCGACAACGAGCACCAGCTGTGGTGGCTGGACGTGAAGTCGAAGAAGCTGACCAAGGTCGACCACGATGCGCGCAACGAGATGCACGACTACACCTGGTCGCCGGACGGCAAATGGCTGGCCTACAGCAAGCAACGCGACAACCAGGTGCCGGGCATCTGGCTGTACAACCTGGATGACGCCAAGGCCACGCTGGTGAGCTCGCCCTTCGACGCCGACGTCAACCCGGCCTTCGACCCGGACGGCAAGTACCTGTACTTCATCTCGGCGCGCCACGAGAACCCGACCTTCAGCCAGAGCGAGTTCAACATCGCCACGCTGAAGATGTTCGGCATCTACGCCGCCATCCTCGACAAGGACGGCGCCTCGCCCTTCGCACCGAAGTCCGACGAGGGCATCCCCAGCAAGGATGACGACAAGGCCAAGTCCAGCAAGGACAAGACCCTGCACATCGACCTCGGCGGGCTGATGCAACGCGCGGTGGCGCTGCCGATCCCGGCCGACAACTACGCGGGCTTGAGCGCCATCGCCGGCGGCCACGTGCTCTACCTGACGCTGCCCAACTTCACCATCGAGGGACCGCTCTCGGGTGAGCGCAGCGCGCTGCACACCTTCGACATCGACAAGAGCAAGGACAAGACCCTGATCGCCGACATCGGCGCCTACGCGCTCTCCGCCGACGGCAAGACCGCGCTGGTGCAGACGCCGGAAGGCAAGCTGGGCTTCATGGCCACCGACGGCGGTGACGAGAAGCCGAGCATCCTCGACACCTCGCACATGCAGACCCGCGTCGAGCCGAAGCAGGAATGGGCCGAGATGTTCCACATGTCCTGGCGCCTGGAGCGGGATCTCTTCGTCAACCGCGAGATGAACGGGGTGGACTGGAACGACGTCCACGCCCGCTATACCAAGCTGTTGCCGCTGGTGGGCAGCCGCGAGGACCTCGTCTACCTGATCGGCGAGATCCAGGGCGAACTGTCCAACTCCCACACCTACGTGGGCGGCGGTGACAACGGCGATGACCGCCAACTGGTGGCCACCGGCCTGCTGGGCGCGGACTACGGCCTGGATGCGAAGTCCGGCCGCTACGTCATCTCCAAGATCTACACCGGCGACAACACCCGCCACGACTACGCCGCGCCCTTGGCCGAGCCGGGCCTGGACGTGCATGCCGGTGACTACATCCTGGCGGTGGACGGCCACGACCTGAAGGCCCCCACCGACATCTATAGCCTGTTCGTGGGCACCCGCGGCGATACCGTGACGCTCACGCTGGCGGACGATGCCGAGGGCAAGGGCAAGCGCGACGTGACGGTGCAGACCATCCACGACGAGCTGAACCTGCGCCAGGACGACTGGATCAAGCACAACCGCGAGGTGGTGGACAAGGCATCCAACGGGCAGGTGGGCTACGTCTACCTGGACGACATGGGCGCCAACGGCATGAAGCAGTTCATCGACCAGTTCTATCCGCAGCTGGACAAGCAGGGCCTCATCATCGACGACCGCTTCAACGGCGGCGGCTTCATCGACCAGATCCTGCTGGAACGCCTGCGCCGCATCCTGGCCGGCATGACCACCAACCGGCAAGGCGCGCTGGCCACCGACCCGCCAGTGCTGTCCAACAGCTACAAGGTGTGCCTCATCAACGCCTACTCGGCCTCCGACGGCGACATCTTCCCCTACTACTTCCGCAAGTATGGCTTGGGTCCGCTGATCGGCATGCGCACCTGGGGCGGCGTGCGCGGCATCCGCGGCGACTGGCCGCTCTTGGATAACGGCTACATCACCGTGCCGGAAGGCACCAACTACGGGCTCGACTCGCAGTGGGTGATGGAGAACCACGGCGTCGAACCGGACATGGAAGTGGACGACCTGCCGGGCGACCTGCAGAAGGGCAAGGACGCGCAACTCGACACGGCCGTGAAGGTGCTGATGGACAAGATCAAGGCGCATCCGCTGGTCCTGCCCCCGGTGCCGCCGAACCTGCCGGCTTATCCGCCTGCTGGGCACGAGTAACCCGTTACTCGTCTCGATAAAGACGGCGGCCACGAGGCCGCCGTTTTCTTTTGGCGTTGAAGAGTCGATAGAGACGCGGTTTCTTAACCACCCCTTGGATGCCGGCGAGCACTGGAGCGAGCAAGCAAAGCCGAAGGGCATCGGCA
>Ga0265313_10003700_pt1 | contig 12187 bp, 9 predicted proteins | sample 4123metaG_FD_203122 | JGI IMG/M metagenome (GOLD analysis project Ga0265313, IMG submission 203122) | Rhizosphere microbial communities from Carex aquatilis grown in University of Washington, Seatle, WA, United States - 4-1-23 metaG | ecosystem: Host-associated > Plants > Roots > Rhizosphere >...
AGCCGGATGCCTCTGGCACCTTGCAGCTGACCGGCTCGGCCAGCCTCGACCACGTCACCGCCGGCGAAGCCTTCGGGCTGACCATCGGCACCTCCACGGACCTGAAGGCCGAGCGCAAGCAGGTCGAGGCCTACGAGGAGAGCGAAGGTGAGGACGGCGCCGAGCCGCCCACCCCGCCCAGCGGCCTCGAGGTCATGCCCGTCAGTCCGATCGCCAGGGTTCGCAAGAACGCTCAGCAGACGGAAGGCGAAAGCGAAGACGCGCCCAAGTATCGCGTCGAGCGCTGGGAAGTGACCGTGCACAACTTCAAGACCGACCGCGCCGTTGAAGTGGTGGTCATGGAAGAGTTCGCCGAGTCCGCCGAGATCCTCGAGACGACGCATGATTTCTCGAAAGAGACTTCGTGCCGCCACACTGCCACCGTCAAGGTGGAAGCCGCGGGCAAGGCCACTCTCGCCTACACGGTGCGCACGAAGATCCAGTAAATCTTTGCTGATTGCTGGCATCGGCGCTACTGAAAATGCGGGCGGATTGTCGCGGTTGAAAAATGAAAAACCGCCACCCGCCCGTGTTTTGTTATTGCAAATTCTAGGCGCGTCGCCTTTCTTTAGACGCGCCTGACACAGAAAACAGTGCGACGGTTGTTGAAACCGCATGCGCACTGGAATCCCAATGGAGCATCAAATATGACTTCGAACAAAAATTCGAATCGTTATGGACTGCGCTCGATTCTTGGATTAGTGGTCGCTCTTGGACTGGCATTCACCCTTTCCGGGTGCAAAGACGAGTCCAAGCCGACCGGCAATCCGCCCACTCAGACTCAAACGCAACCGCCTCAGCCGGCCCTTGTCACGACGGTCAAGCTGATGCCGCCCGAGTCCGGTGAGAATCAGCGCACCTACAGGAAGACTCCCGACGGCACGCTTGTGGAGATGACAATCGATTACCGCGACGGACGGCTGGAGACCTACTCCTTCCGCCCCGACGGTACGGTCACAAGCAAGAAGGAGTTCTATCCCGGCACGGGAGTGCTCAAGAGCACGACCGACTACGCCGCCGACGGTACTACAATCACCATGCGGACGCAGAATCGCGGCTCAGGTATCCTGGAGCTGACCGAGAAACGTCTGGCCGATGGCACCACCGAAACCACGCGTTATCGCGCGGACGGCAAGCGCCTGCACTCGGTGACGCACACGCAAGCCGACGGCACGCTTGTCGACGCCACTTTCTATCAACAGGACGGCACCACTCTCCGGGCTACAGCCAAGAGCTTGAGTTCGTCCGAGACGGAAGTGCGCTTCTATAATGCGGCCGGCAAGGTCGAGAAGATTCGCAATGCTAAAACCACCAGTGGTGGCTATAGCAGCACCGTCGAGTACAACGTCAGCTTCTTGCGTCCCGATTCCACGGTGGCCTTCAAGCAGACCTGGAGCGGCTATGCCAGCAGCTATTACAGCAGCGTCAATCTGAAGACAGTCGAAGAGTATGAAGCCGACGGCAAAACGCTGAAGCGCAAGTTGACTTTCAACTACAGCGGCTCCAGCGTCTCCGAGGCTGTCGTCTACGAAAACGGCGTCAAGAAGACGGTGCGCACCTATCGCTGGGACGGTTCGCTCGACACCGAGCAGACCTTCGACGCGGCAGGCAAAGTGACTGCCACTCAGAACCACAGCTCGCAGGAAAACCTGCACGAGACAGTGGCGCCTGAACTGGTCGCCGATCAAAACGGTGACGATCCTCTGGGCTATAAGCCCGGCGACTTCCAATAAGTCGTTCAAAATAACGCAACGCAAGAACTGCGTTGTGAGGCCAGTGAACGCACAGCGTTCGCGTAAAGAACTGCAGAGAAGGGGGCGGCGAAAGCCGCTCCCTTTCTCTTTGTTCGCCCAATAAAAACCATCCTCCGGGCGCCGGACGTTTGTTCAATCTGCACATTCAAGGCCAGATGCCCAGCTTCTGCCTGACCACAATCGCAGATTGGGCAAAAGGCGGTGCCTGCTTTTCACATTGATTGCTGTTCCGAACCTCTCAAGGTGACGGAAATTTTTGCGCGCCGACGGAACGCACACATTGCGCTCCCATAAAAGTTCGGTGCGCCTGTCTCTATGGAGAAAACACATGAGCGTACGTAAAAAGTGCGGACTGGCGATTATGGTCGCCGGAATCGCCGCACTGATCTGTTTCTTTTTCGCTCCCGATAACCTCAATCCTTTCGCGCGCACGGTTACCTTGCCCGGGCATACACCCGCGGTAATCGGCGAATCCGATTTTGTCAGCCACGCCGATCCCAATGCCGTCCAGACTGTTCTGGTCGGGCTGGCCCTGAAAAATGAGGCCGATCTCGAGCAACTGATTGCCGATCAGGACAATCCCAACTCGCCGAACTATCAGAAATACCTGACGCCGGCCGAGTTCAAGAATAAGTATTCGCCCGACCAGGCGGATGTCGATCAGGTGACCGACTGGGCGAAGGCGAACGGCTTGACCGTTGTCGACGTCAGCGACAATCGCACTTTGATCGAAATCGAAGGCACCACCGCACAATTCGAGAAAGCCTTCCAGGTCAAATTGAATCGCTACCGGCTTCAGCATGCCGGCGCGATGGGTGCTCCTACCGAGTACACCAGCAACGCTGCTGACCCCCGTATCCCGAGCAATCTAAAGTCGATCATCCAGTCGGTGATCGGCCTGAACACGGGTGCGAATTTCGAAAGCAAAATGCGCATGGCTCCTGCCACTCCCGGCAGCCAGATGCGCACCGTGCAAGCGCACGGCACGCCCTTCGGCGTTGGTCCGAAAGACATTGCCACTGTCTACAATTTCCCCAACGCCAACAATCGCAACGCCACCGTCAAATACGACGGCAGCGGGCGTAAAGTGGCGATTGCTTCCGCCTACAGCTACAACCAGTCCGATATCGACGGCTACTGGAAGCAGTACGGCATCACGCGCACCGGCACTGTGCGTAACATCTACATCAAGGGTCAGTCCACGCAGGCCGATGGTGAAACCACCCTCGATCTGCAGCAGCTCGGCGCCCAGGCGCCCGGCGCCGACATCCTGATGTATCTGGCTAAGGACCCGGCTTTCAGCAAGTTTACCAAGACGTTCAACCAGATCGTGCTCGACAACGAAGCCGATGCTGTGTCGCTCAGCTGGGGACTTTGCGAAGACTGGACCGGCTCGCGTCAGATGAAGACCGAGCACAACATCTGGATGCAGGCTGCAGCGCAAGGCATTGTCGTCTTCGTCGCCGCCGGTGATGATGGCGCTTATGACTGCCGCGGCAATAAGAAGGTGGAATACGCGGTGGACTTCCCGTCCTCCGATCCGTATATCACCGCCGTTGGTGGCACGACCCTGAACTCGAACAACGGAGCGCGCGTCTCGGAAGAGGCATGGTCCGGTTCGGGTGGCGGCAAGTCGAACACCTACAAGCGCAAGAGCTGGCAGACCGGCTCTGGCGTTCCTTCTGGCGATGAGCGTGTCAGCTCGGACGTTTCTATGAACGCCGACCCGATGACGCCTTATTCCATCCTGCTCGACGGCAAGTGGATCGCCTCGGGCGGCACCAGCATCTCGACTCCCAACTGGGCGGGTCTCTGGACGCTCAGCAACCAGGCGGCCGGACGGCGCATCGGCTCCGGCAATGCGCGCATCTACCGCATGGGTAATTCCCCCGACTACGGCACGCTGTTCTACGACGTCACCAAGGGTGACAACGGCGACGGCCGCGGTCCCGGCTATCCGGCCGGCAAGGGCTGGGATCACCCGACCGGCTGGGGCGCGCCCAACGGCACCAACGTCACCAACTGGCTGGTCAATGACCTCCAGCGCAAGGCGGCGGTTCCCGCTCAGGATGCACCCGCAGTTCCGGTGATCACGCCGGTGGAAATTCCGGGCATCACTCCTGTCACTCCTGTTACCAATCCGGGCGGCACCACTGCCCCGGCCATGGAGCGGAAGTAAGGGATTCGCTTACGTTTATTTCAAAGAACAAAAAGAAAAGGCGACTGCGAGGGCCCCCGGATACGTGAAGCACAGCTTGACGCCATTCCGGGGGCTTTCGCATGTCGTTGTGGAAAAAGATGCCTACCAAATTCAGAGTAGCTGTCGTTCTCGGCAGTGGATTGAACGCCGACGGCAGCGCTACTCCGGTGACGGAGATTCGCGCCCAAGCCGCGGCTGACTTGCTTGCAACCAAGGGGCGGATGAAGGTCATCTGCTCAGGCTCTCGTTCACTCGACGACAAAGGCGTGCACGGACAGACCGAAGCCAAGGTCATGGCCGACATCATCGCCGCGCAAGGCATCTCGGCCAAGCGCCTTCTTCTGGAAGACCAGTCCTTCGATACCCTGGGCAACGCCATCTTCACGGTGGACCGTTATCTCAAGGGCAAGAAAGGCGGCACACTCTATGTGATCACTTCACCGTTTCACATGGAACGGGCGCTGTACCTTTTCAGGCACGCGCTCGGCTCCGGCTGGACGGTGATCGCGCATCAGTGTGTCGAATGGTCGCAGGAAACGCGTCAGCCGGGTGCTGAAGCCGCGCTCAAGCGCGCAGAAGATTTCTGTGCGGGCACTGAGCCAGGCGATATCGCGGCACTGAGGAAGAAGCTCTTCGAGCGCATTCCCGCCTATGTCACTCGGGCAGAGTCGCCCAAGGTTGCATAATCATGGATACCTCAACTATGTTTTCGGAAACGAGCAGCAGTTGTAGGTATAGCAAGTGTCTGTCGTCAGACTGTACTTGCCGGAGTTAGCTGGAGAAGTGGGCGAGATAGTAGGCAAGCCAATTAAGGCTGACCTGCATTGGCTCAAACCTTCTCCAGCTTCTCTGCTTTTGTCCAGTAATTACTATGGCATATAGCATTACACCTGCAAAAAACAAAACGGGGATGCCGGGCGGCAGAGCGTTAATGCTCCACCGCCCGACCCCGGGCACTGCATCTGGTGATGACCGTGCCTTTCCGTTCTGTCAGGACTTCTTGTCCTTGCCGTGCGGTTCTTCGCCGTCCTGGTTACCGGGAGCAGGCGAATCGCCAGGCTCGGCTGGAATCGAGTACTTCTGGAGACCAGCCGTACCAATCGAGCAGGTGATAAGCGAGATCATTGCGGCGGCAATGATAGCCGCACCCTGACCAGGCGTGATCATGCCCGATGCCATACCCAGAGACGTGACCGCCGCCGGCAGACCCAATTGGGCGCTGGCAGCCAGTCCCGAAACGAGAGGCAAACCGACCAGCTTGCCGGCCACCGTATGTACCAGAATCGCACCGACCACGATCATCCCCGTCAGCTCGAGATTCGAGGGCGAGGTGATAAGGGCCGTGACGTCCAGCTTGGCGCCGAGAAGCACGAAAAAGATGAGCACGAAGCTTGCCTGGGCAATGCCGACCAGCTGCTTGGTGAAGCGCTTCGGTTCCCCGATCAGCATGGTCACGATGCCGGCCGAGAAGCCCGCTACGAGATCACTGGTGCCGAAGTGTGTGGCGATGGCGCAGAGCCCGAACAAGAGCGACAGAGCGACAGTGAGGTCAAAACCCCAGGCCCGTTCTTTGGAGAGCCCCCGGTAGTAGTCGCCCAGCTTGCTGTGGTTGTAGAAGGCATGCAGCACGAAATATGCCGCCACCGCAGCCGCGATGGTGATACCGGCGCCGGTGGCAATGGTGAGAGCATTGCCGGGCGACATCGCCAGCGGCAAAGCGATGATGGTGACGGCATCAGCCAGGGCCACCCAGGTCGTGGTAAAGAGAACGGTCGGACCATCCAGCTTTCGTTCGTGGACCATCGGCATCATCACTGCCGCCGAGCAGTTGGCAAAGATCAAGATGAAGATTGCCGGATGCGCGATGCCTGAAAGATGCGCCACCAGTAAGCCGGTGGGCACAGCCAGAGCAAAGCCGAGGGCAGTGGCGATAAGTCCGCGCCCGAGTGCCTTTTTCAAATTGGGATCGTGCAACGGCAAGTGCGTGCCGACCACGAACATGAGCATGGCGAAGCCCATGGCAGAGAAAGCGGTGAGAACCGGATCGGACGGATTGACCAGACCGAAACCGGTCTTGCCGATGATCACACCGGCCAGAATCTGCCCGACCACAAGTGGCATGTTGAGGCGCTTGATTCCAGCAAGCAAAGGCCCAAGCAGTCCACAGATCAAGATCAAAGAGATGACATCGAAGTTCATTTTGTGACTCCATTCAATGCTTGGTGCCGCCAGCGCGCGAAGGCGCTGACCTGGCACCAGAGCGACAGTGAGCGCGCGGAAGCGAGGCGATGCGAAGATCGCTCTTGCTACCTGCGCGGGGCGAAGTGGACTCTTAGACCTTCCAGTCCTTGTGGTCCTGCTTGGTGGAGTGGAACATCTGCTTTGCAGCTCGATGCAACCAACCAGCCTTGCGTTTCTTGAGGTCGGCGAGAATGGCCTTGGCGGCGCCCGGTGTGCCCAGGTGCCAGTTGGCCGTCTCCCAGCCCATGGACTCGAGCAGGATGCGCTCGTCACGGTCCTTGGGCAGCTCGGTCAATTCGACGCGAGCGCAATCGGGCGCCAGGCGACGCACGACCCATCCGTCCAGAACTCCGAAGAAGGGGTCCTTGCAACGAACGGCGGCGTCGATGCCCTGATTGATGTAGACCTCGCGGTTGTCGGGATTGCCGTTGGCCCAGCCCCAGGCGGATGGCAATGCCACCTTCGCTTCGCGAGCAATGCGGCCGCCCTTGTAGTCGACCAGAGCAACGAAACGCGGACGACCGAGGCTGCCTTCACCGGCGGTGCGGTGAATGAGCCGGTAGTCCACGTCCTTGTGCGGCATGCGCTGCAGCAAGCCGGCCAGGGCTTCCGGAGGCACCGTGCCGCGAGGCGGACGGTTGGTGTCCATCTTGGTCCAGTAGGGCAGGGGATTCTTGAGCTTGGTAATGGCCATGGCGCGCAGCTCTTGATGCTCTTCGGCGAGCACGAAGGGGCGTCCGCCGGAGGTGAGCGCGCTGACATACCCACGCAGAACGATCTCGCAGGCCTCTTTCACCGAAATCGACAGCTTGTTTGCCTTGATGGCGAACTTGGCTGAGCAGAGCAGGCGAACCAGGTCATTGGTGTACGGCATCTCGTACACTTCGTCGACGTCGTTGATGCCCCAGATGAGTCGGCCTTCATGGTCGCGCCAGGTGCCGAAATTCTCGATGTGGAGGTCGCCGACTGCGAGGCACTTGGGTGCATCCATCAAATCGGCGCAAACGACAGGGAATTGCTGCGACCAGCGGTAGAAAGTGGCGCGCAGGAAGAGGAACGGATCGAGGGACATGTCCTGGTGCTTTTTGGCCAGGTCGGCCTCGTGAATAGTGAGCTGCCCGCGTACCCACTTCTCAAACTGGCGTGTCGCCACTTTGATGTTCGGGATGCTGGGCTTCGACTTTTTGGTCTTCATGGGAATCTCCAAGGCTGCGCACCACAAAAACTTGCGGTGTAGCCAGGTTTGAGATAGCGTGATTGCATGAGTGCTGAGGCGCGACAGGGCCACTGCCCTTGCATCGTCCTCAGCTCAGGTTCTGGCCTTCGTCTGTGCGTAGTCTTTTCTTTTCGACCGGTGGTCGATGAGAAAAGCCTTGCAATCAGCACGAAATAAGATTTTTAGCCAGTGAAGGAGTTGGTTGATAGAGAAATAAATACGATTACAAAACCAACCTAGGACTTTGAGGATGCAAGGTCTATGAAAGCCAAAGCAGTTTGTCTAAGATTTGAGTTATTAATCGCGCCCTAATGCCTGATCTTGCTGGCTTCTTTCTCTAACACCGCCATTAAAAGCATTGGCGCGCGTAGGTCTTCGGATAGCTGAACAAACTCAAATCAAAAAGCATTAGCTTATTAGAATTACTTGACATCGACGCCGGTTATTGTCAGAGCTCGCGCTAGCTCTGCTTGGCAACGCGGTCTGTTGAGGATTTTGCAGGCTTGCTAACCTCTTCTCAGCGGCGGTTCATATCCTGCATCGTTGCCCCTAGAAGTCGATTCTGAACCACGTATGGTGGCAACTGCCTGATTACCATTGGGCGCATGCCGAGCAAATCGGTGCAAAACCTGCTTCGCGCGGAGTTTCAGGCAGTAATTCAGGTATATATTGCCGAAGCGCTCCTCAACTGTTCGAATCAATTTGTTCAGAATTAGCTTTGAAAAAGCGAGTTAGGAACCGGATGCGCTCCCGAAAACACCCAATGGTGTGCATTCTTCAGCTGTTCAAGATTTGTTCAGCCGGCAGGCGCTACATTGCTTGCATCGAAGGCGGAATTCCCACCCGCGCCCTGCAACCAAAGTCGCGTTTTGCGACCAATTTTGCACCCCACTTCTTAATCGGAGAGTTACTAAAATGGCTAACCTCGATGCTCCTACCGCTCAACCATCCGTAGAAAGAAAAGCCGCCAGCTTGTCCGACAAGATGGACAAAGCCGTTGCTCAAGACAATCGTGGTGCCTACGATGCATCGATGCGCGAAATCACTGAAGCTCGCTCGCTAATGAAGCCGGCGCAGCAACAACAGTTTGACGAACAGTTGACCAAGTCTTTGGAATTCCAAACTGCCGCTCTCTATGACTTGAAGAGAAACTACAGCAATATCGACACCGACGGCAATTCGCGCCTGACCAAACAAGAACTCCAGGCTTACGCCAGTGACAAGAACACCAGCCCCCTGCAAAAGCTTTTCATCGAGCACAACATTCTTCCTAACTATGACAATATCGCCAATATCAGCCACGACCGCTGGGGTTCTTCACTGGGCATCAAAGACAGCGAAATCCGCTTGAAGGATCTCGATCAGGGCTTGAAAAACAGCGATAAGATGAAGCATTTTTACGAGAAAGGAGCCGACGGTGCTCCCAGTCTCTACGACAGATTCAAAGACAAAGACGGCAATTTGAACGGTCTCAAAGATGCCATCAAAAACCCCCAACAATACGGACTTTCTCCCAAAGACGTAGAGACTCTCCAGTACATCAACGAAAAGAGAAGCAACTGGTCTAAGCTTCCCGGCACAGACGACATGAAAGCCGGCGATCTCAAGGAAATTGCTCAGCCGCTTGGCGCAAAACCGGCACCAGAAGCCGCACCGCCTGCCAATGAAGCGATGAAGCATTTTTACGAAACCGGTAAGGACGGACATCCCAGCCTTTATGACCGCTTCAAAGACAAAGACGGCAACCTGAACGGCATCAAAGACGCCATCAAAAACCCGCAACAATACGGTTTGTCCGAGAAGGATGTTGAATCGCTCAAATACATCCAGGAGCACAGAAGCAATTGGTCTATGCTCCCCGGCACCAACGACATGACGGCGGCCGATTTGGCGAAGCTGCCTGGAAAAGACGGTTACACCCCGGAGCAACGCGCTCAAGCCGCAGCCGCCAAGGCCAATGAAAAGGCGCCCGAAAAGGGTGCTGAAAAGCCGACCGACAAGCAAGGCGGCAAGGACGCGGTGCCCAGCGATGCCCTGGTCAAAGCAGGAACAGTGCGCAGGGGCGAAGGTCCGTACAGCTCTGCTGAAAGAATTCTAGGCGCCGACGGCAAACATCACAGCATCGAGGAAGTGCGTGCACTTACCAAAGCATTGCAACAGCTCTACAAAGAAGAAGGTCATCACGACATGAAAGACTTGCGCGTCAATCACCAGTTCATCACCAAAGAAAACTTCAGCAAGCTCATTGGTATGGTCCACAACGACGCCGCCAGAGAAGCACTGAAAAAATTGGCGGCAGCATAACCAACACAAGTTTTGGGAAGGAAGAATTCCGGCGTTGAACAAACGCCGGAATTCGCTTATGTTAAATCGCGGTGGTAAATGCCGGACAATTCGTGGAAAATAGCTGTGTTCGGCAGCGATTGGACCAGGCGGAGATTTTGACAGCATTATGTCGCGCATACTCTTAATCGAGGACGACCATGCACAACTCGATATTATCGAGCAGGGGCTGGCATTTCACGGGCATGTGATTGATACCAAATGTGATGGCGCTGAGGGGCTGGAACAGCTGCTCGCCCACCATTACGACCTGGCCATCATTGATTGGGAATTGCCTGGCTTGCCGGGTGTGGAAATATGCAATAAATACCGCAATGCAGGCGGCACCGCTGCTGTGTTGTTCTTAACCGGAAAATCGTCAGTCAGCAATAAAGTGCAGGCTTTCGACTGTGGCGCCGATGACTATTTGACCAAACCATTTTCATATGCGGAACTACTGGCGCGAGTAAAGGCGCTTCTCAGGCGACCGCCGGCCATGGAGAGCGAAACGCTCGTTTACGAAGAAATCTCACTGGATATGGTCACCAAGACGGCAATGGTGAATGGAAAGAACATTGGTCTGTCTGCCGGTGAATTTGCCCTTTTGGAGCTGTTCGTCCGCAATCCGGGCCGTCAATTTGGAGCGGCAGAACTGCTGGATCGTGTTTTCAAAAGTGAAACCGACCTGGAAGCAGTGCGGCAGAGGGTAATGCGCGTGCGCAAGAAACTGGCGGTTGAGGACAATGCCGAGTCTCGCATTACCAACCAGAAGGGCTTCGGTTACAAGTTCGAATAGACAAAAGCAACTTCCTTCGCCGAGGGCTCGCACAGCGGCGCGAGCTGCTGCAGATTATCGCGGCGCGAGCAGTACTCACTGTTTTGGCGGATAAGCTCTCATTAAAGCCGAAAGACACATCTGTATTACAGCTTTATATCTTGCCTCTTCGGGCGCGCGCAGGTAAGGTGAATTTATCATCTATCTTTCAACTTGTTCTGGAAAAAAATCGAAGAAAACCAAGGCCCTCGCCTATTTCGTATTCTTCTTTCGTCGCACTTAGTGTGTGGTTTTGATCCGCGCCATAGAGCAAACGTCCCTCCTGCCCCAAATTGCACGGATGGGATTGTTTGGCGCTCAGACCAGACCTTTATGCGACTGATCCAGCGGTGAGAAAGAAATGATGGTTACAGGCACTTGTCTTTGACGAGATGCCAGGTCCGAAAACGTAGCAACAGTAGTAATACCAGACGGTATGAGCGAAGTTGAACCAATGAATGCATGAGTCGATACCAATGACCGACGAACCTCGAGTTTTTCTTGAGCTTCTCGTTCTATGAACCTCGCGACAGGACATTTGTCCCTTCCTCGATGATTCAAAAATGACACGTCGTTACGAGCATGACTCGTTTCGCCGACTCAAAGCATCACCGATTCGTCGTGGCGCTGCCGTATGGGCGGCAGGCTACATGAACGGAAGCCCCCTGCACTTGATACGGCACCAGCCAGCAACTGGTTGTCCGTGTCTTTGCCGGGGGCGGTTCTGTCTTCAGGCGCATGGTGCGTCGGAAGAAACTCGTCCCACAAACCGAAAGGAAAAGTTACCATGGCTCGTTTTGATCAGTACATTGGGCTCAATGAATGGGCTCGCAAGACCGTGCTCCGCAAGGAGAAGGTGCGTCAGTTCGGGGTGTCCGTGTTCGCTGATGGGAGGCGCAAGCGCTTCTCCAGGTGGACCAACCTCCCGGTGGCGCGCATCCAGGTCGTCGGCATTCTCCCGGGTGTCTATACCGACAAGGTCGCAGACCTGAAGCGGTACACGATGCCCAACGGGAGGGTGTACGAGGAATACGTCCAGGCCACACCCTGGGCTGGCGGACCGATGTACCATCTCGCTCTGCGGGATGTGCGCACCGGAAAGCCGATTCCTCAGTCGCTCTGGACCGACGAAGAGATGGGGTGCTAACGGCATACCCAGCTTCGTTTCCGGGTAAAACCGGAGGTCGCTGATGGACCGGAGTAGCGCAAGGGCGCCCCACAAGGGGCGTACCTGCGTCTACTCTTCTTGTTGGATGTTTTATTATAGAGAATAGTAAAATAAAGCAATACCGTTATTTGGCTGTTATCTGGGTGATGCACAGTGATGTTCCCCCAGACCCGCACTGCCTTATCCCCGGGCAGCCGAATAAGGAAAGACCATGTCTTATGATTTCCAGGCAGATAAGGCAGAAGCGAATTATTCTGCGCCCGGCACTTTGGGCGAACGAGTCGGTTCGTCCGCTCAGGGCTTAGGAGTACAAAGCCTGGCTCTGGGGGCACTGGAGTCCTGGCAGCGAGATTCTTCAAAAGCCGGACTTAAGAGCATCGACGATCCAAATCTGCCGCATATTTCCATGGAGGGGGACCGGCGCAGTGGTACC
>Ga0265313_10003701_pt1 | contig 12185 bp, 11 predicted proteins | sample 4123metaG_FD_203122 | JGI IMG/M metagenome (GOLD analysis project Ga0265313, IMG submission 203122) | Rhizosphere microbial communities from Carex aquatilis grown in University of Washington, Seatle, WA, United States - 4-1-23 metaG | ecosystem: Host-associated > Plants > Roots > Rhizosphere >...
CGAACGTCGCGCACTTGGATCCACAACGCGGCGGTTGCTGCACTGTCATGCCTTACTTTATCGGCGACATTCTTGAAATCCCAGTAACCACAATTCAGGACTACACGCTTTTCCATATCCTTGGTGGCTTCTCGACGCGCATCTGGAAACAGCAAACCAAAGTTATCGCGGAGAAGTTCGGCCTCATGAGCTTCATCATTCATCCTGACTACGTGATCGAAGCGCGCGAGCGTGCGGTCTACAAGGAACTGCTTGAACATTTGGCCGACTTGAGAGAGAGAGAGTCCATCTGGATTACGACTCCGGGCGAGGTTAACCGGTGGTGGAGACAGAGGGCTAAGATGAAGCTTGTTTCAACTCCGGATGGATGGATGATCGAGAACCCAGGGGATGGACGCGCGCGGATAGCCTATGCAAGCCTTGATGGCGACCGCCTTGTTTATGAGGTGGAGAATCCTTCGGCAAGCGCGTCTGGCACAGGTACTGCAAAACTTCAACGCTTACTCTGAATCTAATATCGATACAAAAGAATATAGGAGCTATGGCAATGACTCTGTCGAGTGACTGTGATGTCGCGGCACTGGAACTGGCTTCGTATCTTCGTCGGAATCGGAATTAGCCATGGAAAAGACCATGGAGGTGACAACCATTCCACAAGAGAAGCACATTGTTGATCTCGATACTCGAGTGCAGAGCGAAACTGTCGGCGCAGTCGTCGTCGGCGGTGATCACCCTGGCTTGGGTATTGCTCGAAGCCTCGGGCGGCGCGGCATTCCGGTCTACATCCTGGATGACCAGTACTGCGTCTCGTCCTTCTCGAAATATGCAACCAAGGTCATCAGGGTCGAAAGTATTCTCGACGAGCGAAAGACGGTCGACGCGGTGCTCGAAGTGGGGCAACGCTACAATCTGCGCAATTGGATTTTATTTCCCACGCGTGATGAAAACGTGGCGGCATTCTCCCGATACCGCGCCGAGCTTGCACCTTTCTTTCGTGTGACAACCGGAGAATGGGAGAGCATCGAGTGGGCATGGGATAAGAAGAAGACTTATGACCTTGCCGAAAGGCTAAACATACCTTGTCCCAAGACTTTCGTTCTGAAGTCGGCTGAGGAGTTGCCCACTCTCTTCGCCCGCCTTCCCCTGGCGATCAAGCCGGCGGTCAAAGAGAACTTCTTTTATGCGACCGGAGACAAGGCTTGGCGCGCGAATACTCCTGAGGATTTGGTCTCGCTCTATGAGAGGGCGTCAAAGCAAATCAGGGCCGAGGAAATACTAATTCAGGAAATCATTCCTGGCGATGGCAATGAGCAATATTCCTACTGTGCCTTCGCACGTCATGGAGTTCCGTGTTGCACTCTCACTGCCCGAAGGGCGCGGCAACATCCGCGTGAATTTGGACGCGCTGCCACTTATGTGGAGACGATCGAGGCTCCGGAGATCATCGAATTCTCCGAGCGGTTCTTGCGGGCAATCAACTATCACGGCGTCGTCGAAATCGAATACAAACGAGATCCCCGCGACGGGCAATACAAACTGCTTGATGTGAATGCCAGGACTTGGGGGTTTCACACCATTGGGTCCGTTTCGGGCGTCGACTTCCCCTACCTCGTCTACGCTGACCAGATGGGTCTGCCAATTGAGTCTGTGCACGCCAAGGCAGGAGTAGGATGGCTGCGAGTAGTCAGCGATATTCCGACCGCGATTTCAGATTTGTTTCATGGGAGCTTAAGCCTGGGAACCTATTTCAAGTCGCTCGGTGCAACTCGGGTGGAATCGGTCTTTAGTTGGCGGGATCCTCTTCCGTCCGTTGCAGAGATCGCGATGTTACCTTATTTAGCTGCAAAGAAGTATTGGAAGTCCAACAAATAGTCCTTCGATTCACGGTTCTGAAAAGGCAATCCGGATGCGACCTCATACTCCGTACCGGGTGCCTGATCTTCAAGCCGAGCCGTGTTCCCTGGACCTGATGGCGGTAAGCTAGGTTTTGTAACCATAAGATGTTAACCTGTGCATTCCGCTTTTCTCGCCACAAGAGAGAATTCTGCAATGACTGAATTGATTATCGAAGCTGATCGAGTAGAAGGACAATACTGGCGCGACCTCTGGCGCTTTCGCGAGCTCTTCCTGTTCTTCTCGTGGCGCGACCTTTTGGTGCGTTATAAGCAGACTGTTGTTGGAGTTAGTTGGTCGCTTATCAGGCCTCTGCTCACGATGATGGTGCTAACGGTTGTGTTCGGAAGACTGGGAAAGATGCCGGCGAATGGTGTGCCGTATCCACTTCTTGTTCTTTGTGGCATGTTGCCTTGGCAGTTCTTTTCGAACTCAATGAACGAAAGCAGCAACAGCCTCATTCAAAACGCGAGCATGGTTTCCAAGGTATATTTCCCGAAGCTCTTGATGACTGCAAGCACCGTCATGGTCAACCTTGTCGATTTTCTGATTTCGGTCGCGTTTCTAGCGGTCTTAATGATCTGGTACCGATTCGTTCCCCCTTGGGAAATACTGTTTCTTCCGTTCTTCGTGGTGCTGATGATTGGTGCTTCGCTCGGCGTGGGTCTGTGGGTTGCCGCCCTCATGGTGGAGTATCGTGATTTCCGCTTTATTGTCCCGTTCGTCGTTCAGTTTGGCCTTTATCTCTCGCCAGTAGGATTCCAAAGCAGTGTTGTTCCTGCCAAGTTTCGACTGCTTTATGCGCTTAATCCAATGGTGGGCATCATTGACGGCTTCCGTTGGAGCCTGCTAGGCGCTAAAGGCGGCATTTACTTGCCAGGCGTAGCAATTGCAGTCCTCGACGTTATCCTGCTCGTCGTATCGGGCATTTGGTATTTCAGAAAGACTGAGCGAACCTTCGCAGATATCATCTAATCTATGCCAATTCATTCGTCCACATCTCCTCTCAATCTCGATTCAGCTATTGCGATCGAGAACCTCGGTAAGAGGTATAGCATCGGCCGTCAGCGCGCTAACGGTGACGGGCTGCGCCATGCCATCGAGGGCGTTATGCGCCAGCCGCTGGTTTGGCTTCGCTCTTGGAAAAGTGCAAAGGAAAAGCAGGTGGACTTTTGGGCATTGCGCGGTGTATCCCTGCAGATCAGGCCGGGAGAAGTGGTCGGCATTATTGGCAGCAACGGCGCAGGGAAGAGCACTTTGTTGAAACTGTTGAGCCGCATTACGGTGCCTACCGAGGGACGAATTCGTATCAATGGGAGGGTTGCCAGTCTTCTCGAGGTCGGTACTGGATTTCATCCCGAACTCACAGGGCGGGAGAACATTTTTCTCAACGGCGCCATCCTGGGTATGAGCCGAGCCGAAATAAGCCGCAAATTTGATCAGATTGTCGAATTCGCGGAGATTGATGAGTTTCTTGATACGCCAGTGAAACGCTACTCGTCAGGCATGTATGTCAGGCTGGCATTTGCTGTTGCAGCTCACCTTGACCCTGAAATACTGATTATCGATGAAGTGCTGGCGGTGGGCGACGCGTCCTTCCAGAAGAAGTGTCTCGGTAAGATGGGAAGCTTCGCTGGTACCGGAAGGACCATCCTCTTTGTCAGTCACAATGTGGAAGCAGTCCGAACCTTGTGTCAGCGAGTCGTCTGGATGAAAGATGGCAAGGTACACCGAGACGGGGACGCTGATGAAGTCATCGGTGATTACTTCGATTACATCGCCACAGAAAAGGTCCAGGCCGTTACGAACCCGGATTACGGTCTGACAGTTCAGAAAGTGGTGCTGAGAGATGACCTGGGAGAAGAGCGCAGGCAGTTCAAGCCTGGTGAGGATCTGATTGTTGAGATCAACTACGACGCTCAAAAGCCGCTCGAGCGCCCCTATATCACTCTCAGCATTTTTGGGAACAGCGGATCATGCTTCACAGCCAACATGTTGCTCGATGGTCGGCGCCCCGAAGTGCTGGTAGGTCAAGGCAAGCTTTCGTGCCGGTTCAAGTCAATACCTCTGTTTCCCCAGAAGTATTCAGTGAAAATGTCAATTAGGGCTCAAAACGGCAACGACAATGTCGTAAGTTTCCAGGAAGCGACCTATTTTACCGTGGTAGCAGACCTGACTGAATATGGATATCATGGCGAATTTCTTTCACGCGCTGCCACCTCTACTCCGGTGGTTGTTCCTTATGAATGGCATCTACCTGACGGAGAGATAGCTTCAGTCTCGCTGGAAATGACACAAAAGCTGGCGACCACGTTATGACCCGGTAGATCAAGGCGCAAATCTCAACGCAACGTGCCGCATTAGAATATTCTCCCCGCCTCTTGGCGGCTGACTAAAGGATTCACCATTCATGGCCGTTTCATTAATCGCAATTATTCCGGCTCGTGGTGGATCGAAGCGCATCCCTCACAAGAACATCAGACTCTTTGAAGGAAAGCCGATTATCGGACACACGATCGGCGCAGCTCTGGAGAGCGGACTCTTTCAACAGGTGATGGTCAGTACCGATGACGAAGAGATTGCGGAGATTGCCAGGCAATATGGCGCCGATGTGCCGTTTTTACGCGATGCCAGGCTCGCCGATGATTTTACCCCAGTCTCTGCGGCTACCGCAGACGCCCTTTGCAAGCTCGACCCGACCGGCGACAGGTTTGAGACAATCGCCCAACTTATGCCGAATTGCCCACTACGTTCATCAACCGATGTCATCGACAGCTATAGACAGTTTGAGAAGAGTTCCACTGAATCACAGATTTCGGTAGTGCGGTACGGTTGGCAGAATCCGTGGTGGGCGATGAAAGAAAATGAACAACGCGAACTGGAACCACTTTTTAAGGAGAAAATGTCCGCGAGGAGTCAGGACCTTCCTGATCTCTTCTGTCCCACCGGGGCCATTTGGTGGACTCGGACAGAAGTCTTACGCCGCACCAAGACATTCCACGTGGAGAGACGATCTGGCTGGGAAATCCCCTGGCAGCGGGGCATCGATATTGATACTCTTGACGATTGGAAAATGGCCGAGGTATTGTTCAAGCTCCAGCAGTGACTAATCAGGCTTCAACGTAACGCTCTCGCCTTTGACGGGCCTATTTAAGGAATTTGTACAATTGGCAAACAAGCATGCATCTCTTGCGCTTTATACAACGATATATCCCGGCGTCGAGCGCTATGTAAAGGAGTGGCAAAGATCTGTCTGTGAGCAGTCAGACCAAGATTTCCAACTTTGGATAGGCTTAGATCAGCTAAAGAGAGATGATATCCAGGGGTTGCTGGGACCACGCTTCAAGGTGAACTGGGTGCAAGGTGCCGCCGGCGCTAGTCCCGCGCACATCCGCCAAACTGCTCTCTCCCGGATAGCTGAGACCGCGTCCGAGGTCGTGCTGGTTGATAGCGACGATTTGCTTCATCCGACCCGCGTGGCAGCGGCTCGATTAGCTCTGCAAACGAGCGAACTTGCGGGATGTGCACTACGACTTGTCGATCAAGAAGGCGAAGATCTCGAATCACTCTTTACTTTGTCGACGTCTCTTCGCCCCGACGATATTCTGCCGCGGAACAATGTGTTTGGATTCTCAAATTCGGCCTATCGTGTTGAACTGCTCAGACGGATCTTGACAATTCCAGCCAGCGCGGTTTTGGTGGACTGGTTCATGGCGACACGTGCTTGGCTCCTCGGTGCCAAACTTTCGTTCGATCGTGAGCCCCGTATGGATTACCGCCAGCATCCCCAGAATATGGCGTTAGTTAGGCTGCCTTTTCGCCCAGATCAAGTGACCCGCGCTACGGCCTTGGTGTGCAATCATTTTAAGCTTTTGCTTCGAAAGCAAGAGCAGGATTTCATTCCCGATCGATTCTTCGAGCTAGAGAGAGTTGCTCGCGAAGTGGAAGAATTCAACGAACGCATCCTTCCAGATCCGAACCTGTTAGCGGCTTATGTTGATGCCTATAACACACTGGCCAAACCGCAGATCTGGTGGTCGTGCGTTGCTCATCCCGCCCTAAGCTATATGTGGAGAAAGTGAAAAGACTGAATATGAAAACCATGATGTTTGGAAACGTGGAAGTCGGTCACCACAGGCCCCCCTTCATCATTGCTGAGATAGGTTCAAATCACAATGGTGATATGAATCTGTGCCATCGATTGATTGATGCGGCTGCGGAGGCCGGCGCGCACGCCGTTAAATTTCAATCGTGGAACGATAAGTCACTTATTGCCGAGGAAGAATACGCGCGTAATACGGAGTATTCTGACAAGAAAAAGCACTTCGGCTCTTTGAGAGAAATGGTTACCGCTTACCAGTTGACGGCGGATCAGCATCGCGAGGCACAGGCTCATTGCAAAGCCAGGGGAATTGCTTTCTGTTCGACGCCATTTTCGGTGGAAGAGGTTGACCTTCTTGAAGAGCTGGATGTTCCGTTTTTCAAGATCGCGTCAATGGATGTCGTACATCTGCCCCTGCTCAGGTATGTAGCCCGAAAGAACCGCCCGGTAGTGATTTCGACGGGCATGGCCACGCTTGGGGAAATAGAGCAGGCGGTCGAGACAGTCCGCGGCGAGGGGAATAGCCAGATCGTCCTCTTGCATTGCGTGTCGATTTATCCTCCTGAGTACGGTGCAATCCATCTGAGAAATATGGCGACTTTGCAACGAGCATTCGATGTGCCGGTTGGATTCAGTGACCATACTTTAGGAATTGCCATTCCTCTTGCGGCAGTCGCGAGGGGTGCCTGCGTCATCGAAAAGCACTTCACGCTCGATCAGGATATGGAAGGATGGGACCACGCCATATCCGCAAACCCAGCGCAATTGAAAGCCATTGTGGCAGAAGGAAGAAACATCTTCTTGGCTTTGGGGGAGAGCAGCAGGTCTGTGAGTGCAGAGGAGATTGAGAAACGGAAGAAATTCCGGCGGAGTCTCGTTGCACGTCATAAGCTCGACCGGGACCATGTCTTAGTCGAGACTGATCTCGATGCCAAACGTCCGGGTACAGGAATATCCCCTGACGAACTCTCCTATGTACTAGGTCGCCGACTGACCTGCGAGATTGCTGTGGACCAAGTGCTCCACTGGGAGCACCTGCGTTGAGAAATCAGGATGCTGTCTTGAAGCTTCCATTGATCGTTGTAGGTGGCGGCGGACATGCCAAAGTGTTGGTAAGCACGCTCCAACTGCTAGGCCGGAGGATTCTTGGGTTTGTCGATTTGAATCGTTCAATTACTGAATTGCTCAGTGTCGCGAACCTGGGTGATGACAGTGCGGTGTTCTCTCATGCCCCGGAGCAGGTGCGGCTTGTAAATGGCGTTGGCTCGATTGGTTCCGTGATCCGGCGGCAGGAGATATACAACATGTTTTCCGGGAGAGGGTATGCTTTTGAAGCTGTCATTCACCCTTCTTCCGTAGTTTCGCGCGATGTGGAGATTGGTGAGGGCGTCCAAATCATGGCCGGCGCCGTGGTCCAGTCTGGAACCAGGCTTGGAAAGAACACCATTGTCAACACCGGAGCTTGCGTCGATCACGACTGCTTGATAGAGGCTCACGTTCACATTGCACCAGGAGTTACTTTGTCTGGTGACGTTCAGATTGGTATGGGCTCGCACATCGGAGCCGGAGCCACGATCATCCAGGGCATAAGGGTTGGAGCTGCCAGCGTTGTCGGGGCTGGCGCGGTCGTGATCCGGAACGTGCCAGCTAAGGTTACTGTGGCAGGTGTACCAGCAACATTGCTTACTCGCCGGACTGACGTTCGGCCATAGAGGATTAGATGCCAGGAAAACCCGTATATATAGTCCATTGCATCGACACAGAAGGGCCGCTCTACGAGTCGATCGACGCGACTTTTGAGCGACTGCGCGATATCTTCCGTCTCGAATTGGAGCCAAGCTCCGAGATGCTGCGGCGTCTGCAAGCGGGAACCGAGGATCTTGGAGGCCTGGAGGCGGCGGTCCAGAGGGTGGTCGATCCGCATTTGCTGGCCTATAACGATACGTGGGATAAAGTTGACGCAATGCTAGCTGAGGTGATGAGCGAAGCGTTTCGCAAGCAGATGCGCGATTCCATAGGCAATGGATGGGTGTACAACTGGTTTTGCGTCGACCATGTCGACTATGATGTGAATCCGCGGCGCAGGGACATGGGCTATCACAATGTCTTTGATCACTACCGAACGGCGACACGTGAAACAGGCTCGCCGCAGGACGGGATTCATTTTCATTACCATCCCCATTCATTTCGCCGGGAAGCTCATCGGTGCGCGACGCATTGGTGGGCGTCGTCCGACAGCTTGCATCAAGTATTGTCGCGGCGGGTAATCGATCGTCTATGGTTTCCGGCAGCGCACCGCCCAGGGTTCCACGTGATTCGACCGGACAGCCATTGGTTTTTGGAACAATATATTCCCTTCGATTTCTCGAGTCAGGCAATTGCAACTTCGGCAATTGATCAGGCCCAGATGGTAGGGGGTCGATACGGAGACTGGCGTCGCGCGCCCGTAACGTGGGAGCCTTATCATCCCTCCGCGGATGATTATCAGGTTCTCGGCGATTGCCGCAGATGGATCGCTCGATGCCTCAACGTAGGAACGCGCTATCGTCTCCTGCAGGAGCAGGACGTACGACTGGCATTTACTGAGGCATCAGAGGGCAAGCCCGTGGTCCTGGCCATCACAAATCACGATTTCCGTGATATGGCGCCAGATGTTGATTCAACCCGAGAGCTGATCCATCGTGTTGCCAGGGATTACCCGGACACACCGTTTGTGTTTTCAGAAGCAATCTCGGCGATGCGATCTGCATTGAATCTCGCGCCGCTAGCCCCTTGCGAGCTTGACATGACCCTGCAGCGGGTGGGCGACTCGACCCATATCTTGAATGTGAAATCCAAGGTGCCCACATTTGGGCCACAGCCTTGGCTGGCCTTAAAGACAGTCGACGGAACTTACCATTTCGATAATTTTGATATTGATAGACCTTTCCATAGTTGGCAGTACGTTTTTGATGAAGATACATTCCCATTGCCGGCGTTAGAAGCCATCGGAGTTGCAGCAAACAACGCAGTGGGAGTCACTACTGTGGCGGTGATGGACCCTTCGACGGAAAACGTCAAGAAACGGCACTGGAATCTATCTGAATCCTCGGTGTCTGAAGCAACCTCCCGAATCAACGATGTCCCGGTTAAAATACTATGACTTATAAAGAAAATAAAGGACGCTTAGATAGCGTAGTCATATCTCCTGCAGTTCCCATCGGCGAGGCTATCTCGCGTCTTGACAAGGCTGGAACTGGTGCGCTCGTCCTGTGTAACGATAATCGAAGGTTTGTCGGGCTTCTGACAGACGGCGATGTTCGAAGGGCGATCCTCAAAGGCCGATCGCTGAGCGATCCATGTGACTCGATCGCCAACGGGCAACCAATCGTTGCTCTGGACCCGGTTACACCCTCTGATGTACTGCGGTTGATGAACCAGCATGACATAAGCCACGTGCCTGTGGTGGACTCAGACGGTCTTCTTTGCGACCTCATTCTCCGCCGCGATCTAGCAACAGAGAGCGAACTCGATGCTGCCTCGGAGCAACGCCTTGAGAGTGTGATAATCCCTCCCGCCGCTTCGATTTCTGAGGCAGTCGAGCAGCTGGATAAAGCTGGAACGGGGGCCCTGGTTCTATGCGCAAGTGGCAGGGTTCTTTGTGGCTTGTTGACGGACGGAGACATTCGCAGAGCAGTCCTTCAGGGTAAGTCCATGAGTATTCCATGCGGTACGATCGCAAGTGTCAACCCTGTGACCGCGCCGCAAAGCACGTCCATGCGGGAAGCTCTGCACCTGATGAATCAGCATGACATTCATCACTTGCCGGTTGTCGATGCGCAGAACCACGTCGTCAAATTCCTGCTGCGTAAGGATCTGATGGCAGAAGGGCCAGCGGATCTCTCGGCTGTGATCATGGCAGGTGGATATGGGAAGCGCCTTCTGCCATTGACGGAGAGTGTTCCGAAGCCAATGCTGCCGGTCGGCGATCGTCCATTGTTGGAGCATGTCATTGAACAGCTTCGCCGGTCAGGCGTCACAGAAGTCAACATGACCACGCACTATCTCCCGGAGTCCATTTCGAACCATTTTGGAGATGGCAACGGATTCGGGGTCCGGTTGAACTACCTGAAGGAAGAGAGCCCGATGGGTACGGCCGGGGGCCTGAAATTGATGAAGAGGCCTGAAGGTTCGTTTCTTGTCGTCAATGCCGATATCCTTACGGGCGTTCCTTTCCAGGAGATGCTGATGTACCACCGAAGGCACCGGGCAGAGATTACTGTGGGCGTTCGTAGATACGAAATGCAGGTTCCTTTCGGCGTGGTTCAATGCGAAGATGTGAAGATTACGAGTCTGCAGGAAAAGCCATCGCTAAGTTTCTTTGTCAACGCAGGAGTTTACCTGCTTGAACCCTCTGCCTATGACAGCATCCCGGAAGATGATCGTTTTGACATGACGGATCTGATAAAGGCGCTGCTTGCCGAAGGAAGGACCGTTGTTGGTTTTCCCATCATGGAATATTGGATCGATGTTGGACGCCCCGAGGACTATATGAAGGTGCAAGAATACGCAAAGAACGGACGAATGATATGAAAATCCTGATTACCGGCGGTGCCGGATATGTAGGTTCTACGCTGACTCCACTTCTGCTCGCCGCGGGGCATGAGGTGAGGGTGCTGGATTGCCTGACGTTTGGTGGTGACTCGCTTCTCGGAAGCTGGTGCGACCCCGGATTCGAATTCATTCATGGAGATGTACGAGATCTTTCAACCGTACGTGCCGCACTGGTCGGGCGGGACGCGGTGGTTCACCTTGCCGCCGTCGTTGGTGATCCCGCTTGCTCCCGCAAGCCGGATCTGGCGCGTGCTACCAATCTCGATGCGTCCATCGCACTGATCGAAGAGAGCAAAGGTGCGGGAGTCAAACGCTTCATCTTTGCATCCACCTGCAGCAATTACGGCAAAATGAAAGATCCGAGTCAATTCGTGGACGAAGATTCGGAGTTGAGTCCGGTCTCTCTATACGCGGAGACCAAAGTTGCCGTAGAAAAGGCCTTGCTGCAAGCCGGCGGCCCTGGCGGCTGGTGCGCTACGCCACTTCGGTTCGCCACGGTCTACGGCGTATCACCACGGATGCGCTTTGACCTGACGGTCAATGAGTTCACGATGGAGTTGCTGGTTAACAAAAGTCTCAAAGTATTTGGCGAGCAATTTTGGAGGCCGTATATCCATGTCCGAGACGTGGCTCGGGGAATTCAGCTAGTCCTCGATTCGCCGGAGCATCTTGTTGGTGGGCGCGTGTTCAATGTCGGAGCGACCGATCAGAACTATCAAAAGCAGCAACTGGTCGAACTGATTCGCCCGCATGCTCCTGACGCAGTCGTTGAATATGTTCATCGGGCTGAAGATCCGCGCGACTACCGGGTGTCGTTCGCACGCGTAACCAGCCAGCTTGGTTTCAAGACAACTCGCACCGTTGCCCAGGGAATTGAAGAAGTCGCGCGATTGGTGCGGCAGAACGTGATTCGGAACTTCGAAGAAGAGAAATATCGCAACTGACATAAATTAAGAAATCGCTGCCGCAACCTCTTAAGGATTGGCGTCCGCAGGTCGAGCGCTACTTCTGATCCAAGACCGGCGCGTCAGGCCATTTACAGTCCGCATTGCCGAATATGAAGTCCGCGAACCACGAAAATATATCCATGGAGAGGCATTCTGATATGGGAGTGTTAACTCAACCGCAAATCGGTAAAAACCTAACCGACACCCGAGACCTTGAATCCTGGAGGTTTAAATACCTGAGGATTGCATTCTGGCTTGTCGCTGGAGTCACTGGGTTTCTGCAGATCTGGGTTACGGACCACATCATTTGGGCTGATACCCTCTCCTATCTGGATTCCGGGGACTTGCTTTGGCGTGGCGATTTCGCGAATGCGATCACGAATCATTGGAGCCCAGGCTATCCGTTTCTTATAGGACTCGCGCTGAAGGTTCTACATCCCGTTGGGCTTTGGGAGGTGGCGGTCGTCAAGTTGGTCGACATGATCATCTTCCTATTCACAGTTGGTTGTTTCGATTTATTCGTTAGCAGATTCTGCCGCTACAACGAGCAGAGAGCGAAATCTGAATATAAGGGAACCGGGGTGATGGTTCCCAAACTCGCATTGGCAACAGTTGGCTATTTGCTCTTCATCTGGACAATCACACGACTG
>Ga0265313_10003704_pt1 | contig 12179 bp, 11 predicted proteins | sample 4123metaG_FD_203122 | JGI IMG/M metagenome (GOLD analysis project Ga0265313, IMG submission 203122) | Rhizosphere microbial communities from Carex aquatilis grown in University of Washington, Seatle, WA, United States - 4-1-23 metaG | ecosystem: Host-associated > Plants > Roots > Rhizosphere >...
TTGACGCTGAATACTCCGTCTCGAATCTCGAGGATCGAGACGTCGAACGTGCCGCCGCCGAGATCGTAGATGGCGATGCGTTCCGCGTCTTTCTTGTCGAGACCGTACGCCAGCGCTGCCGCCGTGGGCTCGTTGATGATGCGCTTGACGTCGAGCCCGGCAATTCGGCCCGCGTCCTTCGTCGCTTGTCGCTGCGCATCGTCGAAGTAAGCCGGGACGGTGACCACAGCCTCGGTCACTTTTTCGCCCAGAAACGCCTCCGCGATTTCGCGCATCTTGGCAAGAATGATGGCGCTCACTTCGGGTGGCGACATGTCGCGGCCTCCCGCCTGGACCCACGCGTCGCCGTTCGGTGCTTCGAGAATCTGGTACGGGACGGAGGCCGCTTGTCGCTGTACCTCGACGTGGGTGTACTTCTGGCCCATCAATCGTTTGACGGCGTACACGGTGTTCGCCCCGTTGGTCACCGCTTGGCGTTTGGCCGCTTGACCCACCAGACGCTCGCCGCTGCTCGTCAGTCCGACGATCGACGGCGTGGTGCGCGCACCTTCTGCGTTGGGAATGATGCGAACGTCGAGCTTGCCATTCGCGTTCGTCTCGGCGACCGCGACGCAAGAGTTGGTCGTCCCCAAGTCGATCCCGATTATCTTTCCCAATCGGTCCCCCCAGAGCGTCAGCTCGCGGCCTCTTTGGAGGCTGGCGCGGCGCCGTCCTCCGATTTCGCCTTGGCCACGACGACCATCGCGGCGCGGACCAGCCTGTCCCCTTGCGTGTAACCGGGCTGCACCTCGGCAATGACGGTTCCTGCCGGGTGTTCTGCGGTTTCCACCTGCTGAATCGCTTCGTGAATCCCCGGATCGAACGCGCATCCGACCGTTGGAATGCGCGTGATTCCCTCCCGGCCCAGCGCGTCCACGAACTGCCTCTGAACCATCGATAGACCGTCGGCCATGGCCTTCACATCGGCCGTACGCTTTGCGCTCTGAATGGCGCGCTCGAGGTTGTCGAACACCGGCAACACGGCCCGGAGCAAGTCTTCACGTCCGGCCCGCCGCGCGTCTTCCGTTTCTTTACGCGCTCGCTTTCGGAAGTTGTCGAAGTCGGCCGCCGAGCGGAGCCACGCGTCCTTGAGACGGGCCGCTTCGGCTTGCGCGGCCGACAACGGATCGGACGCATCCGCTGCCTCCCGGCTCGGGGGCGGAGCGCCGCGCGTTTCGCTCGACGGCTCGGCTCCGCCGGCGTCGGCAGATCCCTCGTCATCCTGAGGACCGTCGGCGTGTCTCCGTTCTCCCTGCATCGCCGCCAATATAAATCGTTCCCTCAGGAAGACCAGAGGCGAAGCCCGCTCTCGAGCGTTCAGCGGTGCTAGTGTCGGAGGGCTTGCGCGAAATGAATCGTGCCGTCCAGTTCGGCGCCCTTCTCCTGCTGATCCCCGCGGCGTGCGGTGCACGGTCGTCGCTCCCCGTCTGCCAATCCGGCTTGACGCGGACTTGCGAGAACGCGTGCGGAGCCGGAACCCAAACCTGCACCGACGAGCAATGGGGGCCGTGCAGCGTGCCGATCGCGACTCGAACGTGCGCCAACGATTGCGGGCAGGGCGTCGCGAGCTGCGCGAACGGGGTTTGGTCCAACTGCGACGTTCCGCAGGCCCTTCGCGGCTGCTCGAGCCGGTGCGGCCAAGGCCACCAGACGTGCGTCGATGGCGGGTGGCAGGCGTGCGACGCCCCGCAGCCCGGCCCTCCCACGTTCACCGCGACGATTCGCGACTTCAACGACACCGACCCGGACTTCGAGGAAGATGCGGGCGATCGTATCGACCCCGGCATCGTCGAGATGGCGCTCGGTCCGGACGACAAACCGGTTTACGCCAGCAGCACGACCACGCCCTCGACCCACGGCGTGGCGTACTTCGACGAGTGGTACAGGGACGTTCCGTGCCCCGTGGGGACGACGTGCGTCAACATGACCACGACCGTCCCGATCCCGCTTGCCCCGTCGCCGCAGGACCCCACGATCTACGCGTTCGACAACGACGCGTTCTTTCCCATTGACAATCGTCTGTTCGGAAACCAGGGCCGACCTCACAACTACGATTTCACCTTGGAGCTCGCGGCCCAATTCGTCTACTCGGGCGGTGAGACGTTTCGCTTCGAGAGCGACGACGATTCGTGGGTTTTCTTGAACCACACGCTCGCCGTGGACCTCGGCGGCGTGCATCAGGCTCTTGGCGGCTCGGTCGACCTCGACGCGGAGAGCGGGAAGCTCGGCATCGTCAAAGGAGGAACCTACGCGATGAATCTATTTTACGCGGAGAGGCACGTCTCCGGCGCGGTCCTCCACATCGACGTGACCGCGGTCGATTTCGCGGTATGCGCGATGCCGTAGCCGGCCTTCATCGACGAGCCTAAGCCAGTGACGCGGTTGGCGGATCCGAGCAACCCCGAGCAGCGCCAACGCCGCGGTCAGGCTGACCAGAACCACCCTATCGCTCAAGTTCAGCAAGAAGGGCGCGCTGGTTCCGAGACTCCAACGCGGCGACTAAAGCCGCTCTCTCTCGGCCCGGGCGAGCCCTTCGCTCAACCGAGACCGAACGACGGTATCGCGGTCGTCGGGATTGACCCGGGCGGGCTTCGGTCCGGGAGCGAGCGGCGTTTTCTGGCCGTCCGGTCGGGGCAATCGGCCGCGCCAAATCTGCGTGGGGTGATCGTCGCCCTCGGCGCCGGGGGTCGGCGGCGCCGGCCGCGGTCGGAGGATTTTCGCGCCAAGTCGGGGCCCTTCTTCGGGCTGGTCGCGGAGCCGCTGTAGCTCGCGCTGGAACTCGGCGGCCGTCGGGTACCGGGACTCGCGCTCGCGCGCCATGGCCCTTGCCAGCACCGCGTCGAAGCCGCTCGGAAGCGCGCGACGGAGCTCTCGGGCAGGCCGCGGCTTCGCGCTCAGGATTGCGCGCAGCAATTCCGAGTGGGTCGGTCCGTGGAAAGGTCTTTGCCCCGTCAATCCTTCGTAGAGAAGGACGCCGCACGCGTAAATGTCGACTCGAGCGTCGAGATCCCGATCGCCACGCGCTTGTTCGGGTGAGAGGTAGTGTGGTGTTCCCATCACGGTTCCCCTTCGTGTGAGGTCGACTTCGTCGAACCCCTGCGTGCCATTTCCGCGCGTGCTCTTCGAGACCCCGAAATCGAGCAGCTTGGCGAGGGGCGGGCAGCCGGAGCGCTCCGCCAGAAGGACATTTTCGGGCTTGATGTCTCGGTGGATGATTCCCCTGTCGTGCGCTGCACCGAGGGCAGAGAGCACTTGAATGAGAATATGCACCATTTCCTCCGGGGGCAGCTTGCCTTCCGCGGCGATGCGTCTGGCGAGCGTCTCGCCGACGAGCTTCTCCATGACCAGGTAGGGTCTGCCGTCGTCCAGCGTGTCGACGTCGTAGACTTCGCAGACATTTGGGTGGCCGATGCATCCGGCCGCCCGCGCCTCGCGGTAGAAGCGAATGACCGACTCCTTGCCTGACGCGTGAACCCGGTGAAGGACTTTGATCGCGACCACCCGACCCAGGGCCACGTGCTCGGCTTCGTAAACGGTCCCCATCCCTCCGCCGCCGAGGACTCGACCGATCGCGTATTTTCCCCCGATCGTCCTTCCAACGAGGCAGCGCTCGGGAGGCGGCCACGGGGGGGCGCGCACGGGTACCAGGCCCGAAGGAAAGGAGCGCTTCCCGAGGGCGGCTCGCTTGGGCGCAGCCCGGCAAACGGTTTCGCGCGCATCGTGGGGTAAGCCGCAATCGGGGCATCGAAAGAAGCGATGGCTCATGGTCGTGTGGGCGGATGACTAGCAACCGTCGCGCCCCGACGAACCAACGTAAAAAACGAGCCTGAGGCGACGCGAGCGGCCTGTCCGGGACAGGAGCCTGGCCTGTCCGAGACAGGAGAACGGGGGAAGCGCGTCGGGATTTCTGAAGGCTCGAACGTGGTACGTCTCGTGCGATTCGCAAGGCCATCGCGAGGTGGGCGTGCGACCCGAAACCAATCCTGGGACTGCCGAACGCGTCGATCCCGTCTTGCTCGGTGCGACCGGGCTCGTCGCAGGGGGCCTGCTGCTGTCGGCGCCCTGGCAGGTGGCCGCCGCTGCGTTCGCCATTGTTTTGCTGCTGGCCGTTTCCGGTAGAACCACGGCGTTCGCGGTCCTGGCCGGTGTCGTTGCCATCGGGGTCGGAGCGCTGCGCGCGCGCAGCGCGGTTTCGCACCACGAGGCGGTGCGCGCGGCGGCCGACGCGGCACTCGGGCCGCCCTCGAGATGCAGCGCCCGCGCGCGCGTCGACTCTTCCCCGGTGCGCGTGCACGGTGGGTCGCGCTGGGACGCCTCGCTCACGGGAGCTACCTGCGCGGGTGCGCCCCATGCCTGGGAAGGGCGGGCGACGCTCTACGGAGGACAAGACGACCTCGCGAGGGGCGACGAAGTCGACGTCGTCGCGACCCTCGCCGCGCCCCAGCGATTTTGGAACGCATCGACGGGCGACCCTCGTCCTTCGGAAGCGCGTCGCGGCGTCGTGCGCTCGGGCGGCCTTCTCGACACCCGCGTTGTACGTCGGGGGTCGGGTCTCTTCGCATGGATCGATCGCGCGCGCGCCCGGGTGCGAAGGCGGATCGACGCGACCTTCCGCCCCGACGTCGCCCCCATGGCGCGAGCGCTGGTCCTCGGCGAGAGCGACCTTGCCCCAGACGAAGACAGGGCCTTTCGAGCCAGCGGGCTCTCGCACCTGCTCGCGGTCTCGGGCATGCATCTGGTCCTCGTCTTGGCGTTCGCGGTGCGTGCCCTCGATGCGATCCTTTCCCGCGTGGAGCGCGTCGCCGCCCGGGTCGACGTGGGCCGACTCGTCGCTGCCATCGGGGTGCCCATCACATGGATTTATTCCGACTTCGCGGGCGCCGGCGGCTCGACCGTACGCGCGGCATGGATGATGACGGTCGCTCTCGCCGCGCGGGCCCTCGGGCGAAGAACGGATGCGACCCGGGCGTTCGGCCTCTCCCTCGGAATCATGGCGACGAGCGATCCGCTGGTCGCATTCGATCTCTCATTTGCCCTCTCCGCGGGGGCCACCGCCGGGCTTCTCGCCTTCGCGGAGCCGCTCGGAAACCGACTCGCCTCCGCTCTACCCAAGGCCGCGAGGCCTGTCTCGGCCGCGCTAGCGACGACGTTCGCCGCGTCGCTCCCGTGCCTGCCAATACTCGCTCGGTTCGCTCCAACCGTTCCGCTCGGAGGCGCGATCGCGAATCTCGTCGCCGTGCCGTTGGGCGAATGGGCCGCGCTGCCCCTCTGCCTGGCTCACGCTCTTCTCTCGTGCTGGCCCGCGGCCGAGCGGGGCGCCGCGATCGTGGCAACGGGGGCGCTGCTCGTCGTGCGCTCGATCGCCCGGCTCTTCGCCGACCCCGCGCTGACCGCCGAGATCCCGCCCCCCACCGCTTGGCAGCTGGCTGTGCTCGCCGTAGTGCTCGCTGCGCTCTTCCTGCGGGTGCGTCGAGTCGGGGAACTCGCGGTCGCTTCCGCGGCCGTCCTCGTGGCGCTCGAGATCGATGCGTGCCGAGTCGGCGCCCCGCACGGGGTTCTGCGCGTGACGTTTCTCGACGTCGGACAGGGGGACGCGGCGTTGGTCGATCTTCCCAGCGGAGATGCGATTTTGATCGACGGCGGTGGTCTCGTCGGCAGTCCGATCGACGTCGGCACCCGGGTGCTGGCTTCCGAGCTGCGTTCGCGACGAAGGACGGCTCTCGAGGCCGTCGTTCTTACCCATCCGCACCCCGACCACTTCGGCGGTCTCGTCACCGGCCTGGACTCGGTTCGCCCGGGCGCACTCTGGGACACGGGGCAGGGGGAACAAGAGCAGGTGGGAGGCGGCTACGCGGCGGTCCTCGGCCGCGCGCGATCGCGCGGTGTTCCGATTCTCAGGCCCGATCGACTCTGCGGTCCGCAGATGGTCGGAGGGGTGCGCCTTGAGGTTCTGGCACCATGTCCCGCATTTTCGTCGGATCGGGGCCCGAACGACAACTCGTTCGTGCTTCGCATCTCGTACGGAACGCGTGCGATTTTGTTCGTCGGCGACGCCGAACACGAAGAGGAGGCGGCGCTCCTCGCGACCGCGCGCGAGGCGCTCCGGGCCGACGTTTTGAAAGTGGGCCATCATGGCAGTCGAACCTCGTCGGCCGCGGCTTTCTTGTCGGCCGTCGGGCCGCGGGAAGCGGTCGTCTCGGTCGGTTGCCGCAATCGGTACGGTCACCCCGATCCGATCACCTTGGCTGCCCTCGAATCACACGGGGCGCGCGTATGGCGCACCGATCGGGACGGGGCCATCACCGTCCAAACCGACGGGAGCGCGCTCGAGGTCCGAGCCCTGGCAACCGACCGCTGACTCGCGTTTGCCGGGGGCGCGTTGGTGGTAGTCTCCCGGGCGGGCCATGGCCGATCGACTCGTCGCGATGCTCAGTGCCGACCAAATCGCGTTGCGTGTCCGCGAGCTCGGAGCCGCCATCACGCGCGACTACGCCGGGCGCAATCTGGTCGTCGTGTGCGTTCTCAAAGGCAGCTTCGTGTTTGCGGCCGACCTCACGAGGGCCATCGATTTGCCTCTGCGCATCGATTTTCTCGGCGTGCGCTCGTACGGAGAGGACACGGAGTCGAGCGGGGTCGTCCAGATTACGCAGGATTTGTCGCGGCCGATCGAGCAGGACGACGTCCTTCTCGTCGAAGACATCGTGGACACGGGCTTGACGGTTGCGCACCTGACCGATCTCTTGCGAACGCGTGCTCCCGCCAGCATCAAGGTGTGTGCGCTCTTGCACAAGCCCTCCCGTTCGCGTGTGCACGCTTCGGTCGACTATGTTGGATTCACCATCGAAGATCGATTCGTCGTCGGATATGGGCTCGACTTCGGAGAACGTTACCGCAACTTGCCCTACATCGGCGTCATCGAGCAGAACGCGAGCTAGCGCTGCTCCGCCGAACGGTTGGCCGCGACGATCCCGATCGCGCAGACGCAGCCGAGACATTACCATCGGGCATCGTGCCGAGCCCCTACGCCGACGAGAATTACTTCCGCGCCCTTCTTTCGAGGGCGGTGGCAGGGCGGGCGAGTGACGTACACATCAAAGTCGGCCAGCCGCCCGGCGCACGGATCCGGGGCGACATGGTCTACTTCCGTACGGAACGGGTTCAACCCGAGGACACCGAGGCGGTCGCGCGCTTGGTCGTTTCCAACCCGCACGTCCTCGCCAACCTCCCGGAGCTCAGAGAGTACGACGCCTCGTATTCCGCCGATGGCATTGGCCGTTTCCGCGTGAACGTCTACCGCCAGCGCGGCAGTCTGGCCGTCGTCATGCGCTTCATCCCAACGGATATCCCGACCATGGAGTCGCTCGGGCTGCCGATGCCCGTGACCCGCGAGCTTGCGGAGAAGGAAAACGGGATGGTCCTCGTCGTCGGCGCCGCGGGAAACGGAAAGAGCACGTCGATCGCGAGCATGATTGCCCATCTCAATGCGACCCGCGCCCTCCACATCGTGACAGTCGAGGACCCGATCGAGTTTCTCCACCAAGACGCTCTCTCGAGCATCAGCCAGCGTGAGGTCGGCATCGACACGGAGAGCTTCACCTCGGCGCTCCGCGCCGCCCTGCGCCAGGATCCCGACGTCATTTTCGTAGGTGAAATTCGCGACGAAGAAACGATGGAAATTGCGCTGAAAGCGGGCGAAACCGGACACCTGGTCTTGGCGACGCTCCATACGAGCGACGCGGTGCGCACCGTCAACCGCATGCTGGCCATGATGCGAGGCGATCCGAGCGAAAACCGGATTCGAATCGCCAGTTCCCTGCAAGGCATCATTGCGCAGCGCATCTTTGGACGCTCGGACGGGGAAGGGGTCGCCCTGGCGGCGGAGGTGCTGGTCGCTTCACACTTGGTCCGGGAGAGCATCCGCCTGCCCGAAAGCAGTCCGCCCCTGAAGTTGCTCATGGAGAAGGGCGCTCACCCCTATGGCATGCAGACATTCCAAATGGCGATTGCGCGGCTGGTCGCGAAGGGGATCATCGACGCCGACGAGGCCGCGGACTCGTGACTTCGCACGCGGTCCATCGGCGCACTCGGCTTCGCGGCAGCCACGCGGTCGACAGTCATTGGCCCGTTTGGAGCGGAGTCGGCCGGTGCGACGGCTTCGGCGCCTGGTAATGGACGGGCTTTTTCTCGACGGTGAAGCTCTGGTCGAGGACTACGAAGTCGTCGTAGTCCTTCGCGATGAAGGTCAGGGTCGGGTTCTGCGGGCGCAGCTGTTCGGCGCCCTTTTCGGCCGTGCTCAGCATCACCTCGACCTGCTCGGCGGGCTTGACCTTGGCAGTGAAGACCGCCGCGCCGGAGGCGTCGGTGCGTGCGACCGTTCGCCCGAGGTAAATCACCGGTAGATTCGGCCCCTTCTCGACGCGGAGCCCGATGACGACCGTGCGTAAAGAGGGCGCGCACCGCGCCTCGAATCGAGGCTGCTGCGAGCCCTTCGCGAGTCGACGGAGCGGGATGGTGAGCGGGGCAGCCGGCGATTCGTAATCCGGCGGACACCGCACGGTCAGTTCGATCTGCTCCCCGTCGCGGCCGTCGAACCGAACCTTTGCCGATCCCGCGGCGTCCGTCTTGCCGACCACCCGGGAGCCGCTCAGGAGCTCCGTGCCGGCCAGCGGCTGACCGGGGTCGCTCGAGACGCTGATTTGGACTTCGAAAGGGTCTGGCTTGCCGTCGTCGACACCGAAGTCGATCTTCGCGCAGGCGCTGTTCGAAGCGAAGGCGAGTGCGACCGCCCCCTTGCCGAAGGCTGCGAAACAAGCGGGCGTCTTCACGACAGGCGCTCTGCGTTCTCCATACGTGCACCGCGAGTGTACTCCGTTTGGGCGACATGCAAACCCGCGCGCCGGCGCTTAGTTTGGCCTCCGTAACGAAACGCAAGAGCGGAAGGACAACGAGGGTGGCATCGCCGCAGTCACTCGCCCGAGACCAACGAGGCGCCTCGATGGCGGAGTACGTCATCGTGATGGGGTTCGTCGCGTTCGCGTCGTCATCCGCCATCCTGTACTGCGCATACATGTTTGCCGGAAACTTTGCCGCAGTCCGCAATTATCTCCTCTTCCCCGTTCCTTGAGGGGCAGTTCCTCGAGGGCGGTCTGTCACATCGCACCCAATCCGCACGAACCGCAACAGCACAAAAGGAGACGGTCATGAGCCTCGTTCGATGGAACCGATTCGTCAAAGACGCCCGCGGCGCCAACATGGTCGAGTACATCATTTTGGTCGGAGTCGTCGCCCTCCTGGCCATGGCCGGGTTCAAAACCTTCGGGGGCAGCGTGAGCACGGAGATTCAGAACCAGGGCACCACGGTCGGCGGTATTCAGAGCCAGTAAGTAGTCACGAGGGCTTGGTCCGTCGCGGCGTGAAAGGCGGCGACCGGCCCCACCGTGCGCTCGAAAGGCCCCGGAAATGGTATATTTCATGATTGCCGGAGCCGCGGTCGCGGCGATCGCGGCCTGGACCGACAGTCGGTCGGGACAAATCCCCAATTGGCTTACGTTCGGGGCCGCGGCGATCGGCGTCGTGGCCCACGCCTTCTTCGGTTGGAAACTGGGCGACGGATGGCGCAGCGCCGTCGGAGAAGGGGGCCGGTCGCTCGGCGGGCTCCTCGTGTGCTCCGCCGTCCCCGGCTTCATGTACGGGCGGGGGGCCATCGGCGGCGGCGACGTCAAGCTCTTCGCGGCGCTCGGGGCGCTTTGCCTTCCGATGGCCGGTCTCGAAGTAGAGACGTACTCGTTCGTGGCGGCAGCGCTCATCGCCCCCGCCAAACTCGCGTACCAGGGGGTTCTCCTGAAGACTCTCGCGCGCTCGGTCACCCTCGCTGTGAACCCCTTCCGAAAACCGCACCAGCGCCGCGAGATTCCGGCCGAAACGATGACCTGGTTTCGCCTCGGCCCCTCGATCCTTCTGGGTGCCGCGGCAACCGTCCTGGCCCACTGGGGCATTCGCTAGCGGCGGAGCCGAGCGACGACCTCGCGCCGCGCATTTCGCAACGCCTCGAAAGCAACCATGATGAAGATCCGTCCCGCTCTAATTGGATTGCTCGCAGGTGTAGCCGGCGTCGTCCTTCTCGTCCTTTATCTGCGTCGGCTCGAGCAAGACGTGTCCGGAGGGCAGCGCGTGGGCCTCCTCGTGGCGGTTCGACCCATCGTCCGCGGCAAGCCCATCACGGCGGAGCTGCTTGGAACCCGCGAGGTGCCGCTCGCCTATCTCGACGAACGCACGATTCGAGCCGCCGACAAGGAAAAGATTCTAGGTCTCGTGGCCACGACGAACGTGCCTGTCGAACAGACCATCGCTTGGACCGACGTCATCGCCATGAACGACAGCCAGCGCGACTTGAGCTCGCTCGTGCAACCCGGGAATCGGGCGATGTCCATCCACGTGGCCTTCGACGAACAAGTCCCTCTCGTGCGACCGGGAGACTTCGTCGACGTTCTGGCGGTGTACAAGGACACCCAAGAAGCGAGCGTCTTGCTTCAACGCGTCCTCGTGCTCGCGTCGGGAATGGAGACCGGCAACGAGCGTGCGAGCGACAAGCGCCAAGGACGTGCTCCATTGCTCACACTCAGCGTCTCGCTCCAGGAGGGACAGCTCCTGACTCTGGCGATGACCCGCGGTGCGCTGACCGTCGTCGTACGAAGTCCGCAAGATCAAACCGTCGCGGAGACTCCCCCTGACCTCACCCCCTCGACGCTCAACGACTCGGCGAAGAGGGAGGCCATCGGACTGCGGCGGCGCAGCGCTCCCATCAAGCTTCAAGCCGAGCAGGCGCCGCGATGAAGAAGAAAACGGCTGCCGCCCTTCTCTGCGCCACGGTCCTCTGCGGGGCCCCGCACACGGTCGTTGCCCAGGCCCGCGCGGATCGGCCGGATACGCCGACGACTGACAACGCCCAGACCATCACGCTGGCCATCGGCGAGACGAAGGTCATCTCCGCGAAGGACGTCAAAAACTACTCCGAAGGCGTGACCGGCATCATCGATATCAAGCTCACGTCGGACGCGAGCCAGTTCGTCGTCAACGGCAGGCGTGCGGGGTCGACGACGCTGCTCCTCATCAAGAACGACGGCAGCCAGACCACCATCAACATCGACGTGTTCGTTCGTGCCCCACAGGTCGTCGAGCGCGAGCTCTCGCAGCTCCTGACGGGGCTGAGCGGTGTCCAGGTGCGCCGGGTCGGCGCGCACATCGTCATCGACGGTCGAGTGGCCGACGAAGAGGAGCTGAAGCGGGTTGCGCACGTCGCCTCGCTCTATCCGGGTCAGGTCGACTCCCTCGTGGTCGTCGGGACTGCCGGTGCGCCGGCGGTCGCTCCGGGCGAGACGCAACGCTACGTCGTCCGCATCGACTTTTACTTCGTCCAGTACGACGCCAACTCGAGTTACAACGTCGGAATTGCATGGCCCGGAGCCATCGGAGGGTCGTTTCTCCAAAGCTCGCTCTCGTACGACTTTCTGACGGGCGTTCCGCGCTCGGCCACCGCGACGCTGGCGAACCAGCCCCTCCCGGGCCTCGACATCGCATCGGCGCGAGGCTGGGCCAAGGTTCTCAAGCAGGCCACGATCGTCACCAACAACGGAATCGAGGCTTCGTTCTCCAACGGCGGCGAGCAAAACTTCACCGTGACGACTGGCCTCGGTGTCGGGGTGCAGAAGATCCCCTTCGGCACCGAAGTCACCGTGCTGCCCAGGTACAACCCGCAGCAGCGGCAGATCGACGTGAAGATCTCCGCCGACGTCGCCGACCTGACCGCGGCGGTCTCGGGCACTTCCCTGCCGGGGCGCACGACCTCGAAGCTGTCGACGAACATCAGCCTGAAGCTCGGTCAAACCGTCGTCCTCTCGGGCATCCGCAGCGAGTCGAATACCCATTCGGTCAGCGGGATTCCGATTCTGAAAGACATCCCCGTGCTCGGTCTCTTGTTCGGGGCGCACTCGAACGCCGTCGAGGCGACCGAAGGAGCGGTCTTCATCGTTCCGAGCGTCATCGAAGCGGTTCCGACTTCGGCGCAAGAGCTTGTCCAAAGCGCACTCGCCAAGTTCCGTAACTACTCGGGCGCCGTCGAGAACGTGAACGCCTACGACAAG
>Ga0265313_10003707_pt1 | contig 12163 bp, 8 predicted proteins | sample 4123metaG_FD_203122 | JGI IMG/M metagenome (GOLD analysis project Ga0265313, IMG submission 203122) | Rhizosphere microbial communities from Carex aquatilis grown in University of Washington, Seatle, WA, United States - 4-1-23 metaG | ecosystem: Host-associated > Plants > Roots > Rhizosphere >...
TCGTGAGGTTTGCTTTTGGAATCGCCGAAGGAGTCCCACGTCGGGGCTGAAAGTCTTCCAGAACGGACGAAACGGACGCCAGGTCCCTTGCGCACGAGCGCAACAAATCTTCATATCGAAATGGATCAGGCCAAAAGTCGTCCTGAACATCCTGGCGAAGGCGTTTTACGGCCAACTTCCAATTGAGATCCAACGCCACAAGATTTAGCGGTTTCATCTTACGATGTGCGCGAAAAGGTAATTTGATATTCCTGGCCCTGTCTTAAAAGTCAGTGAACCTTTTAAGGGTAGACTCATTCGGGCGTTAATAGTTGCGACTCTGGCCCGCGCGAGAACCCCGCAGCCGGTTTGGCCAGTTGCGATCGTTTTCAATGTCACTAATCCGCAGAATCGCACCCAGGAACGGGGCTCGCACGTGCTCCGCACCCAGCAAGAAGGAGCTAAGCGCCGATGACCGCGAAGGCATCAAATCGCCAAACGGTGTTGGTTCCCACCCCCAAACCATTAGTAATACAATATGGTTTGGACATCTCCTCCATCTACGCCGCTGGACTCGCGCGGGCGCTCACGCACTCCCGAGCCCTCCGCTTCGCCCGCGTAAAGGTGGCCGAGATCCTGCTTTATCAGGCCTCCCAGGTCAAATCCGGCCGCGCCGCGCGCGACCTGTACGGCGCCCTGCGCCCCCACATCGACGCGGCTCGGGGAGCCTTCCGTGAAAACTTCCTGCTACCCTTGGGTGGGGTTCCCGATTACCTCCACCAGGAGCTGGTGAAGACCTTGGCGAAAGAAGATGCGGTACTGCTTGGTCCTTCATATCCCGGCCCGCTGGCGTAAGGCGGCTCTGTCTGCCGTGGCGGGCGTTGCTTTTGTCATCGCCCTCGGCGGAACAGTGTTCGCACTACGCGCCGCTAGCGATCCCCTCGCCGATCTCAAAGCCGGAGCCGATGCTCTCGATGCAGGCCGTTATCCCGCGGCCATCGCCGCTCTCAAAGGTCTGCCCCAGCGTCTGCCCAAGCTGGCCGATTACTCCGCGTGGTTCCTAGCGTCCGCACAGTCGGCGACGAAGGATTACGCCGCTGTTCCCGCCACGCTCGATACGGTCTTCAAGCAATCTCCGGCGTCGCCTCTGGTTCCCCGATCGGCGCTGCTGGCCGCGGGAGCGTTAACGCAGGACAATAATCCCTCTGCCGCGCTCGATCTGCTGCGCAAATACTATTCCGTGATCTCGCAGCCCAAAGGCGATCTCGCCATGGCCGCGGCATTCGCGGGCTCGGGCGATAACGTCAGCGCCGCCATCTATTATCAGCGCGTCTATTACGGATTCCCGGCATCGGCCGAAGCCACGCAAGCCGCCACAGAAATCGAGAAGCTCAAGACCGGCCTCGATGAAAAATACCCACCCGCCCTTCCTGCGGCCATGTTGGGACGAGCGATCAAGCTCCTCGACGCCGGACAGGCCGTCCGCGCTCGCAAGGAACTGGAAGCTCTGATCCCGCAGCTCGGTGGCGCCGAGCGCGATCTGGCGCGGGTCCGCATCGGCGCGGCTCACTACACCGCGGAGGAGAACGCGGTCGCGTACAAGTACCTGACCACGCTTGAGGTCGCTTCGCCGGAAGCGGACGCCGAGCGCCTGTATTACGTCATGCAGAGCGCGCGCCGCCTCAACAACCTTGAAGAGATGGACGCTGTGGCTGCCAAACTCAGCAGTCTCCATCCCAACTCGCCGTGGCGATTGCAGGCCGTGCTGGCGGCGGCAAATCGCTATCTGACCGAGAATAAGCCCGATCAGTATGAGCCGTTGTACCGAGCTTGTTTTGAATCGTTCCCGCAGGATAAGCAGGCCGCCGGCTGCCACTGGAAAGTCGCGTGGGTGCATTACCTGCGGCGTGAATCGGATGCCGCGGAGATGCTGCGCGCGCATCTGCGCTTGTTCCCGGCGTCGGAGAACGCTTCGGCCGCGTTGTATTTCCTCGGACGACTTGCGGAAGGGTCGCGCGATCGTGCAGCGGCTCGAACCTACTACGACGAAATCTCGCGCGAATATCCGAACCAGTATTATGCGATGCTGGCGCGAGATCGTCTGACGCCTGAGGCTTCCGTAGAGCCTTCTCCAGCCGCCGCCGAGTTTCTCCGCACGGTGGGTTTCCCGCAGCGCGCCCGAACCACGGTGTTCGACGCGAGCGCCTCTTCAAAAGCTCGTATCGAGCGCGCCAAAATGCTGGTTTCAGCGGGATTGAAGGATTGGGCCGAGACCGAACTGCGCTACGGCGCTCAAAACGGCGATCAGCCGCATCTGCTGGCCATGGAACTCGCTGCGCTGATCGGCGACGGCCAGCCTGCGCAGGCCATCCGCTATATCAAGAGCTACGCCGGGAATTATTTGTTCTTGCCGATCGACTCCGCGCCGACCGATTTCTGGCACCTGGCGTTTCCGCTGCCTTATCGCACGGACCTGGAGCGCTTCTCCAAGCAGAACAACCTCGATCCGTTTTTGATGGCCGCGCTGATCCGGCAGGAATCCGAGTTTGACGCCACAGTGACGTCCCGCGCCAACGCGCGCGGTCTCACGCAAATCGAACCGGCCACCGGCCGCGAGCTGAGCCGCAAACTGAAGATCCCGAAATACACCACGGCCAAGCTATTCCAGCCCTCGCTGAATCTGCAATTCGGGACTTATTATCTGCGACTGGTGACGGACCAGCTCGGCGGTCACACCGAGGCAGCGCTTGCCGCTTACAATGCCGGGATGACGCGGGCGAAATCGTGGCTGACGTGGGGCAATTTCCAGGAGCCCGCCGAATTCGTCGAGACCGTGCCCTTCACGCAGACGCGCGGATACATCCAGGCTGTGCTGCGCAACGCCGACGCCTACCGCCGCATCTACGGCAAGACCACCCAACAATAGTGTCCCGTTTTCGCGCTAATCGCACCCTTGGTATTACTGAGAGCGTCATCCGTGAGATGACGCGCCTGGCCTTGCGGCATAACGCCGTGAATCTGGCGCAAGGGTTTCCCGACTTTCCCGCGCCCCAGATCGTGAAAGACGCGGCGTGCCAGGCGATCTGCGACGACGTGAATCAGTACGCGATTACGTGGGGTGCGAAGCGCTTTCGAGATCAGATCGCGGCGAAGTATAGGCGGCACTACGGCCTGGAAGTCGATCCCGAACGCGAGATTACGGTGTGCTGCGGATCCACTGAAGGCATGATCGCTTCGCTGCTCGCTGTGTCAAATCCCGGCGACGAAGTCATTATCTTTGAGCCGTTTTACGAAAACTTTGGCCCCGATACACTGCTGTGCGACGCGCATCGCAAGTTCGTGAAGCTGCATCCTCCGGATTGGAGGTTCGATCCGGACGAGCTTCGCCGGGCCTTCTCCCCAAAAACCAAAGCCATCATCATCAACTCGCCCGGCAACCCTACGGGGCAAGTGTTTGACCGCGAACAGCTTCAAGTCATCGCTGATCTGTGCCAGGAGTTCGATGCGCTGGCCATCACCGACGAGATCTACGAACACATCATCTACGATGGGGCCCGGCACATCCCCATGATGACGCTGCCCGGCATGCGCGAACGCACCATTCTCATCAACAGCATGAGCAAAACGTACGCGGTCACGGGATGGCGCGTCGGATGGGTCCTGGCGAATCCGGACATCACTGAGTCGGTTCGAAAGGTCCACGACTTCCTCACAGTGGGCGCTGCGGCCCCTTTGCAGGAGGCTGGCGTAGTCGCGCTGGGTCTGCCGGAGAGTTACTACTCGGAACTCGCGGTGCACTACACCGAGCGGCGCGACCTGATGCTCCAAATGCTGGAACGCACGGGCTTTCGCTGCACCATTCCGCGCGGCGCGTATTACGTGATGGCTGATTTTTCGGCGCTGAGCAAAGACGATGATGTGACCTTCGCGCGACATCTGATTGAAACAGTGGGCATTGCCGCGGTTCCCGGATCGAGCTTTTTCGGAAATTCCCTAGATGGAGCGCGCTGGATTCGCTTTTGCTTTCCGAAGAAATATGACACTCTGAAAGAGGCCGAAGCGCGTCTAAAGAAGTTGGCCTAAATGCTACCGCAGTTCTTGCTTCCGGAAGCCGTCGCCCGTCAGGATGGGATGGGCGCGGAGATGCCGTTCGAACGCAAGATCGTCCAACTGACGCTTGGGATCACGCGCATCATCGCGGAAGAAAGCCTGGAAGTTGCCGTATGGGGTTCCGCCGACGGGGAACATTGGCGTCCTCTGATGGCGTTCCCGCAAAAGTTTTATTGCGGAAACTACTCGCTCGTGCTCGACATGACGAGCCATGCGGATGTGCGGTATTTGCGCGCGCAATGGAAAATGGGCCGCTGGACACGCCGTTCCAATCGCGATGAACGTGCTCCGTTGTTTGGGTTTTACCTCCGGGCGGAAGAGGGCCGGATGCGGCTCGAAGCGGGAGCCTAGCCTCTGGATTACTTTCGCGAAGCGGACAGCTGAGCGAGATTGTGCCGGATGCTATCGGACAGCGGCCCGTCGGGACGAATCGCCAGGACGTCTTCCAGTTCCTGGATAGCCGCGTTGCGATTCCCGCGGCGGGTATAGATCTCCGCGAGAAAAATCTGAGGCTGGTAGAATTGCGCCGGATCCAGGCGCTTGGCCGCCAGCAGGTACTGCTCGGCCCGATCGAACTGATCCAGCTTGAAGTAATTCATCCCGAGCTGGACATTCGCGAGAGCATCCTCGGGCCGGTCCTGCACGGCGTGTTGGTTGAACGGCAGCGCCTCGGTGGGAGCTTGCTTCTTCAGAATCGCTTTCTTTAGCAAGATGCCTCCCAGGTTCACCAAGGGTTCGAACGCACCGGGATCGGCGGCGAGTGCTTTCCGGAAGAGCGTCTCGGCGCGGTCGTCGTCGCCGGTCTGAAAAGCGATGACGCCGAGTGCGTTCCAGGCAGCGGAGTATTCGGGCGCGACGGCGACGGCTTCTTCCAGAATACGAACCGCGCCTTCAGGATCGTGCGCGGCTAACCGCTTTTGTGCCTCGGCGTACTTGGTGATGGCGCTTCCCGGAATCGACAGTTGGTGGACGGATACCACCCCGCCGTTGGGATTGGCGGCCGCTTCGGACGAAGTGTAAGGAATGGTCGCGTGCACGACTCCGGAGGGGTCGGCCACCGCGGCACTGACCACCACCGTGCGGCGAACTTCGCCTAAGCCGTTGCGAACCACGGCCACTGTGTAATTGCCGGGAGTGAGTGAGCGGAACCGGAATTCGCCGGAGCGATTCACCTCGGTGGATTCGACATACGGCGCTTCGACCGCGAATAGATTCACGTGCAGCGATCGCAGGCTGCCGGCGCCGGTGATCTTTCCCTGCAGTTCCAGATTCGTGATGGGTTTTGCGACGGGCGCCGGACCCCGATCCGCAGCGAACAGCGCGGTGGAAATAAACACGACCGCGAATGCCGTCCGAAACACCAGATCAGACTACAATTTATTCCAGTGATTTCAAGTACCGGTACACCTGGGACAAAGGCAGTCCGATGACGTTAAAGTAACAGCCATCGACGCGTTCGACGAACTTGGAGGCGAGGCCTTGAATGGCGTATGCGCCGGCCTTGTCCATGGGCTCACCGGTGGCGGCGTAAGCGTCTATTTCGGCATCGGTGAGTGGCGTGAAACGCACGCGGGTGGCGCTGCTATCGACCTGGACGCCGCCGGGATGGCGCAGGCAGATGCCGGTGATGACGGTGTGCTCGCGGCCCGCCAAGCGCCGCAGCATCGCACGCGCATCGGATGCATCGCGGGGCTTTTCGAGTACTGACTGATCCAGTACCACGATGGTGTCCGCGCCTAGTACAATTTCATCACGATCTTCCCAGGCGGCCTCGGCTTTGGCGCGGGCCAGCCGGCGGGCGTAGACGTCAGGCGGCTCACCGGCAGCGCGGATTTCCTCGACCTCGCGTGCGCGGACAGTGAAAGGGATCCCGGCGGTGGTGAGCAGCTCGCGGCGGCGAGGAGATTGGGAAGCAAGAATTAGCGGAAGCGGCACACGACAGGTATAACACGCGTCAGTGCTGCACCGTGATCATCACGTTCGGCTGTGTCCTCGACCCGTTGTACGTCGCGCTCACCGGTAAATCCCCGTCCGAGGCGTTGCTTGGGACGGTCAGCTTGATCATATACGTACCAATCCCCAACAAGCCCGCGGAACTGACCGTGGCGGGGCTTCCCCCGATCGTAATTACCGGAAGCTGGGAGAGATTCCCTGTCTGGGTCAAGGATCCGCTCACTACGGGCGTATCCGTCGGTCCGAACCCGTTCGCGATCAAATAAATACTTTCGCCGGGCTTCACGGGTCGGCTGGAATTGGGGAATAAACTGCTCGGCCCAATGAGGCTACCGTCGCCCGCGTGCGTGCCGAGCACGTAGTGCACGCCGCTGGTCGAGACAGCTTCAAAAAATGACGGCGACTGTGCCTGTCCCTGAACGGTTGCCACGTTGCTGGTCGCTCCATTGTTCGTGAGTTGTACCTGTATCGAACCCGACAGGGCATCGGGCGGAGTAAGAATCTGCAGTTCCGTAGGGCTGATGTGGTACAGATAGGCGCTTTTTCCATTCACGGTGACGCCCACGCCATCCAACTGTGTGGGCATCTTGTTGTTTAGGAAATCCGAGCTGAGCCAGAACCGCGAGTCTCCCGGTGGAGCGAGATTCGATCCTTGAACCTTAATCCACGTGTTAGGCGCAATCACCGGACTATCGCCGTAAGCATTGGTCACACTCGTAATCGCCGGTGGGATGGTCAAGGTGATATCGCTGGCGGTGTTGTTGTTGGGATTGCTGTCGCCAACGTACGTAACGGTGGCGACGTTGGTCACGGTGGCCGCGACACTTGCCGCGACATTGACCGTCACCGTAATGGGAGGATAACTGGCGGAAGGCGCCAGAACGTCGGTGCGGTTACAGACCAGCGTAAGCAGCACACAATTCCACCCGGTTCCGCTCATCGCCGTTGCGGTCAAGCCGGACGGAAGCAAATCGGTTACCGAGACACTGCCGGAGGTGGCGCCTATCCCGGCGTTCGCAACCACGATCGTATAGATGGCGCCTGTCTGCCCCGGGACGAAAGTGCCGGTGTGAGACTTTGAGATTGTCAGATCCGGTTGGGGCGCCGGAACCGTCAGGGACGTTGTCAGCGTAACCCTGTTGAACTGATCGTAGCCGGAGAGATCGATATAATAGTCGCCCGCAGACGGGCTGACGACCGCAATGGACTCGGCGTTGCCAAACTGTTCCGAGAATTCATCCGCGTCGCACATCGTGCTCACCGAAAAATCAGTTTGACAAAGCGCGGGGCTGCCGAACTTCAAATAGAGATCCACGTCCCCGGTTCCACCGGTGGTCGAAACCTGGAACGACACTGCTCCCGGCGGAATCGTCACGCGATACAGCGTTTCACTTCCGATGACGCCGCCCAGGTTCCTTACAACTGCGTTCGCCGAAAGGGGTGCCGGCGTAACCAGCGCCGCGTCCAGCGATACCCCGGCATAGGTCTGGAAACCGGCGGTTTCTACCTGCCAGCGCCCGGCCTTTGGACTCGCGAAGCTTAGCGTCTCATTGTTGCCGTTCCGCGCGGAGAACGCAAAATTCCCATCGGGATCGATAACGAATAAATCCGCATCGCCTGTACCGCCGCGCAGGGTCACTTGAAGAACCGGTACCCCGGAGGGCACATCGACGAAGGCAAAGCCCACGGAGTTTGCGGCTCCGCTGATCGGAAGAGATTGGCCGGTTGCGAGGTGAGTAAGCACGGGAGCAAGATAGCCGTGGACCACTTTCCCGCCTTTGCCGTCGGTCACCGTAATCTTGACCCGCTGTCCTACAAAACTGGCGGTCCAGGTGACGGAACCACTGGGGTCCACGGTCATGCCGTCTGGCCCGCTGGTCAGCACGAAATTCAGCGTTCCCGCGTTGGGATTGGAGGCTGCTACCGCATAGGCGTACAATTGGCCGGCCCCGATGGTAATCGAAAGCGGCTGGCTGGTGATCGCGGGATTCTTTATGGTCTGCAGATCCGGCGGCAAATCGTACGATGCGTCATAGACCGTGCCGCTCTTTGGAGGACCATCGATCCCGCGAGCGGAATAGCCCAGTCCATGCTTCGCGAACACCGTCCAGATGGAAAGCCGGTTGGTGCCGCCGTTGGTGGCCAGGTCCGCCGTGAGGATCGCGTCGCGGGCGTCCGTCATGCTGGGATTGCAGGGAGTTGCCTTCAGTCCATTGACCACCAACTGGTCGGTGACGGTTTGACCAAGCGATTTCCGGAGGTCCCACAACGTGGCTGCCCAAATTTCGCCGTCGTCATGCACTTCGTAACCGGAATTGCCGACATCTTCGTACGTAAACGTGTAGCCTTCATAGCTCTGGCGCCGGGTACCATGCACCGGGTTCTGCGATATATAGGCGCCCAGGACCGGATTATTGAAGAAGCTAATTGCGAAATAGTCGGACCACCCCTCTCCCATGGCTCCCGACTGAATCTGACTCAGACAACTTGTGCTCGTTAGGCCGCCCACCAGCCGGTTAGAGACGCCGTGGCCGTATTCGTGAATCACCACTTGGCCGTCATAATCGCTGTCCAGATCGTCGGTAAGGGACGTGGTGAATTGGGTGAACAGGCCCATCCGCAAGCGGGGCGCTATACCTTCGGGCGTCGGGGCGAAGGCAGCGTCATTTTCAAAAAAAGGATTCTGGGCTTCCGCGATGACCGGGTCACCGCCGACGCCGCCCTTGCCGAGATTGTCGGTCTGAAAATTTCCGGCTGCCTCGTTGAAACCCAGGCTGTAGTAGTAATCGTGCGCGGTATTGACGAAGTAGAACAGGTTGGTTCCGGAAGCGCCTTGGAAATTGCGGGGATCCAATCCAACCGTGCCATCGCCGAAGGCAAAGTCGAACACCTGGCTCGCGCTCGCGGGCCGGCCGCTCTGCAACTCCGAGTTCGTCACCGGATCGGGCTGATCATCTCCGTCGGTGTCGAGAAAGACGTCCACGTTGTTGCCGGTGGTCACCGTCGCAGTGGTGGCGAGCCACGCATCCGCAAAGGTCACCAGTTGCCGGGAGCCTCCCTGCGATGGCGATTGCGTCCAAACCCGTCCCATAGCGGCGTGCACATACTCGTTATGGCGGAAGAGCAAGTTCCCATCTTCCGCGTCGATGAGGATTTCGTATAAGTGTGCGGCGTCGACCTCCAGGAATAAACGATAAGCCAGCCGGGCGGTGGAGGCGTCCAGCGGAAAAATCACCAGTTCAGGCGCACGCAAAAGCTTTCCCCTGGTTCCTGCCCGGGCAGCCGAATGTGCCGCAAGCTCAGCTTGTTCCGGCTGGAGTCTCGGGACCGTTGGCGTGGTCAATCCAGGCACCGCTTCACCGGAGCTCACCTGGATCACCTCGCCGGTCTTGTTGAGAGTGAACTTGACTTGTCCCTGGAATACGTCAATCCCGTTCACCGTCTGGTTGTACACAAGATGCGTGGCTCCGGGAGCGACATCCCGGACATCCAGGCGCAGCCGATCGATTTCAGATTGGGCGAACAGAAAGACGGCAGCGTTGTCCGCCAGGAAATTCCTGGCGATGTCATCCGGATCCCGATTGGAGGCAGCGGATAAAGCCTTGCCATCGCTCAGCATCAGCTTAGGTATTCCATGCCGGCTGGGAACAATTCGAATGCCGGGTTGGGTGGCCTGCCGCTGAGCAACGAACGCTTCCATATTGCGAGTACGGCGATCCACCAGCGTCTTCGCCGGGGAGCTCTGCGGAGTTTCCGTGCCAAGGATCGGTGCGCGCAGGTCCACGTCGGGCAGAACACTTTTCTTCGCGCCGGTTCGCGTCTGGCTCCATGCGGGACCAATTGCGAGGACCAGGAGCAGACCCGCTGCAGCGCGGGGAAGTATTTTCGTGTTCATTTGTGGCATTTCCGGCAAGTTCTTACCTTATTCCGCATTTGTGACAAAACGACTGCGTAACGCTGCTATTTGAGATGCAAGCGAAACAGCATATCACAACTGTGGCGGCCAATAGTATCGCGGGAAAGATTTGAGGATATCGTGGCGGAAGGAGCCGTTATTTGCCGGCCTTTTTTGCGGCTTCGGCCTCGGCGGCGCGGGCCCCACTCAGGGTATTCGCGAGTCCGTAGTTACCCTCGTGACACCCAAATTCGTAGATCGGCCCGTTGGTCTTGGTCATGGCGAGCTCCGCCGTCCAGGGCTGGTCCCAGGTCGCGGGATCTTCCACCGTAAATCGATACAGGATGGTATCGGCGTCCACGCGAGTGTAGCGTTCCACCACGTGCAGTTTGTCGCTCGATCCACGGAACGGATTACGGTCGTTGAAATTGGCTACGTCGACCACCAGGGTGTCGCCTTCCCAATGGCCGCGCGAATCCCCGCGATACAGACCGATGGCCGGCGCCGGATGTGCTGATGAATCCGTGGGAATGACGCGAGCCGAGTGGTTCATTTCATGGAGAATCGTCACGATGCCCTGTCCCTGCACGATCTGTAAATTGTTGTTATAGCCCGCGGGAAGCATGGGCACCGCATCGTAGCCCATGATGATGCAGCGCGCGCTCAGCGGCCGATTCTCCGGGCCGTCGAATTCGTGTCCGCGATTCTTGGCGGCGATGTCGGCGTTTCTTTTGCGGGCTTCCGGCAACTGCGGAGGAATCGTGCCAGTCACTCCCACGATCAGGGACGTTCGTTTGTCCCACACCATGTTGGCTTGCGACTTGTCCAAACCGAACTGGGCGAAATCGTAATGCACGTCGTCCGCGGTTCCCTGTTCCGTGGGGCGGCCCTCGGCTACGTTCAGAGCCAGGCGCTGTTGTTCCTTCTTCTGAGCGTCGGCTATTTCCTGATCCGTGTAGAATTCTTTCGACCCGAGACCCTTGGGCCGTTCCAAAGGCGTCAGGGTGTTGTTAGTCCAGAAGCCTTGAAAGTCAGGCACACCGTCTGGAGTCCGCGGGGCCTTCCAGGACTTGGCGTCCTTGGTTTTAGCAGGAGTCTGACCGGCGGCTAGACTCGCCAGCGACGCAACTGCGATGAGAGCGAGACATCGATTTCTCATGGAAACCTCCCTGCCTGGCCGATTCAATACCTGCCAAATCATATCGCAACCGGCGGCCGAAGGCCATCCCAGCTCCGTCTACCAGTCCGTTGGCCGGTAGTCCTTCAGGAACAGTCCCCACACGTGTTCGCCGGTGTTAAAGCCATTAATGATGGGATCGAGAATACGCGCTGCGCCGTCTACGATATCCAGCGGCGGATGAAATTTCTGCTCGACGGTCTTCCGCTGGGCGATCTCGACGGGATCTTCGTCCGTGACCCAGCCGGTATCGACGCTGTTCATGTGGATGCCGTCGCCATGGTAGTCCGTCGCCGAGGTGCGTGTCATCATATTGAGCGCGGCTTTAGCCATGTTGGTGTGCGGATGGCGGGTGGTCTTCCAATTCCGGTAAAACTGGCCTTCGACGGCGGACACGTTGACGATATGTTTGTCGCGCTCCGGCGTGCGCATCATCAGGGACTTGAGGCGTGCGTTGATGATGAACGGCGCGACGGCGTTGATCAGATGAACCTCTAGCAACTCCACCGAGGATACTTCCGCCATCAGCAGCCGCCACGAATTTCGACCGCGTAAATCTACTTGCTGCAGATCTTGATCCAGCCGGCCTTCCGGAAAAAGATGCTTGGCGACCTGCAAATCCTCCGGTAGCAAGGGGATTTGGGACAGCTCGGCGGCAGGAGGCAACGCCACTCGAAGCAGCAGCGCCGGCGTTTCACCCAATGCCGCTCTCTCGCCCTCCATCATGTGTTTATAGAACTCGGGCGGGCGACGAACCGTTTGGCAGGCATTGTTGATGATGAAATCGAGGCGCGGAAGAGTCGCGAGCAAATGTGTGCACAGCGCTTCGACGCTAGGCGTGTGGCGCAGGTCGAGTCCGAAGATGTCCAGACGATCCGACCACTCTGCGAAATCCGGTTCGCGCGCATAGCGCTGGGCCGAATCGCGGGGAAAGCGAGTGGTTACGATGAGTCTCGCTCCCGCACGCAGCAGCTTCAGGCCGGCCTGATAGCCGATCTTGACACGTCCGCCGGTCAGGAGAGCGACCCGCCCACGGAGATCGGCCAGCT
>Ga0265313_10003711_pt1 | contig 12159 bp, 13 predicted proteins | sample 4123metaG_FD_203122 | JGI IMG/M metagenome (GOLD analysis project Ga0265313, IMG submission 203122) | Rhizosphere microbial communities from Carex aquatilis grown in University of Washington, Seatle, WA, United States - 4-1-23 metaG | ecosystem: Host-associated > Plants > Roots > Rhizosphere >...
GTCGAAGTCGCCGTGGCCGTTGTGGTCACCGTGCTGTAGTCCTGCTCGTAAAGCGTATTCCACGTGTAGCCACCGCCACCGCCGGCTGGTGTTGCCCACGCCCCGGAGCCGTTAAGGTAGTGCGTGGAAACACCGTCGAGCGCGGGCAGGAAACCATGCGTGCTTGTGTTGGCGTTCTTCGTCGTGTCTGTCGTAAGGGAGAGAGTTGTGTCGGGTACGTTCGCGAGCACGGCCTTCGGGCTGCTCGACGTCGAGACACTGGTCGCTGTCGCGGTGACGGTGCCCGAACTCCAAGCAACGTTGCCATCGGAATAGAGCGTGACGGCAGGCCCGGCCGGTCCTGTAGCTCCTTGGATGTTGCCTTGCAGCGACCAGCTACCGCCAGCGCCTCCGGCGCCCAGCGAATACACGTTGCCGACGGCACCGCCGCCCGCGCTCGTTTCGAGATAGTAGTCGCCCGAGTGCGCGCCGCCTACGCTCGACGGCGGGTTGGCGCCCGTCCACCAGGTGGCGCCGTTCGCTCCGTTCGTCCCGTTGGTCCCGTTGGTCCCGTTGGTGCCGTTGCTTCCCGTGGCGCCCTTGATGTTGCCGACGGAGCTGCCCCACGTCCCGCCAGTGCCGGTCATCGTGTAGACGTCGCCGCTCGCGGTGTTGAGGTAGTAGTCACCCGAGATAGCCCCGCCCACGCCACTGGGGGCGCCCGACGCTTCCCACCATTTGGATCCGGGAGCTCCGTTCGTTCCGTTGGCGCCGGTCGCACCTTTGAGGTTGGCAACCGAACTGCCCCACGCGCCGCCTGCGCCTGTCATGTGGTAGACGTCGCTCGTGTCCGACCGAAGGTAGTAGTCACCGCTGATGGCGCCCCCGACGCCAGACGGTGAGCCCGAACCGGTCCACCAAATCGATCCAGGTGCGCCGTTTGATCCGTTGGTCCCGTTGGTCCCGTTCGAGCCGTTGCTTCCAGCCGGCCCTTTGATGTTCTCCACGGCTCCGCTACCCCACGTCCCGCTTGAGTGCACCCAAACGTCACCGTTGGCGGTGTTGAGGTACAGATCTCCGTCGCTTGCGCTCACGCTCGGCGAACCGCTGCCCGTGAACCAGTGGTTCGCGCTTCCGCCGGGGATGAGCGACGGATCAATCGTCCCTGCCGGGCATACCGTGCGCACGAATTGCTGGTAGCAGGTAGCCTCGGCACGGCTCGCGACGAGTGAAACGACCACGACCAAAAGCAGCTTTTTCATCCCGCAGATCCTCCGATGTACTTCCAGAAGGGTGCCCCGCTGCCCGTCAAATGCAGCTTGAGCGAAACCTCTTCGCCCGCCGGCAAGGTCCACGACGGATACGTGCCATTGTCGAAAGGCCCTTTGATTTGCGTGTGCGTAGTCGACCCAAGACTCGTGATAGGTAGGTCGACCGTGGCCGTGATGTCGAGGCGGGTGCCGTCCGCAAGCCCTGTGGAGTCAATGCCCACCAGCGGGCCCGCGTTGCTGACCAACAGGTTCCGACCGGCGCCGAACCCGGTGATGTCACCGCTTGCGACAGCGACCGTCGTGTAGCCTGCATCCATTCCCGTGCCGCCGTTGCTGTTCGAGCCGGCCAACGCATAGTCGATGCGAAGGCGCTTCCAGCTCGGACCGCTTTGGTCGGTGAATCCATTGCGGTTGGCGTAGCTGGTGAGGATCAGGTTGACCACGGTAGACCCCGCCCACGCCGCGGCTTCACTTCCGCTGCGCATGCCGTGCGACGGAATCAGATGCCCGCGAAGTGTGAGCGCGGCGCGGATGTTGTCGAACGTGTCCAAGGCGACGCCTGTGGAGGTGGCAACGCCGGAATAGACTTCGGCCTTGTCGGGCAGCACACGCAGCGCAATTAAGTTGTCGTTGTTGGCAGCGCTGGCTGCGATGGTCAGAACAGAGCCGCCACTGGGCGGATAGGTCCCGACCCCTCCAGCCGTCTTACTCGTCGAAGGCCCGGAGGCGTAGCTCTGCTTCTTCACGACGTACGCGAAGTTCGATTCAAGCACGTTCGGACTGCCCAACGTGTTGAAGCAGTCGCCCACGCCGAGCCAGTAATCTTCGCTCGAAGAGAAGTCCCCGTAGGTCTGCGCAATCTCGGCGAAGATCCAAAACTCGGCCAGCGTCGACAACTTCGGCAGACCGAGATTCGCCAGCGGGAAAACCATGATTGGCATGTTGCTGGTCTGGTCGAGCCAGCAAAGACCGTTACCTGGATGCGGCGGCGTCGTGCTCGTGTTCAAGCCGCTTACGTTCGGGTACGAGGGATATGTCAGGTATGGCCACGCAGGCGGCTGCGAGTTGAAGATGGACCACCCAAGACCCGTCAAATCGGCGGTCGTCAATGGGCCGCCGATCGTGTAGTCGACCGCCCAAGCCTTGACGAAAACACCGCCGCCCCCGCCGTTGGTGGCGACCGGCCAGACTTTCACCCAATCGAAATCACCATCGTCAATCTTGAGCCACAGGGCAGCGTTCCCTTGCTGAGCCGTGGAGGGGACCGGGCGAGTCAGGCCGACAGCGCTCGGATCGAAGTCAATGTTCTCCCAGGCAAGTGTGTGATTGGCCGTTGCTACGCCTCGGGCCTGTTCGAGGATTAAGGCAAGCTGCGTCTGTAGAGCGGTCTTGCGATCGGCGGACATCGCCGGGTAACGAGATCCCCACTCTGCCCAGAATCGGGCAGAGGCCAGCCGCATCTCTTCGACCGCATCCGAGCCAATGTCCTGGCCAATAGGGGTGTCGTTCATTCGCCAAACACCTTGGGCGACAGGAATCCACGCGCGGCCGCTGCCGATGAGATGAACTGCTGCACAGCAAGTATCGCGGCTTGCATGCCCGGCTGAAGCGGACCGAGCGGTCCAGAGGAGCACGCCGCCGCCATGGCGGAGAACGCCGCTAGGAGTCCCGACAACATGCTGTCCTCAGCGCCACGGTAGCTCGTGCCCTCGATGAAGGCCTCCGAGGCAGCCCGACTGCCGAAGTGGATTTCATCGGCGACAAACGAGACCTTGACCACGTGAACGTCAGGGTTCCAAAGCGCGGCGAACGGCTTGTCCGGGCTGCCGTTGTCCCAACCGGCCAGCAGATACGATCCCATCGCCACGTGCACCCGCAGTCCCGGGATGCCGTGCCGGAGTGGAATCTTGGCCATGTCCGGCAGACCGGGGTCGTCCGGCCGCACATCAACCTCGTCGGCATCGTCCGACTGGGCGACGACGCGTGCCCGGTACATTCGCGCGTAGGCTCCCATAGGATCCTGCGCGTCCTGCATACCCTCCCAGGCGGCGAGCGAGCGGTCGTTCATAGCCCCTCCGCGAAGAGCACAGTGGTGCGGTTGGCGTCGAGATCGTGGCACACGTAGTCCACCTTGCGACCGCCTAGCAGCGTCCCTGGCCACAGGCCTGGAATATCGGTGCCAACGAGGGCGGCCGCGTTCGGCCCGTCGTTGTCGATCGAGCGCACATCGACCGCGGCATCGGGCCACGTCTCAGTCCCGATCCACACGCTTCCATCGCCGAGCACCCGCCAGTTGACGCCGCTTCCGGCAACCGCGCAGAGCGCGGCCAAGATAGATCCCGTCGGCACAGGGGTACTGCGCACACCGGTGCGAGCCACCGTGGTCCACGCTTCGAGCTCGGTTGCGAGCACCGACGCCGTGGATGTCGGCGAAAGCGTCTCGCCAGCATCGCGTAAGAGGTCGGCGAGCACGTGTTTAACGAGGGGTCGGTGGTAATGCTTCGGGCGAGGCGCTTCACCCAACCCGCCGGCTCCGCCCACCAGCCGCACCTCGGTCGTGCCGCCGATGAGCTCGGACTTCGAAATGGTCGCCGGCATTTCGGTCACGCCCAAATCGAGGACTACGCGATCGGGTAGATCGTCGGTGGCGTTGACGCGCAGATTGGCGATCCAGATACCGGTGCGGGGCAGCAGCACCCGACCACTGGTTATGTTGCGCGAATCGTCGCCGGATAGCTTCAGGGTGACCATTAAGGTTCAAGCGCCCCCTTTTGTGTGCTCGGAGACTTGGGCGCCCGACTGTCCTTATCTTTGATCGCCTTGTCGAAGGCATTGTCGCCGCGACTCTGCCCTTCGATCTTTTTTACCGCCGAGTTCTTCCGTGCGGGCTCGGGCACGTATTCCACGCATTGAAAAGTCATCTGCCGAACGCCTGGAATCGAGTGCGGCATCGGCGGAGTGATGCTCTCGATAACGAGGGCCGCGATGCCCACGATGTTCAATGCTGGGTTCACCACCTCCAAAGAGCGCTGCTTGCCAACGATGAGTCCTTGGTCCTTCTCGATGGCGCTGACCTTGCCCTTCTTGTCGAGCACGACGTCTTGGGCAGCAATCTTGAAGGGGCGAGTCCAAATCGCAGGAAGGATTTCCTGCATGCGCCGCCACTGGTAGGGCGTCCACAGTAGCCCCGTCAGTGTGATTCTCGGAGGTAGGTATCCGCGCCCAATGAGGGCCGCACCGTCGTAACCCTTGGGTGCCTGAATATCAAGCTTGAGGGATGGCACCGCCGATGTGGTCCACAGGCCAGGTAGCACGTACTCGCCGAGCTGCACCCGATCCCAAGGGTTTTCCGCGAAGATCGGACCGTCGACGCCGACAGTGTTGCCGTCGTCGTCGTACAGCTCAAGGTCCCAAAACGGCTGGAAGAACTCGCCCTCGGTGTCAGGTCCCGCATACTGGCTCAGATCGATGGGCTCGCCAGCGCCGACGGCTTTGCCTTTGGATGCCATCTACCGTCGCCTCCTCGCGCTGCGGGTTCCAGCATGCAAGGCCTGTTGCTCGAGCGCCGAGGTAAGACCGGCCTCGACGCCCTTCTTTGCAGCATGACCGATCGCCTCCGGGCTGCCTGCAGCGGCTCCGTGGACGTGCACCGTCACGTCGGCCTTGCCCTCGATGTGGGGACCACCGGCGCCTCCATTGGCGCCTTCCGCAGCGGTGTGGCGCGCTTCGATGTCACGCCACTGAGCGGAGTTCTTGGCTTTAACGTCGATCGCTCCCTTGTGATTCAGTTGGGACGCAACGCCATCCCATCCTGCTTCATTCTGGGATTCGAGGTCGCGCGTCTTGCGCTCGCGGGCTTCCCGAATGTGCGTCGGCTCTTGGTTCAGCTCGGGGTGGAGCTTGCGCGCGACCCAGTCCCCAATGTCTTCGCCCAGCGTTGGAAGTCCCAGCAAGCCCTCGGCCAACTTCGCGACCAAACCTACCACTTTGGACAGAGGATCGATCCACTTGCCGATGCTCTCGGCGATATCCCCCACGTGGGTCGCGACTGCTCCCCAGTCAGTTCCTTCGACCAGGTCGCCAACACTGCCCATGAGCGAGGAGAGTCCGGCAATCATCTTCTTGCCGCCGGGACCCTCCGGATCGAAGGCCTCGAGCAGCTTATCAAAGCCGTGCTCGATCTTTTCCATGCCCGGCGAATCGGACACGGACTTCATGAGCTTCTCTGGGAGTTCCTTGAAGTGCGTGAGCTTTGCTTCCAGCCCGCGCCCGGCGGTCAGTCCAGCCTCGCCAAGGCTCTTTCCGGTCTTCTTCTCAATCGCTCGCAGGACCGTTTCGTAGGCCTTCGCCGCCGGGATAGTGCCCTCGAGTAGCCCCTTCTTGACGGCCGTCGGCGACATCCCAAGGGCATCACCGAGGCCCTTAATGACGTCCTTCACGTTGAGATGCAGTCCGCGCAGGATCTTCGCGTCGAGCTTGCCGGTCTCCTTCATGTGCATGAACGACGACAGCGCCGCGTCGGCGCCTGCCATCTTGTCCGATGACATCGAGACGGCGTCGGCAATGCCGGCGAGCGCATCCTTCCACGCCTGTCCCTTGTAACCGGCATTGAGGAGCTCGATGCCCATAGCCTTTGTGCGCTTCTCGCCGAACTCACTCACCTCGCTGAAACGATCAAGGTAATGGATGGCCTCCTCAGCATCCTCCCTGCCGCCGAGCAGGTTGGTGAGCGCCATCTTCTCTCGGCGCTCGTCGGCCACTTCAGTAACGGTGTCCTTGATGATCTCCGCGACCTTGTGCACGCCCTCCCACGCCAATTCGGCACTCTTCTTGAGCACCTCCATCGCGAATTCCGCCTTGAACACGTCTCGACTCAGGCCCTCGGCGTGGTGCCCCATGTTCTTCAGGTGACCATCGGCGCGCTCGGCGGCTCCCTCCACACGACCGAGCGCCGTATCGGCTGCCGTAGCGCCAGCGGTGCGACTATCGAGGTCGATGAGGAATTTGATTCCGTCAGACACGGGCTAACCTCGACTGAGGTAATGGGCGTATTGAACCGCGAACCTCGCGCAGACATCGAGGTTCGCAATTGCCTCCGCTAGCAACAGTGCGCCGGCTTCGGCAGTGGCCGAGTCCTCGCCAAGCTTCCAGGCGGTGAGACACTCGGCCATGTGATCCAGCTTGTCGCGGCTGCGGCGCCAGTCGTCTACAGCCGCTCGACTTTTTTTGCGCGCTCGGCGCCCGCGTACTCAACCAGCTCACTACCGCAGAGCTCGACGATTCCAGGTCGCTCTTGAACCATTGCCAAGAAGGTCGCGCGCTCGGGATAGATGCAGCACGGGATGACGATGGTCTGAAAGGCGTTTGCCTTGACCTGCGGATCGTTGGTGAGGCTTTCGGCGCGGTAGCGATGCCACTCTGCCGGGTTCGGGCGGCGAAACGCAATTCGCGGTCCCCGGCCGTTCGGATCGGTTGGGTGGGTCGCCTCGACGACGAGCAGCGGGTAAGTGATTCCTGCCGCCATCTTCGCGGCCTGAATCGCTTTCGTCTCGTGTTCGAGGGCGAGCGTTTCATCGTTCTGCGGTGTCGTCTCGGTGGGATCCATGGGCTACCTCTCCATGTGTGTGTTACGGCGACTGCGGCTAAAGCGACGCGGTCGAGACAAGGCCGGATACCGGCGAAAGCTGCATGAACCCGGGCGCGCCTTTGCCCTTGCCCCAGACGATCCGCATGATGTCGAGCTGCAGGGGCACGACCAGCGGATCGGTGCCCTCCTGCCCTCCGCCCTCAGGGCTGTGAATGCGCGCGCCGAGCAGGATGTCTTGCACGGTCAGCAACGGGTTGCTGGGCTCTCCGTACGACACGAAGATGGGCAGCGAGACCTCGGCAAAGCCGAGCTTGCCACCGATGGCCAGCACATCGGCCATGAGCATGTCCCAGGCCGAGCGATAGACCTCCCAGGTTCCAGTCGGGTCGGACTGACCGCGGGTGCGGATGATCTTGTGCGGCGACGTTCCCCAGCCCTTTCCGATCTGGAGCGGGTCGGAGTACTTGAGCGACTTGGTCGCCACGACCTTCTTGATTCCACCGATCGAGACCTCGACCGAAGCCCACGAGTGGGCAAAGCCCACGTCGTCGGGGAACCCAAGAACTTGCGAATACGTCGGCATGGTTGCTCCTTTACGCGTTCAGGGCGGGATTCACGAAGCCGATGGGAATGTCGATGAACTCGCTGTATCCCTTCGGGATGATCGACACGGTGGCCGTCAGGGTGGCGTCCGACAGCAGGTTGGCGTTCGGATCGAGCGAGACCGCCGCGTCCGAAATCTCATCCTTGGCGCTGCCAGTCTCGCCCGTCATGGCGGTCTTGATCTGTTGCTCGACCGATCCCTCGACCGCGATCACATCGCGGTTGTCGAGGTGGCCGGTGTCCGGATCGATCCGCCAGGCCGCGTTGAGGTAGCGGGTCAACGCCTGCTGGGCGATGGTGGCCGCGCGGTTGATGACCCGCACGAATTGGATCGCGTGATAGTCGCTGGTCGCGACGTCCATGGTGTTGCCGCGGGTGACGTAGTAGCCCGCAACCCCCTGGAAGATCCGCAGTGTCACGAAGCGCGAATCGTCGAAGGTGTCGGCCGCTGGCCCGCCACCGAAGGCCGGGTAAATCGCCTGCACGCCGGGCAGAGCGCCTCCGTCGGTCTCGCCCGGGTGGGTCGAGTACTTCGTCGACGCCAGCCGGGTCGTGTACGCCCACGCGGCGTTGCGCTTCATCACGAGGCCCGTGTCGCCCGAAGTGAGGTCGGAATCGCCGATGGCCACGTCGAGGCGGCCGGTGTTGCTCACCAGGTTCGCGAAGGCAGATTGCACAGTGGCATCAGCTTCGACGGTGGGACATTCCGAGACGCCCCAGATGTATCGGAGGTACTCGGTCTCGGCTCCCTGCAGCTCGCTGTCGAGCATGGTCGCCAGCGTGAGCGCATTCGCCGCGTTCGAGGGCGTGCCCACGATGTGGATCCCTTCGAAGCTAAACGCGCTCTGCAGCGCGGCCTCGATGGCGGCTTGCGCGTCCGACGAGGTGAACGAGGGTGCGGTCGAGGTCGAGGTATAGATGTCGCCATCAACATAGGCCGCGTTGCTGAACGCAAGCACGATGCCCGTGCCGGGAACAACGAACGTCGCAGCGGTCGTGTAGACGCGAGACGTGTTGTTGCCGTTGTCGAGCGAGTAGGTGAATTGGGCCGTGCCGAGGGCGCCGCTCTTGGCGATGGTCACGAGCAGCCGGTACGCGTCCACCGGGCTCGATGCCTGGGTGACCGTTGCCGAGCCACCGGCGGTGACCGTGATGGTGCCGTCGGTGCCCACCGCGTAGACGTCGTTCTGCCGGTAGGTGCCCGCCGCAAAGACAAGATTGGTGAAGGTGCCAGGCACGCGATAGGTCCACGTGGTGCCCTGGCTTGTAACCGTCGGGCCGTACGCACCGCCGCCCACCGAAAACTGAAACGCCGCCACACCCACCGCGCCGCCGGTCATGCACTTGGCGAGGATTTGGTCCGTCGGGCCCGGGGTGGCGCTCACGACACCGGCACCGGTGCCCTGCTGGACGAAGGAGGCAACCGAGCCCATCGCGCCGATCGCCACGTTGACGGCAAGCACGGTCGCACCACTGCGGCGGGTCTGGTTGATCGTGCAGTCGCAGAGGGGGCCGCCCTTGAGGAGGTTCTTCCCCACCGTGGGGCTCGAGCAGACGAGCAGGGTGTTGGGGGCGCCAAGCAGCGACACGCCGACCTTGACCGACGTCTTGCCGGCGCCGCTGGTCACGACGCCGAGGCCGCCATTCAGGAATCGAGCTCGTACGGATGGAAGCATGGTGGTCTCTCCTTGCTAGCGAGCACCGACGGCGGACACGGCCGCCACGGCGTCGAGGTAGGTCCGTTCATCGGTGAGATCGTCGAGGGTCAGCTTGAGGTGCGCGCACGCAGCTCGCATCAGCCAGCTCTTGCGGTTGAATCGCGCGGGCCGCATACGGGTGCCAGGAAGCGCTTCGGGCAAGTGTCCGGACTTCTCGGCCCACGCGCGCACCGGTTGCCGCTCTGACGAAGAAGCTGGAGCCTCGGTCGAGCTTTCTTGGGGCACAGCTTCGGGTTCGCTCATGGGGTAACGATCTCCGCGTTGGCCTTCACGTTCGTGACCGTGACGGTGGGGTTGTCTTCTCGGATGAGCGGGAGACGCAACAGAATGGTCAGCTCGCAGCTCATTCCAATGCCCGTGCGGCCACCGCTAAACCACTCGCAAGATCCAATCCGATAGGATTTTTGCGATAGGTTGCGCTGGCAGACATTCACCAGTTTCGACAGCAACACCTCGGTCAGGTCGCAGTCGTGGAACGGCAAATCGGCGTCGGGATAGGTACCTTCGGGCGCCACGCCACCGAAGAGCAGAAACGAGACCGGGATCTCGCGCGCGAACAGCATGCCGGGATCGCCAGGCTGTCCGAGGCGTTCCCCCGGCTTCCAGTCCTCTTTGGTCGGAATCCAATAGATGGAGGGTGGGGCGGCGTTGGCGGCATCGTCCGAGGGGCCCAATGCCAGTAGTGGCTGGCCGTAACCAGCGAAATTTGTGTTCTTCGCCACGAGTTCGGCGAGCAGGTACTGCACCACGCCGCCGATGTGCGCGACCTGGCTCGTAAGCGGCGGGGGAGGCGTGGGGTCACTCATGCGCGCGCCCCCTTATTCACCCAGCGAGTGAGCAGGCCAACCGTTTCGCGCTGGATCGTCTTCTGCCAGGTCCCAGGCAACCCAGTTGCGCGATCGGGGAGCATCATCCGGCGGGGAATCACGCCAACCTGCCGCCCGGCGCGCATTACTCGGCCACCGTCCTGGTGCACGGCCGCGTAGCCCGTCGGAATGGCAACGCCACCGCTCCGGCCCATGTGAATGGGCGCGGTACTGTTCCGCATGCGCGAGGTGTGGATGAGGATCTTTCCCCCGCGCGGTTTGCCACCTCGAGCAAGGACACGCATGCGCGCGCGGCGGTCACGCGTACGCTCGCGCGCTAGCGGCGCCCAGGGGCGTCCGTACGGGTCGCGCTGGTTGCGGAACGTATCCATCGTGAGCTTCACGCCACCGACGGCCACGAGCTGAGCTAGGCGAGGAATGTACGCGCCCAGGCGGAGGCCTTCGAGCGAGCGGTGCATATCCGCGAGGATCTGCTTGTCGTACTCGATACCGGCCACTACTGGAGCCTCCCGGTGAACGGACCGCCTCTGCCGCGGGTCCCAGCCGAATAGCCACGGCTCACGCACGATGTGACGCTTGGCCGAGAGCCAGGGCCAGACTGCCCATCCTGGTCGTTCGAGGCGTCCACGAGATCCGGATGTACCCGCTGAGCCTCGATGCGCTCGAGCGCCTTGATTGCGTCGGTGTAGTTGTCCCGGATCAACTCCTCGCCCGGCCGTGCGGGGTTGAACCCGCGAACCGTCATGAGCTGGTAGACCGCCAGCTTGGCGCAAATCTCCGAGATGTCGGTTCCCCAGCGCACGAGGGGCAGCGAGTACCGAGCTCGGAGGTAACTATCGATCTTGGCGCTCGCTGCACCAATCGCGCGCTGGAGCTCGTCGGGGTCGATACCACGCAGAGCCTCCGCCCTGATCCCGTATGAGGTCAGGTCGTCGGTCGTGCAGTAGTAGACCGGTCCGGCCACCGTTAGCCTCCTCGGCCTCGGCGACTGCGGGCCTGTGCGATAGGCGTCGCGCGCGAGGGCTCGGCGTCCGGTGAAACCGCGGGAGCCATCGAGGGCTCTTGCGGGTCGTCATCCGTCAATTCAGGGGATGGCGTTTTCTCGACAGATTCGGGCGAAGATGCCGCCTTCGCCAGCGCTGCCGCAATGGCTTCGTGGAGCGCCTCGAATCGGTCGTTGAGCGATCCCTCCAGCGTGGCGAGCTTGGTTTCGACCGCGGACAGTTTGACTCGCAACTGGCGAGTCTCTTCCTTCTGCTGCTCGGCAGGGTTCGTCGGTGGAAGCGAAAGCTCGGCATCGTCGGGCGCCGCATTCTTGGACAGCATCGGGTCTTCCTGGACTTCTTTCCAGGCCACTCGCCCCAAACGAACGGGGTTCAGCATCATCACACCCTGTCGGGTGGGATGCGGGATACGCGGGCACTCGTCCTCATCGACGACCTCGATGGTGGTCGCCTTGCCTCCAGACCAATGGCGTCCGGCGCAGCAGTAGGTGCTGAAGCCGAGCGTGGAACGGTCTGGTGCTGTGACAAAAAACTTCATGAGTCTGCTACCTCTCATTCCCCGGCGGAGTTTTGACCCTCGGCCCGCTCCCGAGAAACGAGCGGACCGAGGGTGAACGGAATGGCTTAGGACGCCGACAGACGGACGCAGAGCTGCGGGAGCGAGTACCCGCCCGCACCGCGGGATTCGGCGCCGTAGAGGAACTCGCGCTCCTTCCACATGTTCGGCAGCGTCGGGTCGACCAGCGCCGTGAACACCGGTGCCTTGCGGAGCTGCCACACAAACGGCTTGATCGGGCGGAGCGAGCACATCACGTAGGCGGCGCTCGTCGTGAGGTACGGGTTCACGATGATCTTGCTCAGCGTGCCGCGCCAGATGTTCGTCACGCCGGCGGCTGCGACGTTCTCGCTGCCCGCGACGTTCTTGATCGTCTGCGCGGTGATTTCCGCCTGGCCAATGATCTTGGCGGCTGCCTCCAGAGCGGGAGGCACCATCAAGGTGTCGGCCTGCAGAGCGAGCACCTTGCCAGCGTCGCCGACGTACGTCGCCATCTTGGCGCGACCCAAGGTCCAGGCCGCGACGGCGTTTCCGGACGCGCCGATGTCGTACTGGGCGCCCACCAACTTGTTGCTGAACGTGGCCGAGCCGTCGAGCCCGACCGCGTACGGGTC
>Ga0265313_10003713_pt1 | contig 12155 bp, 9 predicted proteins | sample 4123metaG_FD_203122 | JGI IMG/M metagenome (GOLD analysis project Ga0265313, IMG submission 203122) | Rhizosphere microbial communities from Carex aquatilis grown in University of Washington, Seatle, WA, United States - 4-1-23 metaG | ecosystem: Host-associated > Plants > Roots > Rhizosphere >...
TTCGTCACGCGGATCCAATGCCCAGGCTTCGTTCAATGCCTTTTCAGCTTCCCCCAATCGTTCGCGAAACATTTGCCAGCCTTTATCGGTTACCTGGTTCGCAGTCCCATTGCCGCGTCCGCGCCAGGCATACATCAAATAGAAATCGGCCTTGATGAGATGCGCCGTTACCGATTTCGGACTTTCGCCAAAGAGCGTTTCTTCAATCGTGTTATATGCGTTGGTCACTTCGCGCGTACAATTTGAAGAAAAGGAAATTTGAAGAGATCTCGTTAATCAGCTTGTTTTCTCACCGACTCTACGAGTTGTTGCAACTGGGAATTATTTGGGTCAAGTCGAAGGCTTGTTTTGGCAATCAGAAAGGCATCATCAGGCCTATTAAACTCGATCAAAAAATTGGTATAACGAAAAATAGCTTCAGGCGAGTAAGGGCAAAGTGCATACGCTTGCCTGAAGGCCATGTCTGCGGCTTTTTGCATCTGCCTTCTTTCATCTGCATCTTGCGCGTGTTGCGCTCGCCACACGTACATTCATGAAATTGGTCGTAGGTTCCAATCATTTCGCTGATTGAAGGCCAGATAAGCGTGTTTAATGCCGGAGAAATTGATTCATTCGTTGTCGAATATGCATAGCGCCCACTCGCTTGCTGGATGTGGTTGGCAAGATTTGTTGCGGTTTCCCAATCGTCAACCCGCACTGCGTCAAAGAAACTCCACACGATGGACGGGACTCTGTTTGTGATCTTCTGCGCGTCTTCCCTGATTTGATTTTGTTTGGCTGTAGCAAAGCGCGCTAAATCCAAGTCAACCGCTCGCGTTTCTCCAGACAAAATGAAAGTCAGAGCACAAATGAAAGCTGTTTGCCGGATTTTCAACTTCACCTTTCCATTTTGTTTAAAAATATTTGGCTAGACCAGCTAAATCGAAAGTGATTGAAGAAAAGGAAATTTGCCGGATGATTCAATTATGGCACTGAACGGATGCGCCAGAAATTATTCGTGGCTGGGGCCGGAGTGTTGGTGAAAACGAGCGGATTTGTTTTTCCGCGAAAAGGTCAAGCGTGGTTAATTGCAGAAAGGTCTCAGGGGTGAACACCCCATGGCAGCCGCAAGTTTTTCCGCTTAGCTTGTCGGATGACCGGTAACAACAAGGAGCCAGCCAACGCGTCGCTTCAACGCAAAACGAATCCACCCCAACGGATCCTTGTGGCGGAGGACGATGTCGTCACGCTGCGGATTAACACCAATATGTTGACCAAGTCCGGCTACGAGGTGGATGGGGCCGTGGACGGGGCGGCGGCCTGGGACGCGCTTCAACTGAACGGTTACGATCTTCTGGTGACGGACAATGAGATGCCGAATGTGTCGGGCGTTGACCTGCTCAACAAACTTTATGCCGCGCAGATGACGTTGCCGGTCATCATGGTGTCGGGAAAGATGCCGACGGCGGAGTTGAACCGGCAACCGTGGCTTCAGATTGATGCCGTGCTGCCCAAGCCCTGTGTGGTTTCGGAGTTGCTGACCACGGTGAGAAATGTTCTGCTCGCAAACGACGGTGCCCGCGCGGAAATTGTGTCGCGGCCAAACTGATCCGGTAGTTTTTTATTTTGCCGGAATTCCGGCCCGTAAAATAACCAAGAAGAAACAAGTCACTGATACAGCAGAAGCCCGGCGGAGAGCTAGCGTTTGATCATCAACAAGCCCAAAAGAAACATACTTATAATCAATGTCGTCGTCACAGCAGTGACGATAATCCGAAAATCCGCGTCGTGCCATGGGGTGTTCTCCCCATTGGCTTCAGGGCTGAAGAAATCCCGCTGCGTTCAAGCCAGGACGGCTTTGTTCGCCTTCAAATATTTCTCGATGGTCTTTATCGCGTTGCAGGAATTGGGGACGCGGATGGCGTTTGGCTTGCCGAGTTTGTAATGGACGAGCAGTTTGCCGACCATTCCCACCTGAAGATTTGCCTCGGCCATGCGCCAGAGCTGGCCGTCTTCCAATGGCTTTTGGCGAATGCGTGGAGCGGGCTTAATTTTTGTCATGGTCAATCTTGCGCTTTAACTTTTGATTAAACCAGCTAAATCGCAATGTGATTGAAGAGGGAGATTCGGACTAGGACTTGACGAGGACGGCCTTGTTCTTTTTCAGAAATTTTTCGATGGTCGTCTTGCCACCGACGGAGTTGGGGCTTCTGACGGCGTTGGGCTTGGCGAGTTTGTAATGCACGAGAAATTTGCCGACCATTCCCACCTGAAGATTCGCCTCCGCCATGCGCCAGACCTGGCCGGCTTCCAACGGTTTCATGCGGGGACGGCGGACGGTCTTGATTTTCATCACGGCTAATCCTGCGCCGAAACATTGAATTAAACCAGCTAAATCGCATTGCGTATAAACAGCTTTCCTTCGAGGTTTTCTCAAGTGTTTTGTCACGAAAACGGGACAATTTTCTGACACTTTGAGACGGCAGAAAAAGTTTGAAGTGGTTTTTACTACACCAAGAAAGTGAAGGCAAAAAAATTAATAATTTCAAAAAGCCAAGCCTTTAATCGGGTTTCGCGCAAGTTGTCGCCGCTTGTCCGACTCATTTGCTTCTAATGGCATTTCGCCTGCTAAACCGGCGCGAACAGGAAAGCTTTGAGCCGAAATAATTTTTGTAGTTCGAAGCGCTGCAAGCCGGAAAAGATTATGATTAAAATTGAAATGACGATGTTTGGAGATTCATGGTTGAATCTGTTTTTGGGACGACCTTTTGATTTGATCGCCAGACAACCCATCAAAGCATTTTTGTGTGCGATGGCCGGACTGATCTTGTCCGCTTCGATTTCTTTCGCCCAAGAGGCGTATGCGGTGGAATTCAATCAGGGCGACAATCTTTTTGGACAGGTGAACTTGTTGAATGGCAGCTTCACGCAGTTGGGCAGCGAAGGCTCGACCCTTTTCAACGACATCGCCGATGCACCCAATGGCACATTATACGGAATCGTCAGTTCAACTTCACTCGTGACTTTGAACACAGCCGACGGTTCGATATTGAGCACGGTTGCATTCAGTGTCGGCGGCATCGAGTCCCTGGCCATTTCTCCGGACGGAACCCTCTACGGCGCGACGCAAGGTTCCCTTTACACGATCAATGCCGCGAACGGACAGGCAACTCTTGTTGGCAATTTCAACAACAGCCTGCTCGGCAATTCGGGACAGAACATTCGTTTTGCTTCCGACGGCAATCTTTACGACACCGACGGCGGAGTGAACGCGCAAAACACGGATTTATTCCAGATAAGCACTTTCAATGGAATGGCGACGACAATGGGCGTGGTGACAAACTTTCCGGGATTGTGTCTCGAAAACTCCGGCCAGCAAATGTATGGCGTTGGAATCACACTTGGCGCGGCATCCACGCTGGTGCAAGACCTTGTTGGAATTGATTTGAGTTCGCTCACGCCCGGCGGAACAAACGCGGATGGATCGACAGTGGACATCACCTACAATTTATTGACCAGCGATTTTCCGAACAACTATAACTTCTCCGCCTCCGACTTGTTCGTCGTTCCGGTTCCAGAACCAAATGCGATTATACTTTCTTTTTTAGGTGGAATGATACTTTTGGGAGCCAACACAAAACGAAAAACCAGCTGATGGAACGGCTTTCGGTTTAATCAAACTTCAAAATTCAGCGCCGGATCAAAGGATTTGTTGCCAAGAATGTTTTGAATGGCGTCCACCACGTCGCGTGTCTTAAGTGGCTTTTGCAAAAACGTCGACACTCCGGCAGCAAGGCAGCGGTCTTTGTATTGTATGGGGTCAGCCGAGGAAATGATGATGGTGGGAATGTGTCTGCCTTCGTCCATACGATGAACCATTCAATCATACGAAATCCGTCCCACCCCATGCCACCTTGCGTTACCACATCCGGTGGAAAGAAAATATCAAGGATGATCAAATCCGGCTTTTCCACATGCACTGCAGCAATGGCTTCTGAAGCACCAGCGGCCGTGATCATTTCATAACCTCTGGCTCCCAGTCCCAATGATAATGTTTTCAGAACTATCGGATTGTCGTCCACCACCAGGATTTTTTTGCCGCGGGAAGGTGCTTTTACGGCACTGTCGGGGTTCAATTGTTCAGCAAACGCCGGCCTCATAAATCCAATTTGAGTATAAAACCTGAAAATGCCGGTGGTCTCACCGTATTTTAACAATTGTTTTACAGAAATTATGGTTCGTCATTTTGGATTTTTTGCGCTCGAGATTCAGTTTCTCTACGTTTAGATGTTTGAAACTGAAAGCTTCTCGACCCGTAAATGGCAGTTAAACTCCAATCAACGCCGCTCCGATGACTCCTGCAGAATCGCCAAGTTTGTTTTTGACGATTGGAGTTTCAAGACCGTCGGTGAAAACACAATCAGCAACCTCGGCAACACCTTTGGTGTACAACGCGTCAAACTTCGACACACCGCCACCGACGACAACGATGTCCGGATCAAGCACGTCAATGAGGTTCGCCATCGCGCGGCCGAAGTTGCGGAAGAAAATTTTCATGAACTTTGCAGCCTTCGGTTCGCCTGCAAGGTAATCCTTTTCGATTTCCTTGAACGAATGTTTCACTCCGAATTGTTCGGCGTAACGAGCTTCGACCCCGCCGCCGCTAATATAAGTTTCAACACAACCGCGCTGTCCGCAGTAGCACAGCGGGCCGTCGGGATCGATGGATGTGTGACCCCATTCGCCCGCGATGCCCTGCGGTCCGGTGATGACTTCGCCTTTGTAGACAATTCCACCGCCACAGCCCGTGCCCATAATGACGCCGAAGACGAGTTTCCTGCCCTTGCCAGCGCCGTGAAGCGCCTCCGCCAGAGCAAAACAGTTCGCGTCGTTCTGGACTTCGATTTTCCGGCCAAGAAGTTTTTCCAAATCCGTTTGCAACGGCTGTCCGATGAGGCAGATCGTGTTGGAATTTTTCATCAGGCCCGTGCGTGGAGAAATGATTCCCGGCACTCCGATGCCGAACGTGTGCGGTTGATTGGAGATATTCGCGGCGAGTTCGTCGTGAAGCGATTTGATGCGGTTCAGGATGTGGGCGTAGCCGAGTTCCCGCTGGGTTTCGATGCGCTTACGAAAAAGTTCCCTGAACTCTCCGTCCAAAGCCACGCCTTCGATTTTTGTGCCGCCTAAATCTATGCCGATGCGAAACATGTTCTAATAATTCAAACATGAAAACATGCTGCACGGCAATTTTAAAACCTTTCGCGAGGCGGGAATTTTCAGATGCCGGCTGCAACGAACTTCTTCCAATCGGGATGGCGGCAAAAATGGCCGTACCCAAAGTGGATCACATAAGGACAATTCACCGGCGCGGGCGTCAGACATTCAGCGAACCAGTTGATGTCTCCAATCTGCCTTGTCCGACACAAAGAGAAGTCACGCAAAGCGCCCGACTTGGCGCTCCCGAACCGGTTGTTGGATTCATTCCATTCCATTTGTCAGATTCGTTTCGCTACCGATTACAGCATAGCACCGTCTGCCTATTCGAGCAAACAAGTCTCGCCCTATTGAAAAAGATTGGCAAGCGACTTCAATCCAGCATTATTTACATCCAACGAGTTGCAAAAATGCTTATGAACGAGGTAAAACTTTCTTCTCCGACTCCAGGCAGGAGCCGCCGTTGGTTGAGAATTCTTGTTTGGACTTTCAGTGTTCTGATTTTTTTTCTGGTGGTCGGTTGGTTCGTCGTCACCAGCCCGGCCTTTCTTAAAGGTATAATTCTCCCGCAAGTGAGTAAGGCCATGAACGCCACCGTGACCGTTGATGATGCGAGCATCAGTCCGTTGAGCCACATCGTGCTGCAAAACTTGAAAGTACAGACAACCGGCAGCGAACCGCTCGTTGCCGTAAAAGAAATTCGTTTGAGTTATCACGCCTTTGACATTGTCCGCGGCAACATCAACGTGGATGAAGTCACGATAGATTCGCCGACAATCAATCTTGTTCAAAATGCCGACGGCACGAGCAATCTTGATCCGCTACTCAAATCTTCTTCATCGCAAAAAAAGGAGGAAAAGAATGTTAGGACCACCAAAATAGAAAGCTCGAAGCCTTTGCAGGTCTTTCTGAAAAGATTTGCGTTGATTGATGCGACTGTTCGCCAAACCAAAAATTTCAGCGACGGCAGACAAAGCGTAACTGAAGCTTCCAACGTGAACGTCACGTTGGAAAACGTGAAAAATAGCGGCACTGGAAAACTTCAGTTGAGCGCCGACGTTAAAACTGACAATCAACCGCCTGCGCCCGCCGCGAGTGGAAGTTTGCAGGCAAAAATCACGGGAGCCTTTGATTTCACGCTCGCCGCCGATTTAAAAACAGCTTCCGTCAAGGGCAACACGCAGTTCGATGTGACACAGGCCGGCGGTGCGCTCAAAGATTTGTCCGGGTTCGGTGCAAATTTTGATTGCGATGTCACTCCGACGGACATTGCGCAAATCGCGCTGCGCTTTCAAAAGTCCGGCGCGCAACTTGGTGAACTGCGGGTGAGCGGGCCGTTCGACATGCAGAAAGCCGAAGGCCGGTTGAGTGTGGAAGTCCTTTCTCTCGACAAGCAGGTGCTGAACATTTTTGGTGCGGCGAGCGGAATTGATTTTGGCGGCACGACCGTCAACTCGACAAATCAGATCGAATTGACGAAATCGGGCTCGCTCATCGCCGCCAGCGGCCAACTTGGTATTGCCAATTTGCAATTGACTCGCGCCGGACAGACCACGCCGACGCTCGACGCGTACGCTGATTACAATGTAACCGTGGACAGTTCGTCGCAGAGCGCGCAGTTGAGCACTCTGACTTTTACCGCCACGCAAAATCATCAGCCGCTTGCGCACGCCGAACTTTCCAGTCCGATGAATCTGTCCTGGAGCACAAATGGAGAGGCTGTCGGCGACTCGACGCTGGAGATCGGTGTCACGGGCTTGAACCTCGCCGATTGGAAACCGTTTTTGGGCGAGGCCGTTTCAAAAGGTGAATTTATTTTGAATGCGAAACTGTCGTCGCATTCAGGTGGCAAACAACTGGCGTTTAATCTCGATTCGCAAATCACAAATATCACCGCCAATTTCAACGGCAACCAGATCGCACAAGCTGGAATTGATTTGCGGGTGAAAGGAGAGGCTGCGGATTTCAAACAATTCAAACTGGATGAGTTCCATGTTGGATTGGCGCAGCAGGATCATCCGCTGTTCACCGTCACGGGTTCCGGCATGTGCGAACCTGCCGCGCAAACTGCCGACATCCAATTTCAGCTTCAGGCCATGCTGCCAGGCCTGGCAAAATTCGCGCCGCAAGCGAATGCCAACCTTTCTTCCGGCACGATTGATTTGACCGGTCATGTCACGCAAAAAGAAAAAGTGCAAACTGTGAGCGGAAAATTATCAGTCGCCGCGTTGACAGGTCAGGTGGGAAAAAATACTTTTCAAAATTACGGTGTCGGCGCAGACCTCGACGTGAGTAAAAGCGACGATCAAATTCAGATCAACCGCGCGGCGGGCACTTTGACCGCCGATGGAAATGCCGGCGGAAGTTTTGAAATTTCCGGCAATTACGATTCGGAAAAAAAAACAGGTCAAGTGACGGCGAAGCTTGCCGGCCTCGATCAGAATGGATTGCGTCCGTTTCTTGAACCGCTGCTGGCGGATAAAAAATTGGATTCAATCGCTATTAATGCCGACACTTCCGCGCAATTGGGTCCGGAAAATGATGCCGCCATAAAAATGAATTTGCAGTTGACGAATCTCGTCGTCAGCGACCCGACCGGACAATTTCCCGCGACACCGCTCGAAACAAAGTTGCAGCTCGATGCCTCCGTGAGCAAGCAGGTCGCCAACCTGCGCGCGTTGCAAATCACACTCACGCCGACGGATCGGGCGAAGAATGAATTGCAAATCACGGGCAAGGTAGATTTTTCCAAGACCAACGCCATTGCCGGCAATCTTAAATTCACCGCCGACACGATGGACATGACCCGTTATTACGATTTGTTCAGCGGCAAATCGAAGCCTGTTGCAACAACATCTCAATCTACAAATGCCGCACCGGCTCCTGTTTCGAACAAGGAACCCGATGCCATGAATTTGCCGGTGGGCGATTTTATTTTTGACGCGACCGTGAACCGGTTTTATTTACGCGAAGTAGACGTCGCCAATTTTCAGATGACGACGAAAATTAATGGCAGTCACGTCGCGCTCAAGCCATGTCAGTTCACGTTGAACGGCGCGCCGGTAAACGTGGATGTTGATTTGAATCTCGGCGTCCCCGGTTACGAATACAACGTCAACTTCAATGCGAGCAACGTGCCGATTGCGCCGCTGGCGAATTCATTTTCGCCCACCTACAAAGACAAAGCCAAAGGTGATTTGGCGGCTAATGCCCAGATCAAAGGTGCCGGCATCACCGGCACGAGCCTGCAAAAAAGTCTCGTGGGCAACGTCAGCATTGTGCTGACCAATGCGGATGTTCAATTGGTGGGCCCTAAAGTCAGGAAATTCATTCTGGCGGTCGCAAGCATTGCGACCATCGCCCACATATCGGGTCTTGACCAGTTGGCGAACTCATCTCTGAACCAGTTGGATGCACACGTTAAAATGGGCGACGGGAAAATCGTCCTCACGCAATTCAACGCTCTGCTCGATGCGATTGGGGCCAATACCTCCGGTCAAATTGACATAGCACCCGTCCTCAACAATTCGCCTATCAATGATTGGCCGATTCATTTTTTAATTGGCCGTAGCTCGCTCCCGAGCTTTATCGAGCTTGCCGGCACATTGGGTAGTCCGTCGCCCAAGCTTGCAATCACAGGAGTGGATTCCACAAAAATCATTGATGCCGGGAAAAGTTTTTTTGAGAAGATGAAAAATAAATTGCAAAACGGACATTAGTCCTCCGCCGCAAACCGCCAACAAGCCTAATCAACCGGTAATTGTATCAGACAAGCTCCGGCTGGATTTTTTCGGGATCAACGCCCAAATCTTTGATGGCCTTCGCCACGACTTCGCGCCCGATAAGATTTTTCTCCGCCAGCGCGTAAAGTGTGCCGATAACGGTGGACTCCGCGTCTACTGCAAAAAATCTCCGCAGCCGCGCGCGCGTGTCGCTGCGACCGAAGCCGTCCGTGCCGAGCGTGAACAATCCACCCGGAACCCACGGCGCAACCTGGTCGGGCACGGTGCGGATGTTGTCGGAAACGGCGACGAACGCCCCCTGCTCTTTCGCTAAAAGATTTTCGACGTAGGATTTTTTCGGCGGTTCGGTCGGGTGCATCATGTTCCAGCGCTGGCAACGGATTGCGTCAGTCCGCAAAAGTTTGTAACTCGTCGCGCTCCAGACATCGGCGCTCACGTCGTACTTTTCCGCCAGAATTTCCTGTGCCTTCAATGCCGAGTTGATGATCGGCCCGCTGCCGAAGATGTGTGCTTTGACTTTTTTGCCTTCCGCGCCGGATTTGAATTTATACAAGCCTTTCAGAATCCCGTCCTCGACGCCCGCTGGCATCGGCGGCATGACGTGATTTTCGTTGTAAAGCGAGAGATAATAAAAAATATCCTCGTTCTCGACATACATCCGGCGCAATCCGTCGGCGACAATCACGGCTAGTTCAAAACCGAACGCCGGATCGTAAGGCAGGCAGGTTGGAATCGTGCTCGCGTGGAGCAGGCTGTGGCCGTCCTGATGTTGCAAGCCTTCGCCGTTGAGCGTCGTGCGACCCGCCGTCGCGCCGAGCAAAAACCCTTTTGCGCGGATGTCGCCCGCGAGCCAGAACAGATCGCCGGTGCGCTGCGGTCCGAACATCGAATAGTAAATGTAAAATGGAATCGTCGGCACGCCGTGCGTCGCGTAACTCGTACCCGCCGCGATGAACGACGCCATCGAACCGGTTTCGGTGATGCCTTCTTCGAGAATCTGTCCATCCTTTGCCTCGTGATAATACAGCAGCGAACTGCTATCCACCGGATCGTAAAGCTGGCCTTTGGAGGAATAAATTCCGACTTCGCGGAACAGCGCGTCGAGACCGAACGTACGCGCCTCGTCGGGAATGATCGGCACGATGTTTTTACTGACGCCTTTGTGCCGCAGCAAAACGCTCATCAAACGGACGAAAGCCATCGTCGTCGAGGCTTCCATGGCCGAGCCTTTGAAAAATTCGGCGAAGGAATCAAGCTTCGGCACATCGAGCGTCACTGGTTTGACGATTCGCGCGGGCAAAAATCCGCCGAGCGCCTTGCGCCGTTCGAGCAGGTATTTTATTTCCACGCTGTCGGCTGGCGGGCGATAGAACGGCGTCTCCGCGATCACGTCGTCCGTGATGGGAATCTCGAAGCGTTCGCGGAATTCGCGCAGCTCCTTCTCGTTCATTTTTTTCTGCTGGTGCGAAATGTTTTTTCCCTCGCCCGCTTCGCCGAGCCCGTAGCCTTTGACCGTCTTTGCGAGAATCACCGTAGGCTGGCTTTTGTGCTCCGTTGCGGCCTTGTAAGCGGCATAAACTTTCTTCGTGTCGTGGCCGCCGCGCAGCAACTTGCGGATCTGCTCGTCGGAAAGATGGTTCACGATTTCAAGCAGCTCGGGATATTTGCCGAAAAAATGTTTGCGCGTGTAACTGCCCGGCTCGACGCAATACTTCTGGAAATCGCCGTCCACGCACTCGTCCATGCGCTTGAGCAAAAGACCGCGTTTGTCTCGCGCGAACAAATCGTCCCACTCGCTGCCCCAGATGACCTTGATGACGTTCCAGCCTGCGCCGCGAAAAAGCCCTTCCAGTTCCTGGATGATTTTTCCATTGCCGCGAACCGGCCCGTCGAGGCGTTGCAAGTTGCAGTTGATGACCCAGATCAGGTTGTCGAGATTTTCGCGCGCGCCAAGCGTGATCGCGCCGAGCGTTTCGGGTTCGTCCGATTCGCCATCGCCGACATAACACCAGACCTTCGGCTCTTCCGTCCAATTTACCAGACCGCGGGCCTTCAGGTAACGGTTGAACCGCGCCTGATACAGCGACATGATCGGGCCGAGCCCCATCGAGACCGTCGGGAACTGCCAGAAATCCGGCATCAGATACGGATGCGGATACGACGACAGCCCGCCGCCTTCGGCCAGTTCCTGCCGGAAATTTTGCAGATGCTTTTCGCTCAACCGGCCTTCCAAAAATGCGCGCGCATACATTCCCGGCGAAGCGTGACCTTGAAAATAAACGATGTCGCCCGGAAAATTTTTCGTCGCTCCGCGAAAGAAATGATTGAACCCGATCTCGTAAAGCGTCGCCGCCGAGGCGTAAGTCGAGATATGGCCGCCGACGTTCGTGGTCGAATTCGCCTTCACCACCATCGCCATCGCATTCCAGCGCATCAGGCTCTTGATACGACGCTCCACGCGCCAGTCGCCAGGATACTTTGGCTGCGCTTCGACGGGAATCGTGTTGGCGTATGGCGTGGTCTGGCCGCCAGACGGGCGCGGCGTGGAACGCAACTGGCTCACCAATTTTTCCAGCAACTGCGCCGTGCGCTCCGGCCCATGGCTTTCCAGCGCCAGTTCAAAAACCGATTGCAGCGATTCGCCTGCCTTGTCGCCGTTGCCATTTCCGGCTGGAGAAGCGGCGGGGCGCGAACTGTAAATTTCTTTCGTCTCAACTTTCACTGTGTTACTCACTTGATTTCTGCACGCAAAAGCGCGCAGTTAATAAAACCCAACTTGACCGCCGACGCCAGAGAAATCCGATGAAACATCTCGAACTCACACTCCCCTCGCCTGCCGAAAATCTCGCGGGCGACGAGGCGTTACTCGATTGGTGCGAGGAAAATGCCGGCGAAGAAGTCCTGCGCTTTTGGGAATCGCCGGAAACTTTCGTCGTCGTCGGCTACGCGAACAAAATTGTGACGGAAGTGAATGTCGCTGCGTGCAAGGCAAAGGAAATTCCAATTTTCCGCCGTTGCTCCGGCGGCGGAACGGTTTTGCAAGGCGCGGGCTGTTTGAATTACGCGCTCGTCTTGAAAATTTCCGAAAATGCCAAACTCCGCACCATCACCGCCGCCAACCGATTTATCATGGAACGAAACCGCGCGGTGATTGAAACAGAAGTCAGAAGCCGGAAGCCGGAAGTCAAAATTTCAGTTTGTGGACATACTGATCTG
>Ga0265313_10003714_pt1 | contig 12151 bp, 10 predicted proteins | sample 4123metaG_FD_203122 | JGI IMG/M metagenome (GOLD analysis project Ga0265313, IMG submission 203122) | Rhizosphere microbial communities from Carex aquatilis grown in University of Washington, Seatle, WA, United States - 4-1-23 metaG | ecosystem: Host-associated > Plants > Roots > Rhizosphere >...
ATACTCGGCACCCCGTCGCACGGCTAAATGACACGAAGAACGGAGAGCAGAGGGACGTCCCCCTTTCGAGTGCCGCCATATCGGTTCTCAAAGCCTTGCCGCGATCAATGGATGGTCGCGTCATTCCCGCAGGTGTCGGTCGGCTGAATATTCAATGGCGGAGGGCCCTTGCAGCTTCGGGAATCCAGAACTTCCGCTTTCATGACCTTCGCCATGAAGCGACGTCGCGGCTTTTCGAAAAGGGGCTCAATCCCATGGAGGTCGCCGCCGTGACTGGGCACAAGACGCTGACAATGCTGAAACGCTATACGCACTTGCGGGCTGAAGATCTTGCAAAGAGATTGGGGTGACATTAGATGAACAAAAAAGGCCAGCAATGGGTTGCGGCAACAAACAAGATGTTTGCGAACTTCGATAAATTGAAGGGCAATGGCGATATTAGTGACATCGAAAGTGCGCTGAAGGAGCTTTATATCCGTACATCAACAATTGTTGACGGGGTAACTGTCGATGAGCGCAATAGGATTGGGGAAAAGATGCGCTTCTTGATTCTGGAGCATGGCGAGAGAATCGGCGTGAAAGGCTGGATGCCATATATTACTAACGGGGTCTGACCAATGCATGTTGGTCACTCCTCCGGCCGTTTTCGGCTGGTTGGGGCGGCCTCGGGAATCACCAGCCCGATCAATAAATCCGACGGCTGAATCTCCAGTGCCCGCGCCAGATCGACGATCATCGCCAAGGAGGGATTCCACATTCCGCGTTCAAGGTCGGAGAGGTAAGGCACGCTCATTCCGGCCTTAAACGCGAGTTCCTCCTGCGTCAGAGCGCGCTCCTTACGCAACCTTCGCACGATCTGACCAAACTGCTCACGTACATCGTCCATGGCGACGATGACGCAAGCCATGTTGCGTCCGCAGCCATAAGATATATCTTAATTTTGAGAATTTTCTGGGATTATCCCCGTCGCATTCCGTGCAGAGAGGTCTGCTATGAGCCGGTTCCGTGCTGAGATCCGCGCAACGCCGCCATCATTAGCGGAGGCGGCATCGCATGATTCATGCGATAGCCATGACGTGGCGAAAATAATAATTACGCAGAATGCTCGTGAGTCACGGTTAATAAGGTTGGTATTTTCTATATTTCTTATCTCTGCACTGGCGATATCTGTCGGCGCTGGCCATAATGAAGGTATTTTGTTCGTAATATTTATGACCATCATACTGATGGCGATGCCGTTTCTCATTACATTCAAGTTATTGGATGTTTTCGTGCTTCGTCGAATGAGGTCGGCATGCCTTGAGCGGTGCATCAATGTGATGCATGCCGAAATGGCCAGAACCATGACGGCCCAGCTTCTTCGCTACTGGATGACACCCTCACCGGCCCTGATCGGGCTTGATGCCTCGCGGAAATTGCTCTTCGTTCAGGGGGAAAACACCGAGTACCGGTCATTGGTGCTTTCTCCCCACCAAATCCTTGACGCCAAGGTCGAGCGCAACCGCACGGTCATAACCGACACCACGCATCGTGCGAGCCCGTGGCTTGGCCTTTCCCCGCAATTGGCAATGCTTGGACTTGTGAGCGCGGGGAGGTCTTCGTCGATATCGACAAACATCGAAGATGTTTTTCTGGAGATTACCTACGCCCTCGCGCCGTCCGATCCACCACACAGACTTGTTTTCTATTTCGGGACCGAGAGGCGCGATGCAGATGACTGGGTCTTGGCCATCCGCCGACTGAACCGCTGATCTTCAGAAAGCTCGCGACGCGCCATGCCGCTCGATCTTTCACACTACGCCAATAAGCATCGGATCATCGTCGATACCTCCTCGTTGATGGCAACCGATGCGGAGCCCTTCTTCGCCTCGGCGTTACTGCCTGCCATGATCCAGGCTGGCACCCGGATCGTGTTGCCGACCGGCGTGATCCGCGAGGTCGAGAAGCACCTGACCAAAGGAGACGCTCCGCGCCGGGAAGCGGCGGCACAAGCCGATCGGATCATCTCCCGGTTCAGGAGTGACGGGGCTGCGAGCTCCCATCGCGGCGCCTCACCAGCGTGCTGCGACGAAACCTGTCGGAGATCATCCGCCCACTGACCCGGGACGACGCCAGCATCGCGGTGTTGCGGGTCCATCCAGTCGAGGGCTGACCGGGGTCTGGTGCCGGATTGCATCGACGGGATTCTGTGATGAAACGGGGGGTGAAGTTTTGAAGGAGATCCCGGAATGGATATCAACCCTGCAATCCAACGCGCAGCGACGGCGGTGCGGTTTATGTCGTGGCCGGTTGCGCTGGCTTATGTCGGCGTTGCCTTTGCAAACGGCCAGCTTTGGTTCCTATGGAGCGCCCTGTTGGTTTGGTTGGCAATTCAGCTGCTCGCCGTCTTCGTGTCCTTCCTGGTGCGGGAAGATGACAGGAAACCACAGCCCCCTTCAGCGGACTGATCTATCGGGCGAGCAGGTTGCGAACCGTCGTGGCCTGCCAGTCCCGGCCACGCGCGGTCTTGATGCCGCGTTCGTTGAGCTCGCGCGCGATGGCGCGCAGCCCCAATCCCCGAGCCATCAGGCCGTCCACCACCGGCCGTACCGTATCGGCAAAATGGTCCGCTGCGGCGCTCAGCCGCGTGACCGCCGCAGCCCTCGCCCCATCGCCATTCGGGTTGCCGAGCTTGGTGCCGCGGGCTTTGGCGGCGGCCAACGCCGCCTTGGTCCGCTGCGAGATCATCTCGCGTTCATGTTCTGCCACGGCGGCGAGGATGTGAAGCGTCAAACGGTTAGCCTCGGGCATGTCGCAGGCGACGAAGTCCACCCTGCTGTCCATCAGATTGGCAATGAAGGCGACGTTGCGCGCCAGCCGGTCAAGACGGGCGATCACCAGGGTGGCGCGGCGTTTGGCCGCCATCTCCAAGGCTGCCTGAAGCTGTGGCCGGTCAACCTTTCGTCCGCTCTCGATTTCAGTGAACTCGGCCAGAATCTGACCGCGACCGCTGATGTAGGCCGTCACAGTAGAACGCTGAGCTTCCAGCCCAAGACCAGAGCGCCCCTGTCTGTCCGTGGAGACCCGGTAGTAAGCAACGAAGTTCATGGCGTTAAACTCCTAAATGACCGTTTAGAATTTTAACGCAGTGGTGAAGTTATGCACGTGGATGGATGGAAATGTGCCGAACTTGCACCCGGGTTCTCTCATGAGAGAGTTTGATATTGACGTCATATTTTGAAGGAGCTTGTGATGCATCCAGTGGTATTACTGACGTTATGCTCTATGACAGGGGCTATGACTTGGCTGATTTGGGGATGCGGCTGGTCTTTTGAGTTGGCTGGCCTAATCGTGGTGCTGGTGGTCTTCTGCATCATGGTGGTTATCTTGCTCGTGGCCTTGATAGTTGTTCCGCGATCCGAGTGGCCGGAATTCGCGAAGCTTTGTCGGCAAACCTTCATGCGGGACTACGCGGATCTGAAGGCCACCTTGTTCGGTTCGCGTGATGGGAGGAGATAGGGCCCTTGTGAACGGCCCAGCCAGTTTCCCAACCAGTGTCCCAGCCAGTGTCCCCGGTGTCCTGTCTGCTGGGGTGACCATTTCCCCGGCCAGTGTTTTTCTCACACTGTTCCCCCGCCAATGTGGATTGGTCGGCCCGGGATCTCCATCGAGGCCTGGAGGTGGATTGACAACGCCGCCCGGCCCCATTTCATCCTGATGGGTTTGGTGATCACCGGCGCTGGAGGTGCCATCGCCCAATCAGGGTCATCTCTCTCCCCGGGCCAGTGTTGATGCAGCCCCGACCAGTGTCCTGGGGACTGTCCAAAGCCTTTGGCCCCAGCACGCCATTCAGGCTTTCGACACGAATTCGGTCGGCTGGACCATATATTGCCTAGCATGGACGGATGTTCATCGGTCCATATGAGAGGCTCTGTCTCCCATGGTTGCTGTACGGACCATTCTCTTCTCCGCACAGGAGGTGGCAAATACGGCTTCAAACAATTGCGCATCAGCAATTGATGCCGCTCGTTCAAATTCAGGTGTGAGGCCAGTTCTAACGCCATCATCAGGGAAGCATGAGAAGAGAAAGGACCATAGTTTCAAACCTGATCGCAGGCGTCTCTAAAACATTGCGGATTTTCGCAAGTTTTGGTCTGTAAGGCGGGCTTTCGATCGCCAGCGACTTGCGGGTTTCCGCAAGTTAATGAGAGTGTGCTCGTCCGGAAATGACTTGCGGATTTTCGCAAGTTTGGAGCGTATTCGACCTGTTCGTTCGACAAAATCTTGCGGCTTTCCGCAAGTGCAATGCGTGCCTGCCTGCCAAGTGCGTGGTGTCGCCGACGAGCGGGCCCCTCGTTGAGGCGGATCGACTGGCCGCCGCGTTGGGCCGTTAGCGGACTGACTGCTTCACGCTTCGACGACGTGAGTAGGGACGTTCAAGTCGTCAGAAATTAGGTTTTGGATCGGCTCAAAATGGAAGCGCGCGGGGCGAGCCTGTCTTTCCTGGAAGCGAATGTGCACAGCTGTGAACGGCTGATTGCGTGAGCGCCAGAAACGCCTGTGAGGCGCGCATCACAACGACCACATCCCGCATAAAGTTCAGAGGCGCGACATGCAGCCACATGCCTGATATACCGTTCCCATGGCAAACGTGAACAATCCTGCTAGGTTTTCCAATGACGGTGACGACTTCCACGAGTTGTGGACGGCCCGCCGAGCATTGAGGCTGCTTGATCCGACCACGGATTTGGTCGGGGTGTCGGTCGAGGGTGTGTCCGAACACGAAGTCGACGGCAAGGAGCTTGCCGCTGGATTGCTGGTCGTCGACACCGCCGAGTATTACGGCTCGCAGGATATCCGTCAGGCCCGGCAGGTTGTCTACTGCCAGCTAAAACACTCCACTCGTGATCGCGAAACGCCCTGGCCGGTTTCCGGCTTGGCCGACACGCTGAAGGGCTTTGCCGCAAGCTTTCGCGAAAAGGTGTCCGAACTTGGCAAGCCGGAGGTTCTGGGGAAAATCCGGTTCCAGTTCGTTACCAACCGCCCGATTTCCCCCAACGTACTTGCCGCTTTCGAGGCATTGCGGCTCGGAACTCCGCCGAAGGCGCTCGACAAAGCCGTGCAGGCCGCCCGAGAGGCACTTCTGACCAAGGCGGGCTTGTCCGTCGCCGAATTCCAGGATTTCGCAGGCCTAGTTCAGTTTCTGGCGGAACAGCCTAATCGCCGAAACCTCACGAATTTGTTGGCGTTGGACGCCCGGCGGGTGTCGCTCGACAGTGACGCAACCATGCGGATGAAAGCCTTGGTCCAGGACCACACCACCTCGGACAAGGCTCGGGACAAGGTTATCGACCGGGAAAAGGTTCTGGTCGCTTTCAGGGTGACATCCGACGATCTGTTCCCGGCTCCGGCCAAACTCGAACCCGCCGAGTCCGCGTTTCCGCGCGTCCAGGAGAGGGATATCGCATCCACGATCCTTCAGGCGGAATGGCCGGTCATCATTCAGGCCCCTGGAGGTATCGGCAAGACCATACTGGCGCAACGCCTGGGCGGACAAATGCCGCCAGGGTCTGAAACCATCCTGTTTGATGGCTTTGCCGCTGGGGATTACCGCAATCCCCGAAACTACAGGCACGGCGCCTCCCGCGGGGTGCCACAGATCGTCAATCAACTGGCTGCCAAAAGGCTGTGCGACCTTCTGTTGCCGCAACATGGGCTGTCGGAACAGACCTATCTGCAAGAGCTGTGGTGCAGGCTTGGACAAGCCGCCGAGACCGTGCAAACCCAATCTCCCGATGCGGTGGTTCTGCTGATCATCGATGCCGCAGACAATTTGGGAATGGCGGCGGAGGGCGCGAGTGAGAGCAGCTTCGCCGAGGCCTTGCTGCAGGAAGCGCCGCCGCCTGGGTGCCGTATCGTGGTTCTTGCCCGCCCTCATCGGGTAGAGCAGTACCTGCGTCCAAGGCCGGAGATCATCCGCATTCATCTCCAGCCGTTCACCGCTGATGAGAGCGGAGAGATGCTTCGGAGAAAATTTCCCGAGGCGTCGGACGAGCAGGTCGCCCTCTTCCACCACTTCACCGACAACAATCCACGTGTCCAGGCCAACGCCCTGCGTGTGGCTGACGATCTCATCACCTTGTGTGAGAGCCTTGGGCCGACGATAGAAACGGCCGAGAATCTGGTCAAAGGCCAGCTCGACACCGCGTTCAACAAGGTCCTGTACGAACAGGCGGTGGGCGATGAACTCGACCGCCTGGGAGCAGCCCTCGCCATGCTGCCGCCGCCCGTTCCGTTAGGTACATTGGCGCGGGCATCGGGTCTTACGGAAGCGGCGATCCGCAGCTTCGTCACTGATTTCGCCAATGGCCGTCCTATTCTGATCCGGAACGACGCCGTTCAGTTCCAGGACGAACCGACAGAAACTTGGTTCAAGGACAGGTTCGCCGGAGCCACGGAGCATTGGGGGAGCATGGCCGACTGGCTGGAGCCCTTCGCCGCTACAGACGCCTACGTCGCGGCCATTCTGCCCATCGTCTTGCATCAGGCAGGTCGTCACGACCGGTTGATGGAGTTGGCTCTTGGCGACGCGCCACCTGAGGCGGCTGACCCGGTGGAACGCCGGGCGATTGTCCTGCAACGCGTGGCCTATGGACTCAGGGTCGCCGCCTCGCGCGGACGGACCACGGACACCGCCAAACTGCTGATTCGGGCTGCCGAGGAAGTTGCGGCCGATGCCCGGCAGGTCACCTTTCTTAATGGTCATTCGGATCTGATTGGCCATTTGGCCGCACCCGAGGTCGTCGCAGAGCATGTTTTCCGCCGTCGCCCTTGGCGAGACAGTGGCAAGGCCTTTATCGCCTGCGCAGCCATGCTCTCGTCCAACCCCTTGGGTATGCCGGAATCCAGACAATACTTCCGCCTCGCTATGCAATGGCTGAGAGATTGGGCTGCGGAGCAGCGGGCTCGTCCAGATGATCATTCCCGTGAAGGACTTAAACCTGCGGAAGTCGCTCTCTACGCGGAAGTCATTACCCGGCTGGAGGGACCCAGGGAAATGGTGCGGTTTCTTGGCCGTTGGTCCGGGAACATGCCACTTCTGGCAGGGTGCATCGTGGCAAAGCGGATGCTGGATAACAGCGGCCAGAATATCCTTATTGAGATACTGGCCGACGAAGGAACCCCGCTTCTGGTTCGCTTGGCAGTCAATAAGGAACTGGTCGAGCGATGCATTTGTCCGCAGACCACATCAATACAGCGTCTGCTGGATGAGCTTCTCGTAGAGTCCTCCCCCATCGAGCTGCCGGACCAACTCGATGACACCCCCATTTATATTGCCTTCGCATCTGTCGTCGAAGCGGCCGTGCGAGCCGAATGCCCGAGTGACAGAATTCAAGAGCTATTGACCCGCTATCCCGTGCCGCATGAACGGGCATACACCCATTACGATCCGGGTGATAAACGAAACGCCCTTCTACGGATGGCCTCCATGGCGGCCATCCTGGAAAGACGCGAGCTCACCACAAACGATGTTGTCCCCAACAACCTGCGCGACACCTGGGAGACGAACCGCGGGCATGGGCGGGACGAGCGCGAGTTCTCAGATTACTATGGTGCTCTGATCCGGTGGCATATGGTCCGTGGACAGGCAATTGCGGGAGAAATCCAGGCGGCGGACGTCCCGACCGCAGCATTCGAAAAACAATACGAGGGCGCTGGCCCCGCTCTCTATTCGAGCAATCGAGACATTGCCCTTCTGCGCATGGAGGCCCTGCTCTGGGCCGACGGGACTGACGGCTGTGCCGCTGACTTGGAAAATTGGGCAAAGACTGAGCAACTGGCTTTTCCAAGCGCGACGTGGACGTATTTGGCGGGGCTGGTCGCTTCGCGACCGGCTCTGGCCGAATTTGCACTGCTGTGTGCGGGCCGAGCCCATGAGGCGACGGTAAGCGAGCGCCAGGATGCCGGCCGGACAGCCGATGATTTTATGGCCGTCGCCAGAGCGCTCGTCCCCCTGGGGCCGACCGAGGCTGGCCATTACCTGCAAGAGGCCCTCGACCATGTGGGGCGGCTGGGTGACGAAATCCATCCACACCTGGATACTCTGCTCACCCTGGCGGAATGTGCTGGAAACGGAAGGTCTTCGGCACGAGAGGCCTATCGTCTGGCCCGGGCAGCCGAACTTCTGCATGCCTATAACGATCACAAATTTCCCTGGGAAAGCGTCACCACATCCGTTGCCCGACTGGATTTACCCTCCGCCTTTGCCGCAATTGCCCGTTGGGATGATCGGGGCGTCGAGGCCGTTCGCTGGACGATATCGAGCCTAGCCCCGATGGCGATGCAGCTTGGCCGCCTTTCCCCGGAAGCCCTCATTGCGCTGCATGCTTTTGGTGGATATTGGGGTGGCAAGGACATCGCCAGAAGTTTATTTGCCGGATTGCCGAACAGGGAACGGCGTCAAGCCGCTCTCAACATCCTGGTATCCGACCATGAGCTCGATCGGACGGTGGAGGGAATGTCCTTCAAAGAGCTTCAGGCTGAAGCGAGCCGCTACGGCTTGATGCATGCCCGCCTGGAGTCGCTTGCCACGCTGGGGCCAGACTCAGATCACGGCCACGAAAGCCCACCGTCAATTCCGGCTGAAGAGGAAGAACCGCCTGGTCTTGACCAGTTGCTGGGTGGTCTCGACCTTGCCTCCTGTGGTGGCGTCAAGCAGGCAATGGCCCGTTGGAGAGATAGTCGAGGCGGCCTCTCGCTTGATGATGTTTTTGCGGCGATGAGGGGCCGGGTTCCTCGGGATAGACGTGTCGACCATATTGCCGCCTTGGCCAATTGCGACCTGGAATATGGCCGATGGGCCATTGATGCGTTGGAGGGGTGCAGGAAGGATTGGGGCCATGTCCCGAGTGTACAGGCCGCACTTCAAAGCGCGATCAGAACCGTCGTGGACAAGAAGGCCGAGGACTTGCTTCCGTTCACGGGCTGGGATCGGGATGACATCGGGCGATGTGTCGCCGTGGGTGGGGAAGGCCGCTCCCAGCTGATCCGGCTCATGACGCATTCCATCTCCCAGCGGGTGCGCGACATTCCTGCGCGCGAATTGTTTCGATTCGTGAATCTTCTCGCGAAAGAATCCCTGTCAAAGGATGAGGCGCTGGAGGTTCTGGCCTACGCCCTCGACCGGTTGGAAGGGCCTCTCCGTGATCAGGATGGTGACGGTCCCTGGTGCGAGGACCTTTCACCTCCTGCTTCGGATGAGGAAGCCGTTGCTGGGTTTCTGTACGCAATGCTGGCTTCGCCGGAGGCGGAAACCCGATGGCGGGCCGCCCATGCGGTGGTCCGATTAGGGTGCCTTGGCCAGTCTTCGCTGCTGGATGCCGTGGTGAACCTCTTGCCTCGGACGGAACTTCCCGCATTCATCGGCACCGGGCTGCCCTTTTATGCTCTCCACGCCCGATTGTGGCTGCTGATCGCCCTGGCGCGATTGGCCACGGAAGCTCCCAGCGCCGTGACGCCCTATCGGGAAACGCTCATTCACTGGGCTTTGAACGCCGATGATCCCCATGTCCTGATCCGCCACTTTGCCGCCCAGGCGGTTCTGGCCTTTGCGGTTCCGGGAGAGGTGGGGCTGGATGATGGCGTTATCGAGCGACTTCGTTCCGTCAATTCCAGCGCCATGGAGCCGGTGGCATCAGATCAGACGCACTATACCGGATATGATCTCCGACGAGGCCAGGGGCGGCGTCTGATGCCCTATGAATTCGACAACAATTGGATTGCCCCGCTGGGAAATGCTTTCGGCATTCACCCCGACACCATGTCTGAGGTGGTTGAGAAATGGATTGGTGAACGGTGGGGCATTTCACTTCCAAACCGCTATTTTGAGCCGCGAAGCGGCAAGGAACGACGCCATGGCATCGGGCGGGAGCAATTACCGGCCTTCGATTCCTACCGCTTCTATGTGTGCTGGCATGCCCTGCTCTGTGCGGCGGGGGAACTTGTGCAGCAATTCCCTCCGGCCCTCCGTTACGAAGAGAATGGCTGGGAGGAGTGGCTCAGCCGCCTGGGGTTGACGCGAGGCGATAGTCGCTGGCTTTCGGACCGGCGGGACCCGGTGCCGCTCAACTTCTACCCGGAAATGGGAGAGGTGGGCTATGACCCAGAAAAGAGGGAGATTTGGGCATATTCCATCGGGGCCGCCGATCTTGATGCCGTCCTGGGGCTGAGTGATTCTCCGGCCAATGAACTGGTCGTGGATGCCTGGTGGTTTCAGAGCCGCTACGAAAACAAGCAACACGTTCGCGTCAGTTCGGCAATGGCCTCGCCGGCAACCAGCATGGCTCTTCTCCGGACCCTACAGACGGCAGAGAATCCTTACGCCTTCAACCTTAAGAACATCGATGAAGATGAGGATGAGGATGGCGACGAGATTACGGCCATCTTCAAGCTGAAAAACCTTGTCACCTCCTCGGAATGGGACCGGGGCCTGGACGGCTTGGACGTGTTCGCCGGTGAGGTTTCCTGGCCACCCCCGAAACCTGTAAGCGACATCCGGCAACTTTTCGATTTGTTGCCCGACGAGGATTTTCGGAATTGGTATCGGGGAACAATCCCGGTCATGCGGTCAGAAATCTGGGGCGCCCGTGTGGACGAACGGCGCGGTGATTCGTCCAACAGCGGGCACCGTGTGCCGGTCACGATTCCATTCCTGAAAGACATACTTTCCGCTTTCGGCTGCGACCTGATCATCGAGGTGGAGATCGAACGTGAATACGAAGACCAACCAGGACGGTACGATCACGAGCATGCCATCAACAGGCCCTACAACCGAATCTACCTCCTGCGTGGAGCAACCGGATGCCTCCATACCCTTCACGGATCTGTGCGCCTTTGGCCGGAAGCTGATTGATGCGCTGCAATTGGAACCGACCGACACGCTCGGCCGGTGGATGGCCCATTATCTCGCGGAACGCCTGCTGGATGCTGAAAGAGCGGCAGGCCCGGAGAAGGCTAGCCTGGAGCGAGAGCTTTTCGACCTGATCCTCCAGCTCTGGAAACACCGAGGGGACTGGTCGGGACATCGGCGCCCGTTTCGCGAAACGGATGACTTGGCCGACAAGCTCCGAACCTTCATCGATCTTTCGCGCCCCTGGTATTTTGGTCCCGAAAGCAGGGGGGCAAATCACTCGTCCGGAGGCTGGATTGATAAGGCCCGGACAATCGATCACACAGCCCGCGATCTTATCAGCTGGTGCATGAAGCATGCGGTTGCGGAGGCGTCGGGAGAGGATGCGGCATGGGCTGACGACAGCGTTGCCCAACAACTGGACGACGGTGATGATGCCCGCTTGGCCAGGGTTCTGTTTACGGATATCCGCATTCTCTTCGAGGGGAAAACGCCTCAACGGCGCGGCCTCGAACTCAAGCGGATACGAGATGGAATCGACGCATTGCTGGTGGTGGCCGCCTGCATCCGCCAAGAACTTGACATCGATATTACTGCTGTCGGGCAAAGCGCAGAAATCGAGTCGGACGATAGTACCATTTAATACTATATCCCGATGAGAGGGATTCATCGGGATATAGTTAGGAACAATGTTCCGCGCGGCTTATGCTGCGGGAGGCAAGGGTTTCAGAGAAACCCACCCGGCGCCGGGTGGGCGCTGCTGATCGGTCACGATCAGCAGGATATGGTATAAATCCCCGGCCTCCGCACCTCATCGTATGCCTGGTTTTGACGGTCAGGAAATGGGGGGGCGCAGTGGCAGGACAACGTCGAGGAGACTGTTGTAGTCGGATCGACGATATGCGCGTGAGTTAGCGAAAAGTAATGGCGCTCAGCGCGACCCTTAATTGCCGTTGTCGGGAACCGCTACAACGCGGCGGAATGACCGCCTCGGGCGCAATGCGGGGTTGTGACGGGTGCTGACCGGCTAGGTTGGTAACACTCCTGACCGGGGACCTGGGTAACAGTTCAGAGTGTCGGCTTGGGAGGCCCAAGCTGATGCCCTGGATTGAGACCAAGACAATGGATCTTCGAGTTTGCTTTATCGCTGCGTGCCTTCGAGCAGAGGAGCCGATGAGCCGCCTTTGCGAGCGATCGTGTCCCCCCGAGTGGTGTAGCAGTGTTTGCCTGGGGATGATGGCGTAGGGCGCGTAGCGCCCGGAG
>Ga0265313_10003716_pt1 | contig 12149 bp, 7 predicted proteins | sample 4123metaG_FD_203122 | JGI IMG/M metagenome (GOLD analysis project Ga0265313, IMG submission 203122) | Rhizosphere microbial communities from Carex aquatilis grown in University of Washington, Seatle, WA, United States - 4-1-23 metaG | ecosystem: Host-associated > Plants > Roots > Rhizosphere >...
GCAGGGCAAGAAATGCGTGCAAACACACAGCGACAAGAAAAACGCCGAACTTATTCATTGAATCCCCTTTCAGCCCACCCCTAATATATACGATCGGACAAAATTTGGCTCAGTATTTCTCTGAGTCTTTTTGAGCGGGCCCAAGTAGTATTAGTTTTTTGTCTTTATTCCACTGGAGCCGGAGTCTTGGCTTGACCGGCCACTTCGCCTGCAGCAATTGTATTGTCGAATTCGAGGCGCACTTTAAACTCCTCGTTCAATACAAGACGAGCATTATAGGTGCCATTGCCCGATTTCTTTTTGAAGCCTTGAATGAGGTCGGTAGTACCTTTCTTGAGAAGCGATTTGATGTCGTCTTCCGACAATTCTTTGCCGAATGCTTCGCGCCAGATCGTAAATTTGCAGCCTTCTCTCCAGCGTGAGCAACCGGCCGCTTTCTGATTCTGGCGAACAGTGCCTTCTTTGCACTGCGGACAGGGCCCTAAGCCGCCGCCATTTTCACCTTGCGGGGAAGCTATGATTTCCAGACGCACTTTGAAGTCTTCCGTAAGCACCAGGCGCGAATCATATTTTCCGCTGCCGTCTTTTTTCTTGAAGCCTTTGATTTCTTTTGTGATTCGTTTTTCTACCAGCTCTTTTATATGCGTGTCAGTAATTTCTTTTCCATAGATATCGCGCCAGATCGTAAAATTGCAGCCTTCTTTCCAGCGGTTGCAGCCGGCCCCTTTTGGGGTTTGACGGACAAAACCTTTTTGGCATTGCGGACAGCTGCCAAAACTGACTTCGCCTTCTCTCGGCACCGATGGTAGTGCATCGGTCTGAGCGGAAACATCAGGCAAAAGACGGGAGACAAAACCGGCAATATCACTTTCGAAAGAGTCGAGCTGCATTTTTCCGTCTTGCATGTCGGCCAGTCCCTGTTCCCAGGACGCTGTCAGTGCCACATCTCTGAGATCCTGGTGCACTTGTTGTATCAAGGCTCTGCCTTTTTCGGTCGGCATCAAGTATTTCTTTTGCCGTTCGATATAGCTGGATTTCAGCAGCCGCTCAATAATCGCCGCACGAGTCGCCGGAGTCCCCAAGCCTTTTTGCTTCATGTAGGAGGCCAGATCTTCATCGTCTATTTCTTGCCCGGCATTTTTCATGGCAGTGAGCAATGTGCCGTCGTCATAAGGTTTGGGTGCGCTGGTTTTTCCCTTTTTCAATTCTTCTTTTAATTTGTCTACCTGCTGGCCTTTGGCCAGCGGCGGCAATTGCTGAACATCTTCTGCATTGTCTTTATCGGCGTCGCTTTTCTTCTTGCCCTTGCCTTTGCCTTTTTCTCCTGTTTCGCCTTCATCATCCTTGTCTTTCGACTTTGGCTCCAGTGCAGTCCAGCCTGGATCTTTGATGACAAAACCCTTGGCGCGAAAAGAGTGCTCACCGATTTTGAGAATCACAGTCGTCTCGTCGCGAACCTCAGGCGGCATGAAAATGCTCAGAAAACGCAATGCCACCAAACTGTAAATGTTGCGCTGTCTGTCGGGCAGATTTGGAGAAGGAGTGTTGTAGGTGGGAATGATGGCGTGGTGATCTGTAAGTTTTGCATCGTCTACATAGGCTTTACTCAAGCGAGGGCGTATCAGCGCCGCTGTGATCTTGCCGGGCTCGATGCCTTTCTTGGCAAGCGCATCCTTTGCCGCTTTAGACGTGGTTGGAGATTTGAGAACAGTGGAGAGAACTCTGGGAAGCTCTGCCACCATGTCCGTTGAAAGGTGCCTGGATTCAGTACGAGGATATGAAATTAGCTTGTGCTCTTCGTACAAATTTTGGGCAATATCGAGTGTTTCCTGAGCCGTATAGCCAAAGCGTTTGTTGGCTTCTTTTTGCAGGGTCAAAAGGTCATAAAGTGCCGGCGGCTTATTTTTCTTTTCCGTCGTCACCACCGATTGCACAGCACCCGTTTTTTTCGGTTTTATGGCATCGACTATGGCCTGGGCCGCGGCCTGATCGTGCAGCCTGGTTTGCGGCTCTTCAGTGGCAGTAATGTAGCGGGCCAGAAATCCCGGTGCGAAATTGACGACGATTTCGAAAAATTGCTTTTCCTTGAAGCTTTCGATGGCGATCTGGCGATCGACAATCAGAGCCAAAGTGGGAGTTTGCACTCTGCCTATTGTGCACAGCTGCTTGTTTATCGCCGTATAAGCGCGGGTGAAATTGAGCCCCACCACCCAGTCTGCATGGGCTCTAGCAGTGGCGGAATTGGCGAGGTTGTCGAACTCGTCTGATGATTTTAAATTCTCCAGACCATCGCGAATTGCATCTGCAGTCAGCGAACTTATCCAGAGACGCTCCACCGGTTTTTTGCTGCCTGAAAGTTTGTAGATGAGCCGAAAAATGTGCTCACCTTCTCTTCCTGCGTCAGTCGCGCAAATGATCGAAGTAGTCTTGGGATCGGAAAAGAGATTTTTTATGACATTGAATTGCGAGACGGTTTTGTCGACTACCTTGTATTTCCAGTTGTCTGGAATCATTGGCAGCTGCGCCATTCTCCATGGACCGCCCCAGGCTGGATTCATTTCCTCCGGCTCAGCGATTGTGACCAGGTGACCGTAGGCATATGTCACAGCATAGTCATTGCCTTCGAAATATCCGTTGCGCTTGGTGCTGGCACCGAGTACAGACGCTATATCACGAGCAACGGATGGTTTTTCAGCCAGAACGACTTTCATAGCGCTTATCCTGCATTGTTTGCTGACGTGCAAATTCTCAGACGCTATTTTTGACTATTTGGCCTAAAAGGTAAAGGTTTACGAGAGGCTGGCTCACTTAATTTTTGATCGAATGTATGCGATGTCGCGCCTGCGCATATGCAATGCATTCGTTATTGGGCGCCGAATTTGTACCACTTGCCCTTGGTCGGCGTTTGCTCCACGATTGTAATGGTCATGTTGCGCCCCAATGAGGACTTGCCGTGCAAATCCCTGACCGCGTTTTCGGCCTGCACGTCGGTTCTCAGTATTACGAAGGCATAGCCCCTATTTTTTCCTGTCCTGGGATCAAGTGGAATATCAACTGAAACAACCTGACTCATTATTGGCATGAAAAATTGCCTGATACCATCTTCGTTTGCGTCCGTGTCAATATTGCCAATCAATAATTTGCAACTCATGTTCTTGTCTCGCTAGATCATTTGTGGATTCGTTTTCTCTTTTTGTTTTTTCACAAGAGGAATTGTGAATGCGGGAAAGCCATTTACCGGGAATCGATGTTTTCGTTGATAGCGGCTAACGTTTTTTTTGCATTAGAGGCGACGAACATATTTTCATCAGCGGCTAATGCTTCCAGAATATGTGTCGGCACAAGCGCATTGGACGACAGGGACAGACGCACATCATCACTGGAGTCTTTAGCCAGGACCTCGAAGATTTCGTCAGGCGCTTGCAGATTTTCGCCCACGCTGGTGCGCACTTCAATGCTGGGATCGGTCACCAGCTTGTGAAAAATATCCAGAGGCAATCGCACGTTTTCTGCAACCCGGCTGCGTACGCGTTCGTTTGGATCTTCTGCCAGTTTCTTGAGGGCGACTGCCGATGTATGCGGATTGCCCGCTAAAACCAGGCGAATATGAACTTCCTCATTCGAATGTACTCTTTTTTCAGGGTGATCTCTATTTTGCAATTCATAGATTGCATTTATGAGAGTTGAGAGTTTTTCACCGGTGACCGGTTTTGCAATGTAATAATTCATCTTGGAGCTGAGCGCATCCATGATGTCTTCCTCTCTTTCAGAGACCGTGAGAAGCACCACGGGGATGTCTCTCAAAACCGCATCACGGCTGATTTCCGCCAGCACTTCGTGCCCGTTCATTCTGGGCATATTCAGATCGAGCAGTATGATGTCCGGCAGTCTTACATCAGACGAATTTTTTGTTTCTTTCAAATAATCCAATGCTTCAACGCCGTCAATCTTGACTATCAGGTTGTATTTAAAAGCCGCGTGCTTAAGCGCCTCTTGGGTGAGCCTGATATCGGAGGGAGTATCTTCAACTAAAAGTATTTCCATTGCGCCACTCATTTTTGTTTTCCTGCCTTTTCTTATTGCCGGCAAAGTAAACAAGAAAATAGACCCTTGCCCCAGCTTGGATTCAACCCAAATGTTGCCGCCATGCGAGGTGACTATTTTCTTGCAAATTGCCAGACCTATTCCAGTTCCGGGATATTTTGCCTTTCCATTGAGGCGGGAAAACATATCGAATACGTTTTCCGCGTACTTTGGATCGATGCCGATGCCATTGTCGACGAACGAAAAGAGCCATTCGTTCGCACTGGCTTCCGCACTTATGGAAACCTGCGGTGCCGTTTCACTCCTGTATTTGATCGAGTTGCTGAGCAGATTCTGAAAGAGCTGCAATACTTGCGTTCGCTCCACTGCGACATTGGGCAGGCTGCCTACCTCAATGCTTGCTGATGTCTCTGTCAGTGAGGCGCTCAGGTTGCTTATCACTTCATCGATAACCGAATTGCAATCAGCAAAGGAATTCGGCGCCGACTCAGTTGGGATCTGCGAATGCAGAAGGACGGACTGAATGAGAAGTTGCATTCGCTGCACTCCGTCCAATATGTAATCGATAAATTCACTGCCGTCTTTGCCGATGCTGTCTTTGCAATTTTCAGCCAATAATTTTGCAAAACCTTGCACCGTTCTGAGCGGTTCTTGCAGATCGTGGGCGGTGATCTTGGCGAATTGATGCAACTCTTCATTGCTCAGGGTCAGCTGTTGAGTGCGTTCTTGAATCAAGTCTTCCAGAGCGGCGCTTGATCTCTTCTGGGCAGTTATGTCGCGAATGAACGTGCAAAAGACGTAGTGAGCATCTTCTTTTACACGGAAGATGGTCAGTTCGATGGGGAAATCATTTCCGTTGCGGTGCCTGGCAATCAGCTCCTTGTTCGTCCTCAGCAAGTTGCCGTCATGATTGGCGAAGAATTCTTCTATATCGCGCAAATAACGCCTGCGCAAATGTTGCGGGACAATGAACGATAAATTTTGGCCAAGAGCTTCGCGCTTGCTCCAGCCAAAGGTTTTTTCTGCTTGAGCATTCCAATCTGTAATCAACCTTTTTGAGTCCATCGAAATGAAGGCGTCATAGGAATTTTCAAGAATCACTTTCATTCGCTCTTCGCCGTTGCGCAGGGCAACCTCAACGCGATTTCGCTCGACTGCATATTGCAAACAGCGAGCCACGGAGTCATCGCTGGCCACTCCTTTGACCAGGAAGTCCTGCGCCCCATCTTTGACAAACTGGAGGGCCAATTCTTGATCGTTTTTGGCCGTAAAGACCACAATCGGAATTCCTGAGGCCGCGGCCTGAATTCGATAGAAAGAGTTGGCGCCTACCGCATCAGGCAAAAGAAAAATATCCAGAAGAATGGCATCAGCAGTCGATTTTTCTAGATAAGTCAGGGCTTCCTCAACAGTCGATGCATGGCAAATCTTGAATCCATGCTGTTCTAGAGCGGTGCACAATGTTTGCGCCGGCTGCGTGCTGTCATCGACAAGAAGAATAATCACTGCCTATCCCAAATTACACAGGTCCCTGCTTTCCTGAATTTAGTGACAGGTTTATGGGCCAGCAGCACAACGCTGCTCCCTGTCTCGTATTTGATCCTCGAAGCATTAAGGATCAAGGATTTAGCGGATCAGCAAGCATTCCTGATTTTGCGGCTGTAAAAGGGAACCCGCGGCAAATCCAAAGCCGGCGGATATATATATTGTGACATAGAATACAATTCTTGCCCAGATGTCAGCGGGCTTGGCAAGCCGAGCCTTTTGTTCGATACATTGCGCCTTTCCGGCGATCTGAGCGGCTCGCTTTCAACCCGCAAACGTGGTATTGTAGTTGTATGACTACAAATTGTAATCAATAAGCTGCAGAATGTGTTTTGGGGCTGAAACCGGCATGCGAAAAACACTTTCACCGCTTGAGTATTGATAGCAATCAGCAACCTATAGCTTGAGCTTCCGTAAATTCACAGCTCAACCCATATTTCTTTGAGCAGGTACGAACATGATCGAATTCCTGGCACTCTTTGTGCTCTTTTACATTTGGCATACTCTGGGAGTTACAGTCGGTCTGCACCGCCTGCTTTCGCATCGATCATTTTCATGTTCAAAACCGGTCGAATATTTCTTTGTGCTGTCAGGCTACCTTGCCTTCGAAGGTTCGCCCATGTGGTGGGCAACGATCCATCGCGCCCATCACCGCCACGATGATACTGCCCTCGATCCGCACTCACCCAGATATGGTCTGTTCAATGCCCATGTCGGCTGGTTGATGAAGAGAGGTTACGAGAGTCACATCAATCCTAATGTGCACGCCAAAGACCTGATCAACGATCCGGTCTATCGTTTTCTCGAGCAAGATGGCGTTTGGCATCGTGCCCATCTTTTGGCAACGGCTATTTGCCTGGGCTTCAGGCTGGCAATTTTGCTTTTCTTTGGCTGGATACCGGCGCTGGCAAGCTTATTGGCAGGTCTTGCCGTGCTTCAAGTGCCTCTCATGCTCAATGTTCTCTGTCACATTCCCCGATTGGGATACAAAACATTTGCCACCAAAGACGATAGCGTCAATATCTGGTGGGTAGCAGTTTTGGCACTGGGAGAAGGCTGGCACAACAACCATCATGCCAGTCCGGGGTCGGCAAAAACCGGGCTGAAAAAATTTGAAATCGACCCGTCCTGGTTGGTAATTTTGCTGTTGAAAAAAATCGGTCTGGTCACGCGTGTAAATGTTGCGGTTCCGGCCCGGCTGGCTTTGTCTCCTCTGGCAATTAGCAGCGCCAGTCTCGCTTCGAAGTGATTTATGCTCTCTCGCCACTAACAATTTACGCCTGTGGAAAAGACGAACAATCCTTAGAGGAAAAATCAGGAGGCGGAAGCATTTTCACGAAGCGCTTGCTGGAAGCGATCAGGTCAAAAGGTGACGCTACTGATTTTCTTTTTGAATTCACGACTTTGGTGAAAAACGGTGAGAGTGATGCACAGATGAAATCTGGGCAGAATCAAACTCCGGAAATTCAGTCGACTGGAAAAGAAGCGCTGTTTCTTTTGGCAAAACCCGCGGCGCCTCGCCCCATATCTGCGCCTTCAGGTGAGGGCAAGTTAACGCTCAGTTCGCCTGGTTTTTTTCTGCGATGGCAGCCAGAGTCTTTTTAGCGCTTGAGGCAACGTACATATTATCGTCTTCTGTAAGCGCTTTGAGAAGATGCGCAGGCAATTGCGAGTTTGCACTGATGGCTAATCTGACATCTTCGCTGGAATCTTTGGCCAGCAATTCTAGAATTTTGTCGGGCGCATTTGGATTCTCGCCAACACTGATGCGAACTTCTTCACTTGCGTCCTTAGCCAGATGGTGGAACAAATCTTCAGGCAATCTGGCGTTTGCAGCCAGACGGCTGCGCACCTTTTCGCTGGGATCGTCGGCCAGTTTTTTCATGGCGGCGGCAGACGTATGAGGATTGCCTGCTAGGACGAGCCGAACATGAACTTCGTCTTTTGAACGTTCAACATCATCTGCGGGCTGCTTGTCTTCCAAAGCCGTCAAAGCCTCCTGAGTAAGCGGAAAGCGCAACGTATACATTGTGGCACAGACGCAAATTCTTGCCCAGTTGGGGGGTACCGCGTGGCAGACATGGTAGAAGTGGTAGAAAGGTATTACCTGTAAAAGGCGCCCGCTGCTTGACAATAGCATTTCGCAATCTGCCTAAGAACCGGAAACTCCGTCAGGTTCATGAGAGCAAATCGAGAATTCAAATCTTAATTCTAAAATGGACAGTCCTTCCACTAAAAATCTGAATATGGACAAAAAATACTGTCCGGAATGTTACCGGCAGTTTGAGGGCGACGTGGACAATTGCCCGCATGATGCCACGATACTTCGTGGACCCGACAATGACCCTCTGATTGGTAATTTATTTGCCGAGCGCTACCTGATCGAGTCGATACTTGGGATGGGCGGCATGAGCATTGTCTATCGAGCGCAGCATTCTTTAATGAATCGCACCGTGGCAATTAAGATGCTGCATCAAAATATGAAAGAAGACAGTGTTGCCTTGGAAAGATTTCGTCTGGAGGCTCAGGCAGCCAGTTCTCTCAGCCACCAGAATGTGATCACCGTATATGACTTCGGTATTTCTCCAAGTGGCGAGCCATTTTTTGTCATGGATTGCATCGAAGGAGAAAGTCTGGAAAAACTGATCGACCGCAAAGGGCGTGTTCACTATGGCCGTGCCATTGCGATTTTTAAACAAGTTTGTGACGGACTGGAAGAAGCCCACAAGAAAGGGATTATCCACCGCGATTTGAAGCCTGCCAATGTCATTTTGATGAGGCGCGACGACGGTTCTGAGATGGTCAAACTGGTTGACTTTGGTATTGCAAAACTGCTGCCGCAAAGCGGCAAGATGCAGCAACAATTGACCAAGACCGGAGAAGTCTTCGGCAGTCCTATTTATATGAGTCCGGAGCAATGCCTCGGTCGTGAGCTCGATACGCGGTCTGATATTTATGCACTCGGTTGTTTGATGTATGAGGCTGTTGCCGGCGAGCCGCCTTTCATCGGCAACAGTTTTTTAGAAACGATGAATATGCATGTCGACAATCATCCTAAATTGATTAGTGAGAAAGCGCCCGGTTCGGAAGTGCCTGCTGAGCTGGAAGCGGCGATTCTTTGCTGTCTTTCGAAGGATCCTGATATTCGCTTTCAGACTGCCGGTGAACTTCACGATGTTTTATCCAGTATTGCCTCCGCATTAGGTGGCGGCAAAGATCAATCATCGAGCATTAGCATTAGCGGTCCTCATCCAGTGCTGCGCCCTCAAAAGAAAAAAGCGCCAGTCGGATTGATAGTCGGGTCGCTGGTGGCAAGCATTTTCTTGTCCGCTTTTGGATTCATGGCGTTTTGGCCTGGTGCTGCCGATGACAGAGGATCGCTGCTCGACAAACTTTTGTGGTCTATCTATTTGTCCGAAGCGGAAGAAGATGTGAAAAAAGGAAATTTTGAAGGCGCCGCCAAAAACTTTGCCAAAGCTGAGGCCAGAGCCCGAGTCTTTGGCGACCAGAAACAGCGCTTGCAGACCACCCTGCGCTCCAAGACGGTTTTATATGAGAAGTGGGAAGGTCACGCTGAAGATCTCGAAAAAACCAATACTGAAATCACAAAACTCGACACTGAACGCACAAGAGCCGAACTGCAAAGATTGCTAAAGTTATTGGATAGTTTTTCGGCACAAGCAAATTCGCCCGTCGCTCAAAGCAGCAAAATGTTGAGAGCAGAAGCTGAAATACCGACCTTCGTTTCTATTTCCGCCAGACTTTTTGCCAAGGGACTTTATCTGGAGCAGGAAGAGTTGCTTACTAAAGCAATCGGCGTCGAGAAAAAATTACTGGGCCCGGATTCTAAAATTGTCGCCAAGCTGGAAACTAAATTGGCCGATTGCAATTCGGCGCAGAGAAAGTTTGCGCAAGTGCGCCCTTTGCTTCTGCATGCCCTCAGTGTGTTTGAGTCCCGCAAAGGCGACGACCCGAGTGCTGCTGTTGCGGCGCTTAATAAATTGGGGCAATACGATCTTGATCGCAATGATTTTAAGAACGCGCAAAAAGAGCTGGCCGATGCTTTGGCGGCTGCGCGCGCATTGGGGAAAAAAGATAACGTGCTATTGGTATGCTTGCGCAGTTATGCTGATTGTCTGCAGCAGACGAACAGGGTGCCGAAAGGTGATGCGTTGGATAGAGAAGCCGATGTGCTCGAGAAAAAACTGCCTGCTGTAGATGCCCCATAGACAAGTTTGTCAATCTACTAAAATGGCCCTGAAAAAGGCAAGGTGAATCCATGGCTTCCAAAATGGCAACTCGCAAATTCGGGCACTCAGGAAAAGATGTTTCCATAGTCGGGCAGGGGACATGGGATATTGAGACGTCAGATCGCAAGGAAGCAATCAAGGCGCTTGTGCAGGGACTGGACCTGGGTATGACGCATCTCGACACTGCTGAGATGTATGGTGCCGGGCGGGCGGAGGAGATTGTCAGTGAAGCAATTGCCGGCAGGCGCGATGAAGTTTTTCTGGTGTCGAAGGTGCTGCCCCGCAACGCATCCAGAAAAGGCACCATCTCCGCTTGTGAAAAATCTCTGGCGCGTTTAAAAACAGATCGGCTCGATTGTTATCTCTTGCACTGGCGCGGGCAGTTCAAACTGAGTGATACCATCGAAGCATTTGAGCAGTTGAAACAAGAAGGGAAAATTCTTTCATGGGGTGTGAGCAATTTCGATGAAGAAGATCTTGATGAGGCTCTCTCCATTGCCGGTCAAGGAAAAATAGCCTGCAATCAGGTTCTTTATCATCTGAAAGAGCGTGCGATCGAACATGCCGTCATTCCCTGGTGCGAGAAAAACAATGTGGCAGTAGTCGGCTACAGCCCGTTTGGAAGCAAGGGCGGTTTTCCTCAATCCAATTCAACTGGTGGCAAGGTGCTGAAAGAAATCGCTGATATTTACTCGGCTACGGTGCATCAAGTCGCTCTTTCTTTCTTGACGCGGCGTGCCTGCCTGTTTTCCATACCGAAGGCGGCCAACTCCAGCCATGCCGCAGACAATTCCGCCGCCGGTCATCTCCAACTGACCGACGCCGATTTCGATAAAATTGACGCTGCTTTCCCGCTTGGGCGGCGTCCGGGCTCGCTGCCAATGATTTAGAGTATGGAAAAACTATGGACGGCACTGCTTAGAGGAAACACCATTGGCGGTATTTGAATCAGTCATAGAGGCAATTGGAAACACGCCGATTGTGAAATTGAAGCGTTTTGCCGCGCCCTTAAAACACAATCTGTGGGGAAAGCTAGAATTTCTCAATCCGGGCGGATCCGTCAAGGATCGCATCGCCAAAAACATGATTGAGCAGGCAGAGCGCGAGGGAAAACTCAAACCCGGTGGCTGGATTGTTGAAGCGACAGCCGGCAACACTGGAATTGGGCTGGCCATGGTGGCAGCGCTCAAAGGCTACAAACTGATTTGCTTAGTCTCGCAGAAGGTCAGCAAGGACAAAGTGCGACTGCTGGAGAGACTTGGTGCAGAAATCGTGATCACACCTTCAGGAAAACAAGTCGGCGATCCAGATCACTTCTTGAATATCGCCAAAAGACTGACGGAAGAACGCGACGCCTGGTTTGTCGATCAGTTCTTTAATCCCGACAACGCTCAGGTTCATTATCAAGTAACCGGACCGGAAATCTGGAAGCAAACCGCAGGTGAAGTGGACGCTATAGTGGCCGGTGTGGGAACAGGCGGCACTCTGTCCGGCGCCGGAAGGTATCTAAAGGAAATGAAGCCGTCAGTAAAAGTCATTCTTGCCGATCCGGCCGGAAGCATACTGGCCGATCTATATGATGATGTGAAGACAACGTCAGCTCCATATGTTGTTGAAGGAATAGGCCAGGACTTTCTGCCTGGCAACTTCCACAAGAACATGGTCGATGCAGCCTTCCGTGTCAGCGATGAAGAGTCGGTGCAAGCGGCCTATGATTTGATGAAACTGGAAGGAATATTTGCAGGCAGTTCTTCCGGTTGTATTGCCCATGCCGCAAAAACTTATTGCAAACAGCTGTCCGGTAAAGGCAAGAATGTTCTGGCCATTCTTCCTGACGGTGGCAGGGGCTACATGAGTACCATCTACGATGATCAATGGATGAGCGAAAAATTTCCAGGCAAGAATTTCGGCTAATTCAAGGATTCAAGACGCAGTTTGATGTCTATCACATATGCAACTGCGTTGTTGTCTGTATTTGATCGCCGCTTCTCATGCCCAGTTTGATGATCCGGCGCTTGTTAATGCATTTTTGATCGCGATCGTTATGTCTAGTGCGCATCTCGATAATGCCAAGTATGCGATCTTTAAATGTCCTCTGGGGTAGTTGAAGCTATGCGGTAATCGGATAAACTAAATGCATAACCGGTGAGTGCATCACTTAAATGTTGAGCACTTCGAGCCGAGGGGCTTTGCGGAAACACTAGGACGGCGTCGTCCGGAAGCAGTAGCAAGAAGCCCGCATTACGTGAAGGACTGACTGAAGCGTGATGAAATACTGAGCTCAAAGCAATGAGCAGTCAGGCAGTAGTA
>Ga0265313_10003717_pt1 | contig 12148 bp, 8 predicted proteins | sample 4123metaG_FD_203122 | JGI IMG/M metagenome (GOLD analysis project Ga0265313, IMG submission 203122) | Rhizosphere microbial communities from Carex aquatilis grown in University of Washington, Seatle, WA, United States - 4-1-23 metaG | ecosystem: Host-associated > Plants > Roots > Rhizosphere >...
CGCTGCAGGACGCGATGTCGCGCCAGGCCCAGGCCGAGCGCGAGAAGGAAGCGCGCGTCATTCTCGGCTCGGCTGAAGCCGCGATCGCGCAGAAATTCGTCGACGCGGCCAATATCTACGCTGGCAGTCCCGCGGCGCTGCACCTGCGCGCCATGAACATCATCTACGAGACCACCAAGGAGCGCGGCGCCACGATCCTCATTCCGACCTCGATGGTCGATTCCATGAGCGTGGCGCTGCCGGCCGCAATCAATGCGGCGACCGGCGGGACGCCGCTACCGGGAAAAAGCTGACGCTGCTCCTGCTCAGTACTTGGCGCTGATCGGCAGCTCCTCCGCCGGGAACAGCGAGATCAGCTTGCAGCCCTTGTCGGTGACCACGACCTCTTCCTCGATGCGCGCGGCGGAGAAGCCGTCGGTCGCCGGGCAGTAGGTCTCGATCGCGAACACCATGCCTTCCTTGATCTCGGTCGGGTGATCCATAGACACCACGCGCGAGATGATCGGCCGCTCGTGCAGATTGAGGCCGAGGCCGTGCGCAAATTGCAGGCCGAAGGCCGACATCTCGTCGGGGAAGCCGAACTCCTCCGCTTCGGGGAACACCTCGCAGATATGCGCGGTCGAGGCGCCGGGCTTGATGCGCTCGATGGCGTTGTCGAGCCACTCGCGCGCCATCCGGTAGGCGTCGTGCTGCGCCGGCGTCGCGCGGCAGACGTTGAAGGTGCGGTAGTAGCAGGTGCGATACCCCATGAACGACTGCAGGATGTCGAAGAAGGCCTGGTCGCCCGGGCGGATCATGCGGTCGGTGAAATTGTGCGGATGCGGGCTGCAGCGCTCGCCGGAAATGGCGTTGACCGCTTCGACGTCGTCGGAGCCGTGCGTGTAGAGGAACTTGTTGACCTCGGCGACGATGTCGTTTTCGCGGATGCCAGGCCGCAGCATCTGGTTGACGACGTCATAGGCGCCGTCGACCATGGCCGCGGCGCGGTTCAACAGCGCGATCTCATCGGCCGATTTCACCTCGCGCGCGCTCAGCATGATCTGCTGGCCGTCCTTGATTTTGAGCCCGGCCTTTTCCAGCTCGAACATCATCGGCGGCTCGATGATGTCGACGCCGACCGGCATCTTGGCGACGCCGGCCGCTTTCAGGATCGAGGCCATCTCCTCGGCGTGCCGCTTCATCAGGCCGAAGGCGGGATCGACGGTGCCGCGCAGGCCGACGAGGCCGGCCCGGCAGTTTTCCGGCGGCAGCCACGGCGAGTACAGCTTGTGATGCATGGCGGCCGAGCCGAAGTCCCACAGGATCGGATCCTGGCCGCGGATCAGCAGGGCGAAGCGCGACAGCTTGTCGCGGGCCCATTCGCCGATCTTGGTCGAGGTGACGTAGCGGACGTTGTTGTCGTCGAACAGCAGCAGCGCGCCGCACTCGGATTTATCGAGCGCCGCCTGGGCGCGGGCGAGCCGGTAGCGGTGCATGCGCCGGTAATCGACGCGCTCCTCGAAATCGACGCCCATGGTGCCGAGCGCCGGCAGATGGCGGCCCCAGTTGTAGCGCGGGTTGATGTCCTCGGCGGTGATCTTCTTGGGCTCGCGCGTGCGCTCGTCCATGGCGGTGCCTCCCTTTGGGCTTATGCCTTGCTGGGCGGCTTTATAGACCGTGGAGCGGCGCGGATACAGGGGCCGCGCGAAGGCGGTATAGCGATCAGACCGCCTGGACGACACGCGCCAGGGTGGCGCGCAAGGCGGCGGCGTCGGCGGCGCCGAAGGCTGCTTCGAACGCGCGTTGCGCCTCCTTCCAGCGCAGGGCGGCGGCCTTGAGCCTGGCCTGTCCGGCGGCGGTGAGGGCGACACTCGAGGTGCGCTTGTCGGCGCCAGCGCCCACCGTCACGAGCTTGTCGCGTTCGAGCGGACGCAGCGCGCGGCCGAGCGCGGTGCGCTCCATCACCATGCTGTCGGCGAGCTTGCCGATCGGCGTCGGTCCGAGGCGGCCGAGTTTCGACAGGATCGAATATTGCGTGCCGCGCAGGCCGGTTTCGGCGAGGTGGCGGTCATAGACCTGCGACAAATGCCGCGCCGCCTGCCGCAAGGCGAGGCAGTTGCACGGCGTCTGGTCGGGATCGATCTCTCGTCGTTTCGGCATGGCTCCCATTCCCGGGCGGGCCCAAGTGGCCCCTTGCCAATAAGTGCATATGCACGTATTAGATGTCAAGAGACACGTGCATATGCACTCATTGGAGAATTGGCCATGATGGACGCCCGCACCAGGATGCTGCTGGAGGCCCCCGTCGGGCAGACCATCGTCCGCCTCGCCATGCCCAACGTCGTCGTCATGGTGATCCAGTCGGCGATCGGTCTGCTCGAGACCTATTTCGTCGCCAAGCTCGGCGTCGACGCGCTGACCGCCATGGCGCTCGTGTTTCCGCCCTTCATGCTGCTGATCATGGTGTCGGCCGGCGCCATGGGCGGCGGCATCCTGTCGGCAATCGCGCGTGCGCTCGGCGCCGGCAACACCAAGCTCGCCAATGAATCGGTGTGGAGCGCGCTCCTCATCACCGGGGCGCTCGGCGCCGCCGTCACCGCCGCCGCGCTGCTGTGGGGACCGAGCCTCTACGCACTGATGGGCGGCCGCGACCAGTCGCTCGCTCTCGCCTCGACCTATTCGGCCATCGTCTTTGCCGGCGCCATCCCGCTGTGGCTGTTCAACTCAATGGCGGCGATGATCCGCGCCACCGGCAACATGATCCTGCCGGCGAGCGTCATCAGCATTGGCGCGCTGTTCCTGGTGCCGGTATCGCCGCTCCTGATCTTCGGCCTTGGGCCGCTGCCGCGGCTCGGCATCGCCGGCGGCGGCGTCGCGGTGCTGATCTACTACGTGGTCGGCTGCGGCGTGTTCGCCTGGTACCTGTGGTCGGGGCGGGGCGTGCTCAAGCCGAGCGTCAGGCCGCCGCAACTGCGCTGGACGCCAATGAAGGAAATCCTGCGCGTCGGTCTGGCGTCGTCGGTTGTGAGCCTGTCGACCAACGTCACCGCGATGGTGGCGACCGGGCTCGCCGGCCTCGTCGGCACCGCCGCGGTCGCCGGCTACGGCACCGGCGTGCGGCTCGAATATCTGCTGGTGCCGCTGGTGTTCGGTCTTGGTCAGCCGGTCGGCGCCATGGTCGGAACCGCGATCGGCGCCGGCAAGCCGGAGCGTGCGCTGCGCACCGCCTGGACCGGCGCGGCGATTGCCGGCGGGCTCACCGAAGCGATCGGTCTTGCCGCGGCGATCTGGCCGCAGGCCTGGCTGTCGCTGTTCGGCGGCGACGCGCAAATGCTCGCCTACGGCGCGTCGTATCTGCGCATCGTCGGCCCGGCCTACGGCCTGTTCGGCGCTGGGCTCGCCCTTTATTTCGCCTCGCAGGGCGCCGGCAAGCTCGGCTGGCCGGTGACGGCGGCGATCGCGCGCGTCGTCATCGCCGCCGGCGGCGGCTGGCTGGCGCTGAGGCTCACCGGCAGCAGCGCCGGGCTGTTTGCCGGTCTCGCCGTCGCGCTGTTCGTGTTCGGCGCCATCAACGCCGTGGCGATTATCGCCGGCGGCTGGTTGCCGCGCCGGCACGCCGCGCGGCTGCGCGCGCAGGCGGCCTGAACGCTACGCGACCTTCTTGCCCCACAGCCGCTGCGAGGCGATATCGGCGCCTTCGCGGATCGCGCGCAGCTTGAGCCACACCACCGGCTCGATCACCCATTCGCGCTTGGTGAAGGTGCCGAAGCCGCAGTCGGTCGAGGCGATGACGCGCTCACGGTCGCCGATCGCGCGCACCGCTTCCTCGATGCGCATGGCGACGACTTCCGGGTGCTCGACGAAATTGCTGGTCGATTCGACCACGCCGGGGATCAGCAGCATGTCCTTCGGCAGCGGGTGCTTTTTCAGCGCGGCATATTCGTGCGCATGGCGCGGGTTGGAGAACTCGAGCGACAGCGCGCCGACCTTCGCCTGGTAGAGCGCCGGCAGGATCGTCTCCAGCGCCACGTCGTGAATGTGCGGGCCTTCCCAGTTGCCCCAGCACACGTGCAGGCGCACGCGGTCGCGCGGGATGCCGTCGATGCCGGCGTTGATCGCGGCGATGTGTTTTTCGACGCGCTTGACGAAAGCGGCGTCGTCGAGATCGCGGTACATCATGGTGCGGTCCATGGCGAGATCGGGCGCGTCGATCTGCAGGATCAGCCCGGCCTTGTGGATCGCCTGGTATTCGTTCTTCATCTCGCGCGCGATGGCGTCGAGATAATCGTCGTGCGACTTGTAGAAGGCGTTGAGCATCGTGGTCGAGATGATGCCGGGCGAGGGCGCCGTCATGAAGCGCTCGGAGAAGGCGCCGAGCTCGTCGGCAATTTTGTTAAAACCCTGCGTCTCCTCGGTGATCGGCTTCATGTCCTTGTACTTGATGTCGGCCTGCGCCTCCGGCGCGCCCTGCTGGCTTTTCGCCGGCGTCGGGAAGCGCCGCATCAGGTAGGACAACAGCTCGGGGAATTCTTCGAATTCGCGGCCGCGCCGCCGCTTCGATACGCCGGCAAAGCCGGTCATGCGCTGCGGCACGTAGGTCTGGAACGAGATACGGCGCTGCTCGCCGTCGTTGCCGATGTCGATGCCGGCGTCCATCTGCTTCTGGACGACGTGGCGCACCGCCTTGTCCATCTCCGCCGCCATCACCTTGGGGTCGTAGGGCTTGCCCTCCTCCTGCGCCATCAGCAGGTCGGACAGCGCGTCGTTGCGCGGCAGGCTGCCGACATGGGTGGTGAGGATGCGGTCCCGGCTGAAGATCATCGCCTAACTCCCTGAACGCGGGCTTTGCCGCGGCGAACTATGCTTCGCTTTGCAGGCCCTGATTTTGAGGGGCATAATACGCATCGTTCTGGGAGGAAAAACAATGGCAATCGCCGAAGCGCGTGGCGACGCGCCGAATGCGCATGGCGCCGTGGGCTCAATCCCACGTGATTACAATTTCGCCGCCGATGTCCTGCAGAGCAATCTCGCCGCCGGCCGCGCCAACAAGGCGGCCTATATCGACGCGCGCGGCAGCTACACCTACGCGCAGCTTGCCGACCGCGTCGCGCGTTTCTCGACCGCGCTGCGCGGGCTCGGCGTGAGGCGCGAGGAGCGCGTGCTGATCGCGCTCACCGACACCATCGACTGGCCGACCGCGTTTCTCGGCTGCCTCAAGGCCGGCATCATCGCAGTGCCGGTCAACACGCTGCTCACCGACGACGATTACCGCTTCATGCTGGCCGACAGCCGCGCCAAGTGCCTGGTGGTGTCGGAGGTGCTGTTCCCGAAATTCGAGAAGGTGATCAAGGAAAGTCCGGACCTCGAACACGTCATCGTCTCCGGCGACAACCCGCACGGCTACCGGCTGTTCGAGGACGTCATCGGCGCCGACGACCCGGACGGCTACACCGCGCCGACGACATCCGACGACATGGCGTTCTGGCTCTACACCTCGGGCTCGACCGGCAAGCCGAAGGGTGCGGTGCATGTGCACGCGAGTCTGAAGATCACCGCCGATCTCTACGGCACTCCTGTTGCTGGCCTGAAGGAGAGCGACGTCGTCTATTCGGTGGCGAAGCTGTTCTTCGCCTACGGCCTCGGCAACGCCATGACCTTCCCGTTGTCGGTCGGCGCCACGACGGTGCTGCTGGGCGAACGGCCGACACCGGACAGCGTCGCGGCGCTGCTGCGCAAGCATCCGGTGACGGTGTTCTTCGCGGTGCCGACCTTCTACGCCGCGTTCCTCAACAGTCCGGCGGTGCCGCAGAAGGGCGAGGTCAAAATTCGCTGCTGCATCTCCGCCGGCGAAGCGTTGCCCGAAGAAATCGCGCGCAAGTGGAAGGAGCGCTACGGCGTCGAGATTTCGGACGGGCTCGGCACCACCGAGATGCTGCACATCTATCTCACCAACGCGCCGGGCGCGACCAAGTACGGCACCACCGGCAAGCCGGTCCCGGGTTACCAGATCAAGCTGATCGGCGAGGACGGCGAGCCGGTCAAGCGCGGCGAAATGGGCGAGATGTATGCGCGCGGGCCGACCAGCGCCATCATGTACTGGAACAACCGCGAGAAGTCGCGCTCGACCTTCCAGGGCGAGTGGACGCGCTCGGGCGACAAATACATCGAGGACGAGGACGGCTATTACATCTGCTGCGGACGCGCCGACGACATGCTCAAGGTGTCGGGCATGTACGTATCGCCGTTCGAGGTCGAGGCGGCGCTGTCGTCGCATCCAGAGGTGCTGGAAGCGGCCGTGGTCGGCTGGTTCGACGACCAGCGGCTGGTGAAGCCGAAGGCCTTCGTCGTGCTCAAGCTGCCGGACAAGGCGAGCGAACAGCTCGCGGACGCGCTGCGCGAGCACGTCAAGCAGAAGCTCGCGCCCTACAAATATCCGCGCTGGATCGAGTTCCGCGCCGAGCTGCCGAAGACCGCGACCGGGAAGATTCAGCGCTTCATGTTGCGGAGCGAAGCGCAAAAGTAATGGCTCTCGCGGATTCCGGCTTCCTCGATGTCGGCGCGCAGCGGCTGGAATACCGCATGATCGGGCCGCGGCCCGACGCCGCGCCGACTTTGGTGCTGCTGCACGAGGGGCTCGGCTGCGTCGGCCTGTGGGGCGATTTTCCCGACAGGCTGCAGAAAGCGACCGGCTGCGGCGTCTTCGTCTATTCGCGCGCCGGCTATGGGCAATCGTCGCCGGTCAAATTGCCGCGGCCGCTGACATACATGCATGACGAGGCGCGCGAGGCGCTGCCGAAATTGCTCGATGCAATAGGCTTCCGGCACGGCCTGCTCATCGGCCACAGCGACGGCGCGTCGATTGCCGCGATCTATGCCGGCACGCATCAGGATCACCGCGTCGGCGGCCTGGTGCTGATCGCGCCGCACTTCTTCACCGAGGACGCAGGCATCGCCTCGATCGTCGAGGCCCGCAAGGCTTACGAGACCGGCGACCTGCGCCCGCGACTGGCGAAATGGCACGCCGACGTCGACAACGCGTTCAACGGCTGGAACGGCGCCTGGCTCGATCCGGGTTTCCGCAAGTGGGACATCACCGAGCAGCTTGCCTACATCCGCGTGCCGATCCTGATCGTGCAGGGCGAGGACGACCAGTACGGCACGGTGAAGCAGATCGAGGTGGCCGAGCAGGAATGCTACTGCCCGGTCGAGGTCGCGCTGCTGCCCGGCGCCAGGCATTCGCCGCAGCGCGCGGCGCCCGAGGCGACGCTCGCCGCGCTGACGGACTTCATCGCCCGCGTGTTGGCGACGAACGGCTGAGATTTTCCGCTTACTCCGCCGCCTGCTTGGCGGCGCGGCCGTGGGCCGAGACCAGATAGTCCATCGCCGCCTGCACTCCGCCCTTCTTGTACGGCACGTTGGCGAGCGACAGCGCCATTTCGGTCGCGCCGAGCGCGCCGATCATCGTCGCATCGTTGACGTCGCCGAGATGGCCGATGCGGAAGTACTTGCCGGCCAGCGCACCGAAGCTCGCGCCATACGAGATGTTGAAGGAGTCGAGCGCCAGACCGCGGAAGGCGTCGGCGTTATGGCCCTCGGGCAGGATCGCCGTGCTCAGCGTCGGCGAGTAGAACTTCGGATCGCGGCACACCATCTCCAGCCCCCACGCTTTGACCGCGCGGCGCGTCGCCTCGGCGAGGCGGTCGTGGCGCGCGAATACGTTGTCGAGGCCTTCTTCGTGCAACATCTCGATCGAGACGGCGAGACCCTGCAGCATCTGCGTCGCCGGCGTGTAGGGGAAAAAGCCGACCTTGTTCATGGCCAGCATCTCGTCCCAGGCCCAGAACGACTTGGTGAGCTTCGAGGTCTTGTTGGCGGCGAGCGCCTTGTCGCTGACGGCGTTGAACGACATGCCGGGCGGCAGCATCAGGCCCTTCTGCGCGCCGCCGATGGTGACATCGACGCCCCATTCATCGTGGCGGTAATCGGTCGAAGCGAGCGACGAGATGGTGTCGACCATCAGCAGCGCCGGATGCTTGGCGTTGTCGATCGCCTTGCGCACCTCGGTTACCGGCGACAGGCAGCCGGTCGAGGTTTCGTTGTGCAGGAAGCACACCGCCTTGATCTCGTGCTTCTTGTCCTCGCGCAGGCGCGCCTCGACCTTCGAGGCGTCGACGCCACTGCGCCAGTCGGTGGTGATGAATTCTGTGACGAGGCCGACCTTCTCGGCCATCTTTTTCCATAGCGTGGCGAACTGGCCGGTCTCGACCATCAGCACCTTGTCGCCGGGCGACAGCGTGTTGACCAGCGCGGCTTCCCAGGCGCCGGTTCCGGTCGCGGTGTAGATGATGACCGGGTTGGTGGTCTTGAAGATCGTCTTGATGCCCTCGAGGCACTTCTTGGCGAGCTTGGCGAATTCCGGCCCGCGGTGGTCGATGATCGGCGTGTCCATCGCGCGCAGGACGCGGTCCGGCAGCGGGCTCGGTCCCGGAATGTGGAGGAAGTGGCGCCCGACCGGACGCGAGGAATTCTGAGCCATAGCTGTTCGCTCCTAGACCGCTCGTTACGATGGAATGACGGTGCCGGTCCCGGCCAGGGCGCGGCGCTTGTGGCGTTGAACTATGAATGTAACATTGTGGTCAAGCGCTTTCGCGCAGAGCAAACAAGCCCTTCTGGCATAGGCTCAATTTGGCACAGACAGGAACACCACCGTGGCAGTGCTGATGCCGGGCCTGGAACGGCGGCTCAAGGCCGATTTGTCGGGCGAAGTCTGGTTCGACCGCTTCACGCGCGGCCGCTATGCGACCGATGCGTCGCACTACCAGATCGAGCCGGTCGGCGTGGTGGCGCCGCGCACGATAGAGGAAGCCGAACGGGCGATAGGAATTGCCCGGGCTGAGGGCGCGACGGTATTGGCGCGCGGCGGCGGCACGTCGCAGGCCGGGCAGACGGTCGGGCAGTCGCTGGTGGTCGATTGCTCAAAATACCTCACGCGCATCCTCGACCTCGACGTCAAGCGCAAGCGCTGCACCGTCGAGCCGGGTATCGTGCTCGATGACCTCAACCGGCAGCTAAAGCCACACGGCCTATGGTTTCCGGTCGACATCTCGACCTCGTCGCGCGCCACCATCGGCGGTATGACCGGCAACAATTCGTGCGGCGGCCGCTCGATGCGCTACGGCACCACGCGCGACAATGTCGTCTCCATCGAGGCGATTCTGGCCGACGGCACGCTCGGTCACTTCGGCCGCATCGGCGGCAACATCAACGACGTGCCGCCGATCCTGCGCCCGCTAGCCAAGGACCTGCTGGCGATCGGCGAGCGCGAGAAGGACGAGATCGCCGAGCGCTTCCCCAAGGTGCCGCGCCGTGTCGGCGGCTACAACCTCGACGCGCTGGTGCCGGGCAAGAACGACATCAACCTCGCGCACGTGCTGGTCGGCTCTGAGGGTACGCTTGGCTTCTCGACCCGCATCGAGCTGATGCTGTCGCCGCTGCTCGGCCGCCGCGCGGTCGGCGCCGTGCATTTCGGCAGCTTCCGCGCCGCGATGGAGACGACGCGCAACATCGTCCATCTGCTGCCGATCGGCGTCGAGCTGATCGATCGCACGCTGATCGAGCTGGCGCGTGCCATCCCGATCTTCCGGCCGACGCTCGACAAATTCGTGCGCGAGACGCCGGAGGCGATCCTGCTCGTTGAATTCGGCGAGGAGGACCACGAGGAGAACCTGCGCCGCCTGCAGATGCTCAAGCACACCATCGGCGATCTCGGCTTTGCCTGGGACAAGCCGGGCGACAAATGGGGCGGGGTGGTCGAGGTGCTCAGCCCCGACTTGCAGGCTGCGATCACCGACGTTCGCACCTCGGGCCTCAACATCATGATGTCGATGAAGGAAGAGGGCAAACCCGTCTCCTTCGTCGAGGATTGCGCCGTGCCGCTCGAGCACCTCGCCGACTACACCAGCCGGCTGACGCAAGTGTTCGAGAAGCACGGCACCCGCGGCACCTGGTACGCGCATGCCGGCGCCGGCTGCCTGCACGTGCGGCCGATCCTCAATCTGCGGCAGGACAAAGACGTCCACGCCATGCGCGAGATCGCCGAAGAGGCTTTCGCCATGGTGCGCGAGTACAAGGGTTCGCACTCTGGCGAGCACGGCGACGGCCTGGTGCGCTCCGAATTCAACGAGCCGATGTTCGGCTCGCGGCTCGCGCGCGCCTTCGAGGAGGTGAAGGACCGCTTCGATCCGAAAGGCCTCTACAATCCCGGCAAGGTGGTGCGGCCGCCGAAGTTCGACGACCGCAGCCTGTTCCGTTACGCGCCAGGCTATCACGGCGAGGACATCGCCACGCATCTCGACTGGTCGGCCTATCCGGGCTCCGGCGGCGGGTTCCAGGGCGCGATCGAGATGTGCAACAACAATGGCGCCTGCCGGAAGCTTTCCGGCGGCGTGATGTGCCCGAGCTATCGCGTCACTCGCGACGAGCGCGACGTCACCCGCGGCCGCGCCAACACGCTTCGGCTCGCCGTCGCCGGCCAGCTCGGCAAGGATGCGCTGGCGTCGAAGGAGATGGCGGAGACGCTCAAGCTCTGCGTGTCCTGCAAGGCCTGCCGCCGCGAATGCCCGACCGGCGTCGACATGGCGCGCATGAAGATCGAGACCCAGGCCGCACGCGCCGCCAAGCGCGGCTATTCGCTGCGCGACAGGCTGGTCGGCTGGCTGCCGCGCTACGCAGCCAGAGCGGCGCAGCGGCCGTGGCTCGCCAACCTGCGCAACCGCTCGCCGACGGTGCGCGACATCGCCGGCTATCTCACCGGCTTCGCGCCGAAACGCACGCTGCCGCAATGGCGCGAGGACATCTATCGCGACCGCGCCGACTGGTCCTACGCCGCCAACGCCAAAGGCGACACGGGGCGCGACGTTGTGCTGTTTGCCGACACCTTCAACCGCTATTTCGAGCGCGAGAATCTGGAGGCGGCGGTCGCGGTGCTGGCGGCTGGCGGCTATCGCGTTCATTCCGTGCTGCCGGCCGATGACGACGAGCGGCCGTTGTGCTGCGGCCGCACGTTCCTTTCGATCGGCAATGTCACGGAAGCGAAGCGCGAGATGGAGCGCACGCTCAAAGCGCTGGCGCCTTACCTCGAGCGCGGCATGCCGGTGATCGGGCTCGAGCCGAGCTGCCTGCTTGGCTTCCGCGACGAGATGCCGGCTCTCATCAAGAGCGACGAGGCCAAAACGCTCGCGGGCAAGGCGCTGCTGTTTGAGGAATTCCTCGCGCTGGAGAAAAAGGAAGGCCGGCTCAATCTGCCGCTCGGCGCGCTGCCGAAGAAGGCGCTGCTGCACGGCCACTGCCACCAGAAGGCCTTCGACGCCATGGGCGCGGTCGAAACCGCGCTCCGCCTTGTCCCGGAACTTGCCGTCGAAACCATCGAGTCGAGCTGTTGCGGCATGGCCGGCGCCTTCGGCTATGACGCGGACACTATCGACGTATCGATGAAGATGGGCGAGCTGTCGCTCTTGCCGGCGGTGCGCAAGGCGGCGGGCGACACGCTGATCGTTGCCGACGGCACCTCATGCCGCCACCAGATCCACGACGGTGCCGCGCGCGAGGCGCTGCACGTCGCCCGCGTGCTGGCGATGAGCGTTGCGGCCGCGCCCGCGAAGGCCGATAATCTGTCGTTCGAATAGAAGCGCGTTTCGTCAAGGCGCGCCGTTCGGGGAGGAGCGAATGCCGTTGCCGCTGCTGCCGACCTCGCTGGTCGGCTCCTATGCGCAGCCGGATTGGCTGATCGACCGCAACAAGCTCGCCGGACGTTTCCCGCCGCGCGTTCGCGCCAGGGAATTGTGGCGGGTCGCGCCGGAATTCCTCGATCAGGCGCAGGACGACGCCACGCTGATCGCCATCCGCGAGCAGGAACGCGCCGGCCTCGACATCATCACCGACGGCGAGATGCGGCGCGAGAGCTACTCCAACCGCTTCGCTACCGCGCTCGACGGCGTCGACATCGACAACCCCGGTACCGCGCTCGACCGCTCCGGCCATCCCAATCCGGTGCCGCGCGTCGTCGGCAAGGTGAAACGCAAGCGCCCGGTCGAGGTGCGCGACGTCGAATTCCTGCGCGCCAATACCGGCCGCACCATCAAGATGACGGTGCCCGGCCCATTCACCATGT
>Ga0265313_10003718_pt1 | contig 12148 bp, 11 predicted proteins | sample 4123metaG_FD_203122 | JGI IMG/M metagenome (GOLD analysis project Ga0265313, IMG submission 203122) | Rhizosphere microbial communities from Carex aquatilis grown in University of Washington, Seatle, WA, United States - 4-1-23 metaG | ecosystem: Host-associated > Plants > Roots > Rhizosphere >...
AAGACCTCCTGCGTTATGTCCTCTGCGTCGGACTCACGGCCGAGGGCTCGGTTCGCGATCCCGTAGACGGTCGGCGCGAACCGGTTCCACGCGGCGGCCGGGGCCCACGCCTCGCCCCCGATCAGCGCCAACGCCAGCTCCGCGTCCGTGAGATCGGACCGCGGCCCCGGCGCCAGGAGGTAGAGGGGGACATGGTGTCTTTCGGTGGCCAAGGTTGGTCTAAGGGTAATTTGAAGGGCAGTAGCGCCCGGGGTCGGGCGAGGGTCATCGGATTTTCCGGGCAGCCAGAATCGTTGGACGTCCCCCTGGCGAGACGCGTCACTGACGCAAATCTACCCCTTTTGGCGCGCGCGTGCCCTGACGATGTTTGAACCGATCAGGCCGATCGGCGTATCCGCCGCCCGCCCGCCCGCTGTGTGACAAATGGCGCTGCCCCTTCCGTCCCGGGGACGGAGGCGCGATACTCGACGTGGACATGGCGAAAGCGATCTCCTCCGGCGACTCCTTGCGCGCCGTCCGCGCGCGGATCGAGGCGTCAACCGCGGGGAAGGTGAAGATCGCGATCACGGACACCGATGGGATCTTGCGGGGAAAGTACATCAACAAGGAGAAGTTGCGCTCCGCGCTCGACGGTGGTCTTGGCTTCTGCAGCGTGGTGTTCGGGTGGGACGCCGCCGACGCTTGCTACGACGAGGGCGGCTACACCGGGTGGTCGAGCGGCTATCCGGACGCGCACGCGCGCCTCGACCTCGCCACCTATCGCGAGGTCCCCTGGGATCGCAACGTGCCTTTCCTGCTCGGGGAGTTCGTGGACGAGGCCGGCGGTCCGTTGCCGATCTGTCCGCGGCAGGTCTTGAAACGGGTGCTGGCGCGGGTCGAGCGGGCCGGCCTGACCGCGCTCACCTCCCTCGAGTACGAGTTCTTTCATTTCCGCGAGACCCCGCAGTCGCTCGCCGCGAAGGGTTTTGCGGAGCCCGAGGCCCTGTCGCCCGGGATGTTCGGCTATTCGTTGCTGCGCCTCGGGCAGAGTCGGGACTACGCGAACGCGCTGTTCGACGAGATGGCGGCGTTCGGGGTGCCGATCGAGGGCCTGCACACCGAGACCGGACCGGGGGTCATGGAGGCGGCGATCCTCTACGGGCCCGCGCTGGAGTCCGCCGATCGGGCCGTGCTGTTCAAGGGCGGCGCCAAGGAGGTGGGCTATCGGTTCGGGATCATGCCGTCGTTCATGGCGAAGTGGAACGCCGAGCTCCCCGGTTGCAGCGGCCACATTCACCAGAGCCTGTGGGACGCGAGCGGCAGAAAGAACCTGTTCCACGACGATCGGGACCCGACCAAGATGAGCGCGTTGTTCAGGAGCTACGTAGCCGGGCAAGTGCGCGCGTTGCCCGAGCTGTTGCCGCTCTACGCGCCGACGGTGAACAGCTACAAGCGCCTCGTCGAGGGGGCCTGGGCGCCCACGAAGGCGAACTGGGGCGTCGACAACCGAACCACCGCGCTTCGGGTGATCCCCGGGGGCGCGAAGTCGACGCGGCTCGAGACGCGCGTCGGCGGCTCCGACGCGAACCCGTACCTGGCGCTGGCAGCCGCCGTCGGCAGCGGGCTGTGGGGCATAGAACAAAACCTGAGCCTGGACGCGCCGCCCGTCACCGGCAGCGGCTACGCCGACGCGACCGCGCCAGTCCTGCCGAGGAATCTGGGGGAGGCGACGGAGCGCTTCGGCGCCTCGCAGGTGGCTCGGGACCTGTTCGGGGACGCGTTCGTCGAGCACTTCGCGATGACCCGGCGGTGGGAGTGGCGGCAGTTCAGCAAGGCGGTCACGGACTGGGAGCGGAAGCGGTACTTCGAAATCATTTGAGGTGTGCAAGCGGCCACCGAGAGGCGAGGAGACATGCCCATCCATCAGTACAATTTTCCGACGCGGATCCATTTTGGCTCGGGCGCCGTCAGGCTGCTGCCCGACGCTCTTCGAGAGCTGGGCGCGGCTCGACCCCTGATCGTCACGGATCGGGGCCTGGCGCCGTTGCCGCCGGTGACGAGCACGCGCGACCTGCTGGCGGGGGCCGGGCTGGCGGTCGAGGTCTTCGCGGGTATCTGGGGCAATCCGGTGAAGTCGCAGGTGACCGCCGGGGTGGTCGCCTTCGCCGGGCACCGCGCGGACGCCATCGTCGCCCTGGGAGGCGGGGCTGCCATCGACGTCGCGAAGGCGATCGCGCTGATGATCCATCACCCCGGCGACCTGTTCGACTACGAGGACGACAAGCCGGGCGCGCTGCCGATAGATCAGAAGCTGCCCGTCTATGTCGCGATCCCGACGACGGCGGGGACCGGCAGCGAGGTCGGCCGCAGCACCGTGATCTCGGACGACGAGACCCACGTGAAGAAGATTGTCTTCTCTCCGCGGCTGATGGCGGTGCGCGTGTTCGCCGATCCCGAGCTGACGCTGGCGTTGCCGGCGGCGGTGACCGCCGCGACCGGCATGGACGCGCTGACCCACCTCGTCGAGTCGTATCTGGCCAAGGGGTTTCAGCCGATGTGCGACGGCATAGCCTTCGAGGGCGTGCGCATCCTGGCGCGAAGCCTGCGGGCCGCCGTCGACTTCGCCCGTCGCGTGGAGGCCGGCGAGCGCGCGCTGCTGGATGACGATCGCCACCGGGACGCGCGCGCGGGTATGTTGAACGCTGCATTGATGGGCGGGGTGGCCTTTCAAAAGGGCCTGGGCGTGACGCATTCGCTGGCGCACGCGCTGTCGACCGTCTGCGACCTGCACCACGGTCTGGTCAACGGCATTTGCCTGCCTTATGCGATGGCGTTCAACACGGACATCGCGGGCGGGCGGCTCGCCGAGCTGGCGCACGCCGTCGGCGCCAGCGCGGAGACGGCGGAGGGGTTCATCGAGTGGTTGGTCGAGCTCAAGGCGGCCGTGGGGATTCCCCGCACACTCGCGGACGTGGGGGTGACGCGCGCGCACCTCGATCGCCTGGTCGGAATCGCCGTCGGAGATGTCTGTCATCCGAACAATCCCAAGCCGGTGGTCGAGGCGGACTTCCGGCGTCTGTTCGAGCGCGCCCTCGCCGGTCCATGACCACGTCGAACGTCCACGCGGGGCCGGTTCGCATCGGGGTGTCGGCGTGCATCATGCACGCGGATCCGGCCCGCGCCTTGTTCAAGGGCAAGACGCTGCTGTACGCGGAGGAGTCGATGCTGCAGTGGCTGATGGCAGAAGGCGTCCTGCCCGTCCTGCTGCCCCGGGCCAGCGGCGCGCTGTGGGCGAAGGATCTCCTCGAAGGCCTGGCGATCGACGGCCTGATCCTGCAGGGGGGGGCGGACATGGCCCCCGAGAGCTACGGCGAGGCGCCGGTTCGACCGGAGTGGTCCGGCGATCGGGCGCGCGATATCTACGAGCTCGAGCTGATCTCGTTGTGCCTCGCGGCAGACAAGCCGGTGCTGGGGGTGTGCCGGGGGGCGCAAGTGCTGAACGTCGCGTGTGGCGGGACGCTGTGGCAGGACGTCGCCACGCAGTTCCCGCAGGGGCGCGTTCACCGCGACTGGGACGTCTACGACCGCCACACGCACGAGATCGCGATGGAATCGGGTTCGCAGCTCTCGGGCTGGTACGGCGGCGCGCTCGGCGGACGCATCAACAGCGTTCACCATCAGGGCCTGCGGAGCTTGGGGCGCGATCTCGTCGTCGAGGCCCGCTCGATTCCCGATGGCCTCGTCGAGGCCGTGAGCCTCGCCGGCGGCCCGTTCGCCTACGGCGTGCAATGGCACCCCGAGTTCATCGCCACCCTGGGCGATCCGGGCCTGCTCGACCCGGGCGTGCTGCTGCGCGCGTTTCTGGACGAGGTCCGCAGGAGGAAGCCATGAAGATCGTCAACCCGGCCAATGGTCACGTGCTGAAAGAGGTCGCGGAGGATTCCCCCACGGATGTCGCCGCGAAGGTGGCCCGCGCCCGCCAGGCGCAGCCGGCTTGGGCGCGGACGCCGCTCGATTCCCGGCTGGCGGCGATGGCGCGCTTCCGCGAGGCGATCGTGGCCCAGAAGGAGGAGCTGGCCTTGCTCCTCACCCGCGAGATGGGCAAGCCCATCACGCAGTCCCGTAACGAGCTCGCCGCCCTTCCCGGGCGAATCGACTTCTTCTTGCGCGAGACCGCCGGGGTGCTGGCGGATCAGACGGTGCTCGTCGAGGGTGAGCCGGGGGCGCCGGTGCTGGAGGAGATCGTCGCCCACGAGCCGCTGGGGGTGGTCGCGAACGTCTCCGCGTGGAACTACCCCTACTTCGTAGGCTCGAATGTGTTCGTTCCGGCCCTGTTGACGGGGAACGCCGTGCTCTACAAGCCCTCCGAGCTCACGACCTTGACGGGCCAGCGTATCGTCGCGCTGCTGCATCAGGCGGGCGTTCCGGCGGACGTCGTGATCGACGTGATCGGCGGCGGCGCGACGGGAGCGGCGCTGGTGGCCGCGCCCGTCGACGGGGTGTTCTTCACGGGGAGCTACGCGACGGGGCAGCGCATCGCGGGCGCCGTCGGCAGCCGCATGGTCAAGGTGCAGCTCGAGCTTGGCGGCAAGGACCCGACGTACGTGTGTGACGACGTTGACGTCAAGGCCGCCGCCGACAGCCTGGCCGACGGCGCGATGTACAACAACGGGCAAAGCTGCTGCTCAGTCGAGCGAATCTACGTCCAGCGCCGGATCTATCCGGCGTTCCTCGACGCATTCGTGGCGGCCGTCCGCGGGTTCGTGATCGGCGATCCCGAAGATCCGAAGACCTACATCGGACCGCTGGCGCGCGAGGATCAGCTGTTCGTGCTGGAGGCGCAGGTCGCCGACGCGGTCGCCAAGGGAGGCCGCACCCTCACCGGTGGCAGACGCCTCGAGCCGGAAGGCAACGTGTTTCAGCCGACCGTGATCGCGGACGCGACGAACGCCATGTCGCTCATGCGCGAAGAGAGCTTCGGTCCGGTGATCGGCATCGCCCCCGTCGACGACGATGACGAGGCCGTACGCCTGATGAATGATACGGACTACGGGCTGACCGCCGGGGTCTACACGCCCGCTCGCGACCGCGCCCGCGCGATCCTCGAGCGCGTTGACGCGGGCAGCGTGTACTGGAACTGCTGCGATCGGGTCAGCCCGCGCCTTCCCTGGACGGGCCGCAAGCGGTCGGGAACGGGGTCGACGCTGTCCACTCACGGCATCCGCACGTTCGTCCAACCCAAGGCCTGGCACCTGCGGCGACCCGCGTCTTGAGACGAACAGCCGCGCTCGGTCCGAGTGACCGGGCGCACCACGCGCGGGCCCGTTCGCCGCCGAGGGGTTGACGTCCGTGCGATCCTGATCCAACTGATCCCGAGGAGCCGGGGCGGCCAGGTCACCCCAGCCTCCACGGAGGTGGAATCATGAAGAACATCACTCTTTTCGTCATCTGCGGGATTGCCTTGTCCACCGCGAGCTGCGCCACGCAACGCTATGGCTATCGTCCGACCGCGATGGCCGCCTCGAGCGAAGGCGGTTTCCCGGCGGCTCACTACGGCGTGCCACCCGAGGCGCCGCGCGGGGAAGCGTTCGTGACGTCGTTTGGCACGCGCGACATCGAGCAGGGCGCAGGTGGCGCCCAGTTGATTCACGTGCGGCTGGCCGTTTCCAATCAATCGGGCGCGACGCCCTGGTCGATTGATCCGGGACAGCTCACCATCTCGGCGGCGGGCGCGGCCCCCCAACCGCCGGCGTTCATGGAAATCGACGGCAGGCAGAACGGAAGCACCGAGATCCCGCGCGGGGAACGAAAGGTCCTGGATCTGTACTATCGCATTCCGGGCGGCGGCGCCGACGCGCGCTCCCTGCCCTCCTTCGAGCTCGCCTGGCGGATCAATCTGGGCAACAAGGTCTTCGAAGAGCACACGCCATTCGCCCGCGAGCCCTACCAGGACTACGAGGCCGAGAGTCAGCGCTATGTCGCCGTTGGAGTGGCGCCGCCATGGTGGGTCGGCTGGTACGGACCTCCCTTCTGGGGACCCTACGGGCCCTGGGCCTACGGTTACTGGCCGTATTACGGCTACGGTCCGCGGGTGGGCTTCGGGGTTGGTTTTGGTGCGCGCGGGTACTATGGCGCGCGCTATCACGGCGGGGGTGGCGGCTACGGGGTCGGTCATTCGCGCGTCGCGCCCGTGATGCGCGGCCGGCACTGAACAGGGGGTCCTCGCGCTCCTGCTCGTCCGGTACGGGCATCGCGTTTTGGGTGCCATGGGTCATATGCCCCGATTGGGGTCCGGCCCCGATTGGGGTCCGGCCCTCCCGGAGCTTCGAAACGACGGGCCGAGAATAAAACCTGCGGCGCGCAGGTTGAAACCTTCACACACAATGGAAAAGACATTGAATCGTAGCGCGGAGACCCACCCCGGAGCCCGCGCGATCATCCGGGCTATCGCGGGCGCGGGGATGCTCGCCCTCTCCCTCGCCGTGGGCACGGCCGCTGCCGGGTGCACCTCAGCATCGGCGGCTCCACCCCCACCGCCTCCCGCGGCCATCACTCCGAAGGTGGAGAAGCCCGCCGAGGCGCGGGCGCTGTCGTCGGCGTTCGCCGCGACCGCGAAGGCCCTGCGGCCGAGCGTGGTTCGGATCGACGTCGAATCGGGTCCACCACCGCTCGCGCGTGGCGAGCGACGAGGCCGGCAGGTGCCGGACGACGTTCCGGACATCTTCAAGCACTTCTTCGAGATCGAACCCGGGGAAGGGCAGGGGATGCCGCCGGGCGGCGCTCGGCATGGCACCGGCTCGGGCATCGTCATCGACATGGCCGGCGACGTGGTGACGAACCGCCACGTCGTGGAGGGCGCCACGAAGGTCACGGTGACGATGTGGGACGGCACGGAGTTCCCGGCGAAGGTCGTGGGCGCCGATCCGAGGACTGACGTCGCTGTGGTTCGCCTCGAAAAGGTTCCGCGCGGCCTCACCGTGGCGCGGCTCGGAGATTCAGAGAAGCTCGAAGTCGGTGAGTGGGTGCTGGCGATCGGCAGCCCCCTCGGACTCGAGCAGACCGTGACGGCGGGGATCGTCAGCGGAAAAGGCCGCGCCGGCCGCCGGGTGCGTATGTCGGGCGACCGGGTCCGCGCGTACATCCAGACCGACGCCAAGATCAACCCGGGAAACTCGGGAGGTCCGCTCGTCAATCTCGACGCCGAGGTCGTGGGCATCAACACGCTCATCAACGCTGGGCCGGGTGGGGCGTACGGCTTCGCCATTCCCATCAACGAAGTTCGCCGGGTCAGCCAGGTCCTCTTGAAGGAAGGACGCGTTCGGTATCCGTACCTCGGTGTGATGGTCGGCGACCTCTCCGAGCTCGAGGCCGCGAAGAAGGCGACGCTGGGAGCCAACCTTCCCGAGCACGCCGCCTACGTGAGCGAGGTTTCGGCGGGAGGCCCGGCGGCGAGGGCGGGCGTGCAGGCGGGTGACGTCATCACGCAGATCGACGGACGCAAGATCGAATTTGGCGCCGACGTCGTGGACTACGTTTCGTCGCAGGCCATCGGGACGAAGGTCAAGGTGACCGAATTGCGCAGCGGCAAGGCGCTGACGAGCACCGTGACGCTGGGCGAGTTGCCGGGGGCGGACGAGAACACGGTCGCGGATTCGGGCAAGCTCGGCCTCGGCCTGCAGACCCTGACCCCCGATCTCGCGGACTCCCTTGGGCTGCCGAAGGGAGTGGCAGGAGCGGTCATCTCGGACGTGGCTCCTGGCAGCCCGGCGGCGCGCGCAGGTTTGAAGGAGGGTGAGGTGGTCATCGAGATCGACCGAAAGCCGGTCGCGTCCGCGGACGAGGCCATCGGCGGGCTGCGCGCCACCCACCCGGGCGGCCACCTGGTGCGCGTCCGCGGCGCCGGGGGTGCGCGCTTCGTGACCTTGCCGAGTCCTTGAGAGAAGGACCCTCAGAGGGTCCCTCAATTCCCCTGCGACGGTTGGGTCGAACGAGTCGCCCCAACCAACGTGAGCACGGTGGCCCACGCGTGAAACCTCGGGCGAGGGAGCCGCGTATGGTGGCGGTGACGGTCGCATTTGTCGCTTGTGGAGCGCCCGAGGGCGAGGGCATGCTCGCGGGCTGGATGACCGTGAACAGCCGCCCCCCCCTCGAGCGAGCCATGGATCGGTTCGCGGCCGGCGATGACGCTGCCCTCGCCGAGGTCTATGATCTCGCGGCGCCGGCAGTGCTCACATTTCTGATGGGGCTTTGCCGGGACCGGGCGCTGGCACAGGATCTGACACACGAGACGTTCCTGCGGATTCATCGCGCTCGCGGCCTCTATCACCAGGGTGCCGCGGTGTTGCCCTGGGCGTACACGATCGCGCGCCGTCTGTTCCTGGACGATGTGCGCTCGCGACGGGCCTCCAAGGTGGTCGCGACCGGGCCCGGCCCCGAAGCGGGGGCGGGCGGGGGCGGTGACCCGACCTGGATGCCGGAGGTCGCGGCCGCCGGACCGTCGCCGGAGGAGCTGTTGGCCGACCAGGAGCTGTCCCAGGTGCTGGACGCAGCGCTGCAGCAAATTCCCGAGGCCCAGGCCTCCGCGTTTCGCCTCCTGAAGGGGGAGGGCTTGTCCGTCGCCGAAGTGGCGACCATTCTGGGGACGACCAAAGGAGCGGTGAAGCTACGGGCGCACCGGGCCTACGAATCGCTGCGGGCTCTGCTGCGCACGGAGCTGCGCGGTGGGGAGCCACCCAGCGCGCGCGACCAGCTCGAGAAAGAACCCAGGACCACATGAAGCCGCTCGAGCGTCCGAGCCCCGATATGCGCGCGCGCTTGCTCGCTGCCGCCCGGCGAACCCCCGCCGCCCCGCCCGGGGCATGGAGGCGGCGGGTGGCGGGCGTCGGCGCGTTCACGCTGGCGTGGACTTTGTTGGCCGCAGTGGCAGTGCGCCCGCGCCCCGATTGGGGAGAGCTGCCGGTCGACGCGTTGGTGCAAACGTTCGTCGTGCTGGCGGCGATCGCGGGGCTGGCGGCGGTGGCAGGCCTTTCGCGAGGGCGCTCGATGACCGGCCTCGGGGTGGAGCGGGCGGCGACGATGATCGGCGTGGGCGCGATGGCGGTCCTCGCGCTGGTGGTGGCGGTGGATCCCCGGGGACCGTCGACGAAGCTGTTCACGGGCGCCGCCATGGGTGCCCACGTCATTCCTTGCGATCTGATGATCGTCGGGTTGGGGTTGCCGTTGCTTGGCGCCGGCCTGTTGCCGGTCGCCCGGTTGACGTTGTCCCGACCGGGGCTGGTGGGCAGCGCCGTCGGCCTGGCGGCGGCGACCGTCAGCCACCTGGTAATCCGGTTTCATTGTTCGATCGGCGGAGCGGGGCACGCCATCCTGGGGCACGTCCTGCCGGCGATCCCCCTGATGGCGGCAGGAGCCTGGGCGAGTCGCGCGCGAATGCTCGAGCGGCTCGGCGAGCGATTTCATCGATTTCGCCAAGAGCTCGAAGAAAAGCAGTAACCGCTTCGTCCATCGTCCCGTAACCCGGGCGAACGTGCTATCTGACCACCGGCCGGAGCTCGGCCCCAACGAACTGAAAGGACAAGAGACATGACGACCAAAGGTGCATTCATCGCGGCGGCAGTTGCGGGATTGTTTTCGGCGGCGACGCCGTTCACGGCGTCCGCGAAATCAGAGGGATCGGTCCAGTGTCAGGGGGTCAACGCTTGCAAGACCCAGGGCAGCTGTCACTCGGCCGACAACGCGTGCAAGGGCCAGAATGGCTGCAAGGGCAAGGGCTGGACGATGATGTCCGAGAAGGACTGCAAGGACAAGGGCGGCAAGATCGTCTCCGCAAAGCCCGCCGAGAAGAAGTAGCGCTTCACATCGTGCAGGGCGAGGCCCGCCCTGAGGGGATCGGGCCTCGCGCACCGGCGCAATGCGAGCATTTCCGCACATCGGTCACGGCATTGGGTTGAGGCCGACTCACTACCAGGCCATCGTCGAGGCCGCGCGCGCCGAGCCGGCACCGGTCGACTGGGTCGAGATCATCAGTGAGAACTTCATGGTCGAGGGGGGGAACCCGCGCGCCGTCCTTCGGGACATTCGCGCCCGGATGCCGGTCGTCATGCACGGGGTGTCGCTGTCTCTCGGCTCCACCGATCCGCTGGACGAGGCGTATCTCGGCCGCATCGACGCCCTCGCCCGCGAGATCGAGCCCGCGTGGATCTCCGATCATTTGTGTTGGTCGAGCTTCGGCGGTCACACCGGGCACGATCTCTGGCCGCTGCCGTTCACCGAGGAGGCGCTCGCTCACGTGGCGGCGCGGGTGATCGCGGTCGAGGAGCGGCTCGGGCGGGCCATTCTGGTCGAGAACGTCTCGAGCTACTTGCAATACGTCCACTCGGCGATGACGGAATGGGAGTTCTTGACCGCGCTCGTGGAGCGGACGGGCTGCGGGATCTTGCTGGACGTGAACAACGTCTTCGTCAGCGCGCACAACCATGGGTTCTCCGCGCGCGGCTTCCTCGAGGGTATTCCGCGCGGCAGCGTGGGTCAGATTCACCTCGCCGGCCATCGCGACGAGGGAACGCACCTGCTCGACACGCACGATCATCCTGTATGCGACGGCGTCTGGGACCTGTATCGGGCGGCCGTCGAGCGCTTCGGGGGGGTCGCCACCTCGATCGAGCGGGACGATGACATTCCGCCGCTCGCGGTGGTCGTCGCGGAGTCTCGTCGCGCGGCCGAGATCGAACGCGAGGTGTTGGCCACCGGCGCGGTGTCAGTCACGGTGGAATCCCTGGCGCCGTCGGGGGTGGACACGCGACGGGAGACGGCGGAACCGCGCGCGAGACGCCATGGCGTCTGACGCTTCCACCAAGGTAGCGGCAGGCGCGCTGCCGCTCGGCGCGTTGCAAGCGCTGCTCTATGACCTGCTGACGGCGCCCGCGGGAGTCGACCTCGGGCTCGCGGCGCGGGGACTGTCAGGCGATGCGCTCGAGGCGATCATCGTCGGTGACGCGCGCCTGTCGGCGGCAGCGCGGCTCGACCTTTACGCCAACATGTACTTCTTTCGCATTCTGGACGTCTTGCGGGACGAGTTCCCGCGGGTCCGGGCGACCGTCGGCGAGGCGCCGTTCCACGATCTCATCACGGACTACCTGCTGGCGGCGCCTCCGGCGCATCCGTCCCTGCGGGAGGTCGGCGGGCGGCTGCCGGCGTACCTCGAGGCCCACGCCCTGGGCGTCGAGCGTCCCTGGCTCGCCGCGCTGGCGGCGCTGGAGCGGACGCACCGTGAGCTCTTCGACGGCCCCGACGCGATACCCCTGACGATGGGGGCGATGCGAAGCCTTCCGCCGGAGGGGTTCGCGCCGCTGCCGGTCCGCCTCGTGCCCTGTCACAGGATCCTGGAACAGGGGTTCGGCATCGCGGGAGTCTGGCGGGCGGACACAGGGAAGGGCGCGGACAGCGCGACGAGGGGGGAGCTCCCATGCCAGGCGCCGGAGGCGCGCCCGGAGACCGTCCTCGCCTGGCGGCGTGGATTCGGCGTCGTTCATCGCGTCGTGGACGACGCCGCCGAGCTGGCTATGGCGCGGCGAGCGGCGGCCGGGACGACCCTTGGAGGACTTTGCGAGACCTTCGTCGAGGCGCGGCGCGGCGCAGGGGGCCAGGAAGCGGCGGGCCCGGGCGACGACGGCACGCTGGCCGCGGAGGCGTTCCAGCTCCTGGCTCGCTGGGTCGACGACGCGCTGCTGACGGCCGCGTGAGCGAGCGCGTCGGCCTCGGGCCTCTGGCGCCGGACCTCGGACCGAATGGAGACGGTACGGATCCCATGCTTCGCTTGAGTTGGCGCGCACGCAGGGTGTCTCCCGGGCAGGCCGAGGCCGGAGGTCCGAGACCGACGCCTTCAAACCGACTTGCGTTGCCGCTAAAACCGTCTCCGTCCTGCTTTTGGCTCGCGCGGAAGCCCGGCCGGCCCTATATACGACGCCCTCATGGTAGCCGGAACCGTCGCGATCTTGGGCCGACCCAACGTGGGAAAGTCGACGCTGCTGAATCAGATCGTCGGGCAGAAGCTGGCGATCGTCAGCTCGAAGCCGCAGACGACGCGCAACCGCATCCTGGGCGTCTGGAACGGTCCCGCGGGGCAGATCGTCTTCGTCGACACCCCGGGCGTCCATGCCGCGCGGAATGC
>Ga0265313_10003720_pt1 | contig 12145 bp, 10 predicted proteins | sample 4123metaG_FD_203122 | JGI IMG/M metagenome (GOLD analysis project Ga0265313, IMG submission 203122) | Rhizosphere microbial communities from Carex aquatilis grown in University of Washington, Seatle, WA, United States - 4-1-23 metaG | ecosystem: Host-associated > Plants > Roots > Rhizosphere >...
CTCGCACAGGCCAGCGAGGCGGACCTGGAAAACGCCCGGCTTCTGTTCCAAGCCGAGTTGGCGCAGGATTACTTCCAGCTTCACGGAATCGACGGTGACGCAGATTTGCTCCGGCGGACATCGGATTCCTACAACGAATATCTGACGCTAACGAAGAACCGATACGCCGCCGGCGTTGCTTCGGATCTGGATGTCGCGCAGGCCGAATCGCAACTGTACTCGACCCAATCGGCCTTGATTGACCTGGGGGAGCAACGCGCGCAGCTCGAACACGCCATCGCGATTCTGATCGGCAAGGCGCCATCGGACCTGAGCGTTCTTTCCGTTCCGCTAACCATGCCGCCTCCGCCGGTTCCCATCGGGCTACCATCCGATCTGCTGGAGAGACGGCCGGATATCGCCGGCGCTGAACGCCGCGTGGCGTCGGCGAACGAGCAGATTGGAATCGCCATGGCCGCTTTCTATCCAGTGGTGACCCTGAGCGCCAGCGCCGGGCTCAACGCCTCGAGCCTCGCGAAGTGGTTCACTTGGCCCAGCCGATTCTGGTCCGTGGGCCCGGGACTTTCGGAGACGCTTTTTGACGCCGGCCGGCGCCGCTCCATCGTCGCACAAGAGCAAGCGGCCTACGATTCTACCGTGGCTGCTTATCGGCAAAGCGTTCTGACCGCTCTGCAACAGGTGGAAGACAACCTGGCAGCACTGCGCGTTCTGTCCGACGAGAACGACAAGCTCCAGCAGACCATCCAATCGGCCGATCGCGCGCTGAATATTTCCACCGCTCAGTACCGGGCCGGAACCACGAGCTATCTTACGGTGATCACTTCCCAGGCCACGCTGCTGAGCTCTCAGATAAATGCGATCCAATTGCTCTCGCGCCGCCTGACCGCGAGCGTGCTGTTGGTCGAGGCTCTGGGAGGGGGATGGAATTCCTCACGGTTGCCCAGTCGGCAGGACGTGCTTGCCGCGAGCGGCCCCTAATCGCCTTGACTCGGACGCACCGCAGGAGACTTGGGGTTATCTTCATTCCTCAATCCCGTATAATCACTCTGAAGGGAGCCCAGTGAAATTTCTTGTGCTCTGGCGTCTGGATGTCGGACGTCCCGGTCCCGACCTTATTAAGGCGATCGCCGAACAGCCGAACTACGGCAAGAAGCTGGAAGCCGATGGAAAGCTGGAATGCCGCTACCACTTGATCGGTCAGCACGGCGGCGCCTGGATTTACAAAGTAAAGTCTAACGAGGAACTGGATCTGCTTCTCGCCATGGCGCCTGTGTACAACTACGCGCGCTATGAAGTGCTGCCGCTGGCAGACATGGCCGATCCCGCATCGGTACTCGGAAGACATAGCTAACCATGTGCCTCGCCATACCGGGCAAGATTGTCGAACTGGTCGCGGGGAATCCGGATCTCGCCGTGGTCGATGTGTCGGGGGTCCGCCGCACAATCGATACCGGCCTGCTTGCCGACGATCCCGCGGTTCCGGGGGATTGGGTCCTGATCCACGTCGGATTCGCCATGAGTAAAATTGACGAGCGCGATGCTCTGGATCAGATGCAGACGCTTGCGGCGCTGGGCGAGGACGAAGCGGCCTTGCAAGAAGTGCAAGGGTATGGCGTGCTGGAGGAGAATAAGAGCGGACCGTAAGGCCGCAAGGTGATCATGCGATTCGTCGATGAGTTCCGGCAGCCTGAGCTGATCACCAAAGCAGCCGACGAGATCCGGCGGTTGGCCGATCCGAACCGGCAATACCGTCTTATGGAGGTATGCGGTGGGCACACGCACGCCATCTACCGGTTCGGGATCAAAGACCTGCTTCCTGCAAACATCGAGTTGATTCATGGCCCGGGCTGCCCGGTGTGCGTGCTGCCGATGGGGCGAATCGACGATGGGCTGTCGATGGCGGAGAAGCCGGGCGTCATCTTCACCGCGTTCGGCGACATGATGCGCGTCCCGGGCACGCGCGGGAGTCCGCTGGAGTATAAGGCTCGGGGCCGGGATGTGCGCATCGTCTACTCTCCGATGGACGCGTTGAAGCTGGCCCAGGCGAATCCCGACCGGCACGTTATGTTTTTCGCGATCGGCTTTGAGACGACCGCGCCTTCCACCGCCCGGACCTTAATGCGAGCCCGCACTCTGGGCATCCGGAATTTCTCGGTCTTCTGCAACCATGTGACGATCATTCCCGCGATCCGGGCGATTCTCGATTCACCGGATATGCGGCTGGATGCCTTCATCGGTCCGGGGCATGTGTCCACGGTAATCGGCTGCCGCCCTTATGAGTGGATCGCCGCGAACGAACGGAAACCGATCGTCGTGTCAGGGTTCGAACCCGTGGATATTTTGCAGTCTGTGGTTATGATCCTGCGCCAGCTCCGCGAGGGTCGCGCCGAAGTCGAGAACCAGTACAAACGAGTGGTTCCTTGGGAGGGAAATCGCGCGGCACTTCGTGTGATGGCGGAAGTGTTCCAGTTGCGGCCGTACTTCGAGTGGCGCGGGCTCGGGTTCATTTCGCAATCAGCCCTGCGGATTCGCGATGAGTACGCCGCGTGGGACTCCGAGCAGGTTTTCTCCGTGCCGGGATTGCGCGTTACCGATCCGAAGGCTGCACAATGTGGCGAGGTGTTGAAGGGCGTGTTGAAGCCGGCGCAATGCAAACTCTTCGGAAAAGAATGCACGCCCGAGTATCCGATCGGCGCACTGATGGTTTCTTCCGAGGGATCGTGCGCGGCGTTCTACAACTATGAGCATCGCAAGGCGGCCGTCGCGGTGGCCGTGGAATGATCGCCAAACCAGAGAGTGTTCCCAAGATTCGCTTTCGCGATCCGCAGATCGAACTGGCCCATGGCGCGGGAGGCAAGGCCAGCCGCAGATTGATCGAGGGGCTGTTTGCGCCGCTTCTGATTGGTCCGCTGGAAGAACCTTTGGGTGACGCGAGCCACTTCAGCGTTAGTGGCACCGAGCTCGCGATCACGGCCGATAGCTACGTGGTCAAACCGTTGACGTTTCCGGGCGGATCGATCGGCGAACTTGCGGTCAATGGGACGGTCAACGATCTGGCCGTGTCCGGCGCGCGTGCCGAAGTGCTGGTCGTAACATTCGTATTAGAGGCCGGTTTGCCGACAGATATTCTGGAGGCGGAAGTGCGGGCGATGGCCGCGGCAGCACAGCGCGCTGGAGTGAGGATCGTAGGCGGCGATACGAAAGTCGTCGAAAATGGTAAGGCCGACCGCATGTACATCACGACGGCGGGAATCGGCCAGACGATTCCGAATATTCATATCTCGCCGAAGTCGGTGCGGGCGGGCGATCAGGTGCTCATCTCCGGTCCGATCGGCGATCACGGCATCACCATTCTTCTTGCGCGCGGCGAGTTGGACCTGGAAGCTGACCTCCGTTCCGATACCCGCTCCGTGCTCCCGATGGTGGAAGCTTTGGCCGAAGCCGCAGCTCCGGGTCTTCGCTGGATGCGCGACCCTACTCGCGGCGGCGTGGCAACCGCGCTCAACGAGCTCGCACGCGATTGTGGTCTGGCTGTTCATCTCCGTGAAGAGTGGATTCCCTTGCACGATGCGGTGCGCGGAGCCTGTGAACTGCTCGGGCTCGACCCGTTGCATATCGCGAACGAAGGTCAGTGCCTGGCCGTGGTCGCGCCCGAGTTCGCGGATCGTGCCCTTGCCGCTCTCCAGGGCTTGAGTAGCGAGGCGGCGGTGATCGGCGAGATTCGAACCCAACCAGCCGCGACGGTGGTTGCCACATCGACTTTCGGAGGAACGCGCATCGTCGATATGCTGGTAGGCGATCCGCTCCCGCGCATTTGCTGAGGAAGCTATCGGCATGATCGCATCCAGCGTAGCCGCTCGGATAAGAACCCGCATGGAGGAGCGCAACGCGATCTGCGAGGCGTTCTTCGCTCGCGAGGCAGGCCGCCTGGCGGAGGCGTGCCGCGCCATGTCGGAACGGTTTCTGAAGGGCGGAAGGCTTCTGGCGTTCGGCCGCGGCCCCTATGCGACCGACGCGCAGCATGTCTCGGTCGAGTTCGTTCACCCGGTGATCGTCGGCAAACGGGCGCTGCCGGCGCTGGATCTCTCAACGCTTTTCCGGCCGTGGATGGAGGCGATTCTGCGTCCGGAAGACATCGTCATGGGCTTCGGACCGCCCGAGGGTGACCCCGAGGTCATCGATGCTCTTCGCGAAGCTCGCAGCCGTGGAGCGATGACGATTGCTCTGCCTGGCTCGGAAGGCAGCTACGCGACGAACTCCGCGACGTCCGATCCGTTCATCCATCAGGAAGTGATCGAGATTCTGTATCACACGCTGTGGGAAACGGTCCACGTGTTTCTAGAGCATCGCGAGTTGGGCTTCGACACGGGAGACGCGGGGTTTCTGTATCCGTATCTTGGTCAGCAGAAGCAAGGGACTGACACTCTCGTTACCGAGGTCGCGGATTCGATCTTATTGAAGGTGGCGGATGATGCGCGGCTGAGGCTCGAGGTCGCAAGAGATCAGTCCGAACGGATTGCGGACACGGCAAAGGCAATCGCGGAGAGGATCGAGCGGGGCGGGAAGCTGATGCTGTTCGGGAACGGCGGTTCGGCGACGGACGCGAATGACTGGGCGATCGATTGCATCGTTCCGCCATCAGGTTACCGGCCCGTTCCGGCCGTATCGCTGGTTGTGGAACCGGCGAACATTACCGCGGTTGCCAATGACATTGGGACCGACGCGATTTTCCTGCGGCAATTGGTCGCGCAAGTGCGCCCGGAAGACGTCGCGATCGGCATCTCGACCAGCGGCGGGTCGCGCAATATCATCCTGGCGCTGGAGGAAGCCCGCAAGCGAAAACTACTGACGGTCGCGTTGCTGGGCTACGACGGAGGCGAGATACTTCGGCGCGGCCTGGCGGATTTCCCCATCGTCATTCATTCGGACTATATTCCTCGGATTCAGGAAGTCCAAGCGTCGGTCTACCACATCATTCGCGAGATGCTGGAGGCGTACAGCCATGGCCAAGGTTGAACTGTTCGGCGGAGCAAGCTGTCCTTATACTCGCGAGATGAGGGAATCGCTCGAGTGGAAGGGCACGGAGTTCGTGGAGTATGACGTGGAATCGGACAACGCGGCTTTCGATCGGATGCGCGCTCTGTCCGGCGGCCAGCGGACAGTGCCGATGCTAGTTAAAGATGGCAAGGTCGTAGAGGTGGGCTGGCAGGGCCGCGGATGTATTGTGGGCACGGATCGATGAAACTCGATCGATCGCGCTATTGTCCCAAACCGAGCGTCTTCAAGATCGCGGGATCGGTTTCATCCGTTGCCAGCATCTGATGGCAGGTGCTGCAATCTTGGGTAATCGTTTTCTTGTCGGCGGTGGAGTGGCCGCCATCGTGACAGCGGAAGCAGCCGGGATCGTCGATGTGGCCGAGATTGTTCGGATAGGTGCCCCAGGTTACTTTCAGATCCGGAAATACGTTATTTCGATAAATGGCCAGCAGCGCCTGACCCGCTAGCGAGACATCGTTCGAGCGTTTCGCCCAACTGTCACCGTACTTCTGTTGGTAGAAGCTGTTGAGACCGGCGGGGATCTTCTGCGCGGCATCGTCGTCGCTCGAGTAAGTTGCTTTCAACAGCTCGACCCCGGTTTTCTTTACGAAGGGCAACGTTGCGGCTATCTGTCCGGTCGCCATCGCGTGATCGACGGCGTGTTCGGCCAATTCAAAAGAATGGGCCGCGCGGTTGTGGCAATCGACGCATTGCATTTCGAAGGTCGGCAGAGCACGCACTGCATCGGGCGTCGTGCCGTCGGCGAGGTAAGTCTGCGTAGCTCCGCCGCTGCTGTACTCGACCCAAGGGATGGTCTGCCTCTTCTTGTCGGAGGCCGCGTAGCGAATATGCACGCCCGGGCCCATGTGCGCTCCGTGGATGCCGCCCGTGTTTCCTCCGCCTACCATCATCATCAAGACGGTTTCACTGCGGGTGTTGGCTTCATCGTCCTTGAAGCTGCTGTGTATGCGGAGACGCGGGCCGACGACCCTGCCACGGGCATGGCACTGCTCGCAAGTATCGGCGGAGGAGACCAAGCGGTTGCTCTCCAGGCCGGATTCGATCGGCCGCGGAAAGTTGTTCAAGACGACTCCGATAAGTTGATTCGTACCCGCCATCTTCGCCTTCAGCCAGCCTGTCGCACCGGGACCAATATGGCACGAGGCGCAGGCCACTTGTTGGTGCGGCGGGAGAAGGTGGGCCGTGAACTCAGGCTTCATGACGTGGCAACTCTGTCCGCAGAACTGGTTAGTTTCCATGTGCTCGACGGCTCGATAGGTGAGCTGGCTTCCGATGACCAGGTTCGCCATGGTCATGATGGTGAAGAACATGCCGGCGCGCCGCCAAGCGGCTCTGCGGTCGACCGGAGGATTCAGCGCCTCGGCTGCCTTGCGTCGTCCCAGCGCGATGCCGATAGGAATCAGGATGAGTCCCGCGAAGAACACGACGGGAATCGCGATGAACGTGAGCAGTCCGATGTAGGGATTGCTGACATTCCCGCGAATGTTGGCCGGCAGAGCAAAGAGCCACGAGAAGCCGGCCAGGGTCACCAGCGCGACGCCCGCCATGGTGATCCAATGGCTCGTGAGCACAACGATTACGGGCTGCTTCTGTGGATCGGGCATGTTACTTTTCCTTATTTTTGGCCCTTGTTCTGGGTGTTCAGGTAAGCAATCAGGTTGGCCATATCCTGCCCTTCGAAGCGCGGCCACGCAATGCCCTTAGTTTTCATTTGATCGAGCATCTGCGGGCCATGATGCCAGAGGACCGAAACAATAGTGGCCGCATTAAACGAGCGGCCCGTGCCGGCGAGTTTGGGTGCTCCGGAAGCATTGTTATGAGACGCGTCGTTATGACAGCTTGCGCAGCGCTTGGCGGCGAATACGCGAGCGCCGGCCGTGGGGCTGCCCGCATCTTCGAAAAACTGTTCGGCCCAGAGATAGCTCACGATCTCGCGCATGTCCCCCAGGCTGAGCGGCGCCGGCGCGGCGGGCATTCTGGGCTCGTGATCCCACATCGCGACGGCGATATCGGTCAGCGTTTTGCCTTTGAGCCGTGACGCCAGAGCGGTCTTACCGCTATGGCAGGCGGCACATCCTTTCGAATCGAATAGCGCCTGGCCGTTGGCGCCGGATGTAATTTCGATGTGGGCGTTTGCGTTGGGCGCCGAAGGAAGGTTCCGCAGATAAACCAGCATGTCCGTGAGATCCTGCGCGGTCAGGTCGGGCCAGTTGAGCTTCTTGTCCGCAAACTCCTTACGCATGGTAGCGGCGTGGTTCCAGAGCGCGTTCACCAGCGCGAGCGGTTGACCCAGGGAGTCCCACTGCGCGACGGGCTTCGCTGCGGGGATTTTCGTATCCGTCAGCCCGTGGCATTCCGAGCAATGTTTCGAGGAAAACAGACGTTTGCCGCGGCCGGCGTCGCCGGGTTTCTCGAAGAAGCGCGCTGAGTAGAAGTAGGCGAACAGATCGGCGGCGGACTGCTCATTGAGATCGCCCGACTTGACGTTTCGCGTGCGCATCGAAGCCCACATCGCCGGCGCGTGGTTCCACATGGTGGCCGCGAGCGACGCGGGCGTGAAGTCGCGATCGATACGGCGGCCCAGGTCGGGCGCGACCGTTCCACCCTTGCCGTTGATACTGTGACACTGAACGCAGGAGAGCGTCTCGAACAGTTCCGCGCCGCGCGCGGAGTCGCCCGCGACAGTGGCAGCGTGAAGCCCCATGACCGAGAAGGAGAGCATCATCAGAGGCCGTGTCATCGAGTGAACCTCAGTCCGGTGGTCACCATGTTGGTGCGAAAACCTTCGTACAGGTAAAAGGCCTCTCCGTAGCCGTAATAGCGCCAATCCGCGAACAGGCTGATCTTTTTTCCCATCGGAAGCCAAAGTGTGGCCAGCGGCTGATAATAGCTGGTCGGACGGCTGCCCGACGAAATGAAGAACGATCCGCCGGCGGAGAGCTTCGGCGCGATTCCTTCCACCTGTGGCAGCTTGACGTTGAACAGCGCGGTCGCGGTGTGGGCGTTGTCGGTATAAAGAGAGGTTTGCGGCGTCAGGGTTTGGGGAACGAGATAGCCGATGTCGGAGCGCAGTGTGGAGCGCGTGTAGGAACCTTGGAAGTCGCCGAACTTGCCGCTCAAGGGGGACCAGAATAGCGACAGCGATTCCTGCTGCGACCGGTAATCGTAATTCACGCCCGGCACCGGGTTGTTATTGTCGAGCAGAGTAAAATCCGCTGCCAGACTGAACGAGGTCAAGGCCTGATAGCGCACCTGCCCATGGACCTTCTGATAGTCGTATAGGCTGGTGCGAAAATACGCGCCGCCGCTGGACGCTACTTCCGCGTCGGTCCGGAGCGTGATTTTCTGGGAGGGGCGGAAGGTCACACCGCCGATGCCAACATTGCGCCGGAGTTTGGCTTGATCGGAACTCATCAATCCCTCGGGCGGAAGAACCGCGTCGTTGGCGTCGCCCCATACATAACGATAGCCGCCGCGCAGGGTGAGTTTCGACGTGGCGTCGTATAAAACGTCGACCTCTTCCTGACTGTAGTTCGTCACCAACGAGGACGCAAGCAGCGCCGCGATCTGTTGGGACGCGCCAGAACCAGCGAGTGTCTGAGTGGACGCCGCCGAGCCCGCGTCGTGGAGGCGATCCGTGAGCCAGGACTGGATGATTCGCATGCGGCGCATGGGACGGATCTCCGCGCCGAGGCTTCCACTGGTGTGCGGGAGCTTTGCGGCAGCCGAGACTAGATACTGCTGGCTGGTATAAAAGAGCAGCTGGCTCTGCAACAACAGATTGCCCGCGGCAGTCTGCTGATAATTGACGTTGGTGTCGGGCTGGCTGTACAGGAACTGCCCGTAAAGATCGAGCCACGAGGTGGCTTCGGCCGTAAACAGCCCCTTGCTATAGATGCTGGTCCCGCGCACCCCGTAGGCAGCGAGCAGGTTCGTCAGGTCGGTGGTCTGGCCGAATATCGGCGTCGCGACGTTGCCGAGATTAATCGAGCCGGGATTTTGGAAGACGCTCTGATCGTCCTTGAATGTCGTGCCGCCCTGTTCGAGCGTCACGTGAAAGCGGCGCAGCTCGAAGCGAACGCCGCCGCGGTAGAGACTGGTCTGATCGCGCAAAGTGTTGGGCACCGGAAATTCGTTCGAGTCGGTGACGAACGTCGTCGCGCCGGTACCCGAGCTCGAATCCCGATCGTAAGCGAAATACGGAATGAACCAGTTGCCCGGCAGCAGATCTAGCTGGAAGCTTCCCAAGCGGCGGCGCGTGTCGAAGGATTGCTCGTCGAGCACGATCCCCCGCCCCATTAGCGGGTCGGCGTACGACGGCAGGAAATTGAAATACGCCATGTCGCGGTAGTCGGCGCTGAAATCGTAGAGCTTCGACTTCTTGGCATCGAGATGGACCGTCTGGTACGGCTCGTCACCCCAACCATTGGCCCGCACGCGGATCCGATCGAAGGCGCGATGCTTGGGATCGGCGATGGTAAAGTCGGCGCCGAGCAGTTTCGGGCCTGAGCCCAGGTTTATGATGCTGCGGTACGTGTCGAGACTGCCGCCGACATCGCTGCGCCAGCGATAGCCCACATCGATCGATCCGGTCAGCCAGGACTCGGCCGAGGGAACGGGCGAGGGAGCCTCCGCAGCGACGGTGGCATCGCTTTGGGCGGCCTCAGCCGGAGGACTGGCCGGCGGCGGAGCTTGCGGCGCGGGCGTCTGGGCGTTCATCGGCACGATGAACGGAGCAACGATCACCAAAATAAGCGGCAGCCGGCTCATCGCAGCAGGTTCCTATCCACGTAGCTTCCGTGGACCTTTTGATGGCACACCGTGCAGTTCTGGAAACGCGGCGAACGCAGATCGTGAAACGCCGGCGGCACAACGCCGATGGTGCCGGTGGTGTTGACCGTAGGGAGATTCGCGTGGCACTCCAGGCAGAAAATACGCACTTCCGGACGCGCCAGCATCCGCGGATTGGCCGAGCCATGCGGCTCATGGCAGGCCACACAGCCTTCGAAGCGCACGGGACCGTGTTCGAAGGTGAACGGACCGCGCTTATCGCCGTGGCAGTTCAGGCAGCCCGGTTCATTCGCGGCGAAGGTTTGCGTCATGGCCGGACGAATGCTGCCGTGCGGATTGTGGCAGTCGACACAGCTCATCGCGCCTTCCGGCAGCTTATGATGATTGGGCCTCTGAAACTCGGCCCACACGTTGGTATGGCAGCTCGCGCATTGTTCATTGATCGCGGCCGGCTTGCGGTTCACGAGTCCGTTGGGCCCGTTTGCGTGAACTTTGTGGCACGAGGTGCAGGCGACCTGATCCTTCGCATGGCTGCTCTCTAATCGGCCGACGTGGGTCGGCTGATTCAGGTGGCAGGTGAGACAGATCTTGTCGGCGGCGGCTGCAGCGAGCTTGACTGGATTGCGGATCGTTGCGGCCGAAGGCGATTCGGTGTGCATCTGCGCGGGTCCATGGCAGGACTCGCAGGCACGCCCTTCAAAGCCGCGTTTCGCGTTGGTCTCAACGGCTTGGTGAGGGCTTTTCCCGAACGCGATATAGATATCCTCGTGGCAGATCTTGCAGATTTCCGAGCCGACGTAGCCCGCAGGTAGAGCAGCGGGTGGAGCAGCCGGAGTCTGCGCGCGCGTGATCACGCCGGCCGCGATCAGAAGAACAACCGCTAGCTTAGTACTGCGCATGCACCTTATCGACCGCAAACTCCGCTCCGGAGCTGTGGCAGACTGTGCAGGCCTCCACGGCCGTATTCCCGATCGTACTCGTGTTCGAGAGAGCGTGAGCGGCGGTGGGAAGGTCCACGTGGCAACCTGTGCATGCCGAAGCGATGGCCTGGATCGGGTTGATCGGCCCTTGCGGATCGACCACGGGATTGAGCCCGAACGGGAGATTTTGCTCGCTACTGTTGACGTGGCACATGGAGCAGTTCTCGGTGTCCGTCGCCGCGCCGGTGGGGCTCAGCGCGGGGTAGAGCGTGCTGCTGAAGTCGTTGTGGCTTCCACCAAAACCCACAATGACGTAGGTGCGCTTGGACGCTGCCATGTTGATGCCGTAGTGAATGCGATGCACCATTAGATTGAAGTTGATGCCTTGGGCGGGCGCAGCTTTGTCCGCGGCGACTACGGCGCTCCCGCGTACGGAAGCGTCCGTGTTCGACGGGTTATGGCACATCACGCAGTACTCGGTGTTGTTGCGCAGCGTGCCGTGCAGGGACAGCGCCACGTGACAGGCGTTGCAGTTGCCTAACGCCACCACTCCCCGCCGGGGTGCCACCGGCGATCCATCTACTGAAAAATACACCACTTGGTTCTTGGCCCCGTACTGGATACTCTGTTGCGTAGTCGTGCCGGGCAAGACAACCTCCGTGCGGCGCGCCTCGACGCCGATCGCGTAGGTGCCGGTCGAGCCGGCCGGAACCGCGTGCGTGAACGTGTAGGTGCAGTTGCTGTTTGAGTCGCAGGTGGCTTTCGCGGCGCTTTCCGTAACATATCCGGGTGTGCTCGCGACGCCGAAGTTGGTATAGCCGTAATCGGTGGTCGGGCCGGCCATGGTGAAGGAGATCGAGCCCAACGCCGACAGGGGCACCGGGTTCCCGGTGCTGTTCTGAACGTTAAACGACACCACGGGGAGGCTCCCGGCGGTACCGTTCGCGACTTTCGTGATGTTGACCACCAGGCCCGACAGCAAACTCGACGCCGTCGGCGCCACGTGCGCGCCCTTAATCGAAGCGTCGAAGTCGATTTCACCTTGCGGGATGTGGCAGTTCGCGCACTGATTGTCGTCGAACTGAGGTCCGCCAGGATGGTTTACGCCGGTGGCGAAATTCACGTCGTCGTGGCAGGCGCCGCAGGCCGCGCGAGTCGGGTGCAGCAGATAAGCAGTTGCATGCGCCGCGCCGGTGGTTTGTGAATGGCAGGTTTCGCACCGCCGCGGATCGCCCGGATCGGCCGGGTAAGCCACTTTCGAGAAGTCGAACGTTCCGAATTGATTGATGACCGGAATATACGGCGTGCCGGCCTTGACGCTGGGCAGATTCTCGCCCATGTGGAGCTTGTGGAAGAAAACCTTGGCGTCCAGCGTA
>Ga0265313_10003721_pt1 | contig 12143 bp, 10 predicted proteins | sample 4123metaG_FD_203122 | JGI IMG/M metagenome (GOLD analysis project Ga0265313, IMG submission 203122) | Rhizosphere microbial communities from Carex aquatilis grown in University of Washington, Seatle, WA, United States - 4-1-23 metaG | ecosystem: Host-associated > Plants > Roots > Rhizosphere >...
AAACTGCATATGCCCATTGAGCACACAAAGCCCAAGAGCAGCGATTCCCGAGAAGAGCCAAAACAATGAATTATGTCTGGAGAGTTTTTCGATTACATAGATAATGGCCAGCAGGTAGAACATCGAATGCACGACCGCCGCATGTCGCATCTCAGAAACCATCGCGCCGGAAAGCGGGAATACGAGCGCCGAGATGATGGCTGGAAATCTCTTGCCGGTCAATAATCGAACATATAGATACAGAAAAACCGAGCACAGAGAATAGCCGCTCACCACATACAAATTCCAGCCGAAGGGAAGAGGCAACTTGCTCAGGACTATGGAAAGCGGATACCAGATTTGCGCCAGCGGGTCGGCATGAACCGGCCAGCCGGAGCACAAATTTGGCGACCAGACCGTTCGCTCACCCAGAAATGCCGGAAGGCTGAGCGTGCGATCGTCGTCCGGCGCCAGCAAGTGGCCTTGCAGCGCAACGGGGGCAAAGTAAAGGAAAAACAGTGCGGTAAAAGCGGCGTAGAGAATGCCAAAGTGCTTCAACTTTTGCAAGATCTTTGCTTTGTTGGCTGTAAGCATTCAGATCCTATTTCCCGGTTCCAAGAGTCGATTATAAACGTCCGCTTCTTTCGCTGCTGGAAAAGGAAAGAAAAGCAGCGAAATGTCCGGGTTCAAAGACCGGGCAGACTCTTAAGCAGATTGAAGCAATTGTCCAGGTTGAGGGCTTTGCCGGGCTGGCTCATTGAATAAATCAGCACCGTTTTTTTCTTCGGTATACTTCTGATGCAGCCCACGACCCCCTCATAGATATGACCGCTCTGGTCTTTCAAGACGCCCGTCATATAGAGCATTTTGTCTGGACCAATCTGCAAATCACCTTTGGTTTTCACATCTGTGAATTTGCATGCTGCGGTATCAGTGGTGATGCCGAAGTCATAAGCTCGATCCAACAATTGTTTTGTCTCTATTGCATCGGGATCATCCTGGAGATGGCAGAGAAACAAAGTCTTTTGCTGGTCTTCAGTGTGATCGACAGCCAGCAAAACCAGCTTCATCACATCGAGATCGACGCCGCAAGTATAGGCATACCCAGCCGGCAGCGGATCGGGAAAAGGCGCTACCTTGTCCGCACAGCGCTTCATGTTGGCTGGGTCCGTCGACATGATGACGATATTGCGGCAGTAAGTTATCGCCCTCGTCGTCGAAAAAAGAAAACTTCCGACAACGAGCAGCACGAGGGAGATCAGCACCTTAGACCAGAGCGGCAGAGATTTCTTTTCTTTGCTCATCTGACTTCCTCTTGCAGGGACGATGCCATACATCGCCCGGGCTGGGCATGGCCCAGTCCCTACGAAACCGCTCCAGTTTTACGCTCGTAATTCTCGAAGGTATTGGCGAGCAGCATCGCCACGGTCATCGGACCAACTCCACCGGGCACAGGCGTGATGAAGGCTGCCACTTCTTTTGCTTCTGCAAAGCAGACGTCGCCGGCGATTTTGCCTTTGCCGCCGTCTTCACCTTCTGAATGGTGAATGCCGACGTCGATTACTGTGGCGCCTGGTTTGACCCAAGAGCCGCGCACGAACTCGCGCTTACCCATCGCCACAACAAGAATTTCCGCTTGCTTGCAGACTTCGCTCAGGTTGGCGGTTTTGCTATGGCAAACAGTGACGGTAGCGTTTTTCTGCGTGAGCAGCGCCGCTACCGGCTTGCCAACAAGGTTGGAGCGCCCGATCACGACTGTGTTTTTACCGGACGGATCGATGCCGTAATGTTCCAACAGTTTCATCACACCTTTTGGCGTGCAAGGCGTGGGACCTTTCTTGCCGCAAAATAGCAAACCGAGATTGTAGGGATGCAATCCGTCGGCGTCTTTTGCCGGATCCAGATGGTCGAGAACATTGTCTGCCGAAAGCTTTCCAGGTAAAGGCAACTGCACTAGAATGCCGTCGACTCTATCGTCTTTGTTGAGTTTTTCAACACAGTCGATCAATTCTTTCTCGGTGACATCAGCCGGAAATTTATGAAAGAAGCTCTCAATTCCAGCAGCTTCGCACGATTTCACTTTGTTCTTTACGTAGAGGGCACTGGCCGAATCATCACCGGCGAGAATCACCGCCAAACCGGGGGCGCGTTTTCCCTTTTGAGTATGGCGCTCGATTTTTACTTTCAGCTCATCCTTAACCAGCTTGGCAAGCTCTTTGCCATCCATAAGAGTTGCAGCCTGTTGGTCCTTAAGCACTTCCGGCACTTCACACCCTCCCGCAGTCACCTGGCATAAGCTTACGGGGTCTTCGACCAAGTGGCCGGATCTAATAACAATTGATTGAGATCACTTAGAAACATTCAGGTGCTGGAAACTCTTTTGCATGTCGAGCGGCGGGGCTGCGGCGCCGTGGCGAGTCAGCTCAATGGACTGTCCGTCCGTGACGATACCAATAGGATAGAAGGGATTGTTTTTACTGCCTTCTTTGCGCCACTCGCCCCAAACATTAGCGTCAATACAGCCAACCAGCTCGTAGTCTTCGCCACCATAAAGCGCCCAGTCCATGGGGTCTGCGCCCGCTTCGGCGGCCAGCTTCTTGGTTTCTTCATGTATGGAAATCGAACTCAGTTCAATCCTCAGCCCCACCGAACTGGCCCTGGCAATCTGCAAAAGGGCGTCGGCAAGCCCATCTGACGCATCCATTAAGGCACCGGCAGATCCTGTTTTCCGCACCAGTTCCCAGGATTCGCTAAGACGAGGCAGGGGATGAACATGGCGGTTGATGGCGTAAGAGGCTGCCTGTGCGTTTTTTTCCCTGGCCACCGAGGCGGCATTCTCGTGAACCGCCCTGCCCGAGCTGCCCTTGTCCGTACACGCGGACAGCAAGCGAAAGAGCCCAGCCCGGCTGGCACCGAAGTCGCCTGTAGCAATCACCACGTCGCCCGCCTTGGCGCCGGAGCGCGTCAAGCAGCCGTTTTCGTGCACGTCGCCGATGACGGTGAGCGAGAGCATCAGCTTCTCGGCGGCTGCAATATCGCCGCCGGCGATGGTGAGGCGATATTGGCGCGCACAATCGGTGATGCCCTGATAAAGGCGGCGGAAGTCATTTTGGGAAAAACCCGGCGGAGCGCAGACAGTCACGAATAAATAGCGAGGGCGCCCGGCCATGGCGGCTATATCACTGAGATTGACGGCGACGGACTTCCAGCCAATCTCTTCCAGCGACATCAGGTCACGGCGGAAGTGAGTGTCTTCCACTAATGCGTCTGTTGAAACCAGCATCTGTGAGGCAATCAGGGCACAGTCATCGCCAATCAGATTGCCGCCCACCCAACTCTTAATTGAATCGATAATTTTTTGTTCGCCCGTGAGCAATTCGGCAAATGAAGACGCCGGTTTCATGATGCCTCCCGGCCCCAAGCGACCAAAGGTTAATAACAGATAAGATGCTACAATCAGGCAGTGAGGAATGTCCAGCAAAGCTGTATAAACGCCGAAATACAAGGGTTCAAGAAAGCAGCGGGCAGCTCCAAACAAGCCAGATTCGGGGAAAGTCAGCTAAAAGTCATCTAAGACGCAGTACCTGCAAAAATCATGGGCAATTCAATAGAGGGATAAAAATTGAGCGCGGTCGGAAATATCATCATCGGGCTAGTTCAGCTCCTCAATCTAGTCATTATCGTCTGGTGTTTGCTAAGTTGGTTTCCCAACATTCACTGGCATGAACAACCTTTTAGAACTCTCGATCGCATCGTGCAGCCAATCATCGCGCCATTCAGACGCCTGATTCCGCCGATTGCCAATATCGATCTGTCGCCAATGGTTGCCATTTTTGTGCTACAAGCAATCATGATGGTTGTGAGAAACTTCTTTCAGTGATCTCCCAGCCTTAGTGGTTCTTGGGTTATGTGATGCTCACCAGAAGGTCTTTCCTCTTGGGCTCGCTCGTGAGTTGGGCGGCCGCCGGCGAAATTTTCGATCCTGTTTTAGGTTTGCCCAAGCTTAAGGGCAAGCCTGTTGTCGCAACCGGCCCGCGCACGATTGCCCGCGCCGAGTGGCCGCCGGCGATTCTTCCGGATTTCGCCTCTGTCGCCAACCCTCAAGGTTTTTGTCTCTTTTGCGATGAATTCGGGCGCATGTCAGTGGTTGATATCCGGCGTCCGGGCAACCCCAAGACTCCGGTCAAGGTGGCAGGCGAGTTGTCCGGCTTGGGCAAGCGCGTCATTGATTTTACTTCCTTCGGCCCGCGCGCCTATGCTCTGGTCGCTCTCAATTCCGATCCGGCTGATTTGCAATTGCATCTCATCACTGTAAACGTCACGGCTTTCACAGCACCATCGGTGATGTCTAAAATTCCGATGAGCGATTATGCAGAGCTGACGTCAATTTGTGCCACGAGCGATCTGGTTTGCGTGGCCGGCACGTCATTGTCTGGCGAAAATCTGGTCAATCTCTATCAAGCCCCTATCAAAGGAAGAGCCACTGACCCCACATTGCTTTCCGCCTTCTCAGTTACATATCCGGTGTCGGCCATCGACATTCAGGATCGCCTCATGACCATTCTCAGCTGTGCGCCCCAGGCCCCGGTTTCACAGTTGGATATCTACAATATTGCCTACCCCCGCTCTCCGCAGGCGAAAGAGCCGATTAAGCTGGACGGCGAGTTCAAGCGCATGGCGCGTGTGCGCTCGACAGTGGTAGTGAGCGGACGTCCCCTTTTACAAGAAGGCCGGCTGGCCAATGCCTGCGAAGCACGCACCATCTTTCTCGACCCTACACCACATGCGGTATCATCGCTTACTCTGGAGCCGCTCACTTCTGTTTTGAGCACATCGGCTCAGCGAGACCGTTATCTTGTGCTGGGTGAGTCAAAGCAAGGCAGAAAAGTGCTCTCTCTGGTGGCTTCCAAAACTGGCCAACTGGTAAGAGAGCAGGTAGTAAACTTGCCGGCTCCCAAGGGCAGCTACGGGCTGCACGCCAGCATCATCACCAAGGACCGCAATGCCTATGTTTCCTCGGGTTGGGCGGGCGTGGAAATGCTGACCAGCGGCAAGGACGGCTGGGCGCCTGTTTACACTTATTCGATTCCGCGCCTGCCGGCTTCAGGAGTGGCCAGTTGGAACAACATGGTCGTATTGGGCGGATCTGATCTGAAGCTTTACGACATCTCCAACCCGGACAAGCCGAGCCTTGTTTCAACGCAAGACCTGCCCACGGCCATAAAAGCCATTGTCGGCGCCGGCAGCTATGTGCTCTGCCTGTCCAAGGAAGGCGTTGTACTGCGCAAGATGGACAAGCTTTCGGAAATAGCCGCCACACTGAAGACTCAGGGCATTCAGCTTTGCTACGACTCGATTGAACAAAAGGCGTTTGTAATCACGGAGCAAGAGAAAAAATCGATAGCGCAAAGACTGAAAGTTTATTCCAATAAATTGGAAGTGGAAAAAACCATCGATCTGCCCAAGGGTGTCAATCGTGGGGTTGCCCAGGGTGGTTTTATGCTTTGCTCTTCCTTGAACGATCTGTATCTTTACGGCTGCGCCGACAATGTTGAGCAGATCTCGACCAGGCATTTTGAAAATCTGGCCCCGCGCGACTTCGCCTTATCCGAAGAGTATGTGATTGCCACCTTCGTCGATCAACAAACCAAGGGATTCTTTCTTGTTCTTTCCAAAGATCAAAAAGACATGCGCGTACTCGGCTCCGTCGATCTGCCTCACGACGGCACGGCTGTAGCCGTTCAAGGCAAACGGGCCATAACAGCCGGACGCACACCGGAAGGAAAGAGTGTGGCCGCCATCGTCGATTTCACCACCCCTTCTGCACCACGGGTGGTGATCACCATGCCGGTCGTAGAATCGGCTTCGGCAATTTCTATAAAAGACCGCATGGCAATAGTCGTCGGTCGCGGACTGGAACTACTCTCAATCATGTGAGCGAGGTCAATGAAAGCACCAAGTCTTACTTTGCAGATTTTCATCGGACTGACTGCCGGAGTGGCGGTAGGAGCACTGTTTCCACAAGTAGGAACAGCCCTTCATCCGGGCGCCGACATATTTCTGCACCTGATCAAGACAATCATCGCGCCGCTTGTTTTTGCCACGCTTGTGGTCGGCATAGCCGGAATGGAAAGCGCGCATTCGCTGGGCAGATTGAGTTTCAAATGCTTCCTTTATTTTGAGGTGGTGACGACTTTCGCCCTGGCGATCGGCCTTATGCTGGTCAATCTATTGAAGCCGGGTGCCGGCATGATGCAGATTCAATCGGCGACCAATCTTACCGAGCTGGCTGCCAAACAACCCTCGGTTTCTGAATTGATCGTGCACATCTTTCCCACCAGTGTCATTGATTCAATGGCGCGCGGCGATGTTCTTCAAATTGTCGTTTTCTCGATTATCTTTGCTCTGGCCGTGTCTGCAACCAAAGCGACGATGATTCTGGATTTGTGCCAGAGTCTGGCTAATGTCATGTTCAAATACACCGGCTACGTAATGAAATTCGCTCCCATTGGCGTCGCCTGCGCCATGGCTGCGACAGTCGGTGAGCACGGCTTGAGTGTCCTTATCCAGCTGGGCAAATTGGTCGGCACGCTCTATCTGGCGCTGGTCGTATTCATTACGTGCGTTCTTTTGCCAATTGCGCTTTTCGCCAAAATTCCTCTCAAGAGATTCGTGCGTGCAGTCAAAGAACCGTTTTTCATTGCATTTTCTACAACCTCAAGCGAAGCAGCCCTGCCGAAGGCGCTGGAAGCTATGGAATCAATCGGTGTGCCCAGAAAAATCGTCAGCTTCGTCTTACCTCTGGGCTATACGTTCAATTTAGACGGAACCACTCTCTATCTTTCACTGGCGTCTGTTTTTGTTGCCCAGGCAGCCGGGGTCAATCTTTCCATCGAGCAGCAGGTCCTGATGATGCTGACGCTTATGCTGACAAGCAAGGGCGTGGCTGCTGTGCCGCGCGCTTCCCTGGTGATTCTGGCCGGCACGCTTTCTTCGTTCAATTTGCCGCTTGCCGGTATTGCCCTGATTCTGGGCGTCGACACTGTAATGGATATGGCCAGGACCTCGGTCAATGTGCTGGGAAACTGTCTGGCATCCTGCGTTTTGTCCAGATGGGAAGGCGAATTTGACGATACTAAAGACAGCATAAATCCTGAAGCGGGCACCACTTGTGATCTTTCAGGCTATGCCCCGGCGCCGGCAGAAGCGGTGATTTCCGGCGGTGAGCACCAGCCTATGACGCTTTCCGGTCGGCAGTAAAGGTCTCAACTCCCCGAGACGACCTTGCCTCATCACTGGGAGCTTTTCGGGGTTAAGACTGAACTTTTGCGATTTCACTATGTATTTATCTTGGGCTCGTCCCAAGGGGATCTTTTTCGGGTAAAAACGGGATAGAAAAGATATTTATAGGGACGGGATCAATTTGAGTGAGTTTTGAAAGTCGCTTTTTAATTCACCGACCGCATCCTTTGCACCATGTCAATTGCATAAAGCCACTGGAGGCTAAATGACTACCGCTACATCTAAAAAGAAGTTTCCGCGTCTCACCTCTCAGGCGTTCGAACATCCCGCCGACAAAGCGGCGCTCACGGCCCTGAAGAAGATACCCGTCTTGGACGTCGTTCTGCGTAAATTCTTCGAGCTGGGATTCGAGAAGGTTTTCCGCATTCAAATGATCGGTCAGGCTGTGCACGTCACGCCCAAGCAATGCCCGAAGATCTATGCCATGTTCCGTGAAGCCTGCGACATTCTCGATGTCCACGAGCCGGACCTCTTCCTCGTCTCCAGCCCTTACGTAAATGCTTTCACATTTGGCGCCGAGCGCCCCTTTATTGCCATTCACTCCGCTCTGGTCGACCTGCTCACTGAAGAAGAGTTGATGGGCGTGCTCGGACACGAACTGGGACACGTCAAATGCGGACACGTACTCTATCGCAGTATTGCCGTTTTGCTCTATGAATTGGCAAAGAGCATGGGCATGGCAAGACTCGCTTCTGCAGGCGTTGCCGTGGCCTTATATGACTGGTTCCGCAAAGCGGAAATGTCAGCCGACCGCGCCGAATTGCTCGTCACTCAGGACGTCAACGTTTGCTTGCACGTGCATATGAAACTATCGGCCGGATCAAAATGCATCTATGACCAAATCGACCCGAAAGAATTCCTCAAGCAGGCCGACTCTTATGAAGAGCTCGACTACAGCACTCTCAACAAAGTGTTCAAGCTCTTCAACGAACTCTGGCTGACGCACCCTGTGCCTGTTTACCGTGCCAAGGAAATCAAACTCTGGTCGGAAAGCAAACAGTACAAAGAAATTCTCGCCGGTCGTTATCCGACTGAAGAAGCCGGATTGGGATTGCGCCCGTGCCCGCACTGCGGTTCCAAGATTAGCCCCTCTTTCTTCTTCTGTCCGGACTGCGGCAAAAATTCCCGCGTCTAAGTAAAAACAGCACTTTTGCAACTTTTCTTGAGGGGCGCAGACAATGCGCCCCTTTTGAGTTTGCACAACATAAGAGCGAAATTTCGCACAAGAAAGCCGGCTCAACTCAAGCCGGCTTTCCACTATCTTTCATTGTCACAACTGACGGACTGCCTGTCTCAACGGCTGGGCCGCTAAGCGTCAGTTTCTTTAGTTGCCGTTTGGTTCTACATCGACAACGTCTTCGTCTGCTGACGAACTGGCCTTCTTCATTGATTCACCGCAGCTTGGGCAAAACGCTTTGTCACGGGCGGCAGGGGCATGGCAGTTCGGACATTCGTAGCCGGGAGAAGCGTGGAAACCAGCGCCCTTCTCCGATTTCTTGGAAGTCGGCACTTCCGTATCAACCTTCAAGCTGTCCAGTTCAGCTTGCAAAATCTGCATTTCACTTTCGTAGCCGGCCACTTCATTGGCTTTGTCCTTGAGTACGTCATCAGCGATTTCTTCGCTTTTTACGTATTTATCTGTGACCAGACGGCCAATCTCAAGGAGTTTGCTCGTTTTTTTCTTCTCCAGCTCGCGAATTTGATTTTGCAGGTTGAAGCTCTGCATCATCTCCTGACCGCGCGCCTGAACACGGCTGACTTCTTTGCCTATCCCCTGGACAACGTCATCTAATAATCCCATTGCGTCTTCTCCCTTAGAAAACTGCCGGCTCTTTGGTCCTGCTTCTTGAAATTCGAAATCAAACTCCCAAAAACTTCATGCCCGCAAGATAGGCTGAAACGTCAATTGATCACCTATCTTTATAGGTTTCTTCAGCTTTATAACTAGTTTTATAACCGACTCAAACTTTCATTGCCTCAGGACTTTCCCTGGAAGAGACTTTCCCTCGTGATTCCAGGAGCTTGCCAGTGTCCTTGTATTTCTCCAGCTGGTCTACTGGTGCCAATCTGTGTCCAGCTGCTTTTAATGTGTGTCCACTAGCTTCTTAGTTGAAGTTTTTTTTTCAGGCGGCAGCTTTGTTTTCGGCTCTTTGTCCGAATGACCATTGCCCTTGCCATCCGGAGTTTCCTCTTTAGTCTTGCCGAGTTCAGGATTAATCGCTTTCTCTTCGGCAAATTCGGTCAGGTGAGTACTGTTGTCTTTGTTGGCGACATGGACCCGGTTGCGACCATTTTGTTTGGCAGCATAAAGCGCTGCATCTGCTTTTTGGAAAAGCTGATCGGGGTCGTCGGCATGGTCTGGATAACTGGAAACACCAATTGACGCGGATATATTGCCAGGTCCTTCGATATGGACTTCGTTGATCATGCGCCGGATCCGCTCAGCGAGCTGTTCGGCCATGTCCAGTTCGGTGTTGGGAAGCAGGACGCAGAACTCCTCTCCGCCATATCTAGCCGCCACGTCACTGACGCGCGATGATTGTTTGAGCAGCTTACCGATGCTGGCAATGGCATCGTCACCGGACTTGTGTCCATAAGTGTCGTTGATTTTTTTCAAGAAATCGAGATCGATCATGACCAGCGAAAGTGGCTCGCTATAGCGCCTGGCCCGCTCGAATTCACGGCTGAAGGACTCGTTGAAACTGCGCCGATTGGCGACGCCGGTCAATCCGTCAGTCACTGCCTGCCTGGCGATTTCCTGGTGCAGGTCGGCGTTTTCGATGGCCACTGAGAGATTGTCGGCCAGCGATCCGATCAGCGAAATATCGTCGATGCTCCAGTCTCTGGGCTCGGCGCAATCTTGCAAGAACAAAGCTCCCAGCACGCGCTCGCGCATGATCAAGGGCACTATTAAACCGGAGCGAATACCCAGGTGTTTCAAAAAACTGCGATCATAGGTTATGCGCGAGTCCGTATCTGGATCGCCGATGTCCTGCGGCGCTGTTTTGCTCAAAGCTTGCCTGGCAAATTCAAAGCCGGCATCAGAGAAAAACAGCTCCTTTACAGGCGTTACAGATTCTTCTGTAAATTCGGAGACATCCAGCTGATCGATTGAATCTATAGAACGCAATACTAAGCAACGGCTGACCGTAAAGGTCTCACCAATTTTTTCAACTGTGGTATCAAGCACTTTCTGGATGTCCACAGAACTGCGAACGAAGTTGGAAATCCAGTAAACAAGCCTTTCGCGCTCGACGTGCTTGGTACGGATGCTGTCGCGAATGGTCACATCGTGGATGAGCTTCATCGTCTGCTCTTCCAGCATGCCTGTCTTTTCTTCTATCTCTTCATAACTGGAGCGCAGCCGCTCGTTTTCACGACTCAGCTCGGCGTGATCCCAGGCGTTGCTCAAAGCCAGCGCCATCGGCAGGTCGGCCAGAGCCAGAGTAATTTCTTCAGGCTTGACGTCCGGTGCAGAAATCAAAAGGCAGGCGCACAGCTCATGACCTCTGTGAATCTGGTGGCAATAAACGGGAAGCATGGCTTTGGGCAAATCGACATCCAGAGCATCGAAATTGACCTCAAAGGTTTGATTGTCTGAAGCTTCGAATTCTTCGCAAAAGACTTCGCCGACGACGCTCAGGTCTTTCTTGCCGTCGCCGAACCAGAACCTGTCACTCAAAGCGTCCATATCGCGGTCGAAAAGTACCACTCCGACCGCTTTTGCGCCGGTCAATTCGGTGACGATCGCGGCTACGACGCCCGATAAGTCCTCCAAATCCAATACGGACAGGAGTCTTATCTGCTGCAGATAGAGGTCTTTAGCTGACGACATATGTATAAATGTGCCCCTTTGGGATTTAAAACAATCCCATTACAAGCTCTGAGCCGATTTCTGGCGACAGCCCGGCTCTTAGAATGCTACTGAACCTGGCCTGCCAAGCCTAACCCTCTTACGGGACTATCCTAAACCGCAGTGCGGCCCGCCCATCTTCCAGCTACAATTAGCCTGTAAGCGCAAGGTGCGTAATGGAGATGAAAAGCCATGCCCGTGATAAATACAGGCAAAAAATTCGGAGGTTTCGGAGGCAAAGGCAGCAATGCCGACACTGTCGAGCGATTGGTTGCTGGACTTTGTTACATGACCCTGGGTCTGGCCGGGCTGATTTATACGATCATCCAGGGACGCTATGCCCGCACTAATTTTTTCCGATTTCATTTTCTGCAAAGCATCCTTTTGGGCATTTTCGGCATGCTTCTCAACTGGACTTCCTCTATTTTTGTGCAAATAGTAGGCGGCATCTTGCAGATGATTCCGGGGATGGGTCCGCAAATGATTATGTTCTTGCCGGCAGGCGTGGACATTATCCTGCGCGCCGGAATGCTTTTGCTCCTCTACGGTTTGGTAATGGCACTTCTAGGCAAGGAAGCGCCGATTCCCCTGGTTTCAAACATAGTCCGCCAGCAATTGCGATAAGGATGCGGCTTATAACAAAGCAGAGAGAGAAACAAAGCCGGGCATATTAATCTTGTCGCCGTCTTTCTCTCATGAGCCTTTCCTGTGGAGCCTCAACACACTCTACACATAGACATTCTTGTAGTGCTGCTCCTGGTGGCATCGGCGGTGGCGATTGCCGTCAAATGGGTGCGCGTGCCTTACTCGATTGCGCTTGTAGTAGTCGGGCTGGCGATCGGCGTTTGCCAGGTTCTGCCGCCCATCGAAATGACGCCCGACCTGATTCTTCTGGTCTTTCTGCCCGCTCTATTATTTGAAGCATCGTGGAACCTCAACCTGGACGAGCTCAAAGCAAACTGGCGATCGATAACCATATTAGCCACCTTCGGAGTGTTGATTTCGATGG
>Ga0265313_10003722_pt1 | contig 12141 bp, 10 predicted proteins | sample 4123metaG_FD_203122 | JGI IMG/M metagenome (GOLD analysis project Ga0265313, IMG submission 203122) | Rhizosphere microbial communities from Carex aquatilis grown in University of Washington, Seatle, WA, United States - 4-1-23 metaG | ecosystem: Host-associated > Plants > Roots > Rhizosphere >...
TGCTGGAGACGTTCCGGTTCTCGGAAAGCCAGAAGCGCGACGGCCAGCAGGTCGTGATGAACGGCAACGAGGCGCTGGGCCACGGCCTCATCGCCGCGGGCGTCCGTTTCGGCGCCGGCTATCCCATTACGCCCTGGTCCGACATCATGGAACTGTTGCGACGGGAACTGCCGAAATACGGCGGCATGTTTGTCCAATGCGAGGATGAAATCGCCTCCATCTCGATGGCCTTGGGCGCCAGCTACGCGGGTCGTCTGGCGGTGACCGGTTCAAGCGGTCCGGGCATTTCCCTGAAAAGCGAAGGCATCAGTTGGGCGGTGATGGCCGAGATGCCGCTGATTATTGTGGACGTGCAACGCGGTGGGCCGTCCACCGGCATGCCGACCAGCGTGGAACAATCCGATCTTTATATCGCCTGCTTCGGCGGACACGGCGACGCGCCGCGCGTGGTGATTGCTCCGGCAAACGTCGAGGACTGCTTTTATACGGCCATTGAAGCCGTCAACATTGCGCGCAAATACAACGTGCCGGTTTTGATCGTGAGCGACCAGGCGATTGCCACGCGCATCGAGGCCTTTCTGGAGCCGGACCTGGAAAAAGTCTGCCAGAACATTACTCCTGACCTTTCGCCCGTCGCCGATTTCAAGCCCTACGATTTGTCCACCCCGGACGGCATCGTGCCGCGCGTCGTGCCCGGCACGCGCGTCAACAGCGGCAAATATCCGATTGCCACCGGCCTGGAACACGATGAAATGGGGCATCCGACCGCTTCGCCGAAATTGCACATGCAAATGACCGCCAAGCGCCGCCGGAAACTTCAGGCGCTGGCCGCCACGCTGCCGGTGCCGAAAATTTACGGGCCGCCCGAAGGCAACGTGCTGCTGGTCGGCTGGGGCTCGACCCGAGGACCCATTTGCGAAGCCGTGGATCGCGCCCGGGCGGCAGGCGACAGCGTTTCGTCGCTGCACCTGCGCCATCTTAATCCGCTGCCCAACGGCCTCGACGACATCTTTTCCGGGTTTCATCACGTCCTGGTGATTGAGATGAACGATGAAGGCCTTTATGGCCAGGCCCAGCTGGCGACGCTGTTGCGCGGGCGTTATGGCGATCCGCGCATTCGCAGCATCAGCAAGACCGACGGTCTGACGTGGAAGGTGAAGGAAATTCTCGCGGCCGTGAATTCGAAGTTATCCTCGAACGGCGAAGCCAGGAAAGCGGTCTAACCTTTTATCCGGGAGAATGATTTGAATTTATGAGTGAAGCCATTGTTGAAATACCCGAGCGCGTCCCGCAAAGCGGTATTGCCGCGGCGCCGCCGGTGCCCGGTACTGAGCGCAAGGGTCTGACGAAAAAAGAGATCGCTGCCGATCACCCGACGTGGTGCCCCGGTTGCGGCGATTTCTCGGTGCTCGCGCTTTACTTCAAGCTCATTGAGAAGCGCAAAATGTGGCACGAGAACATCACGACTGTCGCGGGCATCGGCTGCTCCAGCCGGTTCCCCTATTTCGTGCAGGCGCACGGCGTGCATTACATTCATGGGCGCGCGCTGCCATTTGCCACGGGCGTTTCCCTTTCCCGGCCGGACCTGCATGTGTTCGTTTTCGGCGGCGACGGCGACGCATTTTCCATCGGCGGCAACCATTTCAATCATACCGCGCGCAAAAACATCAAGATGACCTACGTGGTCATGGACAACTGGGTTTATGGCCTGACCAAGAAACAGACCTCGCCCACGTCGCCGCTCGGCTTCAAAAGCAAGACCGACCAGTGGGGCGCGGTGGATTATCCCATCAACCCGATGAAGCAGGCGATTTCCGCCGGGGCCACGTTTGTCGCGCGCACCACGTCCACGAATCCGAACCACGTGCTGGCGATGATGGAGGCCGCGATGGACCACGACGGCTTCGGCTTCATCGAATGCCTGAGCGAATGCGTGGAATTTTACGAAGGCGCGTTTGACGCCGCGAACCCGCGCAAAGGCGGTGTGTTCCGGGAAGTCCCGAAGGATCATGACGTGACCGACGAATTGTCCGCCTACAAGCTGGCCGGGGCGGATTTCCCGGGTTATTTCGGCATCTTTTATAAAAACCTGAAGCCGACCAAGAACGCGAAGGAAGCCGAGATCATCAAGTCGTATCAAAGCAAGGTCACCGGCCTGAAAGACTGGCAGATTCTCCAGAAAAGCTTCGACCGGATGAAATAAATCCGTTTTCGATTTGCGATTTAAGAGCCGGTGGGTTTTCACGGCTCTTAATTTTTTTGTGGCGCGCCATTCGTAAATCGTAAATCGTAAATCCGATGCCGATTTACGAATTTGCCTGTCCGCAGTGCCGGAGGATTTACAACTTTCTCGCCCGACGCGTCAATCCCGACCACCTCCCGGTTTGTCCCAAGTGCGGCAGCAAAAAAATGACCAAGCAGGTCAGCCGGTTTGCGCTGTCGCGCAAGCTCGCCGAACCCACCGCCAAAACCGATTCTGAATCCGGCGAACCGCCGATGCCGGACCTGAATGATCCGCGAGTCGAGCGCGCCATGATGGAACTCGAACGCGACATGGAGCATCTGGACGAGAACAATCCCCGGCACATGGCGCGGATGATGAAAAAGATGAAAGACCTGATGCCGCCGGGTTCCGTGCCCAAGGAATTGGACGTGGCCATTAAACGGCTCGAAGCCGGTGAAGATCCGGAGCAGATCGAGGCTGACCTGGGCGACGTGCTCGGCGATTTCATGGGTGGGGAGACCGGCGGCAGCAGCGGCGGCTATGCGCGCGATAGCGGATTATATGACTACTGACCGGGGATACGGGGTGAAGGCCGTTTATTTCACGTTTGAAGGGCTGAGTTCCTTTTCGACGTCCCTTTATTCCTATTACGTTTATTTTTTGATGCGGGACGAGTTTGGCTTTGGCAACAAGGGCAACCTCGCCTTTGCCGCGCTGAACGGCTTGATTTATACCATCTCCGCCTGGCAGGCCGGACGGTTCGCGCAGCGCCACGGTTATTTCACCGCGCTCAAAATTGGTTTCAGCGTGATGAGCGTGGCCCTGGCCGCCGGCTCGCAGCTCCACTCGGCGGCCGGCGTGATGGTCGCCACCGGCCTGCTCAACGTCGGCATGTGCTTTCTGTGGCCGACCATCGAGGCGCTGGTCAGCGAGGGCGGAAACGCCGTCACCCTGCCGCGCGCGGTCGGCACCTACAACGTCGTCTGGGCTTCCACGAACGCCCTCGCCCTGTTCGGCGGCGGCACGCTGGTGGAAGCGTTCGGGTTCAAGGTGATTTTTTACGTGCCACTGGTCCTGTGCCTGACGCAACTGGCGGCGGTGTGCTGGCTGGAAAAGCGCGTGACCGGCACAGCGCCGGCCACCCACGCCGAACCCGCGCCGGCGTCCGTGCCCGACCCCAACCGGCCTTCGCGGGCGAAGGCGCAGGCGTTCCTGCGCATGGCCTGGATCGCCAACCCGTTCGCCTACATCGCCATCAATACGTTAATCCCCGAGCTGCCGGGCCTGGCCACGCGTTTTCATCTCTCGCCAATGGTCGCCGGCTTTGCCTGTTCGCTGTGGGGCTTCGTGCGGTTCGGAACGTTTCTGACGCTCTGGTATTGGACCGGCTGGCATTACCGGTTCCGCTGGCTGGTGGCGGCGTTCGCCCTGCTCATTGTTTCGTTTGCCGCGATCCTCACCGTGCCGAACCTCGCGGTGTTGATTGCGGCGCAGGTTTTCTTCGGCGGCGCCATCGGGCTGATTTACTACTCGTCGCTGTTCTATTCGATGGACGCAGGCGAAGCCAGGGGTGACCACGGCGGCATTCACGAGGCCGCCATCGGCGTCGGCAACTGCATCGGCCCGGCGGCCGGCGCGGTGACGCTGCAATTCCTGCCGCAGGTTGTCCACGGCGGCGCGGTGGCCGCGAGCGGGCTGTTGCTGTGCGGGTTCGGCGCGTTGCTGGCCATTTGGAAAAGCGCCCGGTAAAGCCTGGAATAAAACATTCAACATTCAACGCTCAACTCCCAACATCGAAGGGGCCGGCCGATGCGATTTCATTGGATGTTCGAAGTTGAATGTTGAATGTTCGATGTTCTTTCCGCCAACTTTTCTCCCTCGTCCTTTTGCGCCTTTGTGGTTAAGCTTTTTCCATGTCCGCTGAACAACCGGAGCCGAAAGAACGCAAGACGCTCGATGACCGCGCCAAGATGACCGAGCTGGAGCGTGTCCGACATTCGGCCGCGCACGTGCTCGCAACGGCCATTCTGCGCCTCTGGCCGGACGCCCAATTCGCCGCCGGCCCGCCGGTCGAGAACGGCTTTTATTACGACGTGGACCTGAAGCACCGTATTTCGCCCGAAGATTTCCTGGCCATCGAGGCCGAGATGAAAAAGGAAATCAAGGCGAACAACGTCTTTGAAAAGATTGTCGTCACGCGCGAACAGGCGCTGAAAGATTCCGAGAGCGGACGGCTCGGCGGACTGGCCGAGCGGCCGGGCAATCCGAGCAAGTTCAAGCTGGGCAACCTTGAAGCCATTCCCGAGGGCGAAGAAATCACATATTTCAAGAACGGTGATTTCATTGACCTGTGCGCCGGGCCGCACGTGATGCGCACCGGCAACATCGGCGCGTTCAAGCTTACGCACGTCGCCAGCGCCTATTACAAGGGCGATGAGAAGAATCCGCAGCTCCAGCGCATCTACGGCACGGCGTTCAAGAACAAGACCCAGCTCGACGAGTATTTCAAAATGGTCGAAGAGGCCAAGCGCCGCGATCATCGCAAGATTGGCCAGGAGATGGGCCTGTTCGCGATTGACACCGAGTTTGTCGGGCCGGGCCTGCCGCTGTGGCTGCCGAAAGGCACCGCCATCGTCGAGGAATTGGAAAAGCTGGCCAAGGAAACGGAATTTGCAGCCTGCTATGTGCGCGTGAAAACACCACACATCGCCAAGGAAAAAATGTATCGCACAAGCGGACACTTACCTTATTACGCTGATTCAATGTTTCCGCCAATGCTTCTGCGGGAAACACACATAAACGATTGGCAAGACTTAGAGGCAAACCAATTTTTATTGAAGACAGAAGTGGAGGACTTATTAAATGCGGGTAAGGGCCAAAACGATGCGGAAGTCCTTTCAAAACGGAAAGAAATTGAAAAGCTGCAACGTGAAATTGAGGCGAGTGGCGTTATTTATTACCTCAAAGCCATGAACTGCCCGCATCATCACCGCATTTTTGCGGCGGAACCGCGCAGTTACCGCGATTTACCGTTGCGGCTGGCGGAATACGGCACCTGCTACCGCTACGAGCAGTCGGGTGAATTGTTCGGCCTGATGCGCGTCCGCAGTTTAAATATGAATGATGCGCACATCTATTGCACACCAGAACAATTCGCCGCGGAATTTAATGCCGTTAATGAGATGTATCTGAAATATTTCAAGATTTTCGGCATCGACAAGTATGTGATGCGCTTCAGCACGCACGACCCGTCGCGGCTCACCGGCGACAACGCCAAGTTCGTCAACGAGCCGGCACTGTGGAAGCAGACCGAAGACATGGTGCGCCAGACGCTGATTGATTCGAAGATTCCCTATGTGGAAGTGCCGAACGAAGCGGCGTTTTACGGACCGAAGATTGACGTGCAGGTCTGGAGCGTCATCGGCCGTGAATTCACGCTGGCGACCAATCAGGTGGACTTCGCCGTGCCCGCCAAATTTGGCCTGGTCTATCGCGACAAGGACAATACGAACAAGACGCCGCTATGCATCCATCGCGCGCCGCTGGGCACGCACGAGCGGTTCATCGGCTTTCTCATCGAACATTACGCCGGCAATTTCCCGCTCTGGCTCGCGCCGGAACAGGTGCGCGTGATGACCATCGGCGAGGAAGAACCGCTGGTGAACTACGCCAAGGCCATTGTCAACGAACTGCGCGCGAATTTCGTCCGCTGCGAGTCGGATTTTTCATCCAATAAAATCAACGGCAAGATTCAGGAAGCGGAACAGGCGAAGGTCCACACCATGCTGGTCATTGGGGGTCGCGATATGGAAGCGGGAAATGTTTCCGTCCGTCTGCACGGCAAAGGCAATCTCGGCGCCAAGCCAAAGGCGGAAGTGATCGCGGAGATTCTGGCGGCAATCAAGGAACGTCGGTCTTAATCGGCGCAAATTCGCTGGGGCGGCTGGCGGTACGCTGCTTGAATGGATTTTCTTCCGCCGATTTAAAAAATCGAGACCGGCGGCGATACCACGTCACAATCCCCAATCCACCCAGGCCCAGACCGATGAAGGCGATGATGGAAGGTTCCGGGATGGTTTCCAGCGTCAACAGCTGCCCCGGATCCGGCGCCCCGAAGCTGCCGGGTTGATATTGGTAATCCAAATAGGAACCGCCAAAGCCGTTCAAGGATGCCGCCGCCAGCGTGCTGTTGTCGAAGACGATGGTGGCGGTGAACCCGGAGACGGCGAAGTCATCCACCACGTTGTATTCCAGGCTGAGGTCAAATCGATCGCCCGAATCGGGGATTGATGAACCGTCGAAAAAACTGCCGAGACTGGCGGTACTGCCATTCACAAAATCAAACGACAGGCTCGAGGAGGTAATGGAAGCGTAAGGCGTGGCAAAACTGTTGTCATAGTACAGTTCGAACCGGAGGGTGGCCGAGTTAAGCCCCTGGCCGGCGTAGGCAACGTTCCACGCTTCGCCCTCCGGAGCACTCACACTCACTTGAATGGTGTTGTCGTCGACGAGCTGGACCGATGGGGTTCCAAAGGTGAACGGTTGATTATCATCTCCGAATCCAAACTCCGGGTCGTAAAAATGAGAGATGCTCCCGATGGAGGTCGGGCTCAAGCTCAAGGTCTGGGCAGCCAAACGTTGACCCGGCAATGACAGGATCAGCATCAGGGCAGCCTGAGCGCAGTACCGTATCGGTTTCATAATATTCGTGTAATTGATTTCGCCTTTGCCGGGTTAATCCGGCTCCGTTTGAATTTTAGCAGGTGTTGTGCCGGAAACAGGGTCGCGGCCTCAAACCGACCCGTTAAATCACGCAAAACGGGGCCTGCCAATGTGATTGCGGATGTCCCGGCGGCGGTTAAAGTAAGCGCGCATGACGTGGAACAAACCTCGCGTGCTTTCTGCTGGCCGGGTTGGTGCAAATGGTTTACAGCGCCTTCCATGGCCAGTTGGGCCCGGGCTGATCGAACGAAACGCCGGCGGGAATCGTCCAAGACAAATTTTATGAAACTCATCAAAGGGCTGGTTGTGCTGTTGCTCGTGGCGGCGGTGATTGGGGTCGTGGTGATGCACGAGGACCGGAATGGAGCCAAACGGGTTGCGGCTGAAGCCAAGGATGCCGCCCAATCGGTCAAGAGCGCCGTCACGGACGCCGTCAGCGTCAGCACCAAGGCGATGAGCGAAGCCGCCACCAATGTCGCCGCCACGGTCAAGCAGACCACGACGAATGTGGTCGGCGACGTCAAACAGAAGATGGACAGCCCCTCCCACTAACCGCCGCCTGCGGCCGCAAGACACCCCGGATGATCCAGCATTATTGGGCCACGTTCGTTGAGTTGATGGCAACGCCGTTCGATCACGCGACGTTGATCTGGGGCATTGTGCCGCTTTACTTCGGTCTGCTGCTGAACGAACTGACGGCGGACAAGGCGAATTTCCGGACGGCCCTCCAATCGGGTTTTAGTTTTCTGTGGGCCGGCGCCCAGTGGCTGTGGCCGTATTTTGTGCCGCACGCGGCGCAGGGTCATTACCTGGAACTGAACGCGATGTTGCCGGTAAATCTGCTGGTGACGTTTCTCACCCTCGGTCTCGGCGTGGTGGCGCTCATCAGCGGCGTTCGCAGGAAATTTCCCCATCATCTGCGTTTCATCGGCCATACCCGGTTCGCGAATTATTTCATGATCACCATTTTTCCGATCCAGGCGCATTATTTGCCGTGGACCTGGGAGCGCTTCATTGCCATCACGCTGTGGGCGGTGCCGGCCTGGCTGGTGTTGCACTTTGGACTGATGCCGCTGCGCGGGCGGTAAACGAAGCGTTCCGCGCTCGCCATCGCGCGGTGGTTTGCTAGATTTTTCCCATGGGACGCCAATGGTTGCATGCCAAACGGCTGGTGGCCGGGCTGAAGAAAGGCCGGCAAACGAGCAAAGTGGTCCGCGAAATCTCCGTCGCCGCGAAGCTGGGCGGGGCGGATCCGGCAATGAATGCGCGCCTGTTTGCCGCCGTGGAAAAGGCGCGCAAGGAGAGTGTCGCGCGCGACGTCATCGAACGCGCCATCAAAAAGGGCGCGGGCACCGGTGACGAAAAGCTCGTGATGGAGCACGTCATTTACGAGGGTTACGCGCCGCACAAGGTGCCGGTGATTGTGGAAGTGCTCACGGACAATGTAAACCGGACCGCGCCGGAAATCCGCGTGCTGTTCAAGCGCGGCCAGCTGGGCACGGCGGGCAGCAACAAGTTCCTGTTCGATCACGTAGGGCTGGTGGAGGCGCATCATCCCGACCCGAACATTGACCGCGAAGCCGCGGCCATTGAAGCCGGCGCGAATGAGGTTGAACCGCTCGCGCCCGAACAGAACGATGACATCCCGGAAGGCACGGCGGGGGCGCGGTTCATTTGCGACCGCACGGCGGTCCACGCCGTTTCCCGATGGCTTTCACAAAATGGCTGGACGTTGGTCACCAGCGAGCCGGGTTATCTGCCAAAATCCCATCCCATCCTGACGGAGGAACAACGGGCCGAAGTCGGTGAATTTCTACAGAGCCTGGATGATCACGATGACGTTCACCGCGTCTGGGCGGCTGTCCGGTAATGTTCAAGGCCCCTGGATGGATGGATTCCAAAGCCGGAACAGGTCGCTGGACCCGGTGAAGGCAGCCAAGGGAACGGTAACGTGCGCGGTGGTCTGATCATTGGTGATGCGACTGCTGACAATCGTCCAACTGTTCGTGCCGCCCAAAAGCGGGGTCGTTTGAACCACCCAGCCGGCGCCGCCCGCCGGCCAGTTGAAAACAACATTGCCGTTTCCCGGTGTGCTCATCGTCAGACTGGGGATAACACCATTCAGGGTGTCACCCAACAACGCGGTATAGACAATCGCCGCCATGACCGATGTGCCGGGCTCATTGGGATGGACGTTGTCGGGAAACCATTCACCATGGCCGGCGAGCAGGAGTTGCATATCGATGACCTGATGATTCAGATTGGTGCCCAGTTGCCGGATCAGGGGAGAAATGTTGGTGGCCACAATGCCGGGATTGATCAGCGGCGAGTTGGGACCAAAACAGGGCGGAGGCGTGCAAATCAACACCTGGGGCTTCGAGGACAGATTCGTGTAAGTGATCAGCAGCCTCTGATAGTTATTGTAAAAATTGGTTCCATATTGCCAGTTTTGCGGTTTCGAGTCGTTCGAACCGAGCATGATGATCACGATGTTCGGCAGCGGTGGATTGTGACTGGCGATGTAGGCGCTGGTGTTCCAATACGACGTGTCGCCCGCGATGAGCAGCGTGGCGCCGCTGACGCCATAGTTTAACACGCTATAGTTTGTTCCCAGCAACTGTTGAAGCTTGGCCGGATAACTATCAATCGAAGGATTGGCAACCCCGACCCCGGCGGTGATGCTGTCTCCCACACACGAAACCACGACGGTCGCGTTACCATTCGGAAGGCAGACTTTGAACAACAGAAAAGCGGTCAGGAAACATGTCAACCGCGATGGGATCATACACGAAAGTCTATCCGAGTGAGGCGCTTTCGTCAAGCTCCGCCCGTTCGGGTGTGGTCCCGCAACGGGCCTTTCAGCTTAATCGCATCGGCATGACCACGTAGAGGAACGGGCCATTTATTTTCAGCACACCCGGGCTGAGTTCATCCGTCAACTCGAAGAACACTTCATCCTCGGTCAGGGCATTGAGCGGTTCGATGAGAAATTTTGGGTTGAAGGCGATGGCAATTTCCTTCCCCTTGTAGTTTACCGCAAGACTTTCCCGGGCTTCACCCACTTCCGGCGAGTTGGCGGTGATGGCCAGGTTGTTTTTGCTGAAGGTCAGTTTGACGGAGTTGGCCTTCTCGCTGGTCATGATTTCGGCCCGGCGCAGGGCATGCAGAAATTCGTCGCGCACCAGCGGCACCCGTTCCTTGGTCTCGGCCGGAATGACCTGCCGGTAGTTGGGATAATTCCCCTCGATGAGCTTGGTGAGCACCAGAACGGAAAATCCCTTGTCGTCCTTTAACTTGAAAGCCGCCTGATTCTCGCCGAACTTGATCTCCACATCTCCCTTTTCCTGCAGCAAGCGGTTCAACTCATTTACCGCCTTGGCCGGGATGATGAATTCCCCCTGACTCTTCTCCGAAATTTCCACTTCTTCGTCCGCCAGCGACAGCCGGCGTCCATCCGTCGCCACCACGGTCATTTTGTGATCCTTAAGACTGATAAAAACTCCGTTTAGCACATAGCGGGACTCATCGGTGGAAATCGCGAAGGAGGTTTTGCCCAGCATTGATTTGGCCGTTTCCTGGGTCAACACCACTTTTTTGTCGTCCTTGAACTTTGGCAGCGGCGGAAATTCATCCGCCCCGATTCCGTGGATTTTATAGAAAGAGGTTCCACAGCGGACACTGCAGACGTTTTTATCGTCCACTTCCATGTCGATTTCTCCCCCATTCAATTCCCGGACAATTCCAAACAGCTTTCTGACCGGGATGGTTGTGGCTCCCCCCTTTTTTACCTTGGCCTCCACGGAACAGGCCACGGTCACATCCAGATCCGTCGCCGTAAATTCAACCCGATCGCCCTCGGCCCGTAACATCACATTGGAAAGGATGGGGAGCGTGGTCCGCGAGCTGACCACGTTTTGAACCGCCTGCAGTCCATTTAGAATTTGATCCTTGGTGATTGTGAGGTTCATGGGCGGTCGTTAATAGTATCTTTCTTTATAGAAAAGTATCAGTATTAAGGGCTGTGAATAAGGCAAACAACCTGTTGTGTCAAGGTTTCATCGGTTGAAAGTAAGGGGAAGGCAGGCGGTTTAGGAAGATAAAAAAAAGAGAAACCCCTAAAAAGCAGAGTTCTCCACAAATTCAACAAAGACTTCACAGGAGGCTGGGGGCTTATTGGCCAAGTTGTGCACGGCGGATAACCTCGGGAAGAACCCGGCAGACAAAGTTCACTTCTTCCGCGGTGGATTCCCGGCCCAGGGAAAAACGTACGAGCGCATTCGCGGCGTCCGGTTTGCCCAAGGCGGCAACCACATGCGACGGTTCAATGGAACCGGAGGAACAGGCGGATCCACTCGAAGCGCAGACGCCTTCGAGGTCCAGTCCACCCAACAGCACAATGCTGTCGGAGCCAGCGACCACAAAGGCGACCGTATTTATCAGCCGTTGCCCGGGGGAACCCACCAACTCCGTGCCCTTGATCGCTCCGAGGCAGTCGATTAATTGCCGGGTCAACGGCTTCAAATGGTCTTTCTGGAAAACCGGGGGGGTGAGGAATCTTTCCATGGCTTCCACCAGCCCAATAATGCCGGCCAGATTTTCCGTGCCCGCCCGCCGCTCGTTCTCATGACCGCCGCCGAACACCACCGGGTCGGGATGGAGTGGAGATTTGATGTAGAGCAGGCCCACGCCTTTCGGTCCGTGAAATTTATGGGCGCAAATCGAAACCAAATCCGCATTGAACCGGGAAAGTTTTTCAAACGGCTCCTTGCCAAACCATTGCACGGCGTCCGTGTGAAAAATAATTCCTCGCTCGCGGCAGATCGCACCCAGTGCACCCACGGGCTGAAGGGTGCCGATTTCATTGTTGGCCGCCATGAGGGAAACTAAAATCGTGTCCGGGCGAATGGCGTTTCTTAAATCATCGACGGACACACGCCCTTCAGCGTCCACCGGCAGCCGCGTGACTTCAAAACCTTCCTTATTTTCAAGGTAATCGAAGCAGTGCAACACCGCATGGTGTTCAATGGCAGAGGTGATCAGATGCCGGCCCTTGGGTTTGAGCAGCCGGGCCGTGCCTAAAATCGCCAGATTATTGCTCTCCGTGCCGCCGCTGGTGAAGATGATTTCACTTGGCTTGGCGCCCAGGACCTTCGCCGCCCGTTCACGCGCTTCGTCCAGCTGTGCCCGTGCCCGAC
>Ga0265313_10003724_pt1 | contig 12134 bp, 9 predicted proteins | sample 4123metaG_FD_203122 | JGI IMG/M metagenome (GOLD analysis project Ga0265313, IMG submission 203122) | Rhizosphere microbial communities from Carex aquatilis grown in University of Washington, Seatle, WA, United States - 4-1-23 metaG | ecosystem: Host-associated > Plants > Roots > Rhizosphere >...
CGGCGCTTTTTGGTCGACTGCGGACTCTATCAGGGCAGCCGCGAGCTTGCCGAAGAGAACGCCGGCGACCTTGGTTTCGATCCCGCCGGCATCGATTTTGTGCTGCTGACGCACGCCCATCTCGATCATTGCGGGCGGCTGCCGCTCCTGACCAAACGCGGATTTCGCGGCGAAATCATCGCGACGAGCGCTACCTGCGAACTCGCCCGGCTGGTGATGCTCGATGCCGCTCACCTGCAGGAGGAGGACGCTGCAAATTCGCATGGGCCACGACACGGCGCGGACAGCAAGCCTGCCGCGCCCTTGTATACGGTGGCTGACACGCTTCGGACTTTGGAGTCGTTCAAGCGCAGTGCCCGTTATGGCGAGCCGATCGATCTTGGCGAAGGCGTGCGCGTGACGTTTGTGGACGCCGGACATATCCTTGGCTCGGCCAGCATCCTTGTTGAACTGACGGAAGCCGGGCGCGCGTTACGTTTGCTGTTCTCGGGTGACCTCGGCAACGGCACGGACCGCTTGCTTCTGACGCCGGCACCGCCGCCGCGCGCGGATGTGGTCGTGATCGAGACGACGTATGGCGATCGGCTCCACAAGCCGATGGACGCGTCGATCGAGGAGTTCTACAGCGCGATCTCCGACACGCTTGGGCGCGGCGGCAACGTCATCATCCCGACCTTCGCCCTGGAGCGGGCGCAGGAGCTCCTTTTTCTGCTCAACCAGGGCGTCCAAAAAAGCCGATTGAAGCCGTCAATCCAGGTCTTCCTCGATTCGCCGATGGCGATTTCGGCGACCGAGATCTTTGCTCGTTACCGCGACGACTTGCAGCCCGAGGCCGCACGGCTGTTCCGGGAGGGCCATGACCCGTTTGCGCTGCCCGGCCTGCACTTCACCCACGAGAGGGCGGAATCGGTGGCGCTGAACACGATGCACGGCGGGGCGATCATCATGGCGGGGTCCGGTATGGCGACCGGAGGGCGGATACGCCATCACCTCAAACACAATATTTCGCGGCAAGAATGCAGCGTGATCTTCGTCGGCTTTGCCGCCAAAGGAACCCTGGCGCGGCAGATCATCGATGGCCAGAATCCGGTGCGCATTCTTGGCGACGATTTCCCGGTCAGAGCCAAAATCCACACGCTGAATGGGTTCTCGGCCCACGCCGATCAGGCCGGGCTGCTCAAATGGCATGGGCATACAGGCGCGGCGCGCACGTTCCTCACTCACGGGGAGGAGGACGCCATGCGCGCATTCGCGGCGCGGCTTGCCGGAACGCAGGTCGAAATGCCCGCGCTCAATCAGCGCTTCGATCTATAGCCAAGCCGCGCTACAGCACCTTGCCCGGATTGAGAATGCCCTTGGGATCGAGCAGGCGCTTGATCCCGCGCATCAGTTCGAGCGCGACCGGGTCTTTCACCGACGGCAGCAGGTCGCGTTTGAGGAGCCCGATGCCGTGCTCGGCCGAGATCGAGCCGCCGTATTTTTTCACGACCGCGAATACGACGTCGTTCATCTCGCCCCAACGCTTGAGAAACGCTTCTTTGTCGGCGCCGATCGGCTGGCTGACGTTGTAGTGGATATTGCCGTCGCCGAGATGGCCGAACGGCAGCGGCCGCGCGTCGGGAATGAGCGCGGCGACGGCGGCGTTCGCTTCTCTGATGAAGGCGGGCACGGCTGCGACCGGCACGGAAATGTCTTCCTTGATCGAGCCGCCGGCGTGCCGCTCCACTTCGCTGAACAGTTCGCGCAATCGCCAGAACGCCTTGCCCTGCTCGATGCTGTCGGCGATGGCGGCATCGCGCACGAGGCCGCGCTCCATCCCTTGCGTCAGGATGTCTTCCATGCTGTCGCGCAGGCCGTCGCGCTGTTGCGACGACAGCTCGATCAGCGCGTACCACGGATGCGGTGCGGCGAGCGGATCGCGCGTGCCGGCGCCATGTTCGAGCACCAGTTCGATGCCCGCCCGCGTCATGATCTCGAAGCTCGTGACCCCGCCCGAGGTGCGCTCGGTCGCGATGCCCAAAAGCTCCAGCGCCGCTTCGGGCGACTCGATGCCGGCAAACGCGGTCTCGACCGAACGCGGCCGCGGCACCAGCCGCAATACCGCCGCGGTGATGATGCCGAGCGTGCCTTCGGCGCCGATGAACAGGTTTTTCAGATCGTAACCGGTGTTGTCTTTCTTCAGCTTGTTGAGATTGTTGAGCACGCGCCCGTCGGCGAGCACCACCTCGATGCCGAGCACGTGCGAGCGGGCGATGCCGTGGGCGATCGCCGCCGTGCCGCCGGCATTGGTCGAAAGGTTGCCGCCGATGGTGCAGGTGCCTTCCGAGGGCAAGAGTTGCGGGTAGAGCCGGTCCGCGTTCGCGGCGGCCTCGCGCGCGCGCTGCAGCGTGACGCCGGCCTCGCAGGTCAATGAATTCGACGTCGGGTCGATCTCGCGGATGCGGTCGAGCCGGTTGAGCGACAGCACCACCTCGTTGTGCAACGGGATCTGGCCGCCGACGAGCCCGGTGTTGCCGCCCTGCGGCACAAGCGGCGTCGCGGTGTCGTTGGCGAGTTTGACAACTTTCGACACTTCCTCGACCGACGCCGGCCGCAGCACCACGGGCGTGTGACCCTGGTAGAGGCCGCGCAGTTCGACCAGATATGGCGCCTGCGCTCCCGGGTCCGTGATGGCGTATTTGTCGCCGACGATCGCGGCGAAGCGAGCGAGCAGGGCGGGGTCGAGTTTTTTGGTCTGCGGTTTGTCGAGCATGAGGTGTTCCGTTTGTTCGGGCGGTTGGCCCGATGCCGCTGGGCTCACATTATCATAAGCATCATAAACGTGCCGGCCGCGGCGCCGCGGCGCGCACGAGCCGGTCGTTGATCGCCTCGCCGAGGCCGTCGCGCGGCACCGGCATCGCGGCGATGCACGGCGCTCCCACGGCGTCGAGCGCGCGCAGGTGGGCGAACAGATTGGCCGCCGCCTCGATCAGATCGCCGCACGGCGAAAGATTGAGAACGCGCGCGGCGTGCTCTGCGCCCGGCACGGGCTTAGGCCCGAAAGCAAGCACCGCTTCGCCCGCTTCGACGCGCGATGCATCAAGGCGAAGCGGCGTGCGCGGCGCGTAGTGCGACGCGAGCATGCCGGGCGCGAGCGGGGCATCGTCTGCCGAGGCGGCCTCGACAGCCGGGCGTGCGAGCGGCCGCCCCAGCGCCCGCTCGATGGCCTCGCTGGGTACGCCGCCTGGACGCAGCAGCGCCGGCTCGCCGAGGCAGGCGACGATGGTGGATTCGACGCCGACCGGCGTCGCGCCACCGTCGACGATCAGATCGACGCGGCCGCGCAGATCGGCGAGCACGTGCGCGGCCGTGGTCGGCGAGACATGACCGGAGCGGTTGGCCGATGGTGCGACGATCGGTTTGCCGAATTTATGCAGAAGCTGCTGCGCCACCGCGTGACGCGGCACCCGCACCGCGATGCTGTCGAGCCCCGCCGTCGCCAACTCCGCAACCACGCAGCCCTCGGCTTTGGGCAGCACCAGCGTCAGCGGGCCCGGCCAAAAGGCCGCGGCGAGCCGTTCGGCGTCGGCATCGAGCCGCGCCAGCCTCCGCGCCGCGGCCGCATCGGCGACGTGCGCGATAAGCGGATTGAAGGCCGGCCGGCCCTTGGCGGCGTAGAGTCGCGCCACGGCTTGGCCGTCGGTGGCGTCGGCGCCGAGCCCATACACCGTCTCGGTCGGGAACGCGACGAGGCCGCCTGACGCAAGGCAGCGCGCCGCCTCGGCGATGGTGGCGCCATCGGCGTTCAAGACGCGGGTCGCGAGCAGGGCTGTCATTGCGGCACCATCGTGCCTAAATAGCACGAGCGGCGGCAAAATCCGCCGCGCTTGCAGGCCCGCAAGGCCGTAGGTATAAGCGCGCGGCGCGGCCGTGTTGCAGCGATGTCGGAGTGTGGCTCAGCCTGGTAGAGCACCTCGTTCGGGACGAGGGGGTCGCAGGTTCAAATCCTGCCACTCCGACCAATTTCCCGAGCACAACTCAATCGTGGGGCCTGATATGGGGAACGAAACCCAGGGCTGGCAATATTTTACGCCGTGCTTGGACTATTTCGGAGCTCCGCGTGAATTGGCTGTTGAAGATGAAAAATGCCTACCGTTAAGTTGCCGTGCACGAGGCGGGACTCGCGGTCGCGAGCGGACACGTGCAACGGCTGTAAGGGTGGGTGATCGCGGTGCTCATCCGCCCTTTAGCAAACCTGCGGTCCTCAATGCTTTGGTGATAACCGCACCGATGTCGAGGTGGGGCTGCTTTGAATGGGGCCAGAAGTTCGGCTCCAGCACTTCCCCGGCGAGCGGCTCCGCTGAAGCTGTTGCGCAATCCGTCTCGTCGGACATATGCAGCACAGGTGTTGGGACGGACCTCCGCGAGTGTTCGGCAGACCGGCTCGCAGACGCAAGACCGAAAAATCTGGCGATGTGAAACGAAGATGAAATCCCCACTTCGAGAAGAAAGGGTCCGACAGCTCCGCACTGATCGTCTGCAGCGCCGGTGGCCAGCGGCGTTCCATGCGCCATGCGGGGAATGGTGTACGACTCGATCATCTCGTCCCCTTCGTCATTGACCCAGACCTGACGGGGATAGCCATCAACCTTTGCCTCGAAGGACGGCTGGATCGGCACGCCGTGCACGTCGGCCCATTGCTTGATGATTTCGCCTGCGTTGGATGGAATGACGGTCCCGTCGGCATCGCCATGCCAAACCGAGACACGCGGCCATGGGCCTTTGTGCCGGGACGCCTTTCGCACCAAGTCACCCCAAGCGCGGGCTGCCCGTAGCGGACATTGGCGCATTGTCTCGAAAGCCTGCTGGACGTTGGTTGCCGCGCCATAGGGGAGGCCCGCGATGATCGCACCGCCCGCGAATACGTCGGGATATGTGGCCAGCATGACGGAAGTCATTGCGCCTCCGGCCGAGAGGCCGGTAACGAACACTCGGGCGGGATCGATGCCATGGTTCGACACCATCGTCATCACCATTTGTCGGATAGACGCCGCCTCTCCGTGGCCCCGTTCTATGTCCCCGCTCTGAAACCAGTTGAAACAGCCGTTGGGATTGTTCAATCGCTGTTGCTCTGGCAGCAGCAACGCGAAACCGAATCGTTCAGCCAACGTCGACCATCCCGCGCCAAGATCATAGCTCGCCGCGCTCTGCGTACAGCCGTGCAACACGACGACGAGTGGGCACCCGTCCTGAAGACCCGGCGGGACGAAACTGAACATCCGCAACGCGCCCGGATTACTTCCGAATTGTGGAGTTTCAGTCAGATGATCGGAAGGCGCAGGCGAACCAAGCGGCGCCCCCGCGATCAGCCCGGCTTTCATGAACGTCTTCCACTGATCCGGCCGGGAGAGAAGACTGCGCAAGTGTTTTCGCATGTTGCCCATCGTTCACGTCTCACGGTTTCAAGGGCACCCGCGTCCCTCAGCGAAATAGGCAAGAAATAGTGCAACGCAACATACCTTTTAAGGGCCGCTCCAGCTATATTTTTCGCTGGCTGGGCCGGAATCTATCGCAATGCAGCAATCCACCTGCCGACTGGAGCGGTGTCCGCCGCGTTTCCATTCGCCGGGACGTCGCTCAAGCTGCTCCCTTGCTCAGGTTGCGGCCTGTCTGTTGGAGTGAATTATGTTCTCTCATTCGATGTCTTCGACGCCCTCCACAAGCTCCTCAAGCCGCCTGACACGCTCGTGCAGTCGTCGAATGATCTTGTGGCGGTCACTGCGCGGAATTGTGCGAATGTAGTCGACGACAGCGGACTCAAGCTCGACGAGTTTTTCTTCCCATTTCTCGGTCACTGAACATCTCCTCGATACAGGCAGAGGCATCCGATCTTTGCCATTATTTTTCGTGAGCTGTTCTGTCAGTTCTGGGCTTTGCGCCGGGCTTCCGGTGGCAGCACCTCGACAGGCTTTCCATCCCCTTCGCCAGGTAACCCGAAGGCCCTTTACGACAGTATCGACGCCAGTAAAGCGCGATCCCTACGAGGGGCCGCATAAACCTGTGGGAGAACTACAATGGGCACCTGGATCAAGTGCAGTGACGAACATGGGCAGATCATCTACGTAAATATCGCGAATGCTATCACGCTCCTGCGCAATGAATCTCATCACCGAGGCACGGTAATAGCTTTCATGGGAACGTCCGATCATCTTTCTGTCGTCAAAGCGGGACTTGGTCGAATGACCCAGAGAGGAAGTCGCGCTGCTACGTCAGTCTGATAGCATGGCTATCAACGAACTCACCTTCCGTACCACTGGCATTTTCCATGAACCATCGATTATCGAAGGGCCTTCTGCTTCCGGCGGAGCGGAACGAGCTTATCCGCGCATGGAACGTTTCGCCGTGTCTCGTGCTTATCTCAAAGGCTTCGCCCCCGACGCCAAGCACTTATTCTCCCATAGGCTGAACCAAGGCCTCGGGTGGTTGAGATTCCCGTGTAGCACATGCACACCGCACCGACGCGGCTCATTCGATCTGGAGCAATTTCGGCATCGACGCTAACCAATATTGCGGTCGTCGCAGTCGCCGTATGCGCCCTTTATTTCGGCCGACAGATTCTAGTGCCGGTGGCGCTGGCGATTCTTCTAAGCTTCGTGCTCTCCCCGCCGGTGAGGCTATTGCAGGGAAAATATTTTCCACGCGGCGCTGCGGTCGGCGTAGTCGCTCTATTGGCGTTTGCCGCGATATTCGGATTGGGAACGATCCTCGCCGCCCAAGTTCGCGAACTTGCCAGCGATCTCCCGCAGTATCAGGCGACGCTTGCAAAAAAAATACAGACGTTACGCGGCGCGACCACTGGCGCGGGCACGCTCAAACGAGCATCCCGTGTATTACAGGATCTGAAAAAGGAGATCGAGCAGCCAAGGGATGCATCTCCCCCTCCCGGCACTAATCCGTCTAGCCCTATCCTAGTGGAAATCAGACAGCCGAACCCCGGCGCGCTGCAAACACTTTCAGCGCTTATCAGTCCACTGATTGATCCTCTCGCCACAACCGGCATCGTCGTTATTTTCGTTATATTCATTCTTTTCCAGCAGAAGGATTTGCGAAATCGTCTGGTCCGGCTTATGGGGGCTCAAGACCTCCAGCGCACCACGGCAGCTCTCGACGACGCCGGCGAGCGGCTTAGCCGCCTCTTCCTCACACAGCTCGCGCTCAATGCCATTTTTGGACTCGTCATCGGCGTCGGTCTTTGGGTTATCGGCGTACCTAGCGCCCCGCTTTGGGGCATGATGGCTATGATTTTGCGGTTCGTGCCCTATATCGGCGCCGTGATCGCGGCGATATTTCCGCTCATATTGGCAGCCTCGGTCGGTCCCGGATGGACAATGGTTGCGTGGACCGGAGTCCTTTTTCTGGTCGTCGAAACAGTCTCTGGCCAAGTCATCGAACCTCTCGTGTACAGCCGAAACTCAGGCCTATCTCCAGTGGCCGTCATTGTTTGCGTGAGCTTCTGGACCTGGCTATGGGGTCCCATCGGCCTGATCCTGGCGACGCCGTTGACAATTTGTCTGACGGTGCTGGGGCGCCATATCGATCGTCTTAGCTTTCTCGAAGTCCTATTCGGCGATGAGCCACCGTTGACGCCGTCCGAGTTAATTTACCAGCGGATGCTGGCGCGTGACCCGGTAGAGATAGCCGAACAAGCAAATTCCTTCTTAAAACAACGGCCCGTTGCGGCGTATTTCGACGAGGTCGTGCTTCCTGGTTTGAGGCTGGCAGCGGTGGATGCCGACAAGGATTTGCTCGATTCCGAACGCTTAGCTCGAATTCGCGACGCGGTAGCAGAGATCATCGACGATGTTGCAAGTCATGAAGATGACGCTGAAATCGCTCGCGTGAATGACGCCGAGAAGACGGAAGAGGCACCTCTTGCACACCTGCAAGATATCGAAAACTCTTTGCAGACTGTGCCGTCAATAACGGCGGCCAAATCGATCTTGTGCCTTCCGGGGCAAAGCCAATTGGATGAGGCCGCTGCGATGATGATCGTCCACCTTCTTCAACGTCGCGGCATCGGCGCACGGTTTGAACCAGCGGGCGCATTATCGATGTCGGGTTTGGCTAATTGGAACACGGAGGGCGTCGAATTGGTGTGCCTTTGCTATGTCGAAAACGTTTCCGCGGCGCAGGTTCGTTATGCGGTTCGACGTATTCGCCGCAAAATTGCGGATGCCAGGATCGTCGCTGCCCTGCTTTGGGATGCTGACGATGTTAACGACCAGGACTCTTTCGGAGATGTGTGTCTTGCACACCGTACGACGGCAGCAGCGGTCGACACGATTCTAGCCTCAGCGCCCGATCAGCCGGCACGTCCTCCGGTGCTTTCTCTTGAGGTTGTGAGTGGGTGAGATTGACAGTCAAGAGTTCCAGCCGTGACCTGAAGCCCGCTCTCCAACTCAAGAGTGGGGCAATCTGCCAACCCTTCAAAACCGACCTGCGCCATGGGCTTCGCCGAATGTGTCCTCAGCACTGGCATTTTCACGCGACGCCAGGTCCCACCAGTAAGCGCGTGAAGCAAGAATGAAAGTCTTTTCGGACAACTTATTGGGCACGGCAGGCGCCGGGGCTGTTGTGGTTTCTGGTATCCGCCCTGCTTACGATATTTGTCAGCGTCGTATTGATCGAGAACAAGGCGGCGGATTCGTACGGCGGTCTATTGGGCTGGCCCTGTCACCACGCCGGCCCGCTGCGGTTGAATTTTGTTCTTTTCTTCCTTGTCGAAGGCGCTGCGTCGATCATGTTTGGAATCGATCATCGACGTTATTTTTTAACGCGCTGGGCGTTTATGTGCGCAAGCGGTGTGGTGGACATTATTTTGGCCAGCATCATCATTTTTGCGCTGCCGGGCAGCTCTGCTTGGACATTAGGACTCCTAATAGGGATCAATCTGATCGTCGGCGGATCGGCACTGCTGCTGGGCCGCGTTGCAGCGCTTCGAACTTAGCTGAATCATGGTCGCTGTCTCGGCAACAACAGACATTCAATTCGACCCAATTTGAGCACAAACGTGCACAATGTTTTGAATTATACCGCCACCTTGGCCAGGAAGCATTCGACTTCCCGTTTTAGATTGGCTGCTGCATCATCGACCGACTCAGAGGCGGCACGTACGACCTGCGCGGACTGCTGCGTTTCAGTGGTAGCACCAGACAATTCGTTCAACACAGTGACGATGAGCTTTGCGCCGCCGGCAGCACTTTCGACGTTTTTCGAAATCTCGTTGGTCGCGGCGCTTTGCTGGCGGACTGAGTCCGCGACCGAAGAGGTATGGTTATCGATTTCCTGCATCCGGTTTGCTATGCGCGCGATCGCATCCACGGCTTTGCCGGTTGAGTTTTGCACTTCTTGGATTTGGCTGGAAATATCCTCGGTTGCCTTCGCGGTCTGAATAGCGAGCGACTTCACCTCGTTGGCGACCACCGCGAAGCTGCGGCCGGTTTCGCCGGCACGCGCGGCTTCGATAGTGGCATTGAGGGCGAGCAGATTGGTGTTCTCAGCGATGCTGCGAATGAACTTGGTGACGTCGCCGATCTTCTGTGCGCTCTGCGCCAGCGCGGCGATATCCTTATTGGTCACCCGCGCTTCGTCGACTGCCAGCCGCACGACCTTGGCTGTCTGGTTCAGGCGTTGCCCGATTTCGGCGATGGAACTCGACAATTCTTCTGCGGCGGCTGCCGCATGCTCGACGTTAGTCGAAGCTTCGTTCGACGTTTTAGTGGCACCCGCGGTGCGTTGCGTCGCCCGACTGAAGGCGTCGAATAGGCTGGCCGCAGTCGAGCGCATTTCACCGGCGCGATCGGCCACGATTTGCAGCAGGTTTTCGGCGCAATTGCGGAACATGGATATAGCGCCGTCGACAAGGACGCGGCGCTCTTCCTGCTGCTCCATGGTCGCACGGTGCACCGCCGCTTGACGCGACTCGGTGATGTCCTCGTGCGTGCCAATCCAGCCACCGTCTTTCATCGGATGATTGGTGACGAGAAGCAGACGGTCGCGGGACTTAACCTCATGCACGATGGTTCGACCTTCGCGGACCGCCGCAAGAAATTCCTTGCGATATTGCTGAGGATCGCGAGAGAACGTGCCCTTGGATACCCGCTTGGCCAAAACCTCGGACAGTGTGGCTCCCGTTTTCACGTCATTTAGAGCCAGATTGTACATTTCATAGTATTGGGTATTGCAGACGACCAGCCTCTCTGCGGCGTCGAACATGCACATCCCTTGCGGCATACTATCGATGGCGGTTCGCAGGTGTCTGTTCCTCCGGCGCAGATGCCGATTGCGCGCGACGCCTGCCAGACTCATTGCAAAGTGGGCAATGACCACCGCGACGATGAAACTAAGAACGGTTTCAGAAGCGGCAGGGATGACAATGGCCGTCCAGCCGGCCGCGAAGATGCTCAGCAGGCCGAAACACGCTGCAAAAGACGCCAATCCAATAAGAGCGATCAGCCAGCCGCCTCGGCCGCGCGCACGCGAGAAAAAATCTCCAAACATGATTTGAAGCCTGTGGATCGGTAATACCGTATGCCCTAGGGGTTTTTTTGCAGTTAATTTTTCGTAACCAAATCATGACGAAACATCTTGGGGCAAGCGGCCGCAATGGCACTCCTAGCTGATCGAGAAAGGCTGACCGATGGTGGTCCGTGACGCGCTACGCGGGGGGCTGGTTGGTCCTGTGACGGAGTCCGGAGGGGCTTTAGCCGGCATGCCCTCGGGTGCTGGTCACGCGCTCAGCGATGATCGGAAAGGACGTGGCACTTTCGCGTTCGTACTCTTGACAATGTCAACACTTTCATCTGTGTGCGGCCAAGGTCGAGAAACGTCTCAATTTCCAAATGGGAAATTGGCCGGTCGGCTTGACGGGCCAATGTCGGTTATACCCCTCATCGAGACCGAATATTGCGCCGCCGAAAGCCTCTGTCTTGGCCAGCGCGCGGGCGACATCTCGGGCGTCCTCATGGAGGTCGCGAGATGCGTATCGCCATCGGCGTGCTGGGACAACGCTGCATCTTGAACCTAGCTCCGAGAGGCGGCATCGGTCAGTCTTGAGTGCCGTATCTCTCGTTTACCGCTGCGGCAACGAACATTTTGCGTGCCTCACGACCCGGTTTCACGCCGCGGGCGGCGCGCCAATCGAGAAACGCGTTTGGCAGGGATGATAGGGAGGTTCCGGGCCTAACAGGGCGATTCACCAAGCTCGATTTGGCAAAGGCCGAGGTGGACAAATATTTTGAAAACATTGAAAGACAAAAGATTGATTTAGGTACCCAGATAAATGAAACGAGAGACGATAATAATAAAACACGGTAGGGGTCAAAACGGTCGGGCCATCGCATTCGTGCCATTGCCGGACGGAAATGATTCCATCTTATATCAGGGCGACCTGGATCTTCTGCTCAATGATTTGGGGCTGTCTCCATTTTGGCATTACCACAAGCTCAATGGCGTTGTCTGCTATCTCAGCAAGTGGAAGCGGTATGCGCCGCTCGCAAGGGTCCTTGTCGGCGCATTACCCGCAACGAGCGTCACATTCCTAGACCGAAACAAGTTAAATCTAAGATCGGATAATTTAGCCGTCACCGCGAAGCGTCGCGGCAGGGCGGAATTGTACGACCGGGACGGCATCGAACCTACGCACGATTGGATGCGCAAAATTATTCATGTCGATTTGAATTGAAAGGAAAACTATGGACCATTGCAATACAGAAGGACAAAGCCTGGCCGATATTAGAGCAAAAGGCCAGAAGCTTTTACAGTAACGATTAGATTTTGCCGACACCTACATTATCTATCACAACAGCTTTCACAATCAGGAACGTTTGATCCACGCCGTTGCCGATGCTCATACGCACTTGACGCAGTTCCTATCATTCTCACCGCGCATCGTGTTCTATGCGGAGCAACGAGGCTGCGGGGAAAGCACGGCACTCGAACTGAGCTATTTCTTTGTACGCAACCCGTTGATGCGGCGAAATTGCGGAGCCGGGCTATTGCGCGAAATTCGCAGCGAGAAACTAGACCTGAACGACAGTCCGGCTGACAGCTACATTCCCACCATCCTTTACGATGAACTGCAAAACAGCCTCGAT
>Ga0265313_10003725_pt1 | contig 12131 bp, 12 predicted proteins | sample 4123metaG_FD_203122 | JGI IMG/M metagenome (GOLD analysis project Ga0265313, IMG submission 203122) | Rhizosphere microbial communities from Carex aquatilis grown in University of Washington, Seatle, WA, United States - 4-1-23 metaG | ecosystem: Host-associated > Plants > Roots > Rhizosphere >...
CGTACAATTGCTACGAATCCCCCGCAAAACAATTGAAAAACGGCTCGGACGGCGGCCATTCTACCCCGTGATCACCCGGGCGGAACTCCAGCTGCTTCGATCGCTCAGGGACAAGCGCCACCGCGAGGAGCTCGGCCTGTTTGCGGTCGAGGGGGAGAAGATCGTCTCGGAGCTGCTCGCCGCCGGCCACCCGTTTGAGAAGATCTACGCGACCCCGGCGTGGCAGGGCGAGCGCACCCACGAGATCGGCGAGGAGGAGATGGCTCGCGCGAGCCACTTCCCGACCCCCTCGCCGGTGCTCGCGGTCGGCCGGATCCGGGCGGAGGCGCTGCGCGCGGGCGAGCTCGACCGCGGCCTCACCCTCGCCCTGGACCGGGTCCAGGACCCGGGAAACGTCGGGACGATCCTGCGGATCGCGGACTGGTTCGGGCTCGACCGGGTCCTGCTGTCGCCGGGCTGCGCCGACCTCCATTCGCAGAAGGTGATCCAGGCCAGCATGGGGTCCTTCGCCCGCGTGCGGGCGATCGTGGCGGACCTCGGCACGGCCCTGGCCGGCGTGCGCGCCCCCGTGATCGGGTGCGCGCTCGAGGGTCGGGACGTCCACGGCCTGCCGGCGCTCCCCGACGCCGTCGTCGTGATCGGCAGCGAGGGCCAGGGCCTCTCGGAGGAGGCCCGCGCGCACCTCGCCTTCTGCGTCACGATCCCCCGCAGGGGGCCCGCCGAGTCCCTGAACGCCGCGGTGGCCGCCGCGATCGTCTGCGACAACCTCCGCCGCTCCGCCGGCTGAGTCACCGTGAAGACCCGGCGCACCGCCGTCACCCTGAGCGTCCTCCCCGGGGACCCGGCGGGGCTGGCGTCCCGGATCGGGACCCGTCTCGCCGAGAGTTCGGACGCCCCGGTGGCCGAGCTGCGGCGGATCCGCCGCGATTTCTCCAGGCGCCTCGCGAAGGCGCCGGCGGGGACCGTGCTCGAGGCGGCGCGCAGGCTCTCGCAGGTGCCGCGCCGCGGGCATCGCTTCGTCGCCTATGAGCTCATCCGGGGCCACCCCGGCGCCGCGGCGCTCCTTAACGCGCGCAACCTCGCGCGCCTGGGCCGCGGGATGGCCTCATGGGACGCGGTCGACTGCTTCTGCGTCTTCCTGGCGGGCCCGGCCTGGCGCCGGGGCACGGTGTCGACCGCGCTCATCCACCGGTGGGCCCGCTCCGGCGACCGGTGGTGGAGGCGCGCGGCGCTCGTGAGCACCGTTGCGCTCAACAGCCGGGCCCACGGCGGGGACGGCGACAGCGCCCGGACGCTCGCCGTCTGCCGCCTCCTGGAGCGCGACCGCGACCCCATGGTCACCAAGGCGATGTCGTGGGCGCTGCGCGAGCTCTCCAAGCGGGAACCGGCCGCCGTCCGCCGCTACCTCGCCGCGCGCTCCGGCGCGCTGGCGGCCCTGGTGCGCCGCGAGGTGCGCAACAAGCTGGAGACGGGCCTGAAGAATCCCGGGAGGCGCCGCCCGGCCCGCTGAGGCCGGCAGGGGCTACTTCTCGGTCTTCCCGCTGCTGCGGCCGCGGCCCGCGCCGGCGCCGAGCATCAGGATCGCGCCGGCGAAGACGCCGACCGCGAACATGCCGAAGTAGATCTCCCACGCGTCGGTCGTGAGCTTCTTGTCGAGCAGGATCGGGAAGTTGAAGTCCGCGGCCTGCTTGTTGTAGGCGCCGATGTACAGGAACACAAAGAGCGTCGCGAGGAACACGATCAGCTTGAGGATGACTTTGAAGCTCATGGGGGTTAGGGTGGCTCAGGCTTTCGGTGCGGTCAATTCATCGAACGCGGCCCCGAGGACCATCCCCAGGCGGTTGGGAAGCGGCGCGTGGAAGTCCGGGAACCCGGGCATGTTCTCGACGGCGACCACCGTCGCCTTGTCGTGGCCGTCGGCGATCTCCTTCTCCACGCGCGCGAGGACCGCCGAGAGGAAGTCGCGCATGACCAGGAGGTCGCCGCGCCCGCCCGTGACGCCGAACTTCGAGCTGCCGTGGCCGAAGACGTAGACGGCGTCGGCCGGGTAGCTCGCGGCCGAGTCCTCGAGCGACTTGATCCACCCGCGGATGCTCGCCCCGCCCGGCCGGTCCACGAAGGGATAGAGGCGGTTGAAGACGAGGTCCCCCATGTGGACGACGTTGGCCTTCTCGAAGATGACGACCGCGTCGCCCCCCGTGTGCGCCGGTCCCCGGAACTCCGCCGTGACGATCTCGCCGCCGAGCTGCCTGCGCCAGACCTCCGGGAACGTGGTGTCGGCGTAGACCTGGCTGGCGACGGACGCGGCGGGATCGATCTTCGTCCCCTGCTGCTCGGCCCGCTTCGCCGCCTCGAACTGGAGCCTCGGCACGTTGGCCTGCGCCACCAGCTCCCTCGACGCCGCCTTGAAGACCACGTTGCCGCCCGTGTGGTCCAGGTGGTGGTGCGTGTTGATCGTCGCGTCGATCGTGCGGCCCCCGATGCCCGGGATCCCCTTCAGGCAGACGAGGGCCGTGTCCGGGAACTGCGTGTCCACCACGGCCAGGGCCTCCCTGGACGCGAGCCACCCGATCGTGCCGCCCCTGCAGGTGAAGATGCCGACGTCGCGCCGCAGGGGCCGGAACTGGGCCGCCGCGACCGGGCCTGCCGCGGCCTGGGCCGCGGCCCTGCGGCCCAGCGCCGCGCCCGCCGAGATGACAAGGGAGAGGCGGATGAAGTCGCGGCGGTTCATGGCAGGCCTTGGGAAGCCCCCTGCCTAGGGCAAGAAAGCCCCGCATTCAACACCCGTGTGGGCGGCCGCGGGCCCGAAGACCTGTAACAAAAGGCGCCGCCCGCGGTTCATGGGGATGCGCCCTAAGACTCCGCCGATGCCCCCCTCCCGCCATGCCGCCCGCCCCCGAAATCCTTGTGCCCGCGCTCCCTTCGGGGAATAAGTGGCGCCAACGTCACGCCGTGGAACACGAGGCCCCGCTATCCGACCATGAGCTCATGCTCGCCGTGCGCGACGGCGAGCTGGACTGCATGGGGGAGCTCTTTGAGCGCCACCACGGCCCCCTGTTCGGCTACCTCACCAAGCTGACGGGCAACCGGACCGCGGCCGAGGACATCTCGCAGATCGTCTTCCAGCGGATGCTCAAGTACCGCCACACCTACCGCAATGAGGGCAAGTTCACGTCGTGGATGTACCACCTGGCCCGGCGCTGCGCCACGGACCACTACCGCAAGGCGTCGTCCGCCCCGATCGCGGTCGACCCCTCGGACCTGGCGGCCCACGCCGACGAGGCGCATAGCGCCGACGAGTCCGCCTCGTCCCGCGACGACCACGCCCTCCTGCAGCGGGCGCTCGGCCGGCTGGACCGCGACGACCGGGAGGTGCTGCTCCTCTCGCGCCTTCAGGAACTTTCGTTCGCCGAGGTCGCCGAGATCCTCGAATGCTCGGTCGGAGCCGCCCGGGTCCGGGCCCACCGGGCCCTTCGGACGCTTCGCGACCATTATTTCAAGATGCAAAAGGAGCCGCTCACATGAACTGCCAATCCTGCCGGGAACACATGATCGAGTTCGCCGACGCGAAGCTCGACGTCGAGACGGCCGAAGGCGTCCGGGCCCACATCGGCGCCTGCGAGGAATGCCGGAGCGAATTCGAGTCGTTCACGCTCACGCTGGGGGCGCTTGACGCCGTCCCCGCCTCCCCCCCGACGCACCGGCTGCGCGCCCGCGTCATGGGGCCCATCGAGGCCGAGAAGCTCACGCTCCGCAACCAGGCGGCATGGGCGTCGTCCATCCGCGCCGCCGAGGTGTCGCGGCCCCGCCGCCGCCTCCCCTGGATGGCGTACGTCCTCCAGGCGGCCGGCGTGTGCGCGCTTGTCGCGCTCGGCTTCATCCTCGGCGAGCGCACCGCCACGCAGCGCCAGATCGCCGACCTGCGCGCCCGGGTCGACACGGTGGGCCAGCTGGTCGAGCAGTCCGTCCTCCAGAAGCGCTCGACCGGGGACCGGCTGGAGACCGTCCTCACGGCCGCCAGCACCGGCAAGCCCGACGAGCGCGTCATCGATGGGCTGATCAATTCCCTCGCCTTCGACCCGAGCGTGAACGTGCGCCTGAACGCGCTTTCCGCCCTCTACGGTCACGCGGACCAGGAGGTCGTGCGCGCCGGAGTGCTCGCGTGCCTGCCCCGGGAGGCCAACCCCCTGGTCCAGGTCTCGATGATCGATTTTCTCGTGGCGACCAAGGCCCGCGAGGCCTCGCCGCAACTGCGCAAGCTGGCCAGCGACGAGAAGGCGAACGCCGACGTCCGCGATTCGGCCCGCCGCGCGATAGACCTGCTCTAACCTCATTCAAGGAAATGATTTAAATACAATGAAGACCACCCACACACTCCTCACCCTCATGCTCGCGGCGGCGTTTGCGCTCGTTCCGCTGCGCTCGGCGTTCGCCGACGAAGCCACCACCGACATCGCGTTCTCGGACCCGTCCAAGCCGGGCACCCTCAAGATACGCGTCTGGCACGGCGACGTGTCCATCCACGGCGCCGACGTGAAGGCGATCTCGGTCAAGTCCGAGAGCGCTCCCGCAAGCCCGACCCCCAGGAAGGACGGCATGCGGGTCCTCTCCTCGTCGTCGGGATTCATGCTTACGGAGAAGGAAAACGTCGTCACCCTTGAGTACGGCTCGGATGGCTGGACGGGCGGCTCCGCCGACTTCGACATCACCGTGCCGCGCGCAACGTCGATTGTCATGGGCAACTCGGCCCACGGCGACTTCGAGTGCTCGGAGGTGTCGGGCGACGTCGACGTGCGCACCATGAGCGGGGACGTGAAGCTCGAAGAGATCTCCGGCGGCGCGACGGTCGAGACCATGAATGGCGAGATCGACGTGCAGGTTAAGGAACTCACGGCCAAGAGGCCCCTGTCGTTCACCTCGATGCACGGCCAGATCTCGATCCGCCTTCCCCAGGACTCGAAGGCCGACCTGCGCTTCCGCACCCATCGGGGCGTCATCCTCACGAACTTTGACGACAAGGCCCTGGTCACAAAGACCGTGGTCTCGCACGAGAAGATACGCGCCCTCTCGGCGAAGAATAAGGAGAAGCACAAGGACAAGGCGGGCGCCGACCTCAATCTGAGCGTCAATGTTGATCTCGATAAGGGCTCAGGGTCGGTCCTCCTCAATGCGCCTGCGGTGCCCGCGGTGCCCGCGACGCCGGCCGAGTCATCGGACGATTCCGACGGGGACTGGCACGCAGAGGTGCGGGACTCGATCCGCATGGCCGCCGACGAGGCCGCCATGGCGGCCAAGGAGGCGGCCGAGGCCGTGCACGAGGGCATGGCCGAGTTCCACGCGCAGTTCAACGGGGGGAACTTCGCCCCCCTTCCCCCGATGACGGGCGGCAAGGTGGTGTCCGGGACCCTGAACGGCGGCGGCGTCAGCATCCAGGCGGCCACGCTGAACGGGGACATCATCCTCAAGAAGATCGACTAGGCCCTCCGCCGCCTTGGCAGGCCCGGTTTCCGGGCCTGCGCGGGAACCGGTTATGACAGGCCTTGGGATTTCGCAACCCGCTGATGGTGTGTGTCAAACAGGTTACTTTTTACATTTCAGGACGTATTTGCTTGAGGACTTGGAACAAGAGTAGCTTTGTCCCGTCGAAGTCACGCGACTTCACTTTGCTTTCAAGGAACTCCCAAATGTTCTTTGATCTTAGTCCCGACCGGCCCCTTCCGGCGGGATAACGAGGCTTTCGGCTGGCGTTTCGGGTGCGAGTTGCCCGCCAGCCGGGCATCTGGCCCGGGTAAGCCCCAAGACTAAAATTTTGACCATGAGCGCCTTGCGGTGTCTCGCGGTCAGAACGCCCCTGACTTTGCCGGTGCTTCCGCACCGGCGATGACGGGGTGCTTAACCATAAGCCAGAAAAACAACTCTCCGCCCCGCGCGGAGTTTGAAAGAAAGCCATGAAAAACAACAACAAGCTCGCACTCCTGCTCAGTCTGGGAGCGCTCCTGCCCTTCGCCGCCTCGGCGAAGACGCTCGAGCAATCCTACATCGAGTCGTGCCGCACAGGGGCTGGTATTCCCGTGCCGATCGCCGTGGTTTCGCCCGACGTCAGCGCGTATGATATCGGTCAGACCGTCCAGGTGGAGTTCGTCGTGGACACGACGGGCCACACCTCGGGGGTCGCCATCAAGTCCACCTCGGACCGCAATTTCGCGGAAGCCGTGGTGGACGCGGTAAAGAAGTGGCGGTTCACGCCCGCGCAGAAGAACGGCGCCCCGGTAGCGACGAAGGTCGTCCTGCCGGTCCGCGTTGTGGCGACTGCGAAGGCGGACGTCTTTGTGGCGTCGAACTGATCCGGGACGGCGTTTAACTAGAAAACAACAAAGGGCGCCCTCGCTTGCGGGGGCGCCCTTTTTAATTCTGCGGAGCGGCGCGGAGCCATTCCTCGCCGACCCTTAGCGCCATTGGCGGAAGCACTTCCGGGAGGGGCGAAAACCCTTCTTGCCGCCCGGGGGCCAGGCGTGTGTGCTGCTTCGTTTTTCCCACGAGAAATCCCCGCATGCCGAATCGTCGCCGACGCCTCCTATCAGCCCTCGCCCAGTGGTTCGACGCCGACCACGCCCCGGCGGGCGCCGAGGCCGTGCGCAACGAGCCCGACCGGGTCGACTGGGTCCGCTGCATCCCCTTCATCATCCTGCACCTTGGCTGCCTGGGCGTCATCTGGACCGGCGCGAGCTGGTTCGCCGTGGGTGCCGCCGCCTTCCTCTACGTCGCCCGGATGGCGGCCGTGACCGGGGTTTATCACCGCTATTTCTCGCACAAGACGTACAGCACCTCGCGGCCGATGCAGTTCGTCCTCGCTCTCTGGGGCGCCACGACCGTCCAGCGCGGCCCGCTCTGGTGGGCTTACCACCACCGCCATCACCACCAGCATTCCGACGAGCCCGAGGACGCACATTCGCCGCACGTCCACGGGTTCTGGTGGTCGCACATCGGTTGGATCACGAGCCGCCGCAACTTTCCGACGGACTACTCCAAGGTCCGCGACCTCGACCGGTACCCCGAGCTCGTGTTCCTGAACCGCTTCGACGCGATCGTGCCCCTCGCCCTCGCGCTCGCGATCTTTGGCCTGGGCAGCGCCCTGCACGTCCTCGCCCCCGGCCTCCACACCAGCGGGGGGCAGATGCTCGTGTGGGGATTCTTCATCAGCACGACGGCGCTCTTCCACGGGACCTCCTGCATCAACTCGATGGCGCACTTGATGGGCAGGCGCCGCTACGCCACAGGCGACGACTCCCGCAACAGCTTCATCCTGGCGGTCATCACGCTCGGCGAGGGCTGGCACAACAACCACCACCGCTACCAGAGCTCGACCCGGAACGGCTTCTTCTGGTGGGAGCTCGACCCCACCTACTATCTGCTGAGGGGCCTGTCGTGGACCGGCCTCATCTGGGGGCTGAAGGCCGTGCCCGCGTCCGTCCTCGAGGAGGGCGAGCAGTCCGACCACCGCGAGTCCGTCGCCGCCGCCGCCCTGGCGCACCTTTCTCACGCCGAGCACTCCTCCCTCAAGCGGATCGTGCCCGCCGCCGCCGCCATTGCGGTTGCGACCGTGAACGCGTCGAACCCGGTCCTGCCGAAGAGGGCCGACGCTCACGAGATCCACCGCAACGCGGCCAGCCTGCCCCCGAGCGCCCGCCCGGATCGGGATCCATAACGCTTGAGCGGACCTGGAGATTCGCGTACCGTCGGCGTTTTGTGAACGAAACCCCCCAGCCAGAAGGCGAGGCGCCTGTCCGCACGCGGTGGCAGCGCAACGTGATCGATCCCATCGCGGCGCAGCTCACCCAGGGCATCACCCCGGAAAAGCTCGCGCTCACGCTCGCGGTCGGCAGCGCGCTGGCACTCTTCCCGATACTGGGAACGACCACGCTGCTCTGCCTGCTTGCGGGCATCCTGCTGCGGCTCAACCAGCCGATCATCCAGATGATAAACGCGCTCTGCACGCCGCTCCACCTGCCCGCAATCTACTGCTTGGTGAGGCTGGGCGGGTGGATGTTCTCGGTGCCCTCCGCCCACATGGGCCTGCGGATGATGAATCACCTGCTCTGGGTGGACCCCTTGGACTTCTTTGAGAAGTTCGGCATGACCGCGCTCCACGCGATCGCCGCCTGGGCCGTCATCTTCCCCTTCTGGGTGGCGGTCGCCTACCTGCTGGCCCTGCCGGTCCTGCGCGAGGTGCTTCGGCGCCGCGTGGTGATCGTGCCGCCGGCAAACGGGTCGCCTCCCCCGGTGCACCCGGTGCCCTAGGCGCGAAGTATTGACAGGCCGCCCCCGCGGGCGCCGCCTCGGGCCGCAGCAAACCGCCTCAGGTACTTGAGCGCCACCGCAAGGTCCTTGGGGACGGGGGCGCTGATCTCGACAGGCTCGCCCCGCCCCGGGTGGACGAAGCCGACCAGGCTCGCGTGCAGCGCGAGCCGCGAGACGAGCGGCCGCTCCTCGTCGCGCCCCTTGTACGCGCGCTTCAGCTCCGAGAGCAGGAGCACCGACCCCGGGTCGCCGTAGAGGAGGTCGTTCAGCACGGGGGCGCCAGCCGATGCAAGGTGGACGCGAACCTGGTGCATGCGCCCGGTGAGGGGCCTGCACTCGAGCCAGGCGAAGCTCCCGAACGCCTCGAGCACCCTGAACTGCGTGACGCTCGGCCTTCCCCCTCCCCTGCGGAACACGCGGACGCGCCCCGGGTCGCGCTCGTCCTGCCCGAGGGCCAGGTCGACCGTGAACTCGGCGGGAAGCGCGCCCTGGGCGTCGCGCACGGGGGCGCAGGCGCCGCCCATGCGTTCGGCAGGCGGAAGCGCCGCCATTGCTAGGAACGTCCTGCGGGCGGACTTCGACTGAAACTGGCCGCTCAGGGCGTCCAGGGCCGGCTTCGTCTTGGCGAAAAGGACGACTCCGCTCGCCTCCCGGTCGACGCGGTGGACGCACGCCAGCGACGGGCCGCGGGCCTCCCGGGCGAGCGCCATCAGGGTCGCGCCGGCCTCCCCGGGCCGCCCGGGGGCGACGGGCAGCCCGCTCGGCTTGTCGAAGGCCACGAGGAAATCGTCCTCAAAAAGGATATCGGGGAGGGTCACGGGGATTCGCGCAGCCGGCACGGGCAGGAGCCAATCGATTCCCCACGGCAACGCCAGCGTTTCAGGAACGAAAAGATCGCGTTACGGGATGAGTTTCGCGTTCCCGCAGAGCGTCGCCCCGCCCCACGTTTGACGGATGCCCGCACCCGCGCTCCCGACCGCGCCTCCCGCGCCCGGCGTTCTCTCCCTGATCGCGCCGCCGCTCCCGCTGCGCGCGTTCCTGAGGTTCGCGGGCTACCGGCTGCGGCCTCCCCAGCCGGTGCCCCACGCTCCCGCGGTCACCCACGCGGCCGACGCCGTCCTCGCGCGGGGCGAGGCCGAGCCGAGGCAGGCCTCCACCGTGCTTTGTGAGCGGCGGGCCGGGGACCGGCCGACGATCGTGCTCGGCGGATTCGTGCCCGACTCCACCGAGCAGGTCTTCCTGCTGCGGGGAATGCTCCTGCGCCACGGGAGCGTCTACTACCTCAACTACCCGCGGCGGGGCTTCTCGATCGCAATGCTCTGCGCCCAGATCGACGACCTGGTCGAGGAGCTCAGGCTTCGCGGGCAGCGGCCCGTGGTCCTCTCCGTGAGCTTCGGCTGCGCCGTCCTGGTCGAGTGGCTGCGCCGCGCGAGGGCGCAGCGCCGCGAAACCCCCGTCTCCGGCGCCGTCCTCGTCAGCCCGGTGGCCTGCTACGAGGACGTGGACGATCCCTCCTCGGACAGGCCGGCGACGCTCCTTGGCCGGGCGCTTCGGCCCTTCGCCGAACGGGGCGTGGGAGCCGACCCCTCCGTGGTCGAGAGGGCCCGCGTGATCCTCCTGAAGATGTTCGAGGCGGGAGCGAACAACCGGGCGGCGCTCGCGGGGCTGCTGAGTCCCGCGGAGCTGCGCCGGCTGCACGCGGCGGTCTCCGCCGCCATCCGCGGCATCGACGCGACCGGGGCGATCGAGCGCGTCGGCGCCCTGCGCGCGCTCGACCCCCCGGCGTCCTGGGCGACCCCGTGGCCGCCGCTCTGCCCGGCCCCGGCGCTCATCCTCTACGCGGAGAAGGAGGGCTCGGTCCTCTCGGCCAACTCCCCGACCCGTAGGCTCCTCGAGTCGGACCGCAGCCGACTGTTCCCCGCCTCCGAGTGCCGCGTCGTCCGCGGCGGCGTCACGCCTGTGCAGCACGCCTCGCTCATCTTCCACCACTACCAGTTCCTCCCCCATGTCGCCGCCTTCTACAGGCGGTCAAATTCCGGTAAGTTCGTGCTCGCCGCCTGAATTCGCTTGCCGCGGGCGACCCCCGCACGCTGCCTTGGAAGCGGTAGCGTAAAGTGCTGGAATGCCCGTTGTCCCCAGAAGCCTTCTTTCCTTCTGCGCCGGTCTCCTCTCGACCCGCGCGGCAATGCGATTGAAGCGGCAGCGGGACCCGGTGCCGCGCCAGCACGCGGTATTCAAGCACCTGGTATCAAGGCTCGCCCACGGCTCCCTTTGGAAGGCGGAGGGCGTCGTGCCGGAGATGCCGCACGCGGAGTTCCGCCGAAAGGTGCCGCTCTGCACCTACGAGGACCTCTCCCCCCAGATCGAGCTCATGAAGAAGGGAGAGCCGGACGTGCTGTGGCCGGGCCGCTGCCAGATCTATTCCGTCTCCTCGGGCACGACCGCAGGCCGAACGAAGTACATCCCCGTGACGGAGGCGATGCTTGACCACTTCAGGCAGTGCGGCCTCAACTCGCTGCTCTGGTACACGACGCGCGTCGGGCACGCCGGCATCTTCCGCGGCCGCCACCTCTTCCTGGGGGGATCCACCACCCTCGCCCCCATCCCCGAATCGGAGCCGTTCGAGGCCTACGCCGGGGACCTGAGCGGAATCGCGGCGCTGAACCTCCCGCGCTGGGTCGAGAACCACTATTACGAGCCGGGGCCGGAAATCGCGCAGATGTCGGACTGGCCGGCGAAGATCGCGGCCATCACCGAGCGCACGGCGCACGTCGACATCTCGCTCCTAGCGGGGATCCCCAGCTGGATCCTGATACTCGCCGACACCCTGCGCTCGAGCATGACCCGGGGCAAGGCCCGGGTTGAGCACCTGCAGGCGATATGGCCCAACTTCGAGTGCTTCGTGCACGGGGGCGTCCCGATCACCCCGTTCCACGACGAGCTGCGCTCCCTCCTCGGCCCCACCGTGAATTTCCACGAGGTCTACCCTGCCTCCGAGGGGTTCATCGCGGCGCAGGACGCGGACGCTGCCGCCGGCCTGCGGCTGATGGTGGACGCGGGCATCTTCTACGAGTTCCTGCCGATGTCGGAGTTTGACGAGTCGCGCCTCCCGACGCTCGGGGAGAAGGCGGTGCCGCTCGAGGGGGTCAAGGAGGGCGTCGACTACGCCGTCGTGATGACCACCCCCGCGGGTTTCGCGCGCTACGTCATCGGGGACGTTGTCCGCTTCGTGTCGACCAAGCCCGCCCGGCTCATCTACGTCGGCAGGACGAAGCTCCAGCTGAGCGCCTTCGGCGAGCACGTCATCGAGAAGGAGATCACGGACGCGCTCCTCGCGGTCTGCCGGCGCAACGGCTGGACCATCGTCAACTTCCACGTGGCCCCGATCTTCCTGAGCTCGACCACGAACAAGCTCCGCGGGCGCCACGAGTGGTGGGTCGAGCTCAAGCCCGGCACCCTCACCACCCCCACCGGGCCGATCATGGCGGTCGAGCTGGATGCGGAGCTCAAGCGCCTGAACGAGGACTACGAGGCGAAGCGGGCCGGCGGGGCGCTCGACGCCCCGTTCGTCCGGCTCGTGATGCCGGGGGTCTTCGAGCAGTGGATGCGCCACCACGGCAAATGGGGCGGCCAGAACAAGGTGCCGCGCTGCCGCAGCGACCGGGTTATCGCCGACGAGCTGGGCGATGCCCTGCAATTCGCAAAAGACTGACCAGATGGCACGCGGGATGCTTTAGACAAGGCATCCTGCAGAACGCGGGGTTTTGGGTAGCATCAAGCCGGCCTCACCGCCGGCGAGACTAATAGCGGGGCTGGCGTTAAGGGGTTATCGC
>Ga0265313_10003726_pt1 | contig 12129 bp, 7 predicted proteins | sample 4123metaG_FD_203122 | JGI IMG/M metagenome (GOLD analysis project Ga0265313, IMG submission 203122) | Rhizosphere microbial communities from Carex aquatilis grown in University of Washington, Seatle, WA, United States - 4-1-23 metaG | ecosystem: Host-associated > Plants > Roots > Rhizosphere >...
CCAGGTCGGGCCGCTTGTAGCGCTCGACCAGGTGCATCGCATCGCTATGCGGCTTGCCCGTCGAATCCAGCCAGGTTTTGTCGTTGAAGCCGACGGTATCCACAACCAACGTGTCGCCATCCCACTTGCCGTTAGAGAGGCCGCTATAACTTTCGGGCTCGACGTCGAGGTTGGGCTTGCGGCCATCCAGGAAAAATCGGCGATAGCTGTGCGTGTTTCCTTCCCACAGCAGCGCGATCATCTTGGGACCTTGCACGATCTTATAGGGCAGGGGATTGACGCGCGCCGCGCCGTTAGGCAGGCAGTACTTTTCGGGATCGTCCTTGCCCTTGTTGGCCTTCCGCTCGTCGTAAATCTTCTTGAACGCAGGCTGATACGATGGATCGCTGGGCAGCGTGGTGCTGGTGGGAACCCACACGCCAGATAGATCCACCGTGCCCGTATCGGAGTTCCGCGGAGTCGGGCCCGCGGGCGGAGTGGGGGCTTTTTTCGCGCGCACCGGAGGCACGCCGTTCACCAGCCGTTTGCTTTGCGCGCTGCCTGCGGAGCCCAAGGTCGCATCCAAATGCCCGGGGTCTTGATTGTTTTCGTTGCAGACGTACTCCGTCATGTCGAATTCGGGTTCGAGCGTCGTGGTTCTATTGATGACCCATGGCCCGTTCAAAGCGCCTGGATCCTCGATGGTCACCTTCATTTCCATGTTCCCGTAATCGATGCGGTGGAACGCCTCGGTAAGGTGCATGTCCTTGGTGTGCGGAGTGCCCGCGAAATCGTACCAGGATTTTTCGAAGAAGCCGACCGTATCGACCACCAACGTGTCGCCGTCCCAGTGGGCGCGCGAGTCGCCATAAAATGTCGGCTTCAGATCCTTGGGATGGCTACTGCCATCCACGAAGAACTGGCGGTACATGTGGGTGTTGCCCTCAAACAGCATCAGCACCAGCTTGGGCGTGGCGAAGAAAGACGTGTGATACGGCGCCGCGCGCGGCGGGCCGCCGGGAAGGCAGCGCGCTTCGAAATCCTCCGCGCCATCCGCCGCCCGATGCTCGGCGACGATCTTGGCCGCCCAGGGCTGCATGTTGGGAGCGTCGCCGCCGCTTCCGCCGAACCCGTTCCAGACGCCGGTGATATCGGGCTTGCCGTCGGAGAGGCGCGGCAGCGGTCCCGCCGGCCCTTTCTTGGCGCCACGTCCAGGGCCTCGACCCTTGGCTTGGGGTAGGGGCGCACCTTTGTCCTGTGCGATAGCCAGAGTCAGGCTCGCAAGGGTAGCCGCGGCAATGACAAATATAGTGAGGTTCTTCCGCACTTGGAATCCTTGCGGCTATTGATTGGCCGGGGCGTTTCCGCCCGACGATCCTGCGAATACTCGCCGCCCATCGGACAGCACTACGCTCCGGGCGTTGGCGGATTTAGAACCGTCCTTGGCGAGCGAACCTTCGACCGTGATCTGGTCGCCCTGCTTCAGCGAATCCTTGCGCCAGCCCTGCTTCAGCAGCACGGGAATCGCGCCTAGCTCGAAGTTCCAATTGGTGACCTTGCCGTCGGCGTCCTTCACGTCGACGTAGAACCGCGCGTGAGGATTCATCCACTCCATCTTGGTGACAACCCCCGAGATCGTGATGGGCTTTTTGGCGTCATACTCGGCGGCGAAGGAGTGATGAGCGAGTGCAGGAAGGGCGGCGGCCAAAAGACCAGCGCCGGCGAGGAAGGCAGCGAGTTTGAATCTCATAATCGTCTCCAAGTTTGGATATTGCGGGGCATTCTTGAGCCAGCGCAAAGCGTTAAAATCTATCGACTTACACTACGCCAGCGGATGCGGAGAGTCAAGGGGTGGTGTATACTTCACTTGTCGGACTGCAAGATATGCATCTGTCACGATTTAGCTCCTACACGGTGTACGTGGCTTTAGCATTGCTGCTGGGTGGCGGAGTGGTAGCATTCTCGCGACTAGGTGCGCAGGCTCCCGCGCCGAACACGATTGCCGCGGCCCCGACCCCCAGGGTTTTCCTCGATACTTACTGCGTCACCTGTCATAACCAGAAACTCAAGACCGCCGGGCTGATGCTCGACAAGGTGGATCTCAACGACCCCGGCGCACATGCGGAAGTGCTGGAGAAAGTGGTCGCGAAACTGCGGGCCGGCTCGATGCCGCCTCCGGGCATGCCGCGGGCCGACGCCGCGACTTATCGCGTGGTGGCCAGCACGCTAGAGAATGAAATCGACAAGGCGTGGGCAGCCCATCCGAATCCCGGCAGAATCGGGGCCGTGCAGCGCCTGAATCGCGCGGAATACAATAACGCGATTCGCGACCTGTTCGCGCTGGATTTGGACGTGAAGCCGCTGCTTCCGGGCGACGATACCGCGGATGGCAGTTTCGACAATTTCGCCGACACGCTTTCCATTTCGACGGCGCACCTGGAACGATATATGTCGGTGGCTCGCCAGGTCACGCGGCTGGCGACGGGTCTGCCCCCTGTTAAGCCGAGCTTGGAGACGTTCGAGGTTCCTTTGCACGTGCTGCAGGAAGACCGCATGGATGAGGACTTGCCATTCGGATCCCGCGGCGGCCTCGCGATTCATTACGACTTTCCGGTCGATGGCGAGTACCTCATCAAGGTTCGCCTCCAGAGGCAGTATCAGGATTACCTCAAGGGCATGGGCTGGCCACAGCAGGTCGACATTCGTCTGGATGGCAAGCTGCTGAAGCGTTTCACGGTGGGAGGCGCGGCCAAGGGCCGTCCGGCAGCGACCAGTTATGCCGGCGATGGCGAGCCCGGATTTGCCGGCGATCCCGAATGGGAAACCTACATGCAGCTCACCGGAGACGCCGGGCTGGAGGTCAAGATTCCAGTCCAGGCAGGCTCCCGCGTGGTGGGCGTGTCGTTCGTAAGGCAGATGTGGGAGCCGGAAGGCCTACCTCAACCGATGCAACGCGGCAGAGTCATCGCCAACGACCAGGTGTACATGGATGACGCCAACATCGGCTCGGTCCAGATCGGCGGTCCGTATGCACTCCCCGGAGCCGAGAAGTTCGCGGCGACGAACACGGCCAGCCGCAAAGCGATTTACGTGTGCCAGCCGCCGAAAGCGGTTGCAGAACAGCGCGCCTGCGCCGCGACGATTCTTTCGAGAATGGCTAGGCTCGCCTACCGGCGTCCGGTGACGAAGGCAGACACGGATACCCTGTTGGGATTTTTCGACCAAGGGCGGCAGGATGGTGGAACTTTCGATAACGGGATTCAGTTTGCACTCGAGCGCATGCTGGTGGATCCGGATTTCCTGCTGCGCGTGGTGCGGGATCCGGCGGGGAAAACCGGCACGTACCGGCTCAGCGATCTGGAATTAGCCTCGCGCTTGTCGTTCTTTTTGTGGAGCAGCATTCCCGACGATCGGTTGCTCACGCTGGCCGAGCATAAAGAGCTGAGTAACCCCCAGAATCTGGAGAAAGAAGCACGGCGCATGCTGGCCGATCCGCGCGCCACCGACGCGCTGGTGAACAATTTCGCCGCCCAGTGGCTGAATTTGCGCCAGGTGGAAGACGTGGTCGTGGATCCGAACAAGTACCCCACCTACGATGAGAGTCTGCTGCAGGCGTTCCAGCAGGAGACCGAGATGTTCGTGGGCAGCACGCTGCGCGAGGATCGCCCCGTGGCGGAGCTGCTGGACGCGGATTATACCTTCGTGAACGAACGGCTCGCGCGGCAATACGGGATTCCGGGAGTTTACGGCAGTCGCTTCCGTCGCGTGACGCTCCCCGACCATAATCAGCGCGGCGGATTGCTGGCGCAGGGAGCACTGCTGGTCACTACTTCTTATCCCGACCGCACTTCGCCAGTGCTGCGCGGCAAATGGCTGCTAAACAATATTTTCGGAACGCCGATCCCGCCGCCGCCTCCGGGAGTGAACGCGACGCTCGAGACCAAGCCCGGCACCATCCCCAAGTCCATGCGCGAGCGCCTGGCCCAGCACCGTACGCAATCGACCTGCAATAGTTGCCATTCGGTGATCGATCCGCTCGGATTTTCGCTGGAGAATTTCGACGTGATCGGCGGATGGCGCACCATCGACGAAGCCGGTAAACCGGTCGACGCGAGCGGAACCACTGCCGGCGGTACCAAGATCGACGGGCTTTCGGGATTGCGCGCGGCGTTGCTCCAGGACCCCGAGCAATTCCCGCGCACTGTGACCGAGAAGCTGATGGCGTACGCGCTCGGCCGGCGCCTCGAATATTACGATCGGCCGGAAGTGCGCAAGATCGTCCACGACGCGGCCGCGAAACAGTATCGATGGTCGTCGCTGATTATCGGGATCGTGGAGAGCCCGGCGTTCCTGATGCGGACATCCCGACCGGCTCTGCAAGCTAAACAGTGACATCTCTTTTCGCGGCTCTGTTCTTGCTGCAGTGGCTGCACTATCCGACCTCGGGGGTTCCCAAGACCCGTGATGGGAAGCCGAACCTTGCCGCGCCTGCGCCACGCGCTTCGGATCGCAAGCCCGACCTCACGGGAATGTGGTTCAACCTGGGCAATGAGGGAGCTTGTCCTCCCGACATCAAAGGCGAGAACGGCGAGTGCATCGAAAAGGGCCTCGGCATTGGCGATGTAAGTCTCGGGCTCCCACGGCAGGCTGGGAACATCGCGGACGGCATGCCTGGCGGTCTGCCGTATACACCTTGGGCCGCTGCTCTGATGAAGGAGCGTGCGGCGACTGCGGGCACGCAGGATCCGCATTCCAAGTGCCTGCCGCCGATTTTCCCCCGCTCCTACGCGCTGCCACACATCCAGAAGTTCATCCAGACTCCTGGACTGGTGGTGATTCTGGACGAATTCAACGCCAGCTACCGTCAGATCTTCACGGACGCGCGTCCGTTGCCGGAGGATCCTCAGCCTTCGTGGAACGGCTACTCATCCGGCAAGTGGGATGGCGACACATTGGTGATCCAGACAATCGGATACCGCGATGATCTGTGGCTCGATATGAGAGGGGATCCGCTGACCAGCGCGGCGAAGGTGACCGAGCGGTTCCGCCGGCCGGATTTCGGGCATCTGGAGATCGAAGTCACGGTGGACGATCCGAAAGCCTACACCAAGCCGTGGACGGTGAACTTCCGGCAGACCATCGTTCTCGATACCGAGTTAGTCGATGAAATCTGCGCGGAGAACGAGAAGAGCATGCAGCACATGGCGGGCAAATAAGCGGGTATTCTATGGGCATGGAGCTGATTTTCGAAGTTCGCGATGCGGAAGAGGGCGGTTTTTACGCTCGTGCGCTAGGTCACTCCATCTTCACTCAAGCCGATTCTTGGGAGGAACTCCGAGCCAATGTTGTCGAAGCAACATCGCTGCATTTTGAAGATGCCGCCACGCATCCCAGCCTCATCCAGCTTCATTACGTAAAGGACGAGTTGATTCCGGTCGAAGCTGCTTGAAGCTGCCACGCGGAGTTTCGGCAGACCGCTTGGTTGGCGCGCTGGAACACCTCGGCTATCGGGTGATCCGCCAAAAGGGGAGCCACATTCGGCTGCGGCACGATGGACCGCCCATCCATTCAGTTACCGTTCCCCAGCACAACTCGCTTAAGACCGGCACGCTTCATGGGATTCTCATCGATGTTGCACACATGAGATCGGTTAGCGTCGATTCGCTGATTGAACTGCTCTGAGCACGTGTCCTTGATTTACTCGTGCCGAAGCGCGACCGCTGGGTCTAATCGCAACGCGCGTCTGGCGGGGAGCCAAATGGACACAAGCGCCACCGCGCCTAACACCAGGGGAACGGCCACGAAGACGATCGGGTCGCGCGGCTTCACTCCAAACAGTAAACTTTCCATCAAGCGCGATACGCCCCACGCCGCGCCCAGGCCGATTACGACGCCCGCCAGCACCAGGCTCATTCCCTGGCCGAGCACCATGTTTCGCAGTTGCCGGGCCTCGGCGCCGAGAGCCAGCCGGATGCCCATCTCTTGTGTCCGCTGCGCTACTGTGTACGACATCAACCCGTAGATTCCGATCGCGGCTAGCAAGAGTGCGGCGCATCCGAAGATCGTCATCACCAGCGCGTTGAATTGCTGCTGACCCGTCGAGAGCCGCACCACCTCGTCCATGGAATGGACGTTGAAAACCGGCAAGCCGGTCGACTGCCGCACTTGCTCCTGAATTTCCTTGACCAGTCCCTCGGTGTTCGCTTGCGTCCGCACGATCCAGGTAGTCGGCGTCAGGCGAACCAACTGCGCGCCGATGGCATCGGGAAGCTGAGCGTGCGGGACATACATCCTCGGTCCGGGAACACGATCCGTCGCGCCTTGCCGGACATCCCCAACGATGCCGACGATTTGCCGCGCCTGATTATCCTCGTAATCCTTGCCCACGCCCTTACCGATTACAATCCGGTCGTTCAACGGGTCGCCATCCTTCCAGTACTCCTTGGCCATGCGTTCATTGATGACTGCAACCGGCGGCGAACTTGCGTCGTCGCGATCCGTGAATACACGTCCACGCTTCACGGGAATCTTGAAGACATCGAAGTAGCCGGGCGAGATAATAGTCCATCCGCCCTCTCCCGAGTGCGGTTTGTCCGTGGAAGGCCGGCCGACGATATCGAAAGGCAGACCCAGGTTTCCTTGCATCGGCACACAACAATCGGTGGCGCTGGCAGCCACCACGCCTGGCAGCGAACGGACGCGCTCTAGAGCGTCCCCTATCGTGGCCGCCGCGCCGGCCGATTTCAAATATTTCGGACCGGTCAAAGACGTTTGCAGCGTGATCACGTTCTTCGTCTCGAACCCGCGATCCACTTTGTATAGCGCTACGAACGTACGAATCAGCAGGGCCGATCCGACCAGCAGAACCACCGCCAGGCTTACCTCGCCAATCACCAGCGCCGCCCGCGCCTTGTTTTGCCGCAAGCCGGTGCCCCATCGTCCGCCGCTGTCCTTCAGGACCGTATTCAAATCAACACGAGAACCTTGGAGCGCTGGAAGCAAGCCGAACACAAGTCCCGTCAATAGGGAAAGCGCCAGCGCAAATCCCATCACATGCCAGTCAATGCCTACCATGCTCCCCGGCGGCAGTTCGTCCGCGTTGCCGGAGGCCAGCAGCGCTTGGATTCCGCCGTAACCGATCAACAGTCCCAGCGCTCCGCCGGCGAGCGAAAGCAGGACGCTCTCCGTGAGTAGTTGACGGATCACCCGTCCCCGGCCCGCGCCGATCGCGACGCGAATCCCGATCTCGCGTTGCCGCCCTGCCGCCCGCGCCAGCAGTAGATTCGCTACGTTGGCGCACGCGATCAGTAAGACCAGGCATACAGCGCCTGCCAATACCAGCAGCAAGATCCGCAGGTTGGAAACGACGAATTCGCGGACGGTCTTGACGGTGAAACCATCCGTGGGTCCAAGTATCTGGGGGAATTTTGTCCGGTATTCCTTGGCCGACGTTTGCAGTCGCTCCTTGGCTTGCTCGATCGTAACTCCTGGCTTCAGGCGAGCCGCCACGAAAAACCCCTGACCCTGCTCGCTGGTGTTGGGGTCGATCTGAAACGGCACGTAGACGTCCGAGGGCAGATCTTGATTGCTGCCCAATTCGTCCAACAGGTTGCGGCTACCGTCCACGACCCCGATGACGGTGTACGGATCGCTGCTCAACAAGATCGTCTTGCCAAGAATCTGCGAATCGCTGGCGAACCGCCGCCTCCACAGATCCGCGCTGATCACAGCCACCCGAGGGCCGTTCGGAAGATCTTCTTCTGCCGTAAATCCGCGCCCGTGAATGATCGGCAATCCCAGCAAACGGAATCCGTCAGCGGACATACGTGTCGCCTGCCACTGTTCGATGGTCTCGCCACCGGTATAGTTCATCGAAGCCGAGTTAAACGCGGACACATCCTGGAGCACGCTCGACTGAGCCCGCCAATGAACGAATCTCGCCGGAGAGGCATAGACATTGTCACCGGCCTCGCCTTCATCGGATACGAAGGTGTTCATCAACACCACAAATCGCTCCGGTTTGGGGACGGGCAGGGGCTTCAGCAGCACCGAATTGACGACAGAAAAGATCGCCGTATTCGCGCCAATGCCTAGAGCGATCGCGGCTATGGCTGTAATCGTGAAACCCGGACTGCGCCGCAGATTGCGCCAGCCATAGCGCACGTCCTTGATAAATTGCTCGATCCAAATGAAGGAGCGTGCCTCACGATGCAGCTCCTTAGTCTGCTCGACACCTCCGTAGGCCCGGCGTGCCGCGAGTCGTGCCTCCCTAGGGGACATGCCCTTGCTCTCGAACTCGTCTTGGAGAAGCGCCAGATGCGCCTCGATCTCGCGGGTCATGTCGCGCTCGGCGCGGCGGCCTCGAAAAAGATTTGCGAACCTCGAAAGGAATCGCCGCACGGCTAGGCTCCTTCGGAGAGCAGCTTGTCTACCAGTCCGGACATCCGCCGCCATCGCAGAGTCTCCTCGGCCAGCGCCTTCTCCCCGGATTTGGTGATGGCGTAAAACTTCGCCTCCCGATTGCTTTCGGTCGTGCCCCAGGTCCCTTTAATCTGGCCTTGTTGCTCCAGACGTACCAGGGCGGGGTAGAGAGTACCTTGATTTAGATGCAGCAGATCTTCGGAGAACTGCTGGATTCGCGTGGCGATCGCGTAGGCATGCTGCGGTCCCATGCTCTTGAGCGTCCGCAGGACAATCAGATCCAGGGTGCCCTGCAGAATGGCCATGCGGTTTCCCGCTTCACTTGACATCCTAGTGAACCTCGGGATCGAGTATGGAACAACTTCACTTGGGTGTCAAGTAGAGGGCGCTTTCGCATGCAACACATGGGCCGTTCCTAATTCCTCCCGGCAGTGAAAGGGGAACAGACGGATGCCTGTCCCGGCGCCACTCCTGCTAATCGGCGTAAAGTCTTTTATGCAATGCCTTGACGGCCATTTTTTAGAAGAATCGATTTGAATGGCCCTTGCGCCCGCCCAACGAGAACTGGCCGTCGCGAAAAGCTGTCGTCCCCGAGGCTCAGGACAGGCCTACGCGCGACATCAGAGCAGGAAACCTGGGATCCGCGCGGGCGCGATCGAAAAGTGGGTCCACTTTCAGCCAGGCCAACCACCACGACCGGTCCTGCAGCCCTTTTTCAAGCCACTCAAAGGCCTGATCCATTTCGCCTAGGCCGATGTAGACCAGCGCATGCGCCACGGGCGTGACGTAGTGCCGCTGCGCGTTCGCGGCGAGTTGCACGAGCGTCTGCTGCGCTTCCTCCGAAAGTCCGGAAATGGCATAGGCTTGGCCGAGGGCGCCCAGCACGATGGGAGCCATATCGAGGCTCTTGTGGGCTGCCTGCAAGGTGGTGACTGCAACTTCATAACTGCCCTTGTGCAGATAGCTCAAACCCATCCAGAGCTGTGCCAGTCCGAACGAAGGGTCCATTTCCAGGGTCTTGCGCGCCTGTTCGATGGCGTCGTCATAGCGCCGTGCGAAGTGCATGCACCAGGCCAACTGTGCATTGATGACCAGCGCGAGCGGATCTAGATCCAAAGCCTGCCGGATGTTCACGAAGGCTTCATCCAGGCGTCCCAGGGCCATCAAGAAATAGCCGTACCAATGAAATGTGGGATAGCTGGGACTGAGCTGGATCGAACGTTTGAAACCGCGTTCACCTCCGCGCCAATCCCATTCAAAGAAGCCCTGCGCGAAAGCCAGCGAGGTGTGCGCCTCGGCCAGAGTCCTGTCGATTTCAAGAGCTTTCAGCGCGAAGCTCCGGGTCTTCTGGAAGGCGTCTTGCGGAGACAGGGCGCCATAACTGCCCAGCAAGGCGTAACAGTCCGCCAATCCCGCGTACGCCAGCGCGTAGCGGGGGTCTTTTTGAAGGGCCAATTGGAAGTTTTCGATTCCCTTGCGCATCCATTCGGGAGTGCGTTTGTTCCAGTAATAGCGCCCGCGTAAGAAGAGCTGGTACGCTTCCGGGTCTTCCGTGTAGCGCCGGGTCAAACGCTGCATTTTCTCGCGGGTCAGCTTCAACTTGAGTTTCTTGGTGATCTCTCGCGCGATCGTCTCTTGAACCTTGAAGATATCGGTGAGTTTGTGGTGGTATTGCTGGCCCCAAAGCTGGGAGCCTTCCCGGACGTCCACCAGCTCGCACTGCACGTTGAGCGACTCGCCGCGTTGCGACACCCGGCCCATCAAGATGGCGCGAACCCGGAGCGCACGGCCAGCCGTCTCCAGATCGATCTGCTGCCCTTTGTACTTGAAGACTGTGGCGCGTGCAACCACCCGCATGCCTTGCAATTGAGAAAGGCTATTGATCAGGTTCTCCGTAATCCCGTCCGTCAGGTATTCCAGGTCGGGGTTGCCGCTGGAGTTGGTGAAAGGCAGCACGGCGATCGAGTCCGCGGCCCCCTTGGAGGCTAGCGGCGGTTTCGCGGTTCCCGAGGCAGTGCCGCCGTCCTCGATCGTTTTCAGCGCTGCGGCCAGGGCCGGAGCATCCTGAAACCGGCATTGCGGTTCCTTCTCCAGACAACTTGCGATGATATGGTCCAGATCGATCGGCAGAAGGGACTGCAGTTCGCTTGGCGGGATGGGCCGTTCCGACAGGATCGCAGCCATGGTTTCCAGGGGGGAAGCACCATGGAATGCGCGTTTTCCCGTGATCATCTCATAGAGAACGCAGCCGAAGGAGAAGATGTCACTGGGCGCGTCCGCCGGTTCGCCCCGCACTTGCTCCGGCGACATGTAGCCCACCGTGCCTATCACCGTTCCCGCCAGCGTACGCGTCACAACCGAGCCGGTTTCCTGCGTCTGGACCTGCGGCTTCCAGCGCGCGATGCCGAAGTCAAGCAGCTTCACCCTTTGGTCCCGAGTCAAGAAAACGTTGTCTGGCTTGAGGTCGCGATGTATCAAACCCTTGGCATGGGCCCCGGCGAGGGCTTCGACAATCGCGAGGCCCAGAGTGACCGCCTCCCGCCACGGGATGGGGCCGCGCTTGATGCGGCCGCGCAGAGTCTCGCCTTGAAGCAGCTCGGTGACGACATAGTGGATCCCGTGATCGTTTCCCACATCAAAAATCGCCACAATGTTAGGGTGCGATAACGCCGCGATCGCTTTGGCCTCAAATTCAAAACGAGCCAGCGCCTGGGGATCCTGAGACAGATGCTCGGGGAGGACTTTAATAGCGACGTTGCGGCCCAGACGCGGATCGAGTGCCTGAAACACCTCGCCCATCCCGCCGGCGCCGATGACTGCCGTCAGGGTATATGGCCCGAGTTTGGAGCCTGGCTGCAGGCGACGCGCGGGGGGATCGCGTAAGGCTGTGGGCGTGGACGTCCAGATGGCCGTATCTCTAAGGGCGGGGTCGCCAGGTGCGTCCTTAGCAAGCAACAGCTCTACTTCGCGCTTCAACTCGTTATCGCCGCGACAGGCTTCCGATAGAAACAGGCTCCGCTGATCCGGCTCGCGCTGCTGGGCTGAACGGTACAACTCCTCTACTTTCCGCCAGCGTTCCTGGATCACGACGAATCACCCGGTGAAATCCAGAATACTACTATCCAGCCTGGGCTGCTTCAGATCGGGCTGACTCAAGCACTCCATGTTTCCCCTCAGGCGATTTCCCGCAAGAACGAGAAGAATCTCCTGGCTCGGCCCGGCCGGGGGCCTCGATCGACGCCGCGGCGAGCCACCACATGATACGCTTGGAGCCGGTCGGTCTTGAATGCGTGACATCCGCCCCAGAGAAATACACGGAAAGCCCGATACAACTCCTCGCCCCAACCGGCAACGATTGCCTCCCGGCTTTCATCGAGCCGCTTGGCCCAGTGCAGCATCGTCAACTCGTAGTCGTGCGATTCCTCTTTCACTTCTACGATTTGAAAACCGGCATAGAGCGCTTCCTGAACCACATCCTGCAAGCACATGAAAGTATGAGTGCCGTGCCAGGTGTAACGGCGTGTAAACGGACTCATATCGTACTTTTCCTTGGTGGCGGATGCATCGATGTAGATTTTGCCGCCCGGCTTCAGGCATTCCCAGACTCGCTCGAAGAACTGGCGGTAATAGGGGATATGCTCAATCACCCCGTAGATCACGACAGCGTCATAAGGTTCAGCCGGGCGATGCGCAAGGAAGTCCTGGACCAGCACCTGGCCTCGGAGTTGT
>Ga0265313_10003728_pt1 | contig 12123 bp, 14 predicted proteins | sample 4123metaG_FD_203122 | JGI IMG/M metagenome (GOLD analysis project Ga0265313, IMG submission 203122) | Rhizosphere microbial communities from Carex aquatilis grown in University of Washington, Seatle, WA, United States - 4-1-23 metaG | ecosystem: Host-associated > Plants > Roots > Rhizosphere >...
AGCAGGATCGCCTTGCGCCCTTCGATGTCCTGCATCCGCTGCGCCGTGTCCGTAAGCGCATCGAACAGATTGGCTTCAGAGAACCCCGGGAACGTCAGCCGCGACAGGCCGTCCCATGTCTCGTTGCGGTCGGTCGAGAAGTCCGAAAGAATCTCGGGCCGCAGGTCGTAGGCCACGACTGCGACATAGTCCTCCGGCTTAAGTGTCTGGACGAATCCACGCGCCGCCGTGAGCGTCTGGAACCACGCAGACGAGTACGCCTGTTGAAAACGGGCCGAGAACTCGATCACCAGGGCGACCGTTATCGGCGCCTCACCTTTGCTTATAGCAGTGACTTTTTGGGGGACGTTATCTTCTAGCACCCGAAAATCTGCTGGTGGAAGGTTGGGAATGAAGTGCCCCTTGTTATCGAGCACCGATACGTCCACTGTAACCGTGACGGCATCGGTGGAGTAAGTTGCTACCCCTTGAGGCAGATCCTTACCCTTCTTGAATTGTGATGGGATCTTGGATTGCGCGGGTGCGTCTGCCGGAGCCGTGCTGGGTCCGGTCGTGCTTCCCGTCGTGTCCCCCGAGGTGCTCCCCGTCGCATTCCCCTTTCGAGGGCGGGCGACGGTCTCGCTGCCGCTGTTCAGGGGGCCTTGAGCAACCAAAACTAGGGCCACGCTCAACGCGGAGGCCAAAACTAGGAGGCTGATACGTGACGCCTTCATGACCGCAATATACCACCTCTCTAAATCGTGGCACAGGCCTTCAGCCTGTGCTGTTCAGCTCAGTTCACCCAGCGGTCCCGGTCGCCACCCTGCTTCTTGAGATACACCTGAAATTTTCGCTTGGCGCGCTCCAGCTTCCAGGCCTTGTAACTCTCGTGGATCGGAGTCACTGGATCGATCCTGCGCCCTTGGGAAGCTTTGAGGAACACGTAGCCGAAAGCCATCCCGCTCAGGTGTGCGATGTTGCTCACCCCGCTGTTCAGATCACGCAGGCCAAAGAATTCGATCGCGCCCAGAATCATCACAAAATACTTGAGCTTGATCGGGAAAATGTAGAAAATGATGATCCTGTCCGGCCACAACACCGCCGCCACCAGGAAAATTCCGTAAATCGCGCCCGACGCGCCAATCGTCGGGGTCAAACGGTCGCCGAACATGTAGTTGGCCAGCACCGCGATGATTCCCGCGCCGATGCCGCAGAAGAAATAGAACTGCAGGAACCGCCGCGTGCCCCAGATGTTTTCCAGATCCTTGCCGAAAAACCACAGCCCCAGCATGTTGAAAAGGATGTGGAAGAACCCACCGTGCAGAAACAGGTACGTAACCAGTTGCCACACGAAGAACCGGGTCACCACATCGGCGGGGACCAGGGCGAACCATTGCATGAAGACGCGTTCGATGGGCCCGACCAGCCACATCAGCAGGAACACCACCGTGTTGGCGATGATCAGGCCTCGGACGCCCTGGGGCAGTCCTCCCATCGAAAGATACGGGCGCGCGTAATTGCGGGTGCCGATCGCCATCGTCTCAGGTTCAGGATAACATCGGGCCCGCGAAGCGGCGGCTTACAATTGGGATGGAGGTTCTTTTATGGAAATCAAACGCGAGAATCTCATTGCTACGCTGGGCGGCGAAGAAGCCGTGGCTCGCATGGACTCCGAAGCCAAGGCCGACGCGCTCGAAGATTTCCTCTCCACCGAGCTCGATAAGATCCTGTTATCCAAAGATCCCTTTCCCACTGCTGCCGAAGTGGAGCAGAAAATTCCCACCCGGCACTATCGCATGGGGGTAGGGAACTTGTTCGTCGCACAAGCGCCGGGAGCCAAGGTCAAAATCCTCCCGCCGATGCCCGACAAGCCCACGCTCTACGACTTCTTCGCCCTCCGATTCGCCCCCGCCAACCACGTCCTGCAGAGCGCCGCGCTGGCGATGAAGAACGGCCTGCCCGAGGAGATTATCCTCGCCTGCCTGCTGCACGATACCGCGCAGGCCCTGATGAAGGCCGATCACGGCTATTGGGCCGCCCAGATGTATGCGCCATACGTTCCGGAGAAGACTGCGTTCGCCGTCAAGTACCACCAGGCTCTGCGCTTCTTCGCCGATCCCGCTTACGGCTATGAATATCCGGATCTGTACCGGCGCCTCTTCGGCGAGGATTACGTCCCGCTTCCGCACATCCGCGCCGACTACGAGATGCTCAAGGACCACCCTTGGTACGAGGCTCCTCGCCTGGTCACGGTCAACGATTTTTATTCGTTCGACCCCAACGCCAAGGTGAGCATCGATCCGTTCCGCGAGATCATCGGCCGCCACTTTAAGCAGCCCAAGGAAGGATTGGGCAACGACAATAGTCCCGTCGCTCATATGTGGCGCACCATCGCCCGCCCCGACATGGCATTGTAGCCGGGAAGAGTGGGGACTGCCTACCGATTTCGAAAAACAATCGCCGATCTGTTCACAGTAGGTCCCCGAAATCGGCTGGCTGTCCCCTTCTTTTCCTGCTACGCTCGGATCATGCGCATGTACTTAACCATGTTCGCCCTGGCGCTTACCGCCGCCGTAGCCATGTACGCCGCCGACGCCAAAGCCGGCAAAGCCGTCTACGACACCTCCTGCAAGTCCTGCCACGGACCTGATGGAACCCCCAACCCGGCAGTCGCCAAAATGATGAAGGTCGAAATGAAGGATCTGAAGACCACCGACGCTGACATCGCCGCTGTCATCACCAACGGGAAGGGAAAGATGCAGCCTGTTAAAGCGGCCGCCAAATCGGCCGACGACGTCGCCGCTTACGTCCATAGCCTGAAGAAGTAGATCAACCCTCTTCAAATACTTACGGATGTCTCCTGGAGGTCACTGACCTTCTGGAGACCGCAGCTTGACCGCGTCCTCGCCGGTTCCTGGGTCTAGCTGTGATAAGCTTCCCGTTCGTGCAAACGCGAACGACTGTCTGTCTCCTGACCCTGATCCTGATCTGCGGGCTGCTGTTCCCGATCGCCGCCTCGGCGCACGACGTCTCCCAGCGCGACGCGTCGTTCGTCCAGTCCAACCAGGGCACGGCCGTCGCCGCATTCATGTATCTCGGCGCGAAGCATATGGTCACGGGGTACGATCACCTCGCATTCCTGGTCGGGGTCATTTTCTTTCTCTATCGCCTCAAGGACGTGGTTCAGTACGTCAGCCTCTTCACTCTGGGGCACAGTGTCACGCTTCTGGCGGGCGTTCTTGGAGGAATCCACGCGAATTCCTACGTGGTCGACGCGATCATCGGCTTCTCGGTGGTCTATAAAGCCTTCGATAACATGGACGGGTTCAAACGATTTCTAGGGTTCGAGCCGAACACCAAGCTGGCCGTCTTGATCTTCGGCTTGTTCCATGGCTTTGGCCTGGCCACCAAGCTTCAGCAGCTCGATCTCTCCAAGAATGGACTGGTGACGAACATCATCAGCTTCAATGTGGGTGTGGAAATCGGTCAGGTGCTGGCGCTCACGGCCGTGTTGATCGTTCTCAGCTATTGGCGAACGCGCCCCGGTTTCCTGCGCCACGCTTTTGCCACCAACACTGTATTAATGACGGTGGGCTTCGTTCTGACCGGATACCAGATCGCCGGGTACTACCTCGGATCGTAAATATGGACCAAACCCAAATCGCCAATGCGCCTTCCAAGGGCGCGATAGCCAAAGCGGCCGGCATCGCCTTGCTGGTCGCACTGATTCTTCTGTTTACCGCGGTGCTTCCCGCCGAATATGGTTACGATCCTCTGAAAACCGGCAAGGCCCTGGGGCTGACCGGGATCTCGCAAGCTCCACCGCCGCCGGTCAAAGGAGCTGCGCCTACGCCCGTCTCCGGACAAGCCGTCTACACCTCGCAGCCCAGGATCTATAAGGTCGACTCCGAAGATTTCGGATTGCGCCCCGGTGAAGGCATGGAGATGAAGTACCACATGCAGAAGGGCGCGGCGATGCTCTACGGCTGGAAAGCCGACGGCAAGCTTACATACGAATTCCACGGCGAGCCTGACGTGAAACCCAACAAGGACTACTTTGAGAGCTACGATCTGGATGACAAGGTCGGCAAGGAATCCTCCTACGGCTCCTTCACCGCTCCCTCTACGGGAATTCACGGCTGGTTCTTCAAGAACAAAACCGACAAGGACGTGATGTTTCACCTGACCGTGGCCGGATTCTTCGACTCCGCGAAGATGTATGCCGGCGGCCCGCCCGACGATGTTCCCGTAGAAGACGCGAAGTGATATCCTCGCGGGTGAGTGAGATCCGTCGGCAAGATTAGCTTCATTCTGATTGCGGCTTCGAGCCTGTTCGCAAGCATGTGTTCCGCCGCGGATACTCCCATATGGGAGCCCGCGAAAGTTGTCGCCGTCGAGCAAGTTTCTACTCCTGCCAAAGAACCCGACCCCAGTTGCCGAGCCGTGCCCAAGGGAGCCACTCCTCCCGCGCGTTGCCGACCTTCCGCACTCCGTGCCGAGCAGTTTTGGCGCGTGACCGTCGACGTGGGTAATAAGCGCTTGGTGGTTCGACCCTACCGTCCAGCAAAATTGCTCGATGCGCTCAACCAGGACGCCACGGACTATATCGACCCGCATTTGACGTCAGCGTCATCGATCCAGGTAGCTCTGGTTTCGAGCAAAGCGATCCGGCTCAGGACCGATCAGGGACAAGGGATCGCAGCGATGGTGGATTCCCAGGAGTTACTTTCAACTCCGGTAGCTGCGCCTCGCCCGCAAACGGTCGCTACCCGAGCCGCGTCAGCCTCCAAAGTGGTCCTGCTTGAAAACAGCGATTTTCTGGAGCTGGAGACGCAGGAAATTAACTCTAAGGATATTGGCGACGGTGCGGCACTCTACTCCTTCACGGGGGATTCTTCGCAGAGTCGGGCAGCTTCCAACAACCCTGTGTTCCTCGTGATGGCAGAAAGCGACACCGCGACCGGAGGAAATGTCGAATTGTCGCGCCTCCAGGTCGGGAGGGGAATCCGCGAGCTAGCCTCAGCGAAGAACCGCTCGGCTTCCTCGATTCCAATCATCGTGACACAAGTGTCCGCCACTATCCGGAAGGTGAATGTACGCGAACCTCTTGCGCCGGGCGAGTACGTGATCCTCCTCGAAAACTCCCATCGCGGATTCTTGTTTGCCGTGCGCTGACATCGCCGCCCAGCAACAAACGCGAGCCATGTAAGCTTTGCCATTTGGCACACCGCTCTCCCGTATATCTTTAGACGTCAACTCCGGCTATTCTATCGGTGGGGGTGATTCCATGCGACGACTTTGTCTGGTATGTGCGGCCGGGATCATGATCTTGACTTTTGCCGGACTAGCTCAGCAGTCTTCAGCAGGCGGCCCTTACAAAGTTTTGAAGACAGTCAAAGTAGGTGGCGCAGGTACCTTTGACACTGCTCTTGCGGACACCGTTGGACGCCGGTTGTACATTCCGCGCAAGGCCCCTGGCCGAATCACTGTCTTCAATCTGGATACGCTTGAGCCGGTCGGTGAAATCCCCGATGCGGCCGCCAATGGCGCGGTCATCGATCCCAAATCAGGCCACGGTTTCGCCAGCAGCAAACCCGTCGTGATGTGGGACACCAAGACGCTGAAGACGATGAAGACAATTGATGTGCAGGGCGGTCCGGATGCCATTCTATTCGACCCGTTTAACGAGCGTGTTTACATTTTCAGTCACACCGCGCCGCATGCGACGGCGATCAATGCGGTGGATGGCACCGTAGTTGGCACCCTCGACCTTGGAGGGATGCCGGAGCAAGCCGTCACCGATGGCAAGGGCCGCGTGTATGTCGATATCAGAGACACGAACAAAGTCGCGGTCATAGACGCGAAGACACTCACCGTCGCCGCCCAATACGATCTCGCGGGCAAAGGCGGCCGGTGCTCCGGGCTGGCAATCGACGTTAAGAACCAAATTCTCTTCGCCGCCTGCCGTGAACCGCAAACGATGGTGATGCTCAAGGCCGGTGACGGAAAAATCCTCGACGCGCTTCCCATCGGCTCCGGTGTCGATTCCGCCATCTTCAACCCGGGCACCATGGAAACCTACAGCGCGCAGGTCGACGGCACGCTCACCATCGTGAAGGAAGTAAGCCCCACCAGCTTCAAGGTCGAGCAAACCGTCCAGACCAAGGAAAGCGCCAAACAGATGGTCTGGGACAGTAAAACAGGCCGGATCCTATTGATCGCTGCGGACTATGGTCCGGTTCCCACGCCGGCCCCCGGCGCGGCACCCGCGGCCCGCGGCCCGATGGTGCCGGATTCGTTTTCAATTCTCGTAGTAAGCAAATAGGAGCGTACTGTAGAATGAATCCGAAAGCGTCAAAAGTGTTCCTTGGAGCGGGGACTCTGGTGCTTGTTTTCCTGCTCTCGAGTCCCTTGCCCGCACAGGTCGCCGGCTCCACGCTGACAGGGACCATCACGGACACATTGAACGCCGGCATTTCTAACGCCAAGATCTCCGTCAAGAATATCGCCACTGGGCAATCGACGGAGACCCAGACCAATTCGGCCGGGATCTACAACGTCCCGGGCCTCATGCCGGGGGATTATGAGGTTTCGATCCTGGCGGACGGCTTCAGCACCAAAGTCGCTAACGTGAAAATCACGGCGGGCACGGCGCAGACGATGAACCAGACTCTAGCCGTTTCTTCCAGCGGTGGCACCGCGCCTGCGCTGGGGGATCTGTTCCCTCCGGATCAGGCCCAAGGTAACGCCCAGGATCAAGCGAGACTCGACCGGCGCGCGCATATGCTCAAGATGCATCAACGCTTCGGTCTGATAACTCTCGCTCCTATGATCGCCACCATCGCCGCGTCCGGCCTCGCCTCCGGAAGGCACAGTACCGCCGCCGGCCGCGATATCCATGGCGGTCTCGGCGCGGTGACGGCGGATCTGTACTTCATGACCGCGTACTATGCGATTCGCGCGCCGAGGGTGCCGGGGACCGCGACTCGCGGGCAGATTCGGCTGCACAAGACCCTGGCCTGGATTCACGGCCCGGGGATGGTCCTGACGCCCATCCTGGGGGCGATGGCCTATAGTCAGGAAAATAACGGCGAAAAGGTCCATGGGATCGCCAAGGCGCACGGGGCGGTGGCCACCGTGACCTACGTGGCGTTCGGGCTGGCCGTTGCGTCCGTGACGATAAAATTCTAAGCGGGACTTATGAAAAAACCTCACCGCATGCTGCTAGCCCTTGTGCTTCTAGCTCCCAAGCTGGCTCAAGCCGATAGCCAATGGGTTCTGGAACAGTCCACTCTCACCTATCACGTGTCTCACCCGCTGCACCAAATCGACGGCGTCAGTCACGCCGCGCGAGGCAAAGGCGTTTGCCACGCCGGACAATGCGATTTCCTGATCGCCGTACCCGTGAAGTCGTTCGATTCGGGGGACAGCAACCGCGATCTTCACATGCTTCAAGTGACGCGTGGCGCGCAATTTCCCCTCGTCAGCGTGCGCACCCGATTGCCGGAAACGGTATCGGCATCTGCCACCATCCATGCCGATCTGGAGATCGAGTTTGCCGGCCAGACCGCGCAGTATAAGCAGGTCGCATTCCAGGTAGTGATGCAGGGAAACCAGATTCGGATATCCGGAATCATTCCGGCCACGCTATCCGATTTCAAGATCGACCCGCCGTCGCTCCTGGCGATCCCCGTCAAGAACGAGATGCCAGTGAAAGTCGAGATGACCTGGCGTCCGCAGTAAGTGTTAGCCGCCGGCTTTCTGCTATTGCTTTTCAGGTCCAGCTTGCGGACCCAGCGACTTCGCCGCGCCATCGATTAACGCCTGCTTCTCGACTGCCGTGAGCCTGGCTGCAGGGTGCATCGGGAGATAGAACCACGGCGGCATGTTCCCCTCTTTCACCTGCTCGGCGACGTCTTTGGCGTGCTTCTGGGGAAGGTTCCACTCGGTAAAGTTCAGATGGCTGCGGCCGCCGTTCACGTCTCTCTGAAGTAGCCAGGACATAGGCGCGACGTTGGAATACCATGGCCACGTGGTTTGGTTGCTATGACAGTCAAAGCAGGCCCGGTGGACCAGATCTCTCGTCTGCGGCGAATCCCACGCGGGTTCCTTAGTCACCGGAGGATTCGTGTGGGTGTGCCCGTAGGGAATAAACTGAATCAGGACGGCGGCGAGCAACAACCACTTGAGGACCTTCATTGAGCTGTACCAAGCATAACCAACTCGCAGGGGAAAGCGGCCGTACTCAAGCGTCTGGCGATCCACGTCAAAGCGTCATGGCAGTGCGCTTGGCTATAGCTTTGTCCTTGGTTTCGATTGCATTTTCAGCTCCCCAGGACACGGCAAATGATAAGGCAACGGACCAAACGCGAAGCATCTCGCTGACCGTCCCGGCAGGCGTTCCTCTTCGCCTGTATCTGACCAAACGAGTTGCGAAACGACTCAATGCGCCGGTCGAGGCAAAACTTCTGACCCCCTTGTACGCCTTCGATCGCGAGGTGATCCCGGCGGGAACGCAGGTGCTCGGCCACGTGAGCCGCGTTGAGTCTGTTTCAAGATGGGAGCGAGCCAGGGCCATATTGGGCGGCGACTTTACTCCGCTGCATGTCGTCCAGATCGAGTTCACGTCGTTGCTGCTGCCTGACGGCCGCTCGCTGGAACTGCACACCATCGAAAGCCCGGGACTCAACTCGCTGGTTCCCTTTAAACCTCCCAAGCAGCCAACCCAGAACGCGCAGAGCACCAACAATGGTGGAGTGCTGAGCGCGGGCAAGCAGCAGGCCAAGGATGCGATCGATGCCCAAATCGCGCGCGTCAAGAGTATCCCCGATATCGTGCGCGCACCGGGCAAAAAGGCGTGGTTGTACGATTACGCGATGTCCAGGCTGCCTTACCATCCTCAATCCGTGCGCAGCCGGACCCGGTTCGATGCGGAACTCCAGTCTCCCCTCAATTTCGGCTCCGAGGAGATCACTCACGATTCCCTCGCTTTCTTAGGCTCGCAGCCCTCTCCCGGCAGCATCGTACATGCCAGGCTGCTCACGCCTCTGGATTCGTTTAATTCGAAGCAGGGTGAGAGGGTTGAGGCCGTGCTGGAGGAACCTTTGTTTTCCGCCGGCCACAAGCTGGTGCTGCCTGAAGGGACGCTGGTAAATGGATCGGTGACGGCGGCGAAAAGGGCGCGGTGGTTTCATCGCGGCGGGCGTCTCCGATTCAATTTTCAAAATGTCGATTTGAGCCCGCAAGCCGCCGAACTCATGTCGCCGCCTGCCGGTGCTCCGTTGTCGACAGAGGAGAATCTGCATCGGCAGGAAGAGTTACATTTCCGGACACAGGCCACCCTCAACGCTGCGGAGAGCGGCAACGCACCCCTCAAGGTGGATAAAGAAGGTGGTGTCCAGGCAACCGAGTCGAAAACGCGTTTTATCGGCACAGCGGTGGCCCTGATGATTTCGCGCCGCGCCGCGGACAACGATCCCGTGCGCGGCCCCGGCGGAGCTATCACCGGCCAGAGTTCGAACATCGGCGGCCGAACTTTGGGAGGCGGGATGGGCTTCGGGCTGTTAGGCGCGGTTGCCGCTCAGAGTTCACGAACTGTCGGCGCCGCCTTCGGTTACTATGGCCTGGCGTGGTCCGTGTACGCGACGGTAATCAAGCGCGGTGCCGAGGTGCAATTCGGCAGGAACGCCGTGATCGACATCGGCTTCAATCAACGTGCACCGGCCGGTTCAACCAAGCCCGCCAAGGATGGCGCACCCGCCACATCCAAGGCATCCGGCGACGCAGACCACGACGGCGACAGCAAGTAAACGCCTGGGCGGTGTCCGGCGGTTGATGGAGATAAGTTTCTGATCTCTATGCCGCTGTTCCGAACAGCGCCCCGACCCCTGCGGTCACCGCCATCGCCAGTGCACCCCAGAACGTCACGCGTATTGCGCCAGCCCTCAGGCCCGCGCCGCCCGCGTGTGCGGCCAACCCGCCCAGGAACGCGAGGAACACCAATGAGGTTCCAGCGACAAGCGGAATCAGAGCCGGCTGCGGCGCTAGGACGGTGACCAGAAGCGGCAACGCGGCTCCGACCGCAAAGCTTCCAGCCGACGCTAATGCAGCCTGGATCGGACGCGCAGTGAGAGCCGCGGAGAAGCCAAGTTCATCGCGGGCATGCGCGCCTAGCGCGTCGTGAGCCATCAACTGCTCAGCGACCTCTTTCGCGAGTGCCGGCTTAAGCCCCCGAGCGACGTAGATAGCTGCCAGTTCCTTGTGATCGCCCCTGTCGTCTGCCTTAAGCTCGGCGCGCTCAAGCTCCAGTTCAGCCTTCTCTGTGTCGGCCTGAGAGTGGACCGACACGTACTCACCCGCAGCCATCGACATTGCTCCAGCAACTAGACCGGCGACCCCTGCAACCAAAACGCTGCTGTGCGTCCCACGCGCCGTTGCAACTCCGAGGACCAGACTCGCCGTTGAAAGGATGCCATCGTTGGCGCCCAATACGGCCGCGCGTAGCCAGCCGATGCGTCGGATCAGGTGTCGCTCCTGGGGGCGTTCGGACATTCTTGGGACCTCGTCTGGTGGTTATTCTTACACGCCAGCTTCCTTCCGCAGCTCTGTTCCAACATAATTTGAGAAGAGTCTATTCTTATGAGACTTAAACTCACCGTGGCGCTTCTGGCCTTCTGCGCGATGGCCGCCGCCCAGGACACTCCCATCGACGTTCAGCGCAGCACCATCTCGATTCACGTCGGCAAAGCCGGACTCCTCTCGGCCGCGGGCCACGAACACACGACTGCCGCGCCCATCTCCTCCGGCATCATCCGGGAATCCGCCGACCCGCACGTTGAGTTCACAGTCGAAACCGCGAAGATGACCGTGATGCCCGACCCCAAGGTCGACGCGAAGACCCAGGCTCAGATCCAAAAAGATATGGAGGAGATGACGCTTGAGACCAAGACGTTTCCCCAGATCACGTTCCGCTCCTCTCGCATCAGCAAACTGGCCGACGGGTGGAAGGTGGAAGGCGATTTGTCCCTGCACGGCGTCACCAAGCCCGTCAGCCTGGCCGTGAAGAAATCTGGCGACTCCTACACCGCCCACACTGCCCTCAAGCAGACTACTTTCGGCATCAAGCCCATCAGTATCGGCGGACTGATCAAGGTCAAAGACGAAGTCGAGCTCGATTTCACGATCTTTCCCCGCCAACCGTGAGGTTCCTGCCCTAATCCGATTCGCACAAGCCGCCGAAGATACGAGCGTGAGGTCCTTTCTCTGCATACTCGTCTTCTTGGTGCCAGCCGTGGAGGCCCAGACAGACCCTGGCGAAAGAGTCGTCGAGAGCATCGTGCCATGGCTGGAGTCCAATTCATCCTGCTGGTCGGCCGTCGAATTGCAAAACCTCGGCAACCGGGAGGTCGCGGCCGAGGTGGAGGCGCATAAGAGCAGCGGTGCGCTGGCTCCGCTAGTGGGGCACAGCGGGATTCAGGTGCATCTGAGCGCCGGAGAACACGCCAACTACAAACTGCAATTGCCGGAGGAGTCCACCGGCGCGTGGGTGCGCGTGCGCGAGACGATTCCCACGCCGCAACTCTCCCCGGTCCTGGCCGTGAGCGGCGTCACCGAGTGCCTGAGCGGCTCCAATGAGCTGCGCACCACCGTTCGCGAAATAGCCTCGCCCACTCGGAACCCCTGGTTCTCGGGCGATGTGTCCTCGAGCGACGCGACCCACTCCGACGATGGGATCGTCGCACTTATCAACACATCGGAAAGCCTAGCCCAGGTTTCGGGATGCTATTCGTTTGGCGTGCTGTTCTCAGTGCCTCACGACAAGCACCCTGCTCCCGCGCTCAAGCCGGTTTGCTCGGAGACGATTCGGCAGATGATTCCCCCGTTTGGATCCGCGCAGTTTCCGGTAGCCCGCGACGGGAATTCGCACTTCTCCCTGACCACGCAGGGTGACGCGATCGTTCTGCAGATGTTGCGCCCGGCGAAGTCCAGCGTCAAAGTCTACCAGGTGGATTCCACCATCACCTTTGGTAAAGAAGTTTCCGACCACTGAGCCCGGCAGTGATATCCTCGCGGATGAGGAAACGTGAAGCTCAAACGCGCATGCTGGCTTGCCGCCTGTGGAGTCATCCTCGCGACCACGCTGGC
>Ga0265313_10003730_pt1 | contig 12118 bp, 10 predicted proteins | sample 4123metaG_FD_203122 | JGI IMG/M metagenome (GOLD analysis project Ga0265313, IMG submission 203122) | Rhizosphere microbial communities from Carex aquatilis grown in University of Washington, Seatle, WA, United States - 4-1-23 metaG | ecosystem: Host-associated > Plants > Roots > Rhizosphere >...
GGAGCTACGGAACGCCGGGGCGTGGAGGCATCATTGGATTTGAATTGGCGCGACCTCGATGTACACGTCAGCTACGCCTATGTTGATGCGACTTTCCGGTCGGCCTTCAGCCTTTCGAGTCCGTTCAATCCAGGAGCCGATGCAAACGGTAACATCTTTGTTAGCCGGGGAGATCAGCTCCCGAACATCCCCCACCAACTGGGAAAACTGGTTGTCGGCTATCAGGTGACACCCGAACTGCATTTGAGTTTGGATGCACGTCTTGTTTCAGAGCAGTTTCTTCGGGGCGACGAGGCCAATCTTCAAAAGCCACTCGCTGGTTATACGGTCTTCGGTGCTGAAGCGGAGTATCAGCTGACGAGAAGCGTCGGTCTCTATCTGTCCGCGCAGAATTTATTCGACCGACACTATGCCACGTTCGGGCTCTACAGCGACCCGACGGGCAAAGGCGCGCTTCCTCAATTTACGGACCCGCGCTTCATCGTTCCTGCCGAACCCTTTGCTCTCTCGGCGGGAGTTCATTTGGCCTTTTAGTTCCTCTGCCCGCTAGCGACTTTAAGCGCTCGTAGGAGTGGAAGCTTCTGGTTCCCACTGCTTTGTCCGATCGGGGGAACGACCGCTTTGGGTCGAAAGCGGGCATTGCACAGTAACCTCTTTCTCTTTGCCGGCTGTGAGGGAGTCACCCGCGCGACTCCGCGATTGTCTACTCCTTCTGAAGCCATCTCAGTGGGCTGGAGGCTCTTTGCTTGTGGTTTCTGGGCCGCGGCAGGTTCTGGGGACACAGGCGGCGCACAGAACCGCAGACAAGTGCTTGATGGTCGAACCTGAACTGTCTAACGGTTGAAAAACTTGATCCGCGCACTTCGAGGGCCAAGCTTTGGGGTCGACGCGACCGTTGTTTCCGTGAGGGTCACCCTCCCGTTTCAGCATGGTCAGATATCGTGTCGGTTCTAACCAATCGTGCTGCTCGACTTCACTCCCGCCAGCTTTGAACACCCTCTGAAAATATTCGCCCCTCCCTCCGGGGCTACCTTCGATACGATTCTGTGTTGCGCTGCTAAGGACGACGTAGGCGATAGATTCAAAAATTGCGGTCAGGCAAGAAATGGCACTATGTTCCAAAAGCCGCCTTGGGTGGAAAGACGACATCGATGTACCGACTGATGTTTGGCGCGAGAGATGCTGGGGCAAGACGGTTGGATATGAAAAATTGTCCGAGCGCCTGAAGCATTGGGCGTTCGACGAACGATATGTTCGAATGCAGTTAGTGAATTGACGCAAGGCTCGAGCTGAGATCCGAAGGCGACGGTGTGGCGATGCCGCTCAGAAATTCCGCAACAAATGGTGTGGCGGGACTGTTCCGTAGATTGGCTGCAGCCCCGATTTGCTCGATGCGTCCCTGGTTCATAACCGCAACCAGGTCTGCCAGTTCGAGCGCCTCTTCCTGATCGTGAGTGACAAATATCGTGGTCAGGCCAAGTCGGTCATGCAGGTTGCGCAACCAAACGCGCAGGTCCTTTCGCACCTTAGCGTCCAGTGCTCCGAACGGCTCGTCGAGCAAGAGCATACGCGGCTCAATGGCGAGGGCACGGGCCAAGGCGACGCGCTGGCGCTGACCGCCAGACAACTGGCTGGGGTACCGGCCGCCAAGCCCGTCGAGCTGCATAAGGGCAAGGAGTTCCTCAACACGGCGGCAAATTTCGGCCGCGCGAGGACGTTGCCGCCTCGGACGCACTTCAAGACCAAAGGCGATATTCTTAGCGACCGTCATGTGCTTGAACAGCGCGTACTGCTGGAACACAAAGCCGGCCTTGCGTTCGCGAGCCGGTATGGTCAACCAGTCCTCGCCTTCAAAGGCTACGTGACCAAGATCCGCATACTCCAGCCCTCCTAAAATGCGAAGCAGAGTCGTCTTACCTGAACCTGATGGACCAAGAAGGGCTAGAAATGAACCCTTCGGAGCTGTCAGACTGACGCCCTTCAGCGCCGGGAAGCGACCGAACTCTTTCGTCACTTTTTCAATCACGAGCGACATGTCTTGCTCCGTCAATGATGGTGCACGGCGGCGATTTCATCCGCGTATCGCCACTCCAGGATGGATTTGAGCGTGAGTGTGACGAGCGCCAGAAGTGCCAGAAGTGACGCGACGGCGAATGCGCCGACATACTGATAGTCGTTGTAGAGCGCCTCGATATGCAGCGGCATAGTATCGGTGAGGCCACGGATATGGCCGGACACGACAGACACAGCGCCGAACTCGCCCATCGCACGCGCGTTGCACAATAGCACACCATAGAGCAGCCCCCATTTGATGTTGGGGAGCGTCACGCGCCAGAACGTACTCAAGCCGCTCGCGCCGAGCGACACGGCCGCTTCCTCTTCTTCGCGGCCCTGGTCACTCATTAGCGGAATGAGTTCGCGCGCGACGAAGGGGAACGTCACGAAGATCGTCGCTAGAACGATGCCGGGTAGCGCAAATATGATACGAATGTCGTGATCACGGAGGGATTCGCCGAACCAGCCTTGGAGACCGAAAACCAGCACATAGATCAGGCCCGAAACCACGGGAGAGATCGAGAACGGCAGGTCGATCAATGTGACAAGCAGGCCTTTGCCCCAAAAGTCGAATTTGGCGACCGCCCATGAGGCTGCAATTCCAAACACGGCATTGAGCGGCACGGCAATGGCGGCCGTAATCAGCGTCAGGCGAATTGCGGAGAGCGCATCCGGTTCATTAATCGCTGTCCAAGCTGCGGCAAATCCGTCGCCAAATGCTTCCCGGAACACAAGCGCCAGCGGCAGAATCAAAAACACCCCTATAAAGGATAGGGCGAGGAGAGTTAGTGCCCAGCGAAGCAGGACATGATCCTCAGTAGGCGCGCGTGGCTTGAAGAGCTGGATCATCGCCGCGATGCCGTCCAAGCCTGCAGCAGATTGAGCGTCAGCAGCATGACGAACGACAAAGCGAGCATTATCACGCCGATAGCAGCTGCGCCGGCGTAGTCGTTTTCATTCAGCTTGATGATGATGAGAAGCGGGGCGATCTCCGAGACACCCGGTAGGTTGCCGGCGATGAAAATCACCGACCCATATTCGCCGACGGCGCGGGCAAACGCCAAGGCAGCGCCGGTCAGTAGCGACGGCGCCAGCATTGGCAGGATGACGCGGCGCATGGTCTGAAATCGTGTCGCGCCCAGCGTCGCCGCGGCTTCTTCTGATTCCCTGTTCAACTCCACCAGGATGGGCTGAAGCGTACGCACCACGAACGGAAGGCCGATGAAGGTCAGTGCCATCACGACGCCAAGCGGCGTGTAGGCAACAGTAATACCGAATTGCTGCAGTGGTTGTCCTATCCAGCCATTGCGCGCGTACAGCGCCGACAGCGCGATACCGGCGACTGCTGTCGGCAAGGCGAAGGGCAAGTCAACCACAGCATCCAGCAAACGCTTTCCAGGAAAGCGGTAGCGCACGAGGACCCAGGCTACGATCAACCCGAAGACAGTATTGATGGCCGCGGCAATCAACGACGCGCCGAAAGAGAGCTTGAGCGCATGCTGAACGCGAGGATCGCTCAAGACTGCCCAGAATCCGCTCCAGCCGATCTCCCAGGGTCGGATGACAAGCGCTGCCAGCGGCACCAGTACCAACGCCGAGAGATAGAACAGTGTGAACCCGAGTGAGAGCCCAAAACCGGGAAGCGCACTCGGGTTACGCCAGCGGAGAGCGGGAGCGAGCGCGGCCAAGTTTATTGTCCCGGCTTGTAGATCTGGTCGAAGACGCCTTTGTCGGCGAAGTATGTCGCCTGCGCCTTCTGCCAGTCGCCGAAGATCTCGGCGAAGCTGTAGAGCGTGATCTTTGGGAAGTCCGACGCATGCGCCGCGAGCACCGCCGGATCGCGCGGCCGGTAGAAGTTCGCCGCTTCTATGTCCTGCGCCTGCTTGGTGTAGAGGAAGTTCAGATAGGCCTCCGCCACCGCGCGCGTCTTGTGACGGTCGACATTCTTGTCGACGATCGAGACGGGAGGCTCGGCCTGAATCGATACCGGAGGATAGACGATCTGGAACTGGTCGCCACCCTGCTCTTTTAGCGCCAAATGCGCCTCGTTCTCCCACGACAGAAGCACGTCGCCAATGCCGCGCTGGGCGAACGTCGTCGTCGAGCCGCGCGCACCGGTATCGAGCACCGGCACATGATGATAGAGCGCCTGCACGAACGCGCGCGCCTTGTCAGCGTTGCCGCCGGGCGCCTTCAGCGCATAAGCCCAGGCCGCGAGGAACGACCAGCGTGCGCCGCCTGACGTTTTGGGATTGGGCGTGATCACCTGGACGCCTGGCTTGATCAGATCGGGCCAGTCCTTGATCTTCCAGGGATTGCCCTTGCGCACGAGGAACACGATGGTCGACGTATAAGGCGTCGCGTTCTCGGGCAGGCGCGTCTGCCAGTTTTTTGCGATCAGTCCTTTTGCCGCTATCGCATCGATGTCGTAGGCGAGCGCTAGCGTCACCACATCGGCATCAAGTCCGTCGATCACCGAACGCGATTGCGCGCCCGATCCGCCATGCGACTGGTTGATCGTCACGTTGTCGCCATGCTTGCCCTTCCAGTCGGCGGCGAACGCGGTGTTGATCGCCTTGTAGAGTTCGCGTGTTGGATCGTAGCTGACATTGAGCAGCGTAATATCGGCCGCTTGCGCTGTGCTACCGGTTAAAAAGGCAACGGCAAAGAGTGTGGACAGAAGACGTTTCATAGCGGGGAAGCTCCCTTATGCAAGAAATATGGCAATTAAAGCGAGAATTGAGTCCGGATCGCGAAGGTGGAGAAATTCTGGCCGCCGTTCAGCGTCGGCAGGACGGGTGTTCCGGTCGTCGTAACCGTCGCCGGAGACTGCAACCGGCTTACCTGGGCATACTGGTAGGCAAACCCGAACTTCACGAAGTTGTTCGGATACCAGTTCAGTTCCGCGGTCAGGATGCGCTGGTCGCCGCCGCGCTCGGTGTTGAAGAACGTGTAGGTCCGGTTCGCCGCCCCCGTCCAGGCGGTGATGACGTTGGACGTGTCCAGCACATGACTGTTCAGATCGAGCTCGCTGTACCGGCCGGCGATCTCGAACGCACCCCACCCCGAGTCCTCGCCGAAATTGAAGGGGTGAAGAACCTTCGGCGCCGTGAATGAGCCAGTGGCGGCATTGTACGGTTTCTGTTCGCCGGTGAGGATCCAACTCGCCTGCAGGTACCAACCGCTCAGACTGTTATTGCTGGGGTGCAGAATTTGTGTCGCAGTCGTCGTGGCGCTGCTGAATACTTTGTAGGCGACCGGCGCGCGTTCTACGTCGAAGCCGTAATAACCGGCCTGCGCGTAGAGATTTTCATAGTTGCCCGCCGCTTCAAGGCCCCATTGTGCAACATGTCGCGTCGGCAACGCGCCGGTGTTCGCCAGCTTGATGCCATTCGAGTCAATTGTGAGTTCCGGCGGGTCGGACAGCGTCACGCTGTTCAACGCGGTGGCGCCCGGCGTGTTGGACAGATTGGGGAGACCGTTCGAAACCGCATCGGGTAGCTTGATCACGTAGGTTCCGTTTGCCCCGATGACCAAGTTGGATTCTGAGTCGTGCCAGATCCGGTCCGACAAGCGACCCAAAAGCGCTTGCTGTTCATCAAAGACTGCTGAATCCTGAACCTTGGCCCCGGTATAGGAGAGCGCACCGAATATCTCGTCGCCGGTGTAGAGCACAGACACAGCGTCGCGTCCGTCACCCCCGGCGATGTTGCGCTGAAGGTCCGACGGCGCATTTCGTTCCAGAAAGATCGTGTCGCCGGCCGATGTTCCATCTTCGATATTGGCCGGCGCCGGGTACGCGCCCGCACGGAATGCGAAAGGTTTCAAGCCGTCATACTGGACGTAGACAGACTGGATGTGGCCCGGGGTTTCCGTACCGCCACTTCCGCCGAAATCGAAGTTGGCGTTGTACGACCAGTCACCAAATGCCTTGCCCTGAATTCCCAAATAAACGCGGCGGAAGTTTGTGCCGCTCGAAAGATCCGGACCGTAGGCCGCAGGGAGAGCGGCTGCCGACGCGCTCTGCGAGTAATAACCCCAGTCGAGTTGGGCGAGCGCGCGGATGGCGAGGCTGAAATTGCCGTCGGCCGACGTGAAGGTGGGACGGCCATTGTCGAGCTTGACCTGAACAAAACCGCCGATCTGGCGGTTGACGTCGCCATACTGGTCGCTCTGGCTGCGTTTCAGATCGGCAAGTTGCGAATTGACGTCCTGGAGCTCCTGCTCGAGCGCCTTCAGCCTGTCGTCCGTGCTGGCGGCCGGCGCATCCCCCGCGCGTGCCGCCGTGGAAAATACTATTCCGGCTGTTCCGGCAAGCAGCAGCGCAGCAATTCCACGAAAACGATGATTCATCTCTCTCTCCCCAACCAGTGCGGTGAAAACGCGTAAACTCTGCGACTACAATTGTTCGTAATATCGACATAGTCAATAGAGTTTTCGCAGTAAAACCACAGCAACCCAGATGGAGAATGCGCGACGTGGATTGCCGCGCCGCCTAAAACTCAAGGCAATGTTCGAAATGAGATCAGGCCCAGCCGGCTTTGCGCGCTATGGTCGCGGCCTGGGCGAGGTTGCGCGATTCCAGTATGTCTGCAGTCGCATCGCGAGCAGCAAGCAGAACTTTGCGGATCGCGCACGTTTCTTCGTCCACGCAATCCCCGCACTTGTGGTAGGCTGTCACGCTTACGCACGGCGCAAGAGCGAGCGGGCCGTCGATAATTCGAATGACATCTGCAAAGCTGATATCCTTGGGACTGCGTCCGACCAGATAGCCGCCGGCGCGCCCGCGTTGACTCCGCACGATTCCCTGTCTCTTGAGATCGAGAAGGATTTGCTCCAGAAACTTGCGTGGAGCACGCGCTTGCTTGGCGATGTCAGCGATCTGCATCGGTTCTTCACCGCCGCGTTCGGCCAAGACGATCAAGGCGTGGAGAGCGTAGCGCGCCTTCTGTGACAGCATCTTTTCCTCTCGAACAAGCAGACGTTAAGATACACTATAGGCATAGTAGACAATATACCAGTGGCTTATAACAAGTTGGTGTGCAGCGAAACTGCCGAATCAATTCCCTAGGAGGCACATGATTTGGCTCTGAAAGCACGTTTCAGTGCTATGGGAGAAAAGCGCGACGTGGATTGACGGATCACGCTGGAGAAATCGCGTTTTCGCGCGGAGAAAGGCCGAGTCGCTCCGTTGCGTCGGGCAAAGCTGCGGCTTCAGGGAGATCCGACTTGAAGAATGTCTATCTCGTCCCTATACAAAGGGTGGCTCCCGAAGGTCGAAAATGCTCTCGAACAAGGCCAAATACGCATTCAAGGCGATGTTCGCACTTGCACGCATGAAGGACGGCGAATTGCTCCAGTCCGCCGAAATGGCCGACAAGGAAAACATCCCAAAGAAGTTTCTCGACCTAATCCTTCTCGAGCTGCGTGGCCACGGCCTCGTGCGCAGCGTGCGCGGACAGCACGGCGGATATCTTCTCGGCAAGGCGCCGGACGAAATCACCCTCGGGCAGATTGTGCGCAACATCGACGGTCCGCTGGCCCCCATCGCGTGCGCAAGCGTGACCGCTTATCAACGCTGCCCCGATTGTAAGGACGAAACGCAATGTCTCGTGCGCCAGAGCATGCGGCGGGTTCGCGATGCGGCATCTGATATTCTCGACCACACAACGCTTGCCAGCGCGCTAGCGATGGAAAAGGCGCGCAGGACCCGCGCAAAACGCTCACGAAAAAAAGCGGCCTGACTACCAGCCCAGCAGCGGAAAGAGCGTGTCGGCTACCCAATGCGCACGGTTCAGGTGCGAGCGGACAACCAGACGCGTCCGCCGGGTTGGCTGCGAAAATCCAAACACACAATAGGCCAGGTGGCTTTCGCTCGCCCCTTCGGACTCGTCGTGGAGCAGGCGCGCGTAAAGATCGATGTTGCTGCGGTCATAATCCGAAAACTCCGCAGTCCAGGGACACGGCCCCCACAAACGCACGATTTCGACATCACCTGCCCGATGTCGTTGCGACCGCACACCGTGCGCGTTTGTCCTTTGAACGTCCTTGAGAACCACCAATACGCTGCTCATGAGCGACCATTTCAATTTGGTGAGATCCCAACCGACCGGGCTAGGCGCCCGGCCGGTTGGGACGAGTTGAACTTCTACTCCGCAGCGACTTTGAGATCGGGCTGCTTGATCTCCTTACGGCGCGTTACGCTGTGCCGTCCGTCGGCGCCAATCGGAATGTCGCCGTCAATGGTGACGCGATGCAGCTCGCGCTTCTCGGTGAAATCGCCGATTCCGTAGTGCTGTGTTGCGCGATTGTCCCAGATCGCCACGTCGCCCGGCGCCCAGTGCCAGCGCACCGTGTTCTCAAGCCGCGTTATGTGATCCTGGAAGATGTTGATGATGCGCGCGGAATCTTGGGGGTTCAGGCCAATGATCTTCTGCGCGAAATTTCCGAGCAACAGCGTCCTTTCGCCGGTCTCCGGATGAACGCGCACGAGCGGATGTTCCGTTTCATAGACGGTCGATGCGAACACCTCCTTGTGATGCTTCACGCGTTCGGCCGGCGCGTCAGGGCGCGTCGCGGCATAGTCGTAGGCGTTGGTGTGGAGGGCCCAGAGCTTGTCGGCCAACTCGCGTAGCGGAACCGGCAGATGCTCGTAAGCAGCAACCGTATTCGCCCACACCGTGTCGCCACCCTTTGCCGGCAAGTGAACGGCGCGAAGGATCGATGCAAGCGGATAAGCGTCTACGAAGGTCACGTCCGTGTGCCACTGGTTTGCGGCATAGCTGCCGTCGGACAGAATGTTGAGTGCGCTCTCTGTACCCTCGATCTTGGGAACGGTCGGATGAGGCACGAGATTTCCGAGAAGCTTGCCGAAGGCTTCCTGCTCGGCATCCGTCAGATGATGCTGATCCCGAAAGAAGATGACCTTGTGCTTCAACAATGCCTGACGAATGCCGGCTACTGTCTCGGCGGGCAGCTTCCCGCTCAGCTTGACGTCGAGAATCTCTGCGCCGATACGTCCGGCCACCGGCCGGTAGGCGAGTTCAGGCGCGTCGCCCTTGATCTTTTCATGCACACCCATGTCGTTCTCCTACGTGATGGTTTGGGGAAATACGGAACCCGGACCTGTCCGGCCTGCCGTTTGGTTGCGCCCGCCGTCAGAAGACATGACCCGGGCAAAACGTTGCGCGCGTTCCTGCTCGTCAAGCGCAGTGCGCAGTTCTGCGTGGCGCTGCTCGTCGAGCGGAAAGCGCCAGATGAATGCCGCAGAGATGAAGTGACCCGTCGCCGGACCCACCGCGAACAGAATGGCGAGTGCGGAAAGCGCGACGTGCGAATTGGCGTGCCCAGGGACGAAGCCGAACCAGGCAATCAGCGGATAGGCGAGCCCGACGGCGGCAGCCGCGGCCGCGTTGTTGGTCACGTTAAAGATAGAAAATAGAAGTCCGGACTGCTCCTTGCCGGTCTTCAGCCGATGGTCGTCAGCGATGTCGCTGACGATCGCGCGCAGCATCAAGTTTCCGGAGCCCTGGGCCAGGCCCTGCGCCACCGTGAGCGCCAACAGAGTCTCAAAATTGCCCGGCCCGACGAAAAGCAGGCTCAGATTGATCGCGATCTGGGTGATTTCGCCGGCGACGACCGTCCGGTGCTTGCCGAGACGATATCCGACGCGCAACCAGATCGGTGCGGCGAATACGCCGAACACGAATTGCAGCAGGAAGAGAAGGCTTGCCCACTTTGGCAGGCCCATATAGGCGCTGACATAGAAGACGAAAAGGGCGCCGCGAATGCCCTGACCCGTCGCAACAAAGAAATCGGACGCCATCACGCGCAAGACGAGTGGGTTCGTCGCGAACTGCCTAAGGGCGATAAATATCGAGGCGCGGTGTGCCGGCGCGACATATGACTTTTCGTGGAATGTCAGAAGTACCAGCAGAACGCTTGGGACAAAGGTGAGAATCGCAAATCCACCCATCGCGGCGATCTTTTCGAATGCGTCGCGAGCGGAAAGTTGGTCGAGCAGCGCCGGCAAGAGCAGCGTCAGCATCAACCCCAGAGCGGTGCCCGTCTGAAGAAAGGTCTGCACCCGGCTGCGTTCGTGATAGCCGGTCGACAGTTCGCTCGCCCACGCCGCGAAGGGCGTGCCGATCATGGTCCACCCCAGATAGAGAGCGAACAACGCGATGCCGAGATGGACTGCGCTCAAATGGCGCGGCGGCCAATAGACCGATGCGACGGCAAAGATGAAGACCAACGCGCCCGCGGCAATCCACGGCTTGCGCCTGCCGAAACGGCTGTGCGTGTGATCCGAAAGAATGCCGATCAGCGGATCGCAGAGCGCGTTCCAAAACCGGCTCAACATAAAGACTAGGCCGACCGTGCCGAGCCCAAGCCCCATGGTCTGCGCGTAAAACGGCGGAAGATAAACGCCGAGCGGGAGAAACACCGCGGCGAGCGGAACCCCGAGCGACGCAAAAGCGATCAGCCGCCCTACCGATTGGTGCTTGCCCCTGTGCCAGGCCGCTGTGTCCACGTGCGCTCTCTCCGCCAATGACGCGGACTCATACCACAGATACTCGATCATTCAACTATACATTCTTGCAAAGCGCAGAACGAATCTATACTGGAATGATAGACATTGAGGGTTTCAATAGGGGATTGGCATGCGTAAGGCGTTTCGGTTTTCGGATTTGTTGAACTATGCGGTGTTCGCCGCGCTTTTTCTGACTGTACTTGGGCTGCGTCCGGCACATGGCGCAGATGCAGCGAACACGGAAGTCGCCAGTGCGGGAGATTCCACCAATCTTCTTGCGTTAAATCAGGTCGAAACGGTCGTCGTCTCGGCGCGGCGTGTCGCAGAGAATGAGCAGGACGTCCCCATCTCGCTGACGGCGTTGACCGCCGATGGTCTTGCAGCAAACGGCATTTCCAACACGCTGAAGTTGACTCAGCTCGTCCCAAGCCTTCAGGTTGTATCGTTCAACGCGCGCAACACGAATATCAGCATCCGCGGGCTGGGAACCAATATTGGTCTCACCAACGATGGAATTGAAGGCGGCGTCGGCGTCTATGTCGACGGCGTTCTTTATCCCCGGCCGGCCGAAGCAACCTTCGATCTGCCCGACATCGCGACGATCGAAGAACTGCGCGGGCCCCAAGGCACGCTCTATGGCAAGAACACGACGTCGGGCGCCATCAACATCACGACTCAGGAGCCGACAGATACTCTACAGATAAAGGGCGCGCTCAGCGCCGGCGACTACGGCGCCGTCAATGTCAATGGCTCGGTATCCGGACCGTTGACTGATGATGGAACGCTGCTCGGCAGACTCACCGCATTCGACAGTGATCGGGATGGATTCCTCAAGAACATAACGACCAGCAGCGGCAGCGCCGACTTCCATGACTATGGTGTGCGCGGCCAGCTTCTCTACCAGCCGACCGGCGACTTTTCGCTGCGCGTGATCGCTGACTACAACAACCAGCACGAAAATTGCTGCATCACAGTCATCACCAATGTCATAACGACGCTCGCGAACGGCCAAACCCTCCCGCGCAATTTCTATCAACGCTCTCTCGCAGCCGGATACACACCTCTACCGATTGATCCCTTCGCACGCGTCACGGATGCCAACTCGCCCTATCACGAGATCATGGAGCAGGGCGGAGTCTCGGCGCAGGCCGACTGGCAGTTCGGGGGCGGCTACAGGCTGACGTCGATCTCCGCGTTCCGGTTCTGGAACTGGAATCCGGACAACGACGCCGACATCACCTCTCTGTCCGTCCTGACCCGCGCGCGTCAGGCCAATGAACAGTCCGATTTCAGCCAGGAGCTGCGGATCGCCTCCCCGGCCAACGAGACGTTCGAATATAGCGGTGGCCTCTACTATTTCTGGGAGGACGACAATGGCTTCGGCGCCCAGTTCTATGGCGCCGACGCTCCGATCTGGATTCTTGGCGCCAATACCCCCGTCACGCAGGCCGCACTGAATGGCGTTGGAATCGTTTCACGCTCCGATCCGCGCATCAACTCATTTGCCGCCTACGGTCAGGCAACGTGGCA